>Ga0078972_1001069_pt1 | contig 107623 bp, 89 predicted proteins | sample YelNatPaOPGAMG01_FD_67568 | JGI IMG/M metagenome (GOLD analysis project Ga0078972, IMG submission 67568) | Hot spring thermophilic microbial communities from Obsidian Pool, Yellowstone National Park, USA - OP-RAMG-01 (SPADES assembly) (version 2) | ecosystem: Environmental > Aquatic > Thermal... | reverse complement strand
CTGGATTCATGTGGATGTGATGGATGGCCACTTTGTTCCCAACCTGACTGTCGGGTTGCCGGTGATCAAGGCAGTGCGCCGTGTGACCCGCCTGCCGCTGGATGTCCACCTGATGATTGCCAATCCCCATCTGTATATACGGGAATACATTGAGGCTGGCGCCGACTGGCTGGGGGTGCACGTGGAAGCGGCTTGGCATCTGGAGCGGTTGGTGCAGCAGATAAGGGAACTGGGGGCCAAAGCCACGGTGGTCCTTAACCCTGCCACGCCCCTTTCCGCTCTTGAGGTAATTTTGCCGGAAGTGGACATGGTCCTCCTCATGACGGTGAATCCCGGGTTCAGCGGGCAGCGCTTCATTCCCGCCACCCTTCCCAAAATCCGAAAACTCCGGGAGATGATTGACTCTTTGGGCCTTGAGGTGCTGTTGCAGGTGGACGGCGGAATCCAGCTGGATACGGTGGACGCCTTGGTGGCGGCTGGGGTGGATGTCTTCGTGTCCGGATCCGGCATTTTTGACGGTGACGATATCGCAGGAAACGTGCGCCGCCTCAGGGAAAGGTTGGCCATCAGAATATGAGGCCGGACCCGGGGGCAGGTGGCGCCGTGACCTTGACCGAGGGGGGGGTTAGGGCCTTTTGGGCTTCACTCCCAGATGAATGACCGCGATTCCCTGGGTGAGGGGGCGAAAGGTAGGGTGGGAAAACCCCGCCCTGGCCAGGAGCCGGGCCACCTCCTCTGGCAGAGGGAACTCCCGGATGGAGGTGATAAGGTAGGTGTAAGCCGCCCGGGAGCCGGCGATCAGGCCTCCCAAAAGAGGCATCAGGGCATGGGAATAGACATCGTAAAGCCGGCGGAACCAAGGATGCGGGGGTCGGGAGAACTCCAGGATGACCAGCCGCCCTCCCGGCCTTAACACCCGGTGAATCTCCCTTAGGCTCTCTTCCCGGCGAATCAGGTTGCGAAGACCGAAGCCCATGACCACCGCGTCCAGGCTTTCTGAGGCGAGGGCCAAAACCTCGGCATCCCCTTCCACCGGGAATACCTTATCACCGAGGCCGGGGAGAGCCAGTTTGGGCCTTCCCGCCAGGAGCATGGCCCGGTTGAGATCGTATAGGATTACCCGGCCTTCGGGCCCCACCTGGTTAGCCGCAAGTAAAGCCAAATCCCCGGTCCCGCCGCACAGATCCAAGACCCGCTCGCCCTGCCGGAGTCCCAGCATTTTTACGGCTTCCCGTTTCCACCGGTGGTGGAGGCCCAGGCTTAAAATGGTATTCATCAGGTCATAGCGCGGGGCCACCTTAGTGAAATGGGCTAGGATCTTGATCTTTTTATCGCTTAGAGAGTGCATATTCCTTGGGTTTCAGACGGGGCAGTTTAGGGCCGGGAAGCCAGAACCGGGAACCCCGGACCGGAGGCTTCGCCGCCTCATTTTATCCAATCCCCATTGCAAAATGAAGCCACCGTTGTTAGGTTAGCAGGGAAGATCAGGAAAATTAGCGGTCTTTGCCAGAGATGACCGCGGCTCCAAGGAAAGGACCCAGTTCTTGTTGGCCCGGGTGAAAAGCGGCGCCCTAAAGGGTGTGGATGCCTACATCGTGGAAGTTGAGGTGGACCTGGCACCGGGGCTTCCGGCCTTCACCACCGTGGGCTTGCCGGAGACCGCGGTGAAGGAGGCCAAAGACCGGGTGCGGGCGGCCCTTAAAAACTCAGGTTATCAGTTTCCCGGCAATCGCATCACCATCAATCTGGCTCCAGCCGACGTGCGAAAGGAAGGGACCGGTTTTGACCTTCCCGTGGCTGTGGGACTGCTGGCCGCCCAAGGTTTGGTTTCCCAGGAGGTGCTGGACAGATATCTCCTTTTTGGGGAACTTTCCCTGGACGGCCGTCTGCGCCCCACCCGGGGTGTATTATCCATGGCCCTCACCACCCGGGAAGCCGGGCTGGCCCTGATCCTGGCCCGGGATAACGCCAAAGAGGCCGGGGTCGTCCAGGGCCTGGAGCTTTATGCGGTGGACACTTTGGCTCAGGTGGTGGAGTTCTTGGCCGGGCGGGAAAGTCTGAAACCACTTCCACCCACGCCGCCGGAGGAAGCCATTGGAGACCCCCAGGACGAAGGGGATTTCCGGGAGGTCCGGGGTCAGGAACCGGTCAAACGGGCCCTGCTGATTGCCGCCGCCGGGGGGCACAATGTCCTCATGGTGGGTCCCCCCGGGGCCGGAAAAACCATGCTGGCCCAACGTCTCCCCAGCATCCTGCCACCTCTCAGTTTCGAGGAGGCCCTGGAGACCTCGCGAATTTACAGTGTTATGGGGCTCTTGCCCCCGGGTCAGGCCCTGATCCGCCAACGCCCCTTCCGGGCTCCCCACCACACCATTTCCGATGCCGGGCTCATCGGCGGGGGGACCAGCCCCAAACCCGGGGAGGTGTCCCTGGCCCACCATGGGGTGCTTTTTTTGGATGAGCTTCCGGAATTTAAGCGGGCCACTCTGGAGGTTCTGCGCCAGCCCCTGGAGGAGGGCCGGGTCACCATCTCCCGGGCCAGCAGTTCCCTGACCTACCCGGCCCGCTTCATGCTGGTGGCCGCCATGAACCCCTGCCCCTGCGGTTTCTATGGGGATCCCCGGCGGCCCTGCACTTGCACCCCGCACCAGATTAATACCTACCGGGCTCGGATTTCCGGGCCACTTCTTGACCGGATAGACCTCCAGATTCAGGTGCCGGCAGTGCGCTTTCAGGAAATGGCCGCTCCGGAAGAGGGTCACCCGGGCTCTCGGGAAATGCGGTTTAAGGTGCTCAAGGCCCGGGAGGTGCAACGGACCCGCTTTGCCCGGAGCCGGGTCTTTGCCAATGCCCATATGACGGCCAGGCAGGTCAAGGAATATTGCCCCCTGACCCCGGAGATCCGGCGTTTGCTGGAGACGGCCATGGAAAAGTTGGCTCTGTCCGCCCGGGCCTACTCCCGAATCCTCAAGATAGCTCGCACCATTGCCGACCTGGAGGGTGAACCCGGCTTGGCTCCGGCCCATGTGGCCGAAGCTATCCAGTACCGCACCCTGGACCGGAAATTCCTTTCTTGACGGGAACCTGCCTTTTGCCAAAAATGGTTTTCAAAGCGCATTTGAATGGCAACCTTTGCCCAATCTCTGAAGCCCTTGCGGGTTTTTTTACTTACGGGTCGGACGATCGGCCATTAATCTCAGGTGGAGCCAGGTTTCGGCTAAAATTTCCCAATGATGGGCACCGAGGGAGGGGCGAATTACCGGCCCTTTCCTTGAATTAAGCCGGTTCAGCTGCAAAATAATAACAAAACGAAAAGAGGGTATCTTATGCCTTCCGATAGCCGGTTCCAGCCGGTTCCCGCCAAGGAGGAAAGCGAGCGAAAAAATTGGTTTGAAAGACACCCCAAAAAAGCCCTGTCCTTCATCCTACTGGGACTGCTCCTTATTCTTTTAATTTCGCTTCTGGCTGCGGAAAAACTGGTGGAAGCCATGGTAAGTCCACAGGTCTTTCGGCCCCGGGTCAAAAGATTTATCCGGCTGCGGGAATACCCGCCTTTTCATATCGGCTTTGCCTATACCCCCGGAGCCCAAAGTTTGGGGGACAGGATAATTCACCGAATTGACGAGGATGGCTTCATTATTCCCTCAAAAGTCCATGAGGAGGCAGAAGTTACTCTGGTATTTCTGGGGGGGTCCACCACCGAATGTTTCCAGGTCAAGGAGACCCTAAGATTCCCCTACCTGGTGGGCAGGCTATTGGAGGAGAAAACCGGTCTCAAGGTCAATTCTTTTAATGGGGCCATGGCAGGAAATAATTCCCTGCACTCTCTGAACATTTTGCTGAATAAGGTCATACCTCTCAATCCCCGGCTGGTGGTCATGATGCACAACATCAATGATTTGGTCATTCTGCTTTATGAAAAAACATATTGGAACCGGAACCGCTTCAAATCCCCCATTGTGGCCTTTCCGCCAACCCTTGAAACCGTGGGAAAATATCTCCAGGAGTCCGGCCAGATTTTCAGGGACCTGCTTTTCCCGGCGTTATACGCCCAGTTTAAGGAGTGGCGGAAGGGTTTCAGCAGGAATGTCCGGGACAAGGAGGTGGGACCGGATGAGTTTGCGGCTGTCCGGGACCGGCCAGTACAAATTGACCAGGACCGGTTGGAAAGGGAATTTCGGGGGAACCTGGAGACCTTCATCGGCATATGCCAGGCGCGCCAGTTCACTCCCGTGCTGATGACCCAGCCAAGCCGCCTCAAAGAGAATCCCGATCCCGAGATTCTTCAGCATGTCAAAAGGCAGATGGAAGCCCGGCAGGGCATATCTTACCGGCAATTCCGGGAGCTGTTCGACGGATTCAATCAAGTCATCCGGGAAACCGCCGCCCGGCGAGGCGTCCCCCTCATCGACCTGGCCCGTCAGGTGCCGGGGGAAAAAACCTATATGGAGGATGTGGTCCATTTAACAGAAGAAGGCTCGGTGTTGGTGGCCCGTTTGGTGAGCCAAAGTCTCCTCCCATACCTTGAGGGGAAAACAACCATCAACTAGTGTGGCGGAAACCCGGCTGGGGAACCTGTCCCCCTTCCTTGGGGGACTTTCCCCTTAAGGAAAGGTTAGGGGGAATTTAGTAGTTAAACCTCAATTTTCTGCAATTTGAGGTGCCCCCGGAGATGGGGCAGTAAAAATTTTTGAATATGGCCCTCGATTTTTGGAGGAATTTTCCTTGGGGGGTGGCTGAACCAGGAAAATCTGATAAATTTCCCCCATGAGGCCCATTAAACCAATCGTCTGCGCGGTTTTTCCCCTGGTGTTGGCCCTGGGATATACGGCCTCTCCCGCCCCCACCCAGGAGCTTCCGGGGCTGGAGCCGGAGAAAATTATTGCCCGAGTGCAGGAAAAGTATGACAAGGCCGGGGGATTCAAAACCTGGTTTCGCCAGGAGACCCGCCAAAAGGCAACCACTCAGGGAGAACAGGGCGAGGGCTGGATGTATTTTCAGAAGCCCTGCCGCATGCGCTGGCAATACGAAAAGCCCCCGGAGCAGAAAAAGGAGGTGGTTGCCGACGGGCAGCAGGTTTGGATTTATCTGCCTGACGAGGCTTTGGCCATGGTTTATCCGTTAAGCCAGGTGATCCGATCCGACCTGGTCATGCGGTTTTTCTCCGGGATCGGCCAGGTACGACAGGATTTTCAGATTTCCTGGGCGCGGCTTCCCGCCTCCGGGAGCTCTTATGTCATCAATCTCGTACCCAAGAAGCCTCAGGCAGAACTCACCCGTCTCCTGATCACCATCCACCCCCAGACCTACGTGGTGGAACACCTAGAATTCACCAACGCTCTGGGAGAGGAGATCCGCTTCGCCTTTTCCCAGACCACCCTGGGGATCAAGGTGCCCCCCAATTTCTTTACCTTTGTGCCGCCGCCGGGGGTACAGGTGGTAAAAGAGAGAACAGGATCCCGTTGAAGCATGGGTGTAACCATGCCCGGTTTAGGCCTTCAGGGAGCCAAGCCTAGACTTTGAGGAACCATGACCTATACTTCGGCCCAGAAAATGGTGCGGGAATGGCTGGCCCGCAGGGAAGCCCTGCTTTTGGCCCACAATTACCAACCTGGGGAAATCCAGGACGTGGCCGATTTTACCGGAGACTCTTTGGGCCTGTCCCTGACTGCGGCCCGGACCCCGGCCAAAGTGATAGTTTTCGCCGGGGTGCATTTTATGGCGGAAACCGCCGCCATTATCTGTCCGGACAAGACCGTGCTGCTTCCCCGCCTGGATGTGGGCTGTTACATGGCTGCCACCATCACCCCCGAAAGTCTCAGGGCCAGGAAACAGGAGCTACCGGGTGTGCCGGTGGTCGCTTATGTCAATTCCAGTGCGGCAGTGAAAGCTGAAAGCGACATTTGCTGCACCTCGGCCAATGCCGTCCGGGTGGTCAATTCCTTGACCGCCTCCCGGGTGCTGATGGTGCCTGACCGGAACCTGGCCCTTTATGTTTCCCGCCATACCTCCAAGGATATTTTAACCTGGGAAGGGTGCTGCAATATTCATGACCTCCTCTCCGTTTCAGAGGTCATGGCCGCCAAGGCCGCCCATCCCCAAGCCCTTTTTGTGGCCCATCCGGAGTGCCGGCTGGAGGTGCTGGAACTGGCGGATGCAGTGCGCAGCACCACGGGCATGCTGGAATTTGTGAAACGCACCCCCAACCAGGAATTTATCATCGGCACCGAGATGGGCATTATCCATACCCTGAAAAAGGAAAATCCTGACAAGTCTTTTTATCCCGCCTCCCCCAGACTGATTTGCCCGGACATGAAGCGCATCACCTTGCGGGATATTGTGGTCAGTCTTAAGGAAAATCGCCATCACATCACGATTCCCTCCGAAATTCGGGAAAGGGCCTTCCAGGCGGTGGCCCGCATGCTGGCGGTTCCCCGGGACTGACCCATACCGGTCCGGATTAGCGATTTTCAGTCATTTGGGAGGTAATATCTAAGCCATTAGGAATTTGGCCTGCCTTTTGCTAGGGTCCCCGGTAACGATCTTATTACTTTGTGGAAAGGGAAATCCCATGCAGGTAGGTGAGGCCCATGGATCCTGAGGAGGCCCTCCAGCAAATCCGGCGGTCCCTGCACGAGCTGGCGCAACCCCTGGCTGCGGTTATGGGTCTTTTGGACCTGCTTCTTCTGGAGCAGGAGGATAACCCCTCCATTTACCAGGATATCCAGATGATTAATGAAAGGTTGCAAAAGGTCCTGGAGATTATTGCCCAAATCCGGGAGATTGCCCGCTCCGCCACCTGAGGCCCACCAATCGGCGGCAAATTTCCAGGGTCAACCGGGATGAACTGCAGCCACCCAAGTGATGTGAGTCCATTGGTTAAACGGGGGAATGGTTTACCCAGGGGAGAGTCTTTTCGGTTTGTAATCATGATCTGAATTTGCCCACCTGCCCGGAAGTTTTTGCCGCCTTATCCCGGTTTTCAAGTTAAGCAAATATTTTCTCCAAAAATAATGACAAGTTATGCCCCCGGCCTTGTGGCATTTTTTTTGCCTGGGGTTTCCTTGAGATGGGGGAGAAAGGCAGAGTCACGGAAGAGAGAGCCGAAGAGCTTTGGAAGAGGAATCTGGCGGCTCTCAAGGCCCGGGGGTCAGGGTATGACTACCTGCCGGCCATACCGCCGGTTCCTCCGGCCTTCACGCAGGTCCAGCTGTTGCCGGGGCCCTTCCCGAGTCTTAGGATTACCCGAGAGGAAGGCGGGAGCCTCACCCTGCACAGTCCCATCCGGGCCTGGGAGGAAGGCCGGGAGTTGGCCGGAAAGGCTCCCATCCACTTGGGCCGCTGCCTGCTGGTCCTGGGGCTGGGTTTGGCTTATCACCTGCTCGCGCTTTTGCCCTCCTTAAAGAAGGACCACCATCTCATCGTGGTGGAACCGGAGCCCGAGGTCTTGTGGGCGGCCATGGTAACTCAAGACCTTACCCCACTGTTTTCCCGATCCCAAACCATATTGGTGGTGCACCCTGAACCGGAATTGGCCCTCAGTCATATAAAAAGACATCTGAACGGGGAAACCGGAACTCAAACGGTATTTTGGGGACATCCGCCCTCTTTGCGCGCCCGGCCCAACTATTACGATAAGGTAATTAAAGGTCTCAAACGGGTTAAAGCCGGGTATTGTCGGCCATTGGGGCTCAAACGGGAAAAGTTACGGATACTTCTGATCAACCCGGATTATTTTCTCATTCCTGAGGTGATGCGGGCTTTCCGGCAGTTGGGTCATGAAGTGTACCTGTTTCTCTTTCAGAAACGCCGGGACCCGGGAGAACAAGTGGTACGCCGGATTTTGGAAGAGATCGGGAAATTGTCTCCGGATCTGGTGTTCACTGTCAACCATTTGGGCTTTGACCGGGAAGGCCTGCTGCTTGGAGCCCTGCACCGCCTCCGTCTGCCTTCGGTGTCCTGGTATGTGGACAGCCCCGCCATCATTCTTAATCTGTACGACGGTCCCAAAAGCGAGCTGACCTTTATATTTGTGTGGGATCCCACCTACCTGCCGGATGTGCGGGCCATGGGGTTTGAACGGGTACATCCCCTGCCCTTGGGCACCGACCCGGAAATTTTTTCCCCTGAGAGGGCCGGCTTTACCGGAAAGTGGTTCCGGCAGGTGGCCTTTGTAGGCAACTCCATGGTTGGCTCCCTGAGGGAGAAACTGGCCCGCTTGCCTGGGACTCCGGAGTTTCAGGCCTTGTACCACCGGTTGTGCCAGGCCTTAAGGTCCCAGCCTTTCCGTTGCCTGGACACCCTGCTGGCCGACGAAGGGCTCAAAGATCACCCCTGCCTCAGTGGATTGGCACGGGAAGAGAGGACCGACCTGGAGGCGGCCCTTTTATGGCAGGCCACCATGGATTATCGCCTCAATTGTCTGGCGCGTCTGGCGGAGTTCCGGCCGGTAATCTACGGAGACCCCGGCTGGCGTACCCGTTTGGGAAGGCCTTTCAGTCTTCGGCCGGAAGTGAACTATTACGACGACCTTCCCCGCATTTATGCCACCACGGCGGTGAATTTCAACGCCACCAGCCTGCAGATGAAAGGGGCGGTCAACCAGAGGGTTTTTGATGTCCCCGCGGCAGGAGGCTTTCTGGTGACAGACTTTCGGGAACAGTTGGCCGAACTGTTTCACCTGGGGGAGGAGGTGGTCTGTTATTCCGAGCCTGGGGAGATTCCGGACCTGGTGCGGTTTTATCTCCAACGCCCGGAGCTTAGGCAACGGTTAGCCGCCAAGGCCCGGGAACGCGTGCTCCGGGAACACACCTACCGGCACCGGGTGGCCGCCATGCTTGACACCATCAGGAGGACATGGTGAAGGGAGAACGGGTACTGGTGATCCAGCTGGCCCGCTTGGGGGACCTGGTCCAGACCTGGCCCTTTCTCCGCCGTCTAATGCTGAGTTCTGGGGCAGATTCCCTGGAATTGCTCCTAGACGAACGTCTCCGACCTCTTCTATCTTTAGGTCCCCTGGTGGCCGCCGGGTGGGGATTGGATTTTGCCAACCTCACCCACCTGGTGCGGACCAACCCGGCGGCGGCCTATGCCCAACTTCAGGACCTGGCGGCCGGACTCCGGAACCGGAATTTTGACCGGGTGTACAATCTCAACTTTTCCCGGATTTCCTTGCTGTTGGCGTATCTGGTCGGCAATAACCTCCGCGGTTATCTCCCCGCCCGGGGAGGGCGGGATTTTTTGCGGGAACCCTGGCTGGCCTGGATCTATGCCTTGGTCCACGCCCGCCAGATCAACCGGGTGCACCTGAGTGACGTGTTCCGCCATCTGGCCCCAGCCGTCCCCTCGGAACCAGGGCCCAGTCCCATAGAGCTTAAAAGGGGTGAGCCTGTCATCGGTTTCCAGTTGGCTACCCGCCACCCCAGGCGCACCTGGCCCTTGGCGGCCTTTGCCCGGCTTTTGGAAATGATGGTGTTTCGTCTGGGGGTCCGGGTCTGGCTCCTGGGTACCAGAGAGGAAAGACATTTGGGGGAGAAACTTCTGAGGGTCTTGCCCAAGGCAGGCCGGGAACGGGTGACAAATTTTCAGGGGAAAACCGACCTTATAGAACTGGCAGGCCTGATGCAACAGGTCCATCTTCTGGTCAGCGGGGACACCGGCACCCTCCATCTGGCCGCGGCTTTGGGTACCCGGACTCTGGGACTTTTTCTGGGGCCGGCCTCCTGCTTTGAAACGGGCCCCTACGGCGAGGGACACTATGTGATTCAGGCCGAGCCTCCTTGCCATCCCTGTGCTGAGGCCGGACCAGGATGTAGTGAACCCATCTGTCAAGACATGATTCCGGCAGAGGGAGTGGCCGATTTGGTCGCAACTTTACTTCAATCCGGGGCGGTTACCGCCCCCCCCGCGTTTCCCTGCGGCACCCGGATATACACCAGTTATCGGGATCATCTGGGAGTGAATTATGCTCCCCTGGGATACCCCTTGAGGCTCAGGGATGTGGTGGGCGAGGCCTATCGGCGAGCGGGGGCCCGGCTTTTAGGATTGGCCGGAGAAAATTTCCCTTATCCCGGCCCGTTCGAGGATGACCGCCGGGATCTGGAAATTATCCTGAAGGGTGTGGAAAACGGAGTTAGAGGTGACATCCCCCCGCTTCTGGCAGACATGCTGACCCCTTTAAGGGTCTTTCAGGCAGAAATGGCCCGGCAGAAAAGTTGGCAAAATAGATACCCCCAATGGCTCCCGGAGAGCACTGCCGTAAAGGGGGCCTTTAAGGATGCCCTGAAAGAAATGATCCAGCAAATTTATTAAAGGTCCTTGGGGAATCACCGGGCAGGTAAAAACGCCTTCCCTGAGGGGAAGCCATTTGGGCCTGGAGGGCAGGGGAGGAAAAGGCTTACGACTTGAAAGGCTGGCAGGGGAAAGAAGCAAAACAGGCCACACTCAAGGTTTTGGAGGATCTGCAGGAATCTTTGTGAATTAGAGAGATGGAAAAATGAGTTACTGGGAGAAAAACCTGGCCGTCCTGAAGGCCCGGGCCCCTGAACTCGCCCGGATTCTGACGCAAACGGTGGTGCCGCCGGACCATAAGGTGATTCCCTCCAAAAGCGGCCCACCTTATCTGCAGGTGGGAGGCGTGCGTTTGCATTCCACGTATCAGCCGGTGGCCGAAGGCAGGAGCTGGGCCCAGGCCCAGGAGCGGGAAGAGAAAGAGCCGGTGGTCATTTTCGGGCTGGGGTTAGGTTACCATGTGCTCCCCTTTCTGGAGGAAGACCGGATGGTCTGGGTGGTGGAACCCTCGGCCCCGGTGGCCCGGTTGGCCATGGAGCACCAGGACTTGACCCGCCTCTGGGAACGGGGGGGGCTTTGTGTGGGGCAAAACATCACCGGCCTGCCCCCTAAGGCCCGGTTGTTGGTGCATGCCCCGACCAGAAGGTTGCACCCGGGACTTTGTCAGCGGCTGGCAGCTTATCTGGCCGGAGAGGAACAAAGGGGGGGGCAGCTCCGCATTCTGGTGGTGGGGCCTCTTTATGGAGGGTCGCATGCCATTGCCCGTTTTTCAGCCCGGGCCTTTTCTGACATGGGGCATGAGGCGGAATTTTTGGACTTTGCCCCTTTTCATCCGGGCTTTAAGGCCTTGGGCAAGCTGAGCCAGGTCCCCAAGACCTTAAGCCGCCTCACTAAGGAATGTTTAAGATTTCTGGGGGAAATTCTTCTAACCCGGGTACGGGAGTTGCATCCCGATTTGGTGTTTTTCCTGGCCCAGGCGCCGGTGGACCCCCCCCTGCTGCGCACCCTAAGGGGGGAGGGGCCCCTGTTGGCCTACTGGTTCGTGGAGGACTACCAGGTATTTCCCTATTGGCGGGAGGTGGCCCCGGAAGTGGATGCCTTTTTTGTCCTCCAACGGGAGGGCTTTTTTCAGGAATTGTCCAAACTGGGCCTGAAAAACTTTGGCTTTCTGCCCCTGGCCACGGATCCAGAAGTTTACCGGCCTCTAGCCCTGGAGCCCTCGGAGCAGAAGCAGTATGGGTCGGCCGTGTCCTTTGTAGGGGCAGGGTACCGCAACCGCCGGGAATTTTTTCAAGGGTTCATGGACCTTGACTTTAAGATCTGGGGGTCCGACTGGGACCTGGCCTCCCCTTTGGCCCCGTACATCCAGAACCGGGGAGCCCGGGTATCGGAAGAGGAAGCGGTTAAAATTTTCAATGCCACCAAGATCAACCTAAATCTCCACTCCTCCCCTTATCACCAGGGCATTAATCCGGATGGGGAGTATCTCAATCCCCGGGTATTCGACTTGGCAGCCGCCGGGGCCTTTCAGCTAGTGGACTGGCGTTCCCAGCTGCCGGAATTTTTTGTTCCCGAAGAGGAGGTGGCCACCTTCACCAGTCTTCTGGAAGCCCGGGAAAAACTGGATTATTACCTGGCCCATGAAGAAAAACGCCGCGAGGTGGCTCAAAGGGGGCGGGAGCGCTGTTTGCGGGACCACACCTATCGGCTGCGCCTGACCCAGGCCCTCGAGATACTGGAGGACCTGTGCCCCGGCAGACTCACGCCCCGTCCCTTGGCGGAAAGTCCGGTGGAACAGCTCAAAAGGCTATTCCCGGCGGAACATCCGGTGCAGTCTTTCCTAAAACAGCTGCCGCCGGAGGTGGAGACCCTGGATCAGGTGGTAAACCATCTCAAGGAAGGCGAGAGTGCCCTAAGCGAAACCGAAGCGCTTTTCTGGCTGCTCCATGAGTTTCAGTCAGGTTTGAAGCGAGGTCGGTTTTAGGGGAGCTTATGGACATCCTGGTCATCAATCTGATGCGCTTGGGTGATTTGATTCAGAGCACTCCGGTTTTGCGGCGGCTTCGGGCTGAGTATCCCGGAAGCCGGGTCAGCCTGGTGGTCATGGATCTGTTTGAGGACACCGCCCGTCTGCTTCCCGGAGTGGACCGGCTACTTGCGTTTCCCAGCAGCCGGTTGGCCGCCATGCTGGACCAGAATCCCGGCTGGCCGGAGGCGGTATCTTATCTGGACCGCTGGCTTACCCAGCACTTCCCCCAGAAGCCGGACCTGATCATCAATCTTACCCCCACCCGTCTGGGGGGCACTTTGGCCTTTGCCTTAGGGGCGCCGGAGATTCGGGGGATGGCTCTGAACCAAAACCGGGATTTGGTTACCCGGCCCGCCTGGGCCAGTTATAGCCTCATCATCTCCCGGGCCAGGATGTCTAACCCCTTCAACCTGGTGGACCTGTTTTTAAGGGAGGCCGGACTCACTCCGGATGGCGCCGGATTGGAGGTGACCGTTAACCCGGAAACCGCCCAGGAGGCGGAAGAAGCCTTGGCAGCCCTCAATTTGGCGGCTGATACCGCCATGGTGGGATTGATGCCTGGAGCCAGCCGGCCGGAGCGCTGCTGGCCCCCGGAAAGCTTTGCCCAAGCCGCATTGCAACTGTTGCGCCGCCGTCCCTGTCATTTTTTTATATTTGGTAGCGCCCAGGAAGCTCCTCTAGGGCGGGTTGTAGCCCAAGGACTGCCCGAAGGTACGGTCACCGAGCTTCCGGGGAAAACCCCGCCGGGGTTGTTGGCGGCTTATCTTGCAAGGCTACACCTGCTCATCACCAATGATACGGGTCCCATGCACCTGGCTGCGGCGGTGGGGACCCCTACCCTGGCCGTCTTCTTAGCCAGCGCCCGGGTGCAGGACACCGGGCCGGTAGGGCGGGGCCATGTGATCCTGGAGCCGCGACTTTCCTGTCATCCCTGTGTCAATCCGTGTCCTCGCCCCCTGTGCCAGCAAGCCATTTCTCCTGATCTGGTCGCGTCCCTGGCACTGAACCTATTAGAGGGCGGGTATCCCTGTCCGCCAGGGGAGCCAGCCGGGGAGGACAGTCCCCGCATATATCTGGGGGCCAGTGATCCCTGGGGATACCAGGCTTTTTTACCGCTTCTGCGGCAGCCTCTCACCCGGCGGGATTTTTTTATCTGGCTGCACCGCTGGGTCTGGGGGGAATTCCTGGACGGGGAGAAGCTCGGAGGGGCAAACCTGGGCGACTGGGTAATCCGGGTTCTGGAAGAATATTACCTGCCCCCGGAAGAAAACCCCGTGCCTTCTGAAACGGAGGAGGCCCTCGTAAAGCTCATCCAGATCGCCGGACGGGCGGAAGCCCTAGCCGGGGAGATCGCTTCCCTGGCCGCCGGAGCCCGGGAATTTCCAGTGCGGTTATGGATAAAAAATGAATCGTTGAAACGTATGGAACAAAGCCTGCGGCAATTGGCCGTGGCCGTTCCTGAGCTTGCAGCCCATCTGGGCTTTTTCTTCCAGGAGCAGTGGGGGACTTCGGAGGTGGAAATCGTCCCCTTGGCGGTGGAGCTTAACCAGGCTTATGCGAGGCTTCGACAACTGGCGGAATTGACCTTGAAGCGCCTTTCCCAACTCCGGGATCACCTTTTCCATTTCGGCCGCTGGCAGTGGTCAGACAATTTGGCACAAAGCCTGCAGGAAAATGGGTTCAAGCAAGGGCTGCGGGAGCCGGAAAGTGAGGGAATGACATGCAGGTAAGCGTCAATGAAAAACCCATCCCGGTAAATTTTTCCCACATCCGTAACCTGGAGGAGGCCCTGGCAGAGCTCAATGACCGTTTCGTGCCGCCGGGGGAGCAGGTTTTCCAGATCCGGGTTAACGGGGAGTTTTTTAGTGAACGCTATCCCCGGGAGTCCAGGTATGTCAGTCTGAAAGAGATCAACACCCTGGAAATCACCACCATTCCGGATAGCCAGATGGCCAGGGTGATTCTGGCGGAGGCGGGGGTCCAGGCGGGGGTACTGTGCCAGGCCATTGCACAAAGCGCCCGCCTTTTCCGGGTGGCCTCCGAGGAGGAGGCCAACCATTATTTCGCCCAAGTGCTGGAGGCGTTACGCTGGCTCCTGTTGACCGGGGAGCACGCCTGCCGGGTGCTGCAGGTGGATCTGGTAAAGGCCTTACCCCCTAATGGCGAGCCGGAGTCCCATTACCTTAAAAGAATGCAGGACCTTTTGGAAGAGATGGGGGAAATCCACGAAGACCTGGACTATGTCCTGTTGGCGGACCTCATGGAATATGAACTTTTGCCCATGGTGCGGGAATGGCAGGAAGTTTTGGAGAATCTGGCCCGCCAGTAACCCGGGCGGAGCTGGCCAATCTGGCCAGACTTACCCGGGGGTTGGCGGAGGCGGTGACCCGAGGAGATCTGGACCTGGCCCTGGAACTCCTGACTGAGCGGCAACGGGCTCTTCAGGGTCTAACCTGGCCTTCCGAGGCCGATGATTCCTTTTGGGATGAACTGCAGGCCCTAAAGGAGCTCGAGTTGAAGATTCTGGATTTTTGCCGAACCTGGCAGGAAGTGGTCAATGAGCGTCTAAAAGTCCTGAACCAGGGACAGGTTCTTAGGGTGGCATACACCCCAGGGGAAGAAAAACCACAATTCATCAATATCAACAAATGAGCAGGGGGGCCTCGGGAGGGGATTCCTTTGAGCTTTGATTTCCAAATTTTTTGGGGAAAGGGCAAAAAAAATTTCAGGGCTGCCCTGGAAGAAGATTTCCGGGCAGCCCTGAAGATTTCCGACTACCGCCTGGGGGCTTAGTGGCTTACCACCCGTAGGTCAGGAAGTCGTGGATGGAGTTGGATGCCAGACGGCCGGCGCCCATAGCCAAAATGACGGTGGCTGCGCCGGTGACGATGTCGCCGCCGGCCCAAACCCGGGGCTTCATGGTCTTGCCGGTCTTGGGGTCGGCGATGATGTAACCCCACTTATTCAAGGCCAGGCCCGGGGTGGACTTGGTGAGCAGGGGGTTGGCCCCGGAGCCGATGGCGATGACCGCGGTGTCAATCTCAATGGTGAATTCCGAACCGGGGATTGGCACGGGACGCCGGCGGCCGGAGGCGTCGGGCTCGCCCAGCTCCATGCGTAGGCATTCCACCCCGGTGAGGAAGCCTTCCTCGTTGCCCAGGAAGCGCACCGGGTTGGTGAGCAGCAAAAACTCCACCCCTTCCTCCTCGGCGTGGTGGATTTCCGCAGCCCGGGCCGGCATTTCCTCTCGGCCCCGACGGTAAATGATATAGGAATGTTCGGCTCCCAGGCGCAGGGCGGTGCGGGCCGCGTCCATGGCCACGTTGCCCCCCCCAAAGGTGGCCACCTTTTTCCCCCGCACAATGGGGGTGTCATAGTTGGGGAAATCATAGGCCTTCATAAGATTGGAGCGGGTGAGGTATTCGTTGGCGGAATAGACCCCGATGTAATGCTCGCCGGGGATTTTCAGGAAAATCGGCAGTCCCGCTCCCACCCCCAAGAATACGGCGTCGAAGCGCTCCAGGAGCTCGTCCACCGTTTCAGAGCGGCCGATGACCTGGCTGAGTTCGATTTTGACCCCCAGGCGTTTCAGGTAGTTGCATTCGTGGAACACGATTTCTTTGGGCAGCCGAAATTCGGGGATGCCGTACACCAGGACGCCGCCGGGGGCGTGCAGGGCCTCAAAAATGGTGACCTCGTGACCCTTGAGGATGAGGTCGCCGGCCACGGTAAGCCCCGCGGGGCCGGAACCCACCACTGCCACCTTCTTGCCGGTGGGCGCAGCTTTGGGGGGCAAGATGTCCCGACCATGGAGGCGTTGGTAGTCGGCGGCAAAGCGCTCCAAATTGCCGATAGCCACCGGTTCGTCCTTTTTCCCCAGGATGCAGAGGCCCTCGCATTGAATTTCCTGGGGGCAGACGCGGCCGCAGACGGCGGGCAGGGAGTTCTTTTCCCAGATCTTGCGGATAGCGCCCTCGAAATCCCCCTCCTTGATGAACCGGATGAACCCGGGAATATCAATCTCCACTGGACAACCCTGGCGGCAACGGGGATCCTTGCACTGGATACAGCGCTCAGCCTCCTTCATGGCCAATTCCGGGGTATAGCCGTATGGCACCTCCTCAAAATTTTTCCGGCGCACATCCGGGGGTTGCTCCGGCATCTTCTGCCGGGGGATTTTTTCCTTTTTGGCAGCCTTGACTTCTTCCGGGGCCTTGTTTTCTGTGGACATGCGTATTTCCTCCCTTGTTCACTCAAACGCGGGGTAGAGATCAGGTTTTGCAGGAACAGACGTGGGCCTGGCTGGCCAGGAATTGCTCATAGGAGAGTTTTTCCTGGGGCAGATAGGAACGCAGACGCAGGCTGAGCTCGTCAAAATCCACCTGATGGCCGTCGAATTCCGGGCCGTCCACACAGGCAAATTTCATCTCGCCCCCCACCTGTACCCGGCAGCAGCCGCACATGCCGGTGCCGTCCACCATAATGGGGTTCAGGCTCACCAGGGTTTTGACCCCGAAGTCCTTGGTGATCTTGCAGCAGAATTTCATCATGGGCACCGGGCCGATGCATACCGCCAGGGCGATGTCCTTGTCCCGCTCCAGGGTCTCTTTCAGTTTGTCGGTGACAAAGCCCTTGTGGCCGTAAGTCCCGTCATCCGTACAGATCATGAGTTCATCCGACACCGCCCGCATCTTGTCCTCCAGGATGAGCAGGTTTTTGGAGCGGGCTCCGATCACGGAATAGACATAATTGCCCAACTGCTTAAGTCCCCGGGTGATGGGGTAGAGTACCGCAATGCCGGTGCCGCCGCCGACGCAGATGACCTTGCCCACCTTTTCCAGGTGGGTGGGTTGCCCTAAGGGGCCGATAACATCCTGGTAAGAATCCCCCACCTTCAGGGTCTTGAACAGGGCGGTGCTTTTTCCCACCACCATGTAGATGATGTTGATCAGGCCTCTTTCCGGGTCGGTGTCGGCCATGGTCAGGGGGATACGTTCCCCCTTTTCATTGGCCCGGAGAATGACAAATTGGCCGGGCTTGGCCTTGCGGGCGATCTTGGGGGCTTTGATCCAATTGCTGATGATGGTGCCCTCAGCCATTTCCTGGCGTTCCACAATTTCAAACATAGGCGCATCTCCTCAATTCAGGGAAAATTTTCTCCCGCTCCCGGTCTTGTTCCCGCCGGATATGGGAAGTGCCTGAATTTCCGTGGTGAACCTGTGATTTATATCACAAGATTGGCACATTAAGTCAAGTGATAAATCTCACAAAAAAACCATAGGGGAAAAAAACCTGGAGCCCCGGTAGGGTTGGCGACAATTCCTCCTGGATCCCCATCCGATCTTTCCCTTGGTCCCCACCCTGGGCCTTGGTGATCAAGGGTTTAACTATCCGAAAACCCGGCGAGATCATGTTTAAGATGAGGCAGGGCGCCCCAAATAAGGCCGGCCGCCAGGGCCAGGGACACCAGGGTAAGTCCTACCCCCCAGAAGAGGCCGAAATGATCGGCGGTCCAGCCGATCAAAAAGGTGGCAGGAGCATCCCCCACCAGGTGGATGACGATGATATTGAGGGCCATGGCCTGAGCCCGGCGCCGGGGGCCGGACACGGTGACGATCACCGCAGTGAGAACCCCGGGATGTAAAAAAAGGAGAAAAATTGAGGCTACCAAGCTCGGGATATAGATTGCGGGTTGGGGGGAAACAAGCACCAGGGCCGCCAGGGGCCAAGCCAGAGTAAGCCCAAGGCCGCTCACCCAGAGGGGCGCGGCCGAGGTAACCCGGGACATCCGGGAGCCCAGGAGGCCTCCCACCAGGGTCCCCAGGGTACCGGCCCCGGCCAGGGCGCCAAAAAGCAGGTAATTGGCCTGATCCAGGTTCAGCCCCTTGGCCTGTTCCAGATACTGGGGCATCCAGAAGGCCAGCCCTCCCAAGGTGAAGGTGAGCATGCCGTAACCAAGTGTTACTCGACGCAAGGTGGGAAGGCGCCACAAGATGACGGCGGTGGCCAAGGCAGTGGCGAGAGGGGAGGGGGGTGGCGGGTCAAGGTACGACGCAGGCAAGGCCGGGGACGGGAGACGGCTTACGGCTCCGGCCAGGAAAAGGCCGGGGAGTCCGGCCAGAAGAAAGGCCGGCCGCCAGCCCCAATATTTGCCGATAAAGCCCCCCAACAGATAAGCCAGGGCCGCGCCCAGAGGAATGGCCAGATACAAAAGGCCCAGGGCCCGGGGACGGTGGTCCCGGGGAAGGATGTCCCCCAGGTAGGCTGGTGCCAGGGTGCCGAAGGAGGCCTCCCCCACCCCCACCAGCCCCCGGGTCACAAGGAGGGCCGGATAGGAGGTCACCCAGTAGGTGAGGCTGGTGGCCAAGCTCCAAAGCACTGCGCCCCCGGCCATCAGACGACGCTGGCCATATTGGTCCCCAAGGTAACCGAATATGGGGGAACTCAGGAAATACACCAACAGAAAGGCGGTGTTCAGGAATCCGAAGGCCTTGCCGCTCAGGTGGAGCTCCGCCTGAATGGGCCCTCCCAGGGCCCCCACCAGGTAGCGGTCCAGGTAGTCCAGGAGGTTAAGGCTGGTGAGCAGGAGGAGGGCCCGGGTTTCAGGATTTGCAGCCATTATGGAGGAAAGGTGGTTTCTGAATGATATGAATGGGTGAAGGCCATGGCCAGGATTCCCGGTCTCCTTCCCCTAAATTTATCAGTCCCGGTTCATTTGTGATACAAGCGGTCAAAATAATTCCAAAATTCCGGGAAAGACTTGGCCACGCATTCCGGTTCCCGGATGATTACGCCAGGAGTCTTGAGACCGGCTACCGCAAAGCTCATGGCAATGCGGTGATCCTGATAGGTGTCAATCTCGGCGCCATGGGGGGTGCCGCCCACGATGTGCAGGCCGTCCGGGGTCTCTTCGGCCTTGATCCCCATTTTTTGGAGTTCCGTCGCCACCGCCGCCAGACGATTGGACTCCTTGTGGCGCAGGTGGGCCACGCTGCTGATCACGGTATCGCCTTCGGCAAAAGCAGCCAGAACCGCCAGGGTGGGAACCAAATCCGGCATGGTGGACATGTCCATGTCAATGCCTTTCAAGGGCCGGCCTTCCACGGTGATTCCCGCAGGGGAAGCCTGCAGGCGGCAGCCCATGCGGCCCAACACCGCCAAAAAATCCAAGTCGCCCTGGACGGAATCCAGGTCCAGATTGGCGATGGTCACACGCCCGCCGGTGAGGGCGGCGGCCGCCCAAAAGTAGGAGGCGCTGGAAGCGTCCGCCTCGATGTCATAATGACGGCTTTGATAATGTTGGCCGCCGGGCACCATAAACCGGTGATAATTTTCCCGGTGACAGGTGATGCCAAAGGCGGCCAGGACTGAAAGGGTGATATCCACATAGGGGCGGGACACCAATTCTTTGGTGACCACGAGCTCGAGACCCTGTGTAGTCAGAGGGGCCACCAGGAGGAGGGCCGAAATATACTGACTGCTGGTGGCGCCCGAGAGACTGGCCTGGCCTCCCCGGAGACCGGATCCCCGAACGATAATGGGGGGGCAGTCGTTCCCCTTTTCAGAGGAGACCGAGGCTCCCAGGCGCCGTAAGGCCTCCAGTAGTTCACCCATGGGTCGCTGGCACAGGCGAGGGGTGCCGGTGAGGCGGTAAGTCCCCTGCCCCAGGGCGGCCACGGCTGTGAGAAAGCGCATAGAAGTGCCGGAATTACCTAGGAAAATTGACTGGGATACCGGTTTCAACCGGCCGCCGGTGCCCCTTACCCGGACGGTATGCTCCTGCCACTCCACCTCGGCGCCCATCAGGGCCAAGGCCTTGGCGGTAAGCTCCGTATCTTCGGCCTTAAGGGCATTGGTCAGCAGACTTTCCCCTTCTGCCAGGGCTCCGGCGATCAGGGCCCGGTGGGTGAAGCTTTTGGACCCCGGCAGGTTTAGGGTGGCCTCCACTTGGCCCACCGGTTGTATGGGACGTTTATTCACGAAGGCATTCCCTCGGTTCCTTCTCAGCCTCAGGCACTTGCCAGGTCAGATACAGCCGCCAGACCGGTTCAGCCCTCCAAGGCCGCATAGGCGGCCCGGGCCATGACCTTAACCGGTGCCGGTCGATTGGTCCATAGTTCAAATTGAGCAGCTCCCTGATGGATGAGCATCTTAAGCCCGTCTATGGTCTGGCAGCCCCGGCTCCGGGCTTCCTGCAAGAGCCTGGTGCTAAGGGGTTGGTACACAATATCCATGACCACCCGAAAGTGGGATAAAAGTTCAGGGTCAATGGGAATGGCGTCGGTGTTAGGGGCCATGCCCACCGGGGTGGCGTTGATGAGCACAGTGGCCCGGGAGCCGGCCAAGGCGTTTTGGGCCAAGGCCTCGCCTCCGAATTCCCGGGCCAGTTTTTCGGCCCTGGAACCATCGATATCGGTAATGCTGAAACTGCCTTGGTTTTCCCGGATGGCAAAGGCAAGGGCGCGGGCGGCACCGCCAGCACCCAATATGAGGACATGTTCCCCGGTTATGGGAGTATAAAGGCGCAAAGCCGCCAAGGCCCCCAGCCAGTCGGTGTTATAACCCACCAGATGACCGTCACGGTTGACCACGGTGTTCACCGCACCGATGTGGGCTGCCACTGGGTCCAATTCGTCCAGGAGGGGGATGATGTCCTCCTTGAAAGGGATGGTGACACTCACCCCGCCGAGGTCAAGGCCCCGAAGGCCGGTCACGGCTTGCTCCAGGTCTTTGACCGCAAAGGCTACATAAACCGCGTCCAGGCCCAGCTCGGCGAAGGCCGCATTGTGCATGGCCGGAGACAGGGAATGGGCTACCGGCCGGCCCAGCAACCCGTAAACCCGGGTGGCCCCGGTGATGTAAGGACGGCCCTCGGTCATATTCCCTCGTATGAAAAGTTTGGGCTTAGCCGACAATTAGTCCTGATCGATCCCAAGCTTGAAGCTGACAATTAAAAGGGCAAAGTTCTTTTATTTTCTCAATATCCGTAAGATGCGACGCATCTCGTTCACCGTGACCTGGCCCGGGGCCGAGGCCTGTTTGGGGTTGAAAGGGGCAAAGGTGAGAAAGGCCCCCAAGAAAATGGCGGCCACCCTGGACCACTTGCCCAAGGGACCCATGCAAAAGGCGATGATGTCCCGCCCCGCGGCCCGGGCCCGGGGTATCAGGGCCAGAACCCGGAGATTGTCCTCCGGGGTGGCGGCGGTAGTGACAACCTTCAAGATGTCCGCCTCCTCGGCCAGCATGGCGGTGAAAACTTCCTCCAGGCGGGCCGCGTCCGGGGTACCGGTAAAGTCATGCCAAGACAAGATGAGTCGGGTGTTTCCCCGGCAAGCGTAAATTTCCCGGCGCCAAGCCGCATCGGCGGCCAGTTCCACATCCAGGCCGTGGACCTGATAGGTCAAAGCCTCTTTAAGCACTTGAAGGCGTGAGACCTCGTCCCCGGTCCAGCGGCCTCCTTCAGCCTGGGGACGGTTGGTGGCGATCACTGGCCCGGGTAGCGTACGAAATATCCGCTTTAGGTCCAGCCTCTCGAGATAATCCAGGCGCACCTCGGCCCACAGACCTTTACGGGCGGCCCTGAGATAGCGGCTCCGGGCCCGGGCCGGGTTGGCCTCCGCGACAGGCACACAAAGCCGGAAAACACCGGTTTTAGGTGCCCGGTTTCCAGTTTTCAGTTGGAATTTTCCAGGGTTCATAAGCCAGTCGGGAAAGCTCCGGGTGGTTTCCAGAAATAAGAGTAACCTACAGAAGGACTAGGTTCCCGAACTACTCCGGCCGCCGCCGAATTACGGCCCCCTATCCCCTAAACCTCCTATTTCATGGTTGATGATGAAACACAGATTAATCTAAAACAGAAAACAGAAAACAAAAAACATAAAACAACCCCCACCGTCTGCTAGCTTAACTTTTCCACCCCGTGGGCCTTGGGGAAAGAACCCAGGAGTTTGAAGTGGGCGCTCAGGTGTTTGATTTCCTCCAGGGCTTCCCGCACTTCCTGGTCATCCTTATGGCCATCCAGGTCCACAAAAAAGAAGTAACGCCAGGCCTCGGTCTTGGCGGGCCGGGAAACAATGCGGCTCATGTTGATGGAGCGGGTGGCCAGGGGTTTCAGAGTCTTGTAAAGGGCGCCGGGCACATCGTCCACTGCAAAGATGATGGAGGTCTTGTCCCGGCCGGTGGCACCGGGACTGTCGGGACCGATGACGAAGAAGTGGGTGACATTGCCGGGATAGTCTTCGATGCGGCGTTCCACCACTCTGAGGTCATAGAGGGGCGCGGCAAAGGCGCTGGCGATGGCCGCCGAGTTAGGATTCTTGGCGGCCTTCTGGGCTGCCACGCCAGTGGAGGCCACTTCCAGTATGGGAATTTCCGGCAAGTGGGTGGCCAGCCAGCGGCGGCACTGGCCGTAGGCCTGGGGATGGGTGTAAATCACCTCGATGTCTTCTTTCTGGCCAGACTTGGAGACCAGATCGTGGGAAATTTCCAGATAGATTTCCCCACAGATGCCCAGGGGAGTCTCCACAAAGAGATCCAGGGTGTCGTTCACCACGCCCTCAGTGGAATTTTCAATGGGCACCACGCCATAGTGAAACTTGCCCTTCTCCACTTCGCTGAACACCTCCTGAATGGTGGCCATGGGCCCGTAGCGGGAAGCGTGGCCGAATTTTTTCAGGGCCGCCAGATGGGAGAAGGTGGCCTCCGGTCCCAGAAAGGCTACTCCCAGGGGGGCCTGGATCTCCCGGGCCGCGGAGATGATTTCCCGGAAGATGTTCCGGATGGCCGTAGGGCTCAGGGGGCCGGGGTTCAGGTGCAACAGATGGGCAATGACCTCTTCTTCCCGACGGAAATCCAGGGTGCGGCTGCCCTCCTGGTTTTTGATGCGGCCGATGGCCTGGGCCAGGGTTTGTCTTCTATTGAGCAGATACAACAGCTCTTTGTCCAGGGTGTCGATCTGTCGCCGGAGTTCCTCTTTTTCAGACATGGTCACTTCTCGACAATGGTTTCCTGAATTTTGTGACCGAAGTGGCGGGCGCCTTCTTCCAGGGCTACCAGCACCTCGTCCCCGGGTTTGAGGGAAACGATGGAAACGGCCTCCCCTCCGGGGCGGGTGAGCCGGATGGTCTCAGCATTCTGCAGGATGATGGAAAATTCCCGGCCCGCGGCTTGGGCAGTCACCAGCATCAGGGGGCGGCTTTCCACCTTGCTGCGGCCCACCACTGCCGGCCTGGTGCGGCCGTCGTGAGCCACCACCAGGACCTCGTCTCCGGCGGCCAGCTCTCCCAGATACCGGGTCTTACCCCCCGGCACCCGGATGTAGGCGTGCACCGGCCCGGCATTCACCCGGAAGGGCCGGGGGGCCACATAGGGGTTTTCCAGGGATTCTGCATGTACCAAAAAAAGGGCGCCGGCGGCATTGCCCACCAGCATGCCTTCCCCCAATCCCAGGTTGCTGCAGGTGTCCACACACACCCGGTCTCCCAGCCCCAAGGGCCTGAGCCCGGTGATGCGGGCCACCTCCAGGGTCACCGGGGGAGAGGTCTCTTTCACCAGGCGAGCGATGGCCTTGATCATCCCCACCTCGGGCGTCACTACCACCAGACCGTCCACTCCCTTTTCCAGGATTCCGAGACAGGTGCGAGCCGTGTCCGGGTCGCTCACTTCCACAAAAATATGGTCACACTGGGCCACCAGGTTTTCCAGGGGGATGATGGTCCAGTCAGGGGTGCGCACCACCACCGGGCCGGTTTTGGCTAGACGCACCACCTCGGCCTCCTGCTCCTGACTGGTGACCGTGATTTCCTGAAGGTCCCGGCCGGGAACCAGATCGCCGTCCGGGGCTACCACCTTGATAAGACCCAGGGCCTTCACCTCGGCGGCGTGTCCCGGCGGGACCCAGACCGCGTCGGCCCCGCTCTCCAGGGCGGTGGTCACCAGCTTCTTTTTATAGGGGTCCACTTTGACCCAAAGTTGTTTCATGGCCTTTCCCCTTCGTGTCAAGACCATAGTTTCGGGTTTCCAGACATGGAATGGGTGGGCCGCCTGGCGAAAGGTACACCAGGTCCGGCTCTTACATTTTGACCTTTAAAACCCGTCACCTGGTACTTACTGTGTGAGAAACTTGAGGGCCTCCTCCACCCCGGCGTTTTCGTGGACGATGAGGCTGATGGCCCCCACCATGCGGGTGGGGTTGCGGTGCTGGAAGATGTTGCGGCCGATGCTGACCCCAGCCCCGCCAGCCTCGATGGAGCCCTTTACCATTTCCAGGATATCCCGGTCCGAGCTCATCTTGGGGCCCCCGGCGATGACCACCGGAACCGGGCAGCCCACCACCACCTCCCGGAAAGACTCAACCGAGCCGGTGTAGGATACCTTAATGAGGTCCGCTCCCAGTTCGGCCCCCAGGCGGGCGGCATGTTTGATGACCCCAGGATCATATTCGTTTTTGATCTTCTCCCCGCGGGGGTACATCATGGCCAAGACCGGCATCCCCCAATCCCGGGCCTCCCGGGATACTTGTCCCAAATCCGCCAGCATTTCTTTCTCGGAGCCGTTTCCTAGATTGATATGCACGCTCACTGCGTCGGCTCCCAGCTTGAGGGCCTCGGTCACGGTGCACACCAGGGTTTTGGCATTGGGAAAGGGCGACAGGCTGGTGGAGGCCGACAGGTGGATGATCAGTCCCACATCTTTGCCCCGGCGACGATGGCCTCCCTCCACCAGGCCCTTGTGGATGACAATGGCGTTGGCCCCTCCCTGAGCCACCTGATTGACGGTGGTTTTCATGTCGATCAGCCCCTCAATGGGACCCACGGTCACCCCATGGTCCATGGGAACAATGACCGTACGCCCGGTTTCCCGGTTCATGATGCGTTCCATGCGGATAAGTTTGCCGACCACTTCTCCTCCTTCCCGCGGCTTGACCTGAAGAGCAGGACCACCACGGCCATAAAAAAAGCCGTGGTCGCCTCGCCTGCGCCACGGCTTTTAAAAGTTTTCTTGAATGGTTTTAAGTTCTTTTAAAAGTCGAGGCGCAGCTCAAGCCCCTAAAGTAATAATAGCTAAAATAAAAGGAGCAGAGCTGCTGAAGTTGCCTCATCATAAAATGCCTCGACTCTCGTTCCTCTTCATAAACCAGCGGTTGTTTCCTGTCAAGAAAAATTTTTGGTATATAATCAGATCAGTGACCTGAGCCCGGGAAGTCGGGAGGGGGACAGAGGCGGGCTTCCGGGGCCTTGTCACCATATTGATTTTTGGGAGACAGCATGGCGCGGATTGACGATTATCTGGCGGCCCGGGCCTTGGCGGTGGAAGCCCTTCAGAGACGCAACCCCAAGGGGGTGGCCAGCCGAAGCCGGTCCCGGTATTTTTTTGAAAATGGTCAGGAAGGACTGGTGGTTCCCTATTTTGGTCAGCCCCGGCGAGTGGTGTGGCCGGAGATCACGGTCACGCCGGTGGGAGAGGGGGGGGACTTGCCGTTGACCGAGCAGATTCTCATCCTCCATTATCTGCAGCACACTTCGGGGGACAAGCCTGAAGGGGAAACCATTGATTTCCGCCAAGTGCCCCAGGGGACCTTTTATTGGTCGGCCTTTGTGTCCCGGGCCAAAAAGCCTTTATTACAGGCCTTCGGAAGGGATCCGGATTTTTATTTGGAGGTGGCCACCGCCATGGGAGGCACGCCGGTGGAGCTGGGGGATGCCGCGGCCCGTTTTCAGGCCTTCCCCTTGGTCCCCATTACCCATGTTTTATGGCAGGGGGACGAGGAGTTCGATCCGGAAGCCAGCATTCTCTTTGATGTCACCATCTCCAGGCACCTTCCCACCGAGGACATCGCTGCCCTGGCCGGGGCCTCGGTGTACCGGCTGCTGGCTGCGGCCCGGCAAATAAGACAGAAAAAGTGAGGTGGTGCTTAAACCTCGGCACATAAAAGAACGATAAGGCTTATGTCGGAAAAAGGGGACGAGCTTGCATATTTGCCAAAAATCGTTATAATTAGTTCAGGGGGCGTAACGGCTTCGACGTAGATGGAAACCTTTAAGTTGCATGCCGAGGTCCTGTCCGCTCGTAAAACGGGTAGGGAAACCATAAGTGCCGACAACTACGGCTACGCTCTAGCCGCCTAAGGCTAGCGTCCGGGGTGTGAAGCCAGGGGAAACCCCGGGCGTCCGGATCCTGGCAAAACCGCCGATATAGCCTGCGCCTCGGCGGTCAAACATCCCAGCGGGCTAGCCCCCGGAAATTCCGCCGGTGGAAGTTCCGACGGGCGAAAGGAATACGCCGGCTAAGCATGTAGACGCTTAAAGGGACCTATTTGCGGACGCGGGTTCGACTCCCGCCGCCTCCACCAGATTCCCTTGGCCAGACCTTTATCTTTCCTTTTATTTCCCTTATGGTGAATTGAGGGAACTTTATTACCCTTTGCCTTGGCACCCTCGTTGCTGATTTCATGTGGGGGGGTGCAGGATGGAGGGTAAGAACCCTAAAATTTGAAACTCAGGAGTTCGGGAAAGGCCAGAGGCCTTTGATCATGGCTAGCCTTTCCCAGGGTTTTTCCCCAATCTCACCTGAATCCGGACCACAAGGCAGAGTCCGTCCGGGGGGCAGCAGTCAGGCTGTTCTCCAGGGCTCAAAACCTGCTCGCCTCCGAGGGCCGGTCCAGAATCTCCCGGATTTTTTCCAATAAGGCGGTAATGCGAAAGGGCTTCTGGAGAAAATCCACCGAGTCGTCCAGGACCCCGTTATGGACTATGGCATTCTCGGTGTAGCCCGACATGAACAATACCTTCAGGTTTGGATATTTCATACTCAGGCGCATAGCCAAAATGGCCCCGTTCATCCGGGGCAGAACCACATCCGTGACCAAAAGGTGGACCGGCCTTGGGTAGGTTTCACAGAGGGACAGGGCTTCCTCTCCATGAGCGGCCGCCAGCACCTCATAACCGTATTTCCTCAGGGATTCCGCAAACAGCGCCCGTAGAGCTTCATCATCCTCCGCCAGAAGGATGGTTTCACTTCCTTGGAGGGTACGGCTGAGGGGTTTTTTCTCCACGGGCCGGGTAATTTCCTCCTCCACCCGGGGTAAATAGATTTTAAAGGTGGTGCCGGCCCCTGGCTCGCTATACACCCAGATGTGCCCGCCGCTTTGTTTGACGATGCCGTACACCGTGGCCAGCCCCAGGCCGGTGCCTTTCCCCCGTTCCTTGGTGGTGTAAAAGGGTTCAAAAATTCGCTCCAGGGTTTGCTGATCCATGCCCTGACCACTGTCGGACACGGCCAGCATGACATAATTTCCGGGAGCCACTCCCATGTGGGTCCGGACATAGTCCTCATCCGCCAGGAAATTGGCGGTCTCGATGATAAGCTGGCCCCCGCGGGGCATGGCGTCCCGAGCATTGACGGCCAGGTTCATGATGATCTGTTCCACCTGTCCGGGATCCACCTTCACCGCCCCCAGCTCCGGATCCAGAACCGTGATCAGCTCGATATCTTCGCCGATGAGCCGCTGCAGCAACCCTGTTATCTGTTCTATCACCTCGTTCAGATTGAGCACCTCAGGTTGGAGAATCTGGCGGCGGCTAAAGGCCAGCAGTTGGCGGGTCAGGGATTCCCCGCGTTGCACCGCCTTCAGGATCTCCTCCCCGTAAATCCGCAACGGGTCTTCCTGATGAATATTGCTTAGCAGCAAATCGCAGTAGCCGGTGCAGGCGGTGAGCAGGTTGTTGAAATCATGGGCCACCCCCCCGGCCAAAAGGCCCACGGCCTCCATCTTCTGCGCCTGAAGAAACTGGGCCTCCAGCCTCTTGGCCTCGGTTATATCCATGAAATAGCCTAGGGTGGCCCGTTTGCCCCCGAAATAGCTGGGGACCACGGTCTCCCTGATCCACCGGCGTTCGCCACTTTTGGTCAGAGCCTGATATTCATAGGAGGCCGTGGTTTGCCCCTTCAACATCCGGATAGCCGCCTCCTGGACCTGCTCCCGGAACTCTGGGGCCACTAGCTCAATGGCCTCCCGGCCCAGCAACTCTTCGGAGGTAAATCCGGTGATCCGCTGGAAACCGGGGTTTACCAGTTTAAATCTGCCTTCCTGCACAATAAAGATGCCGATAGGGGCCCGGTCCACCAGAAGGTGAAAGGCCTCCTCGGCCTGGCGCCGCAGGGTGAGGTCCTCCACCAGACCCACGCCGCCAAGAAATTCACCGGTCTCCGAGAGCAGGCTGCTGAAATGGGCCCTCACCGGGGTGACCTTATCAGCGGTATCCGAGGAGTAATCCCCTTCGTAATAGCCCACCCTGCCGGCAAAGGCTTCGTGGAGGGCCTGAATCACCCCGGGGTCCCGAACCTGGGTAAGCATATTAAAGCCCACCAGTTTTTCCCGGGAGGACCCGGTGATTTTCACAAAGATCTCATTGCAATCCTGGATGACGCCCTCCCGGTCGAAATGGAAGATCCCTATCGGGGCCTTCTCGAACAGCAGTCGGTAGCGTTCTTCGCTTTTGCGCAGGGCCTCCTCCGCCTGCCGCCGGCGGGTGATGTCTTCTCCGATGCTGGTGATGCCGAGGATTTTTCCCTGGGGGTCTCTTCTTAAGGTATTGTTCCAGGCGATCAGACGCCGCTCCCCCCAGCGGGTGAGGATCCAATATTCGTAATAGGGCGGAATATGCCGGCGCTCGAGGTAATGTTGGAAAATGTGCCACATCTCCTCCCGTTCCTCCGGGGGGAGGAAAGTGTTGAACCAATTTTCCCCCAGAATTTCCTCCCGGTTCCAGCCGGTGGTCTCCAGGAAAAAATCGTTGGCAAAAATCAGATCGCCCTCCGCATCGAGCATTATGGCGTTAAGGCGGACGGTTTCCAGGACTTCCCGGAAGCGCCGTTCCGATTCCTTGAGGGCCTCCTCCGCCCGGTGGCGGACGGTGATGTCCTTGACATACTCGATGACCCCCCGGACTCTGCCGGTCTGGGAATCCTTCAGGGGATAGGTATAGAGATCCAGCCAGCCGGAGATCTCCCCCCGGGCATCGACTCTGGGGACCACTTTATGTCCGGACCTTCCGGTTTCCAAAGTATAAAGGCTGGGACAAATGGGACAAGGCTCCCGGCGGCCGTGATAGGCCTCGTAGCACTTTTTCCCCACCAAAGGCCGGGCGTGGGCGTACCACTTCTGCATGGCCGGGTTGACCCTGAGGATGGTCAGGTCGGCGTCCAGGATAGAGAGGCCATCCTGAATGCTGGTGAAAATGAGGTTCAGGAAGGCCTCCCGTTCCTTAAGGGTGTTCTCGGCCTGCTTCCGGGTGGTGAGATCCAGGGCCGTGAAGACCACCCCCTTGGAAAGATCGCCGGGAACCAGGGGGGTGGAGCTCAAGAGAACCTCAATGAGGCTGCCGTCTTTCCTGCGCCAGCGGGTTTCCACGGTTCCGGAGCCGCTTTCCCGGATCTGCCGGTATTTCTCCTGCCCCACCCGCTCATATTCCTCCTGGGTGGGGTAAAGCAGCCGGGCGGAATGGCCCTGCAATTCCTCCGGGGTATAGCCGGTCAGTTGGCAGAGGCGGTCATTCACTTCCCGGATCACCCGGTCTGTGACGAGGCCGATGCCCACCGGAGCCGCCCTGAGGATGCTGTTCAATCTGGCCTCCCGCTGCTCCAGGGCCTCTTCCAGGCGCTTGCGGGAGGTGATGTCGGTGGCCAGGTGGATCACCCGCTTCAGGTGCCCCTGGGCGTCCACCACCGGGGTGCAGGACATCCAAAACACCCCGCCCAGGGCCTCCATCTCCATTTCCTGGGTTTCCAGGCGGCCGGAGGAGATGAGCTGTTCCAAGAGACAGCCAGGCGGAGGGGTGTCACTTTGATGGAAAATCTCGTAACACCGACGCCCCAGAAGCTCCTCTTCGCTTTTGCCCAGGAGTCGGATGGCGGCCTGATTGGCGGCCAGAATCTTGTGTTTTGGGTCCAGAATCACCGCGGGGTGCCCGATGGCCTGAAAGATTTCCTCCCATTCCCGGGAACCGCGGGGGGTTTTTGAACGCCCCGGATCCTCGCCCCCTTCGGGACCCTTCTTCTGCTTCTGCTTCTGCTTCTGGTTCTGATTATTGTTCATTTGGTCATCTCCGTGAGTGGTCAAGCCCCCGGGGAAATGACGGAGATTTGGGACTCTCTTTTGTCCAGGGGTTACCGGCGGACCTGCCCTTATCGAGGGAAGGTTTTCCGGCCAAACCCGCTAAAGTTACCCCCCCCCTCGATAAAAAAGGCCTTCCAGATTCAGGCCATGCCTCATTTTTGGGGTCTGAAACCTTCCAGGGGAGGGGGTTAGGGGAGGAGGCCAATAAAACCCGGATCTCCTCGTGAGATTTTTATAATTGTTAGCATAACATAATATATCAAAGAAAAAAAGTAGGGATTTTCCCTTAATTTGAGGATTGGGGGCTTTGGGGGAAATTTGGGGAAGGCCCTCCGGATTCCCCCTGTCAGGTTATCGAGGCAGGAAAGGCCCCCAAGGGCGGCTGGGGTTTTCTCGGCCCATAACGCCCCCGGGCTTTTTTGAATCCGGACGGCACCCCGGTTATTTGGGGGGAGATTTTAAGCTTCCCATTTTCAGTTTTCGGTTTTATCTTAATGGTTGGGCATTTTAAAGGAATTTACCCCCAGCCCGGGTGGACTGATCTCATGTCTCCCAGGCCATTCAGGGTGGCGGGGCTGGAGTCTGAATCTTTATTGGGCTGGAGGGGGATTATCGGAGCCGGCCGGTCCCTCTCCCTTTATGGGAGGCAATATGGAACTTTATGAAGCCATTTTCACACGGCGGAGTCATCGGCTGTACAAGCCGGACCTGCCGCCCCGGGAGGTTCTGGAGCGGGTGATCAATGCGGCCCTCTGGGCCCCTTCGGGAACCAACGCCCAGCCTTGGCAGATTGATGTGATGACCGGGCGTTACCGGGACGAGTTTGTGGAGCGGGCGGCCCACAGTATCTCCCACCTGCTCCCCATTCTTAAGGCGGCCCAGGTGCCGGAAAAGGCCCAACAGCTGGTCATCAGCTTCTTCAAGGATCTGGGCGGCGCCCCGGTGGTCATTGCGGTGACCGTGGACAAGGTGGAGGACCCCGGGATGATGGAGGCCAACATCCAGTCCGGGGCGGCCCTGATGCAGAACCTGCTACTGGCGGCCCACGCCGAGGGCCTGGGTACCTGCTGGATGACCGGTCCTAATTTTGTGGCCCGGGAGCTCCTGGACTATTTGGGGAAACCGGATCGGCATCTGTTGGCCATTACCCCCATCGGCTACTCTGCCAAGGAGCCGCCGGTACCACCTCGCAAGCCGCGGGAGGTGCGGTGGCTGGGGTTTTAGGGCGAACGTTGGACGGGGAAACATTCTGATGCTTCCCTAAAGCAAATGGCGGTGCAGAATTCCGGTGATGGGTCCTCTAAAACCTGCCAGCCGGATGCGGAAAATTGCTCTCACCGGTGGACCCGGTTCAGGGAAAAGCACGGTGGCCCGGATGTTTAAGGAACTGGGGGCAATGGTGCTGGACGCCGATGAGTTGGCCCGGGAGGTGGTCCAGCCGGGGAGGCCGGCCTGGAGGGAATTGCGCCGCACCTTTGGCGCCGATTATTTCCGGGTGGACGGCAGTCTTGACCGGGAGAAGCTGGGCCGCCTGGTGTTTCAGGACCCTGAGGCCCGGAGAAGGCTGAATGGCGCGGTCCACCCCCGTATTATCCGGGAAATGGCCCGGCGGCTTGCCGAATTGGAAAGGCAGGGAGTGCCCTTGGTCCTGGTGGAGGTGCCCCTCCTTTTTGAGGCCGGCTTGGAAGAAAAATATGATAAAATTATTGTAGTGGATGCAACCCCCGAGGAGCAGCTAAAGCGCCTTGCTGCCCGGGATGGTCGCTCTCCGGAGGAGGCCGCCGGAATCCTCGGGGCCCAATGGCCCCTATCTTTAAAGAGGGCCCGGGCTGATTATGTGGTGGACAACCGGGGTTCCCTGGCGGAGACGGAGGGCCAGGTGAAAAAGTTGTGGCAGGAATTAAAAAATCAGCTTGACAAAGATAGCCAAAAAAGTTAGCGTCCCATTCAACCTTCCTTCAAGAATTTTCGGCCCAGACCCGAAATTGAATAAAACAAATCTGTGACCCTTTTGACCTCCTGTTGGGAAGCCCTATTGCCGATGTTAGCTACCTGAATTGCGTATTGCCGGCGTCAGGTAGAACCCTGCCGTTTGAACCACCGGCTGGTTTCCGACTCTGAAGCAGTGTTGCCCAGGAGTCGAGTAGGGGGCTCAAGTATTGAGTTAACCTTGTGCCCAAGTTATTACAATTAAGACTTTTTGAGGCCAAAATGAACCTTTCGGAATTGAAGCACAAAAAAATCAATGAATTGGCGGCGTTGGCCCGGGAGTTGAATGTGGAAGGGGCCGGCGGCCTCCGTAAGCAGGAGCTGATCTTTGCCATTCTGCAGGCCCAGGCCGAAAAGAACGGGGTCATCTCCGGGGGCGGTGTCCTCGAGATCCTGCCGGACGGGTTCGGTTTTCTGCGGGCTCCGGATTACAACTACCTCCCCGGGCCTGATGACATCTATGTCTCCCCCTCCCAGATCCGGCGTTTCAACCTAAGGACCGGCGATACCATCACCGGCCAGATCCGGCCTCCCAAAGAGGGGGAGCGGTATTTCGCCCTTCTCAAGGTGGAGACGGTCAACTACGAGGATCCCTCCGCCGCCCGGGACAAGATCCTCTTTGACAACCTTACCCCCCTTTATCCCCAGGAGCGGTTGCGCCTGGAAACCGACCCGGACAACTACTCCGCCCGGGTGATGGACCTTATGACCCCCATAGGCAAGGGTCAGCGGGGACTAATTGTGGCCGCGCCCCGCACCGGGAAGACCATGCTCCTGCAAAATATCGCCAACTCCATTGCCCGCAACCACCCGGAAGTGATACTTATTGTGCTTTTGATTGACGAGCGCCCGGAAGAAGTGACGGACATGCAGCGCTCCGTCAAAGCCGAGGTCATCAGTTCCACCTTTGATGAGCCGCCGCAACGCCACATCCAGGTGGCGGAGATGGTGCTGGAGAAGGCCAAGCGTCTGGTGGAGCATAAACGGGATGTGGTGATTCTGCTGGACTCCATCACCCGCACGGCCCGGGCCTACAACACGGTGATTCCGGCCAGCGGCAAGATCCTCTCCGGCGGTCTGGACGCCAACGCCCTGCAGCGGCCCAAGCGCTTTTTCGGGGCAGCCCGCAACATCGAAGAGGGTGGGAGCCTCACCATCATCGCCACCGCCCTCATTGACACCGGCAGCCGCATGGATGAGGTCATTTTTGAGGAGTTCAAGGGCACCGGCAACATGGAGATCCACCTGGACCGCAAGCTTACCGAAAAGCGCATTTTTCCCTCCATTGACATCAACCGCTCCGGCACTCGGAAGGAAGAACTGCTGATTCCGCCGGAGGATCTGAACCGCATCTGGATTCTCCGCAAACTCCTTTCCCCCCTGTCCCCGGTGGACAGCATGGAATTTCTGCTGGAAAAGCTGAAAGGCACCAAGAACAATGCCGAGTTTCTGGCGGCCATGAACCGCTGAAGCTACTCTCCTTAAATTCTGAGCCCTCAAAAGACCGTTTCCCAAGAGCCCTTCCGGGTAGGCGGCCTTTTTTCGCCCTATCTTGGGGACACCTCTTTGGCGCGCCAATTCCCTTGACAAAGGAAAATACGGCGTATTAACCTAATGCTCATATTGGATGCAGGTAGACCCGTGTGGGAAACACCTTGCGGAGGCCGCCATGGAATTGCCTGCCCTTACTTCGGTTACCGTGGAAATTCTGGTGGACAACTTTTTTGATGTTTTTGAGCCCTCCAAACCCGGACTGGTGGAGCGGGTGGTGCCGGGGCGGCTGCCCAAGCCTCTGATGGCGGCCCATGGTTTGGCCTTTTGGCTGGAGCTCAATCAAAACGGCCGGACCACCCGAATTCTTATGGACACTGCCAATTCCCCCTTGCCGCTTTTCAACAATCTGGAAGCCTTAGGCCATGACCCCGGAGAAGTGGACGCCTTGGTGGTGAGTCACGGACACCCGGACCACTACGGCGGTCTGTTGGAATTTCTCAAGAAACGGGGCCCGGGATTGCCGGTTTATCTTCACGAGGATTGCTTTTTCCCCAAACTTCTCATCACGCCCCGTGGCCGTATCGGACCCTGGAAGCTGGAGCGGCAGGATCTGGTGGCCCAAGGGGTGAAACTCCATGAAAATCGCGGTCCCGCTTTGGTCCTGGACCAAGCCTTGCTCTCCGGCACGGTGGAGGCCACCACTCCTTACGAGACGCCCCTGCCGGGGGCCAAACGGTTGGTCGGAGACCGGGAGGAAAATGATCCCTTCAGCGACGAGCAGGCCCTGGTAGTGAAGGTTCGCGGGCGAGGTTTGGTGGTCGTCGGCGGCTGCTGTCATCCCGGAGTTATCAACATGGTAAAATATGCCCAGAAACTCACGGGAGAGAAACAGGTGGCCGCCATCCTGGGAGGCTTCCACCTGACGGTGGGGGGAGAGCACCTTATCCGGGAAACCATTCAGGGTCTTAGGGAACTGGAACCGGAAATCATCCTGGCTGGCCACTGCACCGGCTTCAAGGCCCTGACCCAGTTGGCCCTGAGCTTTCCTGACAACTTCATGGTAAGCTGCGTGGGCACCAAATTGATGGTGGGCGCCTAAATTGTCAAACGGGGTGGGGGATGAAAGCGCGCCATCCCCCCGCCACCTCTTTCCCCAAGGGATTGGTCCGCCGATGCACCCTCCTCCTGATGCCCTTTTCTCCTATCTGAAGAGTCTCGATTTGGCTCCCATCTGGGAAGAGGCGGCCCGGCGTTTCCTTAAAATAAAGGGTGTCACCCTGGTTTTGGGGGGGGTGGACACCGGCAAAAGCACTCTCTGCCGGTATCTGGTATCACAAGCCTACCTGGGAGGGGAGCCTGTGGCCTTGGTGGATCTGGACTTGGGCCAATCTCACTTGGGTCCTCCCGGAACCCTGGGGCTTGGCCTTTTCCCTCCCCGCTTTCCCGGAGACCAAGGCCTCTTTCCGGAGGCCCTTTATTTTATCGGGCAGACCTCTCCAGTGGGAGCGGTACTGGAAGTGGCGGTGGGCTCACGGATACTGGTGGATGAAGCCCGGGCCCGGGGGGTCAGCCATTTGGTGGTGAATACCAGCGGGTTGATCCAGGGTCCGGCTGCCTTTCGCCTGAAGCTGGCCAAGATGGAACTTCTCCAGCCCCAATTGGTTCTGGCCCTGGACCGTGAAGGGGAACTGGCCCCTTTGCTTCGGGCCCTGGCTTTGGAAGGGATGATCCTGACCCTGCCGGTTTCTCCCCGGGCCCGGCGCAAGACCCTGGAGGAACGGCGTTCTCACCGGGAGGTCCGCTTCCGGCAGTATTTCGCCCAGGCCAAGCGGCTGGAGCTTTCCCTTGAGACCCTGATCTGGCGGGGCTATCCCTTTGGGGAGGGAGCTCTTTTAACGCCGGAGGAACTGCGACAATGGGAGAGCCTTCTTAAGGTGGAGGTTTTGTACGGCGTCAAAGGGGAGCGCCGGCTGGCCCTTTTGGTGAGCGGGTCTTTCTCTGGAACACCGCGGCCTGAGATAGGTCCGGGGGTTCTGCTCTTTACCCCCGGCGACCTGTCTCACCGACTGGTGGGACTGTGGGAGGCGCCCCACCGCACTCTGGCCCTGGGCCTGATTCTGCCCTCCTCTTGGGCGCAGGGAAAGTTGCATATCTGGACACCGTGGCCCCCGGAGGAAGCCCACCGTATCCGGCTCCTGAGTCTGGGGCGCCTAAAGGTATCTCCCACCGGTCAGGAATTGCCAAAAACCCCCTGGGTCCAAGAGTCGCGAACAGGGACCACCCCGGGTTTGGATTAAAGTGTTTTGGCAGCGAAGCTTGGGGTCTGTCAGGCAATTATGGCAAATTAGGGAAAGGGGAGGGCCTGAAATCCCGGGTTCTGGGCCATTTACTCCAAACACCCCGCCACCAACCCTCGGGGGGCCAGGGAGAGAAACTCAAGAAATGGGATTTATGTTTCAAGATACTGATAATTCTAAAAAATTATCCGATTAATATTTGTTGCCCTCCCTTTATCTAAAGGAATAAAAAAGCCGAAAGGGGTTCATAGACCTGGGTCTGGGACACTGAATAACATTTTTTCGGAAAGCCTCTGTGAGACGGGGCTTGAGCCCGGCCCTCGTGGGGGCTTCAGGTTAAGGTCCAGGAAGAAATGGCAAGTGTTATCAGACCGGGAAAGGGTTACAAGGAGACGAGAAATGAAGCTTCGATTTCACTTGTTCAAGATGGCAGTCACCCTGGGCATGACCCTCATCCTGCTCGGGGCGACCGAGGTGCCCCGACTCGCACTGGCCTCCTCGGAAGATGCCGCCATCTTCTATGAAGAGTTGGCCCAGTACGGTGATTGGGTGGAGTATGAGAACTATGGACCGGTGTGGTATCCCAGCCAGGTAAAGGAAAACTGGCGGCCTTATGTGGACGGTCGCTGGGTGCCGGCGGAAGAAGGCTATGTGTTTGAGACTCAGGAACCCTGGGGCTGGGCCACTTATCACTACGGTAACTGGATGCCCACCCCCGAGTACGGCTGGGTCTGGGTGCCGGGGCGCACCTGGTATCCCAATACCGTGACCTGGCGGACCTCGCCGGAGTCTGAAGCCCCGGAGGCCTCCTTCATCGGCTGGGCCCCCATTCCGCCGCCCAACTATGTGCCGCCTCCAGGGTATTACCCGCCGGGCTATTCCGGGATGGGTCCTTACAGCGGGCCCTTGGAGAATGCCTTGGTGGCGCCTTTCTGGATCTTTGCCCGGGCGGTGAGTTTCCTGTTGGGCTTCGGGCAGCCCTTCGCCCCCACCTATTCCTATTGGTATTCCGGGGCACTGCTGCCCCCACCGCTTATACCTTATTATTACAGCCGCACCATCATCATCAACAATTACTACACCCCGGCGTATTACCCTGTGGGCCTGGTGACGGTGGGCCGGGGCTTTTACAACTGGGGGCCGCCCATCCCCTATGTGGCCCGGGTAACCCGTATTAACCACGTGACCATTAACAACTATATAAAGCAGGTCAATATTTACAACTTCCGCAATGTGGCTCCGCCCCAGGAGGTGTTGGCCCGTCGGGCAGTAATACGCCAAGTGGTACCGCCGCCTCTGGTCAATCGCCAGCCTCTTCAGGTAGCCAAGGCCCAGAACATCCAAATGGCCCGTTTCCATCTGGCGCAGCCTCATCTGGTTCAGGCCTCGGTGGTGAAAAATGTCCCCCCCCTGCCCGCTAATTTGCCCAAGGTGCAGATGAGCAGGGGGCCCCATGTCGGCCAAGGCGTGCCGGGCGCGGCTCTGCCGGCCAGCGCCGTGATGCAGCCGACACCCCAGATGCAGAATGTCATCAAAAAGATCCCGCCGCAACAACAGATTGTGCCGGTATCGCCCACGGCCCGCAAGTGGACTGTAGCCCAACCTCCGGGGGTGGGGCAACCGCCGTCGCAGCAGCAGCTTAATCAGCAACAGCAGCAGCAATTGCAGCAGATGCAGCAGGAGAAATGGCGGAAGCAGCAGCAGCTTAATCAGCAGCAACTCCAGCAGCAGCAGCAACAGCAGCAACAGCAAATGCAGCAGATGCAGCAGGAGAAATGGCGGAGGCAGCAGCAGCTTAATCAGCAACAGCAGCAGCAGCAGCAATTGCAGCAGATGCAGCAGGAGAAATGGCGGAGGCAGCAGCAGCTTAATCAGCAGCAACAGCAGCAACAGCAAATGCAGCAGATGCAGCAGGAGAAATGGCGGAGGCAGCAGCAGCTTAATCAGCAACAGCAGCAGCAGCAATTGCAGCAGATGCAGCAGGAGAGATGGCGGAGGCAGCAGCAGCTTAATCAGCAACAGCAGCAGCAAATGCAGCAGTTGCAGCAGGAGAAATGGCGGAAGCAGCAGCAGCTTAATCAGCAACAGCAGCAGCAGCAATTGCAGCAACAGCAAAATCAACAATTACCGCAGCAACATAAACTGAGACATCAACAACCGCCACCGGTGCAGTCCCAGGCACAACCGCAGCAGCAGAAGCAGCAGCAGCAGCAGAAAAGAAAACCCTGGGAGCAACCACCAGGGCCCCAATTCCGTTAATCCTCTAAGGACTGTAAAACAGACCGGGCTGTCCTGCCGCTTAAGGGGGCAACCCGGTCTTCCTTTTTTCCTTCCCCGGCTCCTTTGGCCTTCCATTTATTTTCCGGATTTTCTATGGTAAGAAGGGGCAGGTGAGGCTGACCTCGGGCAAAAGCTCATCTCTGGGGAGACTCAGAATACAAGGGCCCACATCCAAGGGGCAAGGAGGAAAGTATGGCCGTCATCCAAAACATTAATGCTTGGGAGATCTTGGATTCCCGGGGCTTTCCCACGGTCAAGGCGGAAGTGGTCCTGAGCACCGGGGAGCGGGCCACAGCCCAGGTGCCGTCAGGGGCCTCCACCGGCGAAAACGAGGCCCTGGAGCTTCGGGATGGGGAGCCCCGCTATCTTAAAAAAGGGGTGCAGAAGGCCGTGCGGCACATCCGGGAGATCATCGCCCCGGCCTTGGCCGGGCGCAGCCCCATGGAGCAGGAGGCCATCGACCGGGACCTCTGCGAGCTGGACGGCACCCCCAACAAAAGCCGGCTGGGGGCCAATGCCATCCTGGCCGTGTCCATGGCCGTGGCCCGGGCCGGGGCCCGGGTGGCCCGTTTGCCCCTATATCGTTATCTGGGAGGGGTAAGCGCCGCCACCCTGCCCATGCCGATGATGAACATTATCAATGGCGGGGCGCATGCCACCAACAATCTGGACATCCAGGAATTCATGATTATGCCGGTGGGCGGCCCCACCTTCGCCGAAGCACTCCGCATGGCCGCCGAGGTGTTCCACACCCTAAAGAAAATCCTGGTAGCCCGGCGACTGGCCGCCGGGGTGGGGGATGAAGGCGGCTTTGCTCCGGAACTCCCCTCTCACGAGGCGGCTCTGGATTTGATGGTGGAGGCCATTGAACAGGCGGGGTACAAGGCGGGCCAGGACCTGGTCCTGGCTTTGGATCCGGCTGCGTCGGAATTCTATGATAAAGCCACCGGGCGGTATATCTTCAAAAAGTCCGGGGGCCAAACCTTCAGCGCCCAGGAGCTCACGGCGTATTATCAAAAGCTGGCCTCCCGTTATCCCATCGTCTCCCTGGAAGACGGGTTGGCCGAAGGGGATTGGGACGGCTGGGTCCATCTCACCAAAACCTTGGGGCCAACCCTGCAGATCGTCGGGGATGACATCTTCGTCACCAACATCAATTTTCTCAAAAAAGGGATTGAGCTGGGCGCGGCCAACGCCATCCTTATCAAGCTGAACCAGATCGGCACGGTGAGCGAAACCCTGGCGGCCATCGCCTTGGCCCGGCGTCACGGCTACCGCACCGTGATCTCACACCGCTCCGGGGAAACGGAGGACACTTTTATTGCGGATCTGGCAGTGGCCGTTAACGCTGGTCAGATAAAGACCGGCTCCCTGGCCCGCTCGGAGCGCATCGCCAAGTACAACCGGCTTCTTATGATTGAGGCGGAGTTGGGAGCGGCCGCCCGCTTCCGGGAAGACGCTTACTGGGCTGGCTGATCCCGGAGCCTAGAGAGAAACCAAAAAACGCGGGAGGAAGGCCGGAACCCGGAAAAAGGGCAGGCCCCTTAGGGACTCAGCGTCCTGGTTTTAAGCAACTCCTCCACCTTGGCCCCCTCCCGCTCCTGCCCCCTGGCCCGGTAAAGCTCCAGGAGACGGCCGCCATAAAGCCGGGCTTCCCCAGGATTCCCCTGGGCCAAAGCCAGATGAAACAGGCCGTCCAAGGCGTCAATGATACACCCGGTGAGTTCCTGGCGCCGGGCCTCTTCAAGGGCCATGTCCAAGTGGCGTCGGGCCTCAGAATAATGGCCCACCTCCAGGTAAGTGCGTCCCAGGCGGGCCCAGCGCACTGCCTGGCCGGCGCGGTCTTTTCCGGCGAGATCCACAGCCAGGGCTTTCTGGTAGAGATGTAAGGCCTGTTGATAATTTTTTTGGTGACGGCTTACATCTCCCTGATGCATCAGGGTGAGGGCCAGGAGGGGACCAGGGGGGAGGTTTCGGGCGTAATCCAGGGCTTCCTCATACAGGATTTGGGCCTCGTTCCAATGTCCCTGAGCCGCAAGGACCGCTCCCAAATTGTTGAGGGCCTCGCATACGCCCGCGGGGTTTCCGATCTCCCGCTGTAAGGCCAGGGTCTCACGGAAATATCCGGTTGCCTCTTTGAGGTTACCTTCCTCCTGGGCGAGGACCCCCAGGTTATTCAGGTTGGCGGCCATGCCCGGACGGTGGTCAATAAGGCGGTTCAGCTTCAGGGCCTCGGCAAACTTGTTTCGGGCCAGTCGCCAACGGGACTCCCGGTAGTACTGATAGCCCTCGTCATTAAGCTTCACGGCTTCCTGACGCAGATTAGGCAGCCCGGATTTGGCCGTTCCGCTGCAGCCCAGGGCCGGGAGCCACATCAAGCAAAGACACCAGCCAAAGATTTTCAGAAAGGGAAAGCCACCAGGTTTGCCCTTGGTTTTCCCCAAATCCGGCCGCCCGGTTCTCATGCAGAAGGGGATCATTTTAATTCCCCTTCCACCCTTAAGGTGCGCTCCTTAGGGGAGGCCAGATGGCGCTTCAGGAATCTGGTTTTCTTGGCGGCTTCGGCCACCTTGTCGGCGTCGCTCACCAACCCCTGGCCGGTGGAGACCAAATCCGGCAAGCCGGCGCCGGCCCGTTCCAGATATCCTAAAATCACCTCCACCTTCTGAGCGATGGCCGGCAACCGGGCCAGGGTCTCGGACAAGGGTCCGGATCCCTGCCGGAGATTGGCCGCCAAAACTTCCACATCTTTGATAATCTTCTGCAAGTCCTGCCGGAAGGCCGGGTCATTAAGGAACATTCCCAGGGCTCCCTGGGGATGGTTCAGGCTATCCAGAAGCTTGCGGCTGCTGGCCAGGGCCTGGGTGGCCTCTTTGTATAGGGTGGGGTCGTTCACCAGCAAACCAAGGGTCCCCACCCCCTGGTTTATCTTGGCGACAGTCTCTTTAATCTGGATCAGGGCCTGGTTAAATGCCCCTTTAGGGTTGGCCATGTCTTCCGTGACCTTTTCCAGATTTACCAGAACTCTCTGGATGTTTTCCAGAGACGGGGCCGCCCGGCTCAAAATCTCCTGGAAGTCCAAAGGTTCCATTGCGGCCACCAGGCCGCCTTCCGGAATGGGGGGGAGACCCTTGGAACCCGCGGTAAGATCCAAACTGCGGTCCCCCAAAAGGCCAATCATGCCGATGCTGGCCTGGCTGTCCTGGCGTATCTGATCCCGGTATTTGCCCAGGACCTCAAAGGTCACCTCGATTTTGCCATCCGGCCTGACCGAGATGCTGCGGACGCTTCCTACAGTAAGGCCGGCCAGGCGCACTTCGGAACCCCGTTTAAGGCCGCTGATGTTGCGGAAAAGGGTCTTATATTCGATGTATTCCTGCCACAGCCCCTCCTGCTGGGCGATGATGAGCACCATAAACAAAAGGGCAACCAGGGAGGCCAACACGAAGAGGCCCACGATGGTTTCGTATTTCCTCGAGATCATACCTAAACTTCCTCCTGCTCCCCCCGGTGGAGAAAGCGCCGGGCCTCGGGATGAGGGATGCGACCGAACTCCTCAAAGGTGCCCACAAAGGCGATTTCTCCTTCGTAGAGGAGGGCCACCCGGTCGGCCACCATCTCTGTAAGGCGCAGGTCATGGGTGACTATAATGGAGGTGACCCGGAGAGTGTTCTGGAGGCGGCGGATAAGCCGGCTGATTTCGTCCCCGGTGATGGGGTCCAATCCTGAAGTGGGCTCGTCGTAGATGATGATCTGGGGGTCCAGGGCCAGAGTTCGGGCCAAGGCGGCCCGGCGCAGCATCCCCCCGGAGAGGGCCGCGGGTTCAAAATCCGCCACCCCCTCCAAACCAACTTGGGCGAGCTTTTCCCGGACCCGCTTGGCGATCTCCTTTTCCGACCAGGTGGTGTGCTGCACCATGGCAAAGGCCACATTTTCCCCCACGGTCATGGAATCGAACAGGGCCGAGCCCTGAAAGAGATATCCGGTCTTGAGACGCAGCTTTTTCCAGTCTTTTTCGGTTTTCAGATCCTGAAGCTTTACTCCCTCCACGGTGATGATCCCCTGGTCCGGATAATTAAGACCCACCAGCATACTGGTCATCACGGTTTTGCCAGAGCCGCTGCGGCCCAGGACTACCAAGGTTTCCCCGGGGTAGATGGCAAGGTTGATGTTTTTCAGCACTATGCGGCCATCAAAGGACTTCCAGACCCCCTGATAGTGGATTAAGGGTTCGCCTTGTTCAGTCATAGCGAGAAAAACGTCCCCGGATCAGCCCCAAAAAAGGAGGGTGAGTTTGGTGAGGAACACATCAGAGATCAAAATGAACAGAATGGCCACCACCACTGCGGTTTTGGTGGCCTGGCCCACCCCGAAGGTGCCATGCCGGGTAAAATACCCATGGAAGCAGCCCACTGTCCCCACAATAAGGCCGAAGACCACGGTCTTGGCCACACCCGGAAGGATATCCCGTAATTTCAGATATTTGAGTGTTAGATAGTAATAGGAGCTGACGGTCATGCCAGCCTGGCTGACGCCGATGACCAGACCCCCAAGGATACCTATGAGGTCGGCGAACACCGTCAAAAGAGGCAGGATCAGCATGCAGGCCAGTATGCGGGTGACTACCAGGTATTTTAAGGGGTTCACGGCACAGACCGTCAGGGCGTCAATCTGACTGGTGACCCGCATGGAGCCGAGCTCCGCCCCCATGCCGGCTCCGCCCCGGGCGGCCAGCATGACGCCGGCAATGATGGGGCCGAGCTCCCGGGTCACGGCCAGACCCACCAGGGTGGCAATGTAGTTTCCCGCCCCGAACCAGGAAAGAACCTTCAGACCCTGCATGGCCAGAACCATGCCCAGGGCAAAAGCGGCCACCAGAACCAGGGGAAGGGATTTTACCCCCAGATGATACATCTGCAAAATGGTCTCCCGCACGAACCAGGGGGGATGGGCCAGGGTGCGGCCGGCTTCCAGAAGGAAAAGGGCCATGTTGCCCAGATAGTCCACCAACAATACTGCCTGGTGGCCGGCCCAGGTTATGAGGTCCTGGCGTTCCTGCCGGGCTGCCGGCATGGTCTCCCTCCTATGGCGCTGGTGGTCTGGCTGAAAACCTCTGCTTATTACCATACCCAAAAGGGGATTGAAGTCAAGGAGATCAACCGGCGGCGGGGTAAAGGGTATTCTCCCGGGAAATGACCGCGTTACAATTTTGTAATAATTGTTTTGCCAAAATTGACGAAGATACGCGATTATGTTAAATGAATAAAAACAGGGGGCAAACAATATTTGGCACAAGATTTGCTGAATATAAACCAAAGGTAGGGGCTGGTCTTTCCTGTAGGGACCTTAAAGACAAGTCTTTCTGGGTGGTTTAAGTGTCAGAGAAACCCATATCGCCTACATTGCCATCCCAAAGGGGCGAGAAATCCTCCGAGGAACTCGCCCTGTTGTTCGAGATCACCCAGATCCTCAACGCCCCTGGGCCCCTGGCCCGAAACCTCCAGGAAATCCTGGAAATTTTGGCCCAGACCCTGGGAATGGAACGGGGCACCATCACCATTTTGAACCCGGAGACCAACGAAATTCAGATTGAAGTGGCCCAGGGTCTCTCTGCCGAGGCCCGGCGTCGGGGGCGCTACAAGTTGGGGGAGGGGGTTACCGGCCGGGTGGTGGAATCCGGAGAGCCCATGGTGGTCCCCCGGGTGAGCCAAGAGCCCCTCTTTCTCAACCGCACCCGCTCCCGGGGCCGGGAAAAGGAAGAGCTGTCCTTCATTTGCGTGCCCATCAAGATCAATCATCAGACCATCGGCGCCCTCTCCGTGGACCGGCGCTATCAGGACCTGAACCTCGACCGGGATGTGCGTCTCCTCACCATTATTGCCTCCATCATTGCCCAGGCCGGCAACAACCTGTTGCTCCTGGACCGGGAAAAGGACGCCCTCCGCGATGAAAATCTGAAACTCAAAGGGGCCCTCAAGGCCCGCTACCGGGTGGGAAACCTGGTGGGCACATCCAGCCGCATGCGTCAGGTCTTTGAGATGATCACCCGGGTGGCTCCCAGTAATGCCACCATTCTGATCCGGGGGGAATCCGGCACCGGCAAGGAGCTGGTGGCCAATGCCATTCACTACAACAGCCGCCGGGCCCACAAACCCTTCATCAAGGTGAACCTGGCGGCTCTGCCGGAAACTTTGGTGGAGAGCGAACTTTTCGGCCACGAAAAGGGGGCCTTCACCGGGGCCTTGTCCCGGAAATCCGGACGCTTTGAGCTGGCCCAGGGGGGCACCATCTTTCTCGATGAGATCGGGGACCTGAGTCCCACAGTGCAACTGAAACTGCTCCGGGTCATCCAGGAACGGGAGTTCACCCGGTTGGGGGGTACCGCCACCCTGAAGGCGGATGTCCGCATCCTGGCAGCCACCCACCGGGACCTGGAGAAGCTGGTGGCTGACGGCCTTTTCCGGGAAGATCTGTACTACCGGCTGAACGTGTTCCCCATCTATCTCCCGCCCTTAAGGGAGCGCAAGTCGGACATCCCGCTGTTGGCGGAACACTTCCTGGTAAAGCATGCCCAGGAGCAAGGCAAGTCGGCCCGGAGACTGTCCCAGACAGCTCTGGACATTCTCATGCAATATCATTGGCCCGGCAATGTCCGGGAACTGGAAAATGTCATCGAGCGGGCCCTACTGGTGTGTGACGGGGACACCATCTTGAGCGCTCATTTGCCTCCCAGCCTGCAGCCTCCGTCCTGCTCTTATCCCGCGCCAATCCAAACGGGGATGGAGGGCAAAAACCGCTTGAGCCTGGCGGCCCAGGTGGAAAATCTGGAAAGGGAGCTCATCACGGAAGCCCTCACGGTTACCCGGGGAAATCAGAGCCAAGCGGCCCAGTATCTGGACACCAGTCTCCGGATCCTGGGTTACAAAATCAGGCGCTATGGCCTAGACCCCCGCCAATTTCGGGACAAGTAATCCCTGGCTTTTAAGTTCCTGGGTTTTTTCCCCTGTATCTAATCCACCAGGCTGATTTACCGGCAACCCAGTTTCAAACTAGCTATAAGACATAATTGTTAATTTATCCCAGGAAATTTTACAAATATGTTAAAATTTATTTTATAAAAGAGGCCTGTTTTCCTAATTTTGTAAGGCTAAATGGGAGGTTTGCCCTTCGGCATGCTTTTTGCCTAAATTAAGGTACATAGCAAATTATCCAATGAAGGAGGCCGCCGTGCACTGCCAAACCGCAGAAGAGGTACTTAAGGCCGTTAAGGACTATAATGTAAGCTTTATTCAGATATGGTTTACCGATGTGTTGGGGGTCCTGAAGAGCTTTGCCATCCGGCCCTCGGAGCTGGAGGAGGCCCTGAGTGAAGGCATGGGCTTTGACGGCTCCTCCATTGAGGGCTTTTCCCGCATTGAAGAGAGCGACATGATTGCCAAACCGGACCCCACCACCTTCCAGCTTCTCCCCTGGCGGCCGGAGGATCAGCCGGTGGCCCGCATGTTCTGTGATGTGTTGCAACCAGACGGCTCCCCCTTCCCGGGGGATCCCCGTTATGTTTTGAAACGGATGCTGTCAAAGGCCGCAGAAAAAGGCTATACCTACTACCTGGGGCCGGAACTGGAATATTTCTATTTTAAAAGCAACAAATCCCCGGAAGTGTTGGACGAGGGTGGCTATTTTGATGCACCCCCCCTGGACGTGGGAAATGACCTAAGACGCCAGACCATTTTTGCCTTGGAGAAAATGGGGATCAGAGTGGAATACAGCCACCATGAAGTGGCGGCCTCCCAGCACGAGATTGACATGCGTTATGACGAAGGCCTGCGGATGGCGGACAAGACCATGACCTTAAGGACCACGGTAAAGGCCATCGCCATGCTCAACGGGGTGTATGCCACCTTTATGCCTAAGCCCATTTTCGGTATTAACGGCTCCGGGATGCACACCCATCAGTCCCTTTTCAAAGACAAGAAAAACGCCTTTTATGATCCCAAAGACCCTTACCATCTGTCCAAGGAGGGCAAAAGTTACATTGCCGGTCTTTTGAAGCATGCCCGGGAAATCACGGCGGTGTGCAGCCAGTGGGTCAACTCCTACAAGCGCCTGGTACCTGGTTATGAAGCCCCGGTATATGTGTCCTGGGCCCGGCGGAATCGCTCCGCCTTGGTCCGGGTGCCGATGTATAAGCCCGGGAAAGAGGCAGCCACCCGTTGCGAATACCGGGCCCCGGATCCGGCCTGCAATCCGTATCTGGCTTTTGCCGTGATGTTGGCTGCGGGACTCAAGGGCATTGAAAACCATTATCCCCTCCCCGATCCGGTAGAGGAAGATATTTACCATATGTCCGAGTCCGAACGGCAGCGCCGGGGCATCGAGGAGCTGCCCGGGAGCCTGTACGAGGCCATCTTGGAGGCGGAAAAAAGCACCCTGGTGCGGGAAACCCTGGGGGAGCATATCTTCAACAAATTCATCGAAAACAAAAAGATTGAGTGGGATCGCTATCGCACCCATGTGAGCACTTACGAGATAGAACGGTATTTACCCATACTTTAAGAGTCAAAGGGGAAGAATAGGAGACTGTCTGGTTTTTCAGATAATCAAACCCTGAGGCGGGGCTGTTTAAGGCCGGGGCCGGTCCCCGGCCTTAACCGCCCCTTTTCTGCCCTGGTGGGCGACAGAAAAGGTTTGGGTGCTGACACCTGGGGCAAATACTGGGATCCCGGGGTTGAAATAAAATCTAAGAAATACCCATTATCATGAGACTTTCTGAAATGAACTCCAATATTCATGTAATAATTTTGGCCTGCCGCCAGGCGCTGCCGGAGCCTGCCGGTATTCTGGAGCCTTTGACCCGGGTGGGTTTTACAGCCCGGCTCATTCCGGAACCCTGCAGCAGCAAGGTGGAATCCCACCAATTGCTCCGGATCCTGGCCAGCGAGGCCGACCTCCTCTGGGTGGTGGGCTGCCCGGCCAATGCCTGCCAACTGGTGGAGGGAAGCCGGCGCATGGCCAAAAGGGTGCATTATACCCAGGACTATCTAAAAGAAATCGGTCTGGAGGCCGAGCGGCTGGGTCTGGCCTTTATTTCTGCGGGCAGTCCCGGGGAAGTGGAGGCCACTTTGCAAGAAATTGAAAAACGGGCCCGGGACTTGGGGCCGAACCCGGCCCGGGCCAGGAACCTCAGAGCAAAGGAGTCGCTGTGATTGTCGGTATCCGGAAGCCCTTGGCAGAAATCCAGGGAATGGTGGAAAAATATGACCGCCTTCTCCTGGCCGGTTGTGACACCTGCGTGGCCGAGTGTGTGGCTGGCGGCCGCAAGGAGGTGGCCGAACTGGCTGCCGCCCTGGAAATGGCCTTTCGGCTGAAAGGCCTGGAAAAGGACATTCAGGAGGCCAGCGTGGATCGCCAATGCGTCCATGAGTTCCTCCTTGAGCTGGTTGAGGCGGCCCAGGGACGGGAGGCCGTCCTGTCTTTGGCCTGCGGTGCCGGGGTCCAGGCCCTGTCGGCCCGGCTCCAACAGATCCCGGTATTCCCGGCCCTGAACACCCTGTTCATCGGGGAGACCGCCGAGCGGGGCCTCTGGCTGGAGAATTGCCGGGGCTGCGGCCAATGCATGTTGGGGCTCACCGGGGGAATCTGTCCAGTAACCCGCTGCGCCAAAAGTCTGTTGAACGGCCCCTGCGGCGGGGCCCGGGCGGGTCTTTGCGAAATCAACCTGGCGTTGAAGCTGGACCCGGAAGTGCCCTGTGCCTGGCTTGAGATTTACGACCGCTTGCAGACCCTGGGGGAGTTGGAGCGCCTGATGAACTTTAATCCACCTAAAGATTGGTCCAGCGGGGAGGCTTCCGGCCCCAGGCGGGTGCGGCGCCCCGACCAGCAGCCGTAAGGTGGCAACCATGCCAGCGAAGTATCACATTCATGTCAGATCCACCCCTTCCCGCTTTCCGGCCCACGGCAGAAGCACCATCTTGGATTGGGGGGAGGGTTGCCTGCGCTGTACCCGTTGCGTGAAAGAGACCTGTCCCTATCAGGCTTACGACCAGAGGCGGTTTGACCGGCGGTTCCTGGTGGACACCATTGACAATTATTGCAAAAACTGTTTCCGCTGTGTCCAGGGTTGTCCCCGGGAACTGGTGGCCAAAACCCTGAACCCCCTTTATGAAAGCCTGGGGGATGACTACTGGACCCCGGAGATCCTTCTCAGTACCTGGTATCAAGCGGAAACCGGGAAGATCCCGGTGTCCGGCGCGGGTTATGCCGGCCCCTTTGCCGGAGATGGTTTCGATTCCATCTGGACGGACATGTCGGAGATAGTGCGGCCCACCCGGGACGGCATCCACGGCCGGGAATACATCAGCACGGCCATCGACCTGGGGCGTCACCCCCTGTTTCTGGTATTCGACGAAATGGGGGATTTGGCCTTTGAGCCCCCACCCTTGCTGGAAATTCCCTTGCCGGTGCTTCTGGCCGAGCCCGCTTTGGGCGCCGGAAGGCAAAAGGTGCGCCAGGTGCTGGGGGCTGCGGCCCGAGAACTGGGAACCCTGGCCATTATCCCCCGGGAAGGGCTAACCACGGAGTTGGCCGAGGATGCGGTTCATCTGGCGCCTTCATTTGCTTCCGGGACCTTGGACCCTAGCGACCCGCTGCTGAATAAGGTGCGGTTGGTGGAGGTTCAGGACGGCCCCGGCCTCCCGGCCCTTTTGGATGAACTAAAACGCCGCCATCCGGGTCTGGTATGCATGGTCAGAGTCTTGGCGGACGGTCAGGCCCGGGCCCGGGTGGCAGAACTGGCTGTGGCCGGGGCCGAAGTCATTCACCTGGCCGCCAGCGAACGGGCCCGAGGCCAGGGCCAGGCCGCTAGCCTGCACCTAAAGGACTTGTTGCGCCAGATCCATCTCCACCTGGTGGACCTTAAAATCCGGGACGCAGTGACGCTTATGGCCTCAGGGGGCATTGCCCTGGCGGAGCATGTGGCCAAGGCCATCATTTGCGGTGCCGACGGGGTGATAGTGGACCTGCCGTTGCTCGTGGCCCTGGAGTGCCGGTTGTGCCGGGAATGCCAGAGAGGCGGAACCTGTCCGGTAAAAATGGATCAGATCCACCCGGGGAAAGGCGCCCAGCGTCTGGTTAACCTTATGGGGGCCTGGAACAATCAGCTTCTGGAGGTGTTGGGGGCCATGGGTCTCAGGGAGGTGCGGCGCCTCCGGGGGGAGGTGGGCCGGGCCATGTTCCTGGAAGACCTGGAACGGGAGATCTTTGCCCCGCTCTTTGCCCGGGTCGCTGGAGAACCGGGTCGCCGGGAAGGGCAATAAAGAAAGTTTTCCAGTTTGTGCGCTTCGGCTCCCGCATTTTCGGGAGAGCCCGAGGACCGGTTGCAAAGCCTGGAAAGAAACAGGTAAACCTTCGTTTCCCATGTGAACCATGAACCAAAAACCCAAATCCGATGGGTTTCCGGGCTTCGGTTCCATCTGAATCGGAAAACCCTCGGTTTTTTTACAAATCCGAAAACGAAAAACTGGACGACATATGGCGTTACCACGACTAAAAGAGACCAACGAGCATTGGGGACCAGGCCCCTGGACCCCGGTGCACACCCCCTGTCGGTTTCGCAATCCCCTGTCCAAATACCGGGTGTGGCGGGACGAGGCCCGTTGCATCCAATGCGGCAAATGTGCGGAGCTTTGTCCTTATGGGGTGCACACCAAAGTGGCGGGCTTTGTCAGGCGGCCCAAAAGCTACCTGTGTCTCGGACCTTCCTGCGAGAAGAATGTCTTTTTCTGCGTTGCCCATTGTCCCACCCAGGCCTTGGCGGTACGTCCACATCCATCCTATCCAGCTCTGGGGGACTACCGCTGGACGGCGGATCTGCTCCTCAGCACCTGGTGGATGGCAGAGTTCGGGACCCTGCCGTACAGCGACCTGGAGTACCGTATCGGCGCCTCCGGCGGCGGTTTTGACCAATTGCGATTTCTCTTTCCTCCCCGGAGCCAGGACGCCAAACTAAGCCACGACGACATCTCCCTGGAACTGGAGCTCAACCGTCGGGGGGATGGCCGTCCCCAGGTGAAGCTCGCAGTACCATGGTATTCGGCGGGTATGTCTTTCGGCTCAGTGAGTCTCAACACCATCCTTGCCCGTCTCAGGGCTGCGGTGCGCTACAACAGCCTGTTATCCACCGGGGAGGGGGGCTATCCGGAAGAACTTTACCCCTACGATCATTATGTGGTGACCCAGGTGGCCACCGGCCTTTTCGGGGTGAGGGAGGACACCATTAAACGGGTGCGGATGGTGGAGTTTAAATACGCCCAAGGGGCCAAACCGGGTCTGGGAGGGCACCTCCTGGGAGACAAGGTCACCCCGGCAGTGGCCCGCATGCGGGAGAGCGTACCGGGAAGCGCCCTTTTCTCCCCCTTCCCCTTCCATAGTGTTTATTCGGTGGAGGACCACAAGAAGCACCTGGACTGGATCAAGGAGGTGAACCCCAGGGTCCTGGTGTCTGTCAAGGTTTCCACCCCCACGGATGTTGACATGGTGGCGGTAGGAAGCTATTACGCCGGGGCCCACGTGGTGCAGTTGGACGGGAGCTACGGCGGCACCGGGGCGGCGCCCGACATTGCCAAGAAAAATATCGCCATGCCCCTGGAGTTTGCCATCCCCAAGGTGCACCAGTTCCTCCTTAAGGAAGGCATCCGCGATCAGATCACGCTAATTGCCTCCGGTGGCATCCGCACCGCTTTTGATGTGGCCAAGGCCATTGCCTTGGGAGCCGACGGCGTCCAGATCGGTACCGCCGAACTGGTGGCCCTGGAGTGCCTGCGCTGCCGCCAGTGCGAATCCGGCCGCGGCTGTGTCCGGGGCATTGCCACCACCGACCCGGAGCTGGTGGACCTGATGACGGTGGACTGGGGCACCCGGCGGCTGTGCAACATGTATCACGCCTGGGCCTGGCAGCTCAAAGAGATTTTACGGCGCTTCGGGATGCAAAGCATAAGGGAGCTGGTGGGCCGCACCGACACCCTGGTTCACCTTAATTATTACAAACTGCCGGTGGAGGACGACATTCGCCGGGGAGCGTTAAGGGTTTATGATTTCGGTTTTCGTTAATTTGCGCGGGCCTCGTGACGGTAGGAACGCAGAAATGCAAAAAAGGCCCCGCCCGCCGAAATGTCTCATACTGAATTTACGATTGGCAGGCAATGCCCGCCCTTTAAAAAGACCTTGAGGAAATTCATGAAGTCGGAGCATAACGTGAAGAATCATCCCGGCCTGCAACTCTGGGAGACACGGAAAGACTTACCCCGACCTTCCCCGACCCATCGCTTGGTCAAGGGCGAAGAAGAAGGTGGCTGCGGGGTTACTGGTTTTGCCGCCAGTGTCCCGGTTTCTGGGAAGCACATCTTTCTACCCTCCATACAAATGCACAACCGGGGGAACGGCAAAGGCGGCGGTATCGCTGCAGTGGGCCTGGAGGCCGCCTCCCTCGGAGTAACCCAGGAGCTTCTGGACGAGGACTATCTGATCCAGGTAGCCTACCTGGATCAGGAAGTGCGCCCCCAAGTGGAAAGGGATTTCATCACCAAGGTCTTCCGGGTGGACCATATGGCCCGGGTGCCCACCCTTCAAGACTGGCGGGACCTTCCCGGCCTTATGGTGCAGCCTCCGGAGGTATGGCGGTACTTTGTCCGGGTCAAGCCCGAGGTGCTGCAGTATTTCGTGCATCAGCACAGGCTTTACGAGATTCCCCTCAATTTGGTGGAAGACGAGTTTGTGGCCCAAAACTGCTACCGCCTGAACCAGGCCTTTTACGCCTCTCTGGGGGAGAAGAAGGCCTTCGTGCTCTCCCAGGGCAAAAACATCATGATCCTGAAAATCGTGGGCTATGCCGAGGAGGCGGCTCTGTATTATCAGCTCCTGGACGTCAAGGCCCACGTGTGGATCGCCCACCAGCGTTACCCAACCCGGGGGCGGGTGTGGCACCCCGGGGGGGCCCATCCCTTTGCCGCGCTGAATGTGGCCTTGGTGCACAACGGGGATTTCGCCAACTATTTTGCGGTGAGCGAGTATTTGAGCCAGCGGCACTTTTACCCCCAATTCCTCACGGACACCGAGGTGGCCGTCTTGCTCTTTGATTTGTGGCACCGGCTGTATGGCTATCCCCTGGAGTATGTCATTGAGTCTTTGGCCCCCACCACGGAGCGTGACTTTGATCTGCTTCCCCCTAAAAAGCAGCGGGTTTACCGGCAGCTTCAGGCGGCCAACATCCACGGTTCCCCGGACGGCCCCTGGTTTTTTATTATTGCCCGGAATGATACGGCCAAAAGGCGCTTCGAGCTCATCGGCATCACCGATACCAGCATGCTTCGGCCCCAGGTATTTGCCCTCCAGGAAGGGCAGGTGCAGATCGGCCTAGTGTGCTCAGAAAAGCAGGCCATTGATGCCACCCTGGCCTCTTTGGCCCAGGAGGACCCCCGCTTCTGTCCGGTGGCCGACATCTACTGGAACGCCCGGGGGGGGAGCCACACCGACGGCGGGGCCTTCATCTTTTCTTTGGCAAGGCAGAACGGGCGGATGGTGCTCTCCTGCCACGACAAGTTTGGCAAACCCAAGACCGTGCCCTGGTACCAGCAGCCCTGGGAGGGGTTTGTGCCGGAAATTGCTCTAGAGCGCCTGGAAGAGCTGAACGCCCAGGTGCGGGAACTGCTGGCGGACGCCAGCGGCCAGGCCCTTTTGGATCATGTTGTGAATCACCTGCCCCAGTGGACTTATGCCCGGTTTTTGGAGCTGCTCCATTCGGTGGAGGTATTAGCCCAGGAAACGGACGACCTGAAAGCCGCAGCCATTGCCGGCCTCACCCTGTTAATAGACCGACGCTTTGACCCCGGGGAAAAAAAGCGCAGCCATCTCCTTAGTCTGACCCTGGACAGCCTGTATCGCATCTTTGCTGCGGTTCCGCTTCTGGGGAAAAAAGACCGCAGCCGTTACCGCCGTCTGGATTGGCAGAACCGTGGACAACTTAAGCCGCCCCACCGGAAAGACGCGGTGTTGGTCCTGAACGCCTCAGAGTTTCCCCCGGAAGGGGAGGACTGCGACGCCCGCTTTTTGTGTCAGGCCTACGAACTGGGGTGGAGGAGGTTCATTGGCTATGGTTACCGGGGTCAGCGCTTCCTTGGGTGTGGCTTGGGCCTCAATACCGAGGGGGTGCGGATTGACGCCTACGGCAGCACCGGCGACTACCTGGCCTCCGGGATTGACGGCCTGGAAATCTATGTCCACGGCAACGCCCAGGATCAGCTGGGCCAGATCATGAAGCGGGGCAAGCTGGTGGTCTTCGGGGATGTGGGCCAGACCTTCATGTACGGGGCCAAGGGGGGAGAGGTTTATGTCCTGGGGAACGCCGCTGGCCGCCCCCTCATAAACGCGGTGGGCCGCCCCCGGGTGGTCATCAACGGCACCGCCCTTGACTTTCTGGCGGAATCCTTCATGGCGGGGGACCCCTTGAACGGCGGCGGTTTCGTCATCGTCAACGGGCTGGAATTCGACCACCGGGGGCGGGTTAAGATGCAGGCCACCCCTTATCCCGGCTCCAACCTCTTTTCTCTGGCCTCCGGAGGGGCCATCTACATCCGGGACCCCTACCGCCAGGTGGTGGACGAGCAGCTTAACGGCGGGGAACTGGTGGAGCTAAGTGAGGCCGATTGGCAGCTGATCCTCCCCTACCTCCAGGAAAATGAACGCCTTTTCGGCATTTCGGTTAAAGACCACCTCCTCACCGTGGACGGGGAGGTCCGTCCGCCCCAGGAAGTGTACCGCAAGATCCAGGCCGTCAAACTGGCGGTGCTGGCCAAGGTGGAGGAATCCGGCCTGGAGGAATTCAGTTGGGGGGAAACCGGGAAACATTGACAGGCTAACGGGCCGCCTTACTGGGTCAGGTTAACATGGGAATCCCCTTTGTTTCAAGTGTTTTAACCTACCTTAACAAAGACTGTCACGATACTTTTGATTCAGCAGGCGATGGTCAAGGCATGTTTTTTAAATGTAAAGGTTGCGGTCATATTATATCTATATTTACTATAGCGCCATCGCCTCTCATATAACAGGCAGAGATATTAAAGATAATGGTTATTACATTTATTTGTCAAAGAAGAAGATAAACTTTTCTCCTCAGGGAAACAGTATAGTTGAATGGCGCCCGGCGGACAATCATCCGCTTGCTGTTATTATGAAGGTTACCAGATATAATGAAAAATTTTGGATGAAGGTGAGAATCCCTATCAGGATAAATATAAAGTCGGCGAATTCATCTTTGTAAAGGGCTCGAAAGGTTATGAGAACATAGACTTTGTCATAGATGTCAAGACCACCACGAAAGCCTTTGGAAAGGCCCGGGAACCGCCGAGGTTGTCTACCTGAAAAGCCGTCCCTGAGAGGTTCCCCCCGCTGAGAATTTCTTGAGTTTTTACCCTGTTCCCCTCCTAATTATATTACGTCATTATGGGTCGTGGTTTTCATTGACAGACAATTTGTGGTTGGCTTAAGATTGAGAATATTATCACAATTTCAGGAGGGTTCATGGACAGAGACTTCCTCTCGGGATTGGTCAGCTTTTTTACCTCCCCCCAACGATTTCCTGTTTCCGGAGTGGAGACCTATGTCCTGGTGCCGGTTTTGGTGGCCCTGGTGGTATCCACTTTCACCTCCATGGGAGGGGTCTCCGGAGCCTTTCTCCTTCTGCCTTTCCAGGTAAGCGTCCTAAATTTCACCACTCCGGCGGTGAGCCCCACCAATTTGGTGTTCAATATCGTGGCCATTCCCAGCGGAGTATACCGCTATATGCGGGAGGGCCGCATGAACTGGCCAGTGGCCTGGGTGACCATCCTGGGCACATTGCCTGGGCTGTGGATCGGGGCCCTGATCCGCATCCTTTGGCTCCCTGACCCCCGGCACTTCAAGTTTTTCGTAGGCGGTGTGCTCCTTTACATCGGGGGACGGCTGCTCTATGACCAGACCCCCTGGGCCAAACGCAAAAAGACCAGGATACAGGAATTTGAAGCCCGGGTTCAGGAGCGCCTGGCTCAAGTGCTGAAGGAGTGCGGCTACCAAACCGGCGGGATCCTCCCGCCGGCCGCCCGGGTGCAGACGGCCGACTGGAGTTGGCGGCGGGTGACTTACACCTTCCTGGGGGAAACCTTTTCTTTTAACGCTCCAGCCCTGTTTTTCTTGGCTTTGGTGGTGGGGCTGATTGGGGGAACATACGGCATCGGGGGCGGCGCCATCATCGCCCCTTTCCTGGCTGCCATCTTCCAGCTTCCCATCTACACCATTGCCGGAGCGGCGCTGCTGGGCACCCTGGTTACCTCGGTGGCCGGGGTGGCCATCTACTACGGTCTGGCTCCTTTTTATCCAGGCCAGGCCGTGGCCCCGGACCTGCTCCTGGGGGCGCTTTTCGGACTCGGGGGCTTTGCCGGCATGTACACCGGCGCCCGACTGCAGAAGTTCATTTCCGGGAGCTACCTTCGTTTTGGGCTGGGTCTGGTCATCACCGGCTTGGCATTACGTTATATTGTGGGATTTTTTCTGGGATAGGGCGGAGACGGGGGTCCGAAGGGGTCTTGCTTTAGCCTGGTGGGGTTCTCTAGGATGGGGTTTCAAGGTGAACCGCTCCTGACCTATCACCGCACGCGACTCAGGTGGAGCAGCCTGGGGCAGAAAACCCCAAACCGGGTTTTTCTTGGTTGGCGTAACAGGCTGTGGTAATATGAAAAAAAAGTTACCCGCTGAGATTGCGTGATGGACTTGTGTCTTCTGGCCGGGGTGCCTCTTACCTCTTTTTTGGTGGCCCTCTCCGGGGCGTTGATGCCCGGGCCGTTACTCACGGTGACCCTGGGAGAGGCGGCCCGGCGAGGGTTTTTGGCCGGACCTTTGATCATCCTGGGTCATGGACTTCTGGAACTTTCTTTGCTGGTTCTGCTTCTCTTGGGAGTAGGGGTGTGGCTGAACCGGCCCCTGGTTCTCGGTACCGTGGGCCTCCTGGGAGGCGGGCTCCTGGCCTGGATGGCCTGGGGTCTTCTCCGGTCCTCCCGAACCGGCCGGTTATCTTTGGAGCAAGGTCAGACCAGTGGCTGGCATCCGGTGTGGACCGGGATTTTTATGAGCCTGGCCAACCCCTATTGGCTCTTATGGTGGCTTACCATCGGCTTGGGATATGTGCTGTTTGCCGCCAAATTCGGCCTTCTGGGGGTGTTCCTTTTTTTTAGCGGGCATATCCTGGCTGACCTCGCCTGGTACTCTCTGGTGGCGGCCGCAGTGGCCTGGGGCCGAAATTTTCTGAGCGATGGCCTGTATCGCGGCTTCCTGGCCGGTTGTGGGGGCTTTTTGTTGCTGTTCGGCGGGTACTTCGGGTTTCAGGGCTGTAAATATCTCCTCAATTTCTGAGATCGGGGCTTGAAAGACATGATCCACAAAGGACTGGTGGTGGGGTTGCTCCAGGTGAACTGTTACATCCTGGGTGATGAGGAGACTATGGAGGCGGTGGTCATTGATCCCGGAGGCGATGAAGACGAGATTCTAGACGCCCTTTTGTCCCAGAGCCTTAAATTGAAATACATTATCAATACCCATGGGCATTTTGACCATGTGGACGCCAATCAACCCCTGAAGGAGGCCACCGGAGCGAAGATCGTCATCCACGAACTGGACGCCCCCATGCTAAACCGGGCCAACGAGGCCTTGTTTTTTACCGGGAAGCCCATGCGTCCTTCCAAGGCCGACATACTCATCAAGGAAGGGGACATAATCACCTTCGGGAAATATCGTCTCCGAACCCTTCATACCCCAGGGCATACCCCGGGAGGAGTATCCTTTGTACTGGAAGACAATCCCCTGGTATATGTGGGGGACACCCTGTTCGCCGGAAGCATCGGCCGCACCGACTTCCCGGGAGGCGACTTCGACGCGCTGATAAGGGGGGTGCGGGAAAAACTCTTCACCCTGGGAGACCACTATGTGGTTTACCCCGGGCACGGCCCCGTCACCACCATCGGCCAGGAACGGAAATTTAATCCTTTTTTTTAAAGGAAAGTTTCAAGGAGGGGGCCGGGGTGCAGGCCCCTCTGACCTTCTCCCATCCCTGGCGCACCATATACAGGTTTGAGGATGGGTGTGGGTGGGAGGTATTAAGGGCCTGAGTTCTTAGCCTCTGCTCCAATAAACCTGCCATGACTTTTGAGGACAAGCGCATATTGTTAGGGGTAAGTGGCGGCATTGCCGCCTACAAGGCGGCGGAGCTGGCCCGCCGGCTCGCCGCCGCCGGGGCCCAGGTGAAGGTGGTGATGACCAAAAGCGCCCAGGAATTTGTGGGGCCCATGACCTTTGCCGGCCTGACCGGGCAGCCGGTGGCCACCCAACTCTTCGGAGACAAGGTCAACCCCCTGGAGCATATTTTCCTGGGCCAGCAGGTGGACGCCATTGTGGTGGCCCCGGCCACCGCCAACCTTATCGGCAAGGTGGCCTCGGGGATCGGGGATGATCTTCTGACCACCATTCTGTTGGCCGCCACCCGGCCGGTGCTCTTGTGCCCCGCCATGAACTGCGAGATGTGGGCCAACCCGGTGGTACGGGAGAATGTAGCGCGTCTCCGGAACCGGGGGCTGGAGGTCCTGGACCCGGACTGTGGGTCATTGGCCTGCGGGGTTTTGGGACATGGGCGGTTGCCGGAGATTGACACCATTTTTGAAGCGCTGGCCCGCCTGGTCACCCCCCAGGACCTGCCCGGACGACAGATTCTGGTGACAGCCGGCCCCACTCACGAGGATCTGGACCCGGTGCGCTTTATCACCAACCGGAGCAGCGGCAAAATGGGCTATGCCCTGGCCAAAGTGGCTTGGCGTCGGGGAGCCCGGGTGACCTTGGTGACCGGCCCCACCTTTCTCCCAGATCCCTACGGGGTGGAAATAGTACGGGTTAGGACCGCGGTGGAGATGCTTCAGGAGGTCTGGCAGCGCTTCCCCCAAAGCGAGGCTTTGCTTATGGCCGCGGCAGTGGGAGATTATCGGGCTGAGAGCCTGTCGGCCCAGAAGATGAAGCGTGGCCCCCAGGCCCAAAAGGTCAACCTGGTGCAAAACCCCGATATCCTGATGGAAATAAGCCGTCTGAAAAAACACCAGGTAGTGGTGGGGTTTGCCGCAGAGACAGGCAATCTCGTGGCCGAGGCAAACCGCAAGTTGAGGGAAAAAAACCTGGACCTTATCGTGGCCAACGAGGTGGGCCGGCCTGATTCAGGATTTGCTGTGGACACCAACGAAGTCACCCTTCTGGGTCGGGATGAGGAACCCCAACAGTTGCCTCTTCTGACCAAGGAACAGGTGGCCCAAAGGATTTTGGACTGGGTTGTCCGGAAACTCCCGGCCCGGGAAGCGGAGGGCCTCCTTGTCTGAGAGCCCCCAGGAGGAAATCAAGGGACTGATCAGCAACCTGAAGGAGTGGCTCAGGTATCAGGGCCGCCTGGGCTGGCTGGGACTGCCTCGGTCTGAACCCCTCTACGGCGCCGAGTTAAGAGAAGGTCGCATAAGCAACGCCACCCTCTTAGAGATCCAAAAAGAGCTGGGGGACTGTCAGCGCTGCCGGCTGGCTCAGGGAAGAACCCATATCGTCTTTGGCGAGGGCTCGCCCCAGGCCCGTCTCATGTTGGTGGGCGAGGGGCCGGGGGAGGAGGAAGATCTGTCCGGACGCCCCTTTGTGGGAGCCGCCGGGCAGTTGCTCAACCGGCTTTTGAACAGACTGGGGTTGACCAGGGAGGAGGTCTACATAGCCAACATTGTCAAATGTCGTCCCCCTCGGAACCGAGACCCCCTGCCGGATGAGATCGCCGCCTGTCTGCCTTTTTTGGTCAAACAGATTCAGTGCCTCAAGCCACGGGTGATTGTCACCCTGGGGAAGGTGGCCACCCAGGCCCTTTTGGGGACGGAGGCTCCCATTACCAAGGTCCGGGGCCGCTGGCAAAAATTTCAAGGCATCCGGGTCATGCCCACCTTTCATCCCTCGTATCTCCTGCGCTTTGAGCGGGAGCGCCAGAAGACCTGGGCCGACATGCAGCAGGTTATGGAGTATTTGGCCGCCCATGAAACGGATTAGCTTTGGCCTTGGTCTGGCCTTATCAATTTTGCTGGGAGGCTGGCTGGGGATCACCTCCCGGGCCAGCTCCCCGCAAATTTACGTGATTCAGGCGGTGGGCTCCATCAATCCGGGTCTGGCCGGCTTCATTGTGGAATCCCTCCAGACTGCCGAGGCGGAGCAGGCCCACGCCTTGATCATCCAATTGGACACCCCCGGGGGCCTGGACAGCTCCATGCGGGACATCAACCGGGCCATCGTCAATGCCCAGGTTCCGGTAATCGTGTATGTGTCCCCCAAAGGGGCCCGGGCCGCCTCCGCCGGCATGTTTATCACCCTGGCGGCCCATGTGGCGGCCATGGCCCCGGGGACTAACATCGGCGCGGCCCACCCGGTGGCTTTGGGTCTGGCCAAAATGGACAAGGTCATGGGGGAAAAGGTGGTGAATGACATGGCGGCCTATGCCCGCTCCCTGGCCCAGGAGCGGGGCCGTAACGCCGACTGGGCGGAGCGGGCCGTGCGCAAAAGCGTCTCGGTCCATGCCGCGGAAGCCCTCAACCTCAAGGTAGTGGATCTGGTGGCTGAGGACTTAAACGACCTGTTGCGGCAGTTGCACCACCGTCAGGTAAAGGTTAACAAGACTCTGGTGACCTTAAAAACCTTGGGCGTTCCGGTCAAGGTGCTACCCGAGAGTCTGCGTACCCGCATTTTGAAGCACATCGCCGACCCCAACATCGCCTTCATCTTGATGATGATCGGTTTGGCCGGGCTTTATTTCGAACTGGCCCATCCTGGCGTGGTCCTCCCCGGGGTGGTGGGGGCTTTGTGTCTGCTCCTGGCTTTCTATGCCTTCCAGACCCTGCCGGTTAACTTCATCGGAGTGCTCCTCCTGATTTTGGCTTTTGTGCTTTTCGTTCTGGAAATTTATGTCACCAGTTACGGGCTTTTGACCCTGGGAGGGGTGGCCTCGCTTTTCATGGGGGCCCTCATGTTGTACAGAAAAGGAGAAGGGGGGATGGGTGTAGCCTGGTCCGTCCTTATACCCACTGTGCTGGTTATCACCCTGTTTTTCCTGGCCGTGGCCGGACTGGTGCTAAGAAGCCACCTGAGGCGCTCTCTCACCGGCAGTGCCGGCCTGGTGGGCGAACGGGGGGTGGCCTACACCGATCTGAAACCCGAAGGCAAGGTCTTTGTCCACGGAGAATATTGGCAGGCCGTAAGTGAAACCCCGGTGGAGGCCGGTCACGCAGTGGAAGTGGTCAAGGTGATCAATCTGAAGCTTTATGTGCGACCCGTAAAATAACCGGATTAAGGAGGCGTCCATGCAATTTCTTACCGGTGGTTTTTTTTGGCTGGTTCTTCTGGGGATTTTTTTCCTGTTCAGCGCCGTCAAGATTCTGAGTGAATATGAACGTGGGGTGATCTTTCGTTTAGGCCGGGCCTTGGAGCGGGCCAAAGGCCCGGGGCTCATCATCATCATCCCCCTCATTGACCGGATGGTGAAGGTTAACCTGCAGTTGGTCACCTATGATGTGCCCAGCCAGGACATCATCACCCGGGACAATGTGTCGGTGAAGGTGAACGCGGTAGTCTATTTCCGGGTGATTGACCCGGTGAAGGCAGTCATTGAGGTGCGGGATTACTACGCCGCCACCCAGCTGCTGGCCCAAACCACCCTTAGAAGTGTGTGCGGCCAAGTGGAGCTGGATGACCTCCTCTCTGAGCGGGAGAAGGTGAACGCTCAATTGGCGGATATTCTGGACCGGCATACCGACCCCTGGGGCATCAAGGTGACCCTGGTGGAGCTAAAGGCCATTGACCTGCCCATTGAGATGCAGCGGGCCATGGCCAAGCAGGCAGAGGCGGAGCGGGAACGCCGGGCTAAGGTCATTAACGCCGAGGGCGAGTTCCAGGCGGCGGCCAAGATGGCGGAGGCCGCGAGAGTTCTGGCCGAAGAGCCTATGTCCCTGCAGTTGCGCTATCTCCAGACCTTGAGGGAAATCGCCGCCGAAAAAAATTCCACCACCTTATTTCCCATTCCCATTGACTTGGTGAAACCCTTCATCAGGCTGATGGAAAAGGCGGAAAAGGCCTGAGCCCACCCGGCTTTTTCAGCCTAGGGCCCAATTAAGTTAGGGCGCAGGCGGTTTGTGGTGTACCACTTTCTGTCCTGAAGGAGAGAATACAAATATGGCCAAAAAGGAACGCAAGGACAAAAAGGAAAAACCTTTGGACAAGATGACCGCCACGGAACTTAGGAAATATGCCCTGGAGCTGGGGGAAATTGTGGGCGTCCACGGCATGAACAAAGAGGAGCTCCTGGCCGCCATCAAAAAGGTGAAGGGCATTACCGACGAGGGCAAAAAAGCCGCCAAATCGGTGAATGTCCGGGAACTCAAGCAAAAAATCAAGGAACTCAGGGCCCTCAAGGCCCAGGCCCGGGAAGCCGGCGAGTCCAACAAAAAGCTCGAGATACTGCGGCGTCGCATGAACCGCCTGAAAAAGAGGACCCGCAAGGCGGCCTGAGCGTACCAAAAGCCAGGACAAGAGGGGGGCCTAACCCAAATTTCTTCCCCCCCTCTCGCCACTCCCCTTCCTTTCCGGATTTTTCCCCTTATTATTAAAAAGAGGAAATCATTAACCAGGAGGTCAACCATATGTGTTGCTTACCGGGAAGCGGTCATGGGCATGGCCATGGCCATGGGCACGGATACGCCGGACCGGGATGCTGTGTGGGATTGGGCTGGGGCCACCATGGGACCTGTTGTGGCGGTCTGTTACCGGGCTGCTGCCGGGGTTTCGGCTGGCGGCGTTTCATATCTCCGGCCGAGGAACTGGAGCGCCTGAAGGAGTATCTGGCAGAGCTTAAGAAGGAAATCGCCGGGGTGGAGGCCCGGATTCAGGAGCTCCAGGGGAAATAACCCCGAAGAAGCGGGTGGCCGGATCCGGGAAGGGAAGGGGGCCGCGGCAGATGGCCGTTGCCCCCTTCTTGCTGGTGGATATATAACAAAAACCTACCCCGTGAGGCCGGGGAAGATCTTTACAGAGGTGACGGCCAAATCGTAAAAGAAGCCCGGGAAGATGCCGATGGCCAGAGTGGCCACCGCGGTCAGGGCCACCGCGGTGGTAAGGCCGTAGGTGAAGGGGATGGGACCCAGCTCCGCCTCCGCCGGGCGCATGTACATGATGACGGTGATCCTCAGATAATAGAAAACCGACACCAGGGAGTTCAAAACGCCAATGATGGCCAGCCAGATGTAGCCCGCCTGCACCGCGGCGGAAAAGATATAGAATTTTCCCACAAAGCCCGCGGTGGGAGGCACCCCCGCCAAGGCGAACATGAAAATGGCCATGGCCGCCGCCAACCCCGGATATTGAAAACCCAGACCGGCGTAGTCGTAAATGTTCAGGTAGCTGTCCTTTTTGCGCCCCACCAGGATGACCACCCCAAAGGCCCCGATGTTCATAAGGGTGTAAGCCAAAAGATAATAAAGCAGACTTACCGCACCCAACCGGTTCATGGCCACCAGGGCCACTAAAAGATAACCGGCATGGGCGATGCTGGAATAGGCCAGCATGCGTTTGATGTTGGTCTGGGCGATGGCCACCACATTCCCCAGGGTCATGGTGGCCACGGCCAGGACCCAGACCACCATGTGCCAGTGGGCCGCAAAGGCCGGGAAGGCCACAAACATGACCCGGGCGAAGGCGGCAAAGGCTGCAGCCTTGACCCCCACGGCCATGAAGGCCGTCACATTGGTGGGGGCTCCCTCGTACACATCCGGAGTCCACATGTGAAAAGGCACGCTTGCCACTTTAAAGCCGAAGCCCACCAGAAGCAGGGCCAGCCCCAGAAGAGTCAGGGGTTTGGTGAGGGCGGCGAAGGTGCTGAGTTTGGTGGCCAGTTCATTTAGATAAAGGGTGCCCCCGGCGGCGCCGTAAAGCAAGGCCATGCCGAAAAGCAGAAAGCCGCTGGAGAAGGCTCCAAGAACGAGGTATTTCAGGGCCGCCTCATTGCTTCGGGGATCCTCCCGGAAGAGGCCGGCCAGGACATAGACCGCGATGGACATGATCTCCAAGCCCAGAAAGAGCATGATAAGGTGAGCGCTGGCCGCCATGAGAAGCATGCCCACCGCGGCAAACAGGACCAGGGAGTAATACTCGCCGAGATTTTTGCCGAATTCCTCCAGATATCGGGGAGAAAGGAGCACCGTCAGGGCGGCGCCCAATATGATGATGACATAGAAGAAAAAGGCGAAGTTGTCCAAATAGACCATGCGGGAGAAGTCGGTGCCCACCCTGCCCCACAGGCCGTAAGTCTGCCAGGCGGCCACAGCCAGGGCCAGAAGGGTCAGAACCGGATAAATCCCTTTGCGGTCCTTGGTGAAGACGTCCAGAAGAAGGATGAAGATGGCCGCGGCGGTCAGGGTGAGCCAAGGCCCGATGCTCGCTAGCTGAAATTCCGGGATGGTGATGGTCATCTCGCCTCCCCCTTAAAGAAGTGGGATAAGGTGAGTTGGGAGCCCTTCGCCTTCTCCATCATGGCGACAAATTGGGCGGTGGTGGCTTTGGTTTTGTTAAGGAAGGTGCTGGGATAAACCCCGATCCAGACAATGAACAGGAGAAGCGGGATAAAATAGCCGATCTCCCGCCAGGAAAGGTCCTTAAGCAGGCGGTTCTCTTCGTGGACCACCTCCCCGAACATCACCCGTTGAAACATCCACAGCATATAGCAGGCCGCAAAAATGACCCCGGTGGCACCGATGGCGGCGTAGAGTTTGTTCACCTGGAAGGTCCCCAGAAGAATAAGAAATTCCCCCACAAAACCGTTCAACCCCGGCAGACCGATGGAGGACAAAGTGACAATCATGAATATGGTGGCATAGATGGGCATAGGGGTACTAAGGCCCCCGAAATCGGCGATCATGCGGGTGTGGCGCCGTTCATAGATGCAGCCCACAATCAAAAACAGAGCCCCGGTGGAAAGCCCATGATTGATCATCTGGATGATGCCTCCCTGGATGCCCTGGACGGTATAGGAAAACAACCCCAACATGACAAAGCCCAAGTGAGACACTGAAGAGAAGGCGATGAGGCGCTTCAAGTCTTTTTGCACCATGGAAACCAGGGCCCCGTACACGATGCCGATAATGGCCAGCACACTGAAAAGGGGCACAAAATAATGGGCTGCCTCCGGAAACAGGGGCATGTTGAAGCGGAGAAAACCATAGGTTCCCATCTTCAACAGCACTGCCGCCAGGATGACGGAGCCCACGGTGGGCGCCTCGGTATGGGCGTCAGGTAGCCAAGTGTGGAAGGGGAACATGGGTACTTTAATGGCAAAGGCCAGCCCGAAGGCCAAAAACATCCAGAACTGCATCTGAAAAGGAAGCTTCAGGCCATAGAGTTTCAGGAGATCAAAGGTGTAAGTGCCGGTCGCCTGACCGTGGTGGAAGTAAAGCACCAAAATGGCCACCAACATGAGCAGGGAGCCGAACATGGTGTACAAAAAGAACTTGATGGCGGCATACACCCGGCGGGCCGGATTGCCCCAGACCCCGATGAGGAGATACATGGGGATGAGCTGCAGTTCCCAGAACACATAAAACAAAAACAGGTCCAGGGAGGCAAACACCCCGATCATGCCAGTCATCATGAAAAGAAGACAGATCATGAACTCCTTGACCCGGAACTTTACGTCCTCCCAGGTGGCCAGGACGCAGATGGGGGTAAGGAAGGTGGTGAGCATGATCAAAAGCAGTGAGAAGCCGTCCACCCCCACAAAATAGCTAATGCCGTAAGTGGGCAGCCAGTCGTAGCGCTCCACAAACTGCATTCCCGGATTGGCCTCATTAAATTTGAACCAGAGGGGCAGGGAAAGAAGGAACTCCGCCAAGGAGACCACCAAGGTGTAACCTTTGAGGACCTTGTCCTGTTTCTGGTCCAGGAACAACAAAGGCACACAGGCCAGTAAGGGAAGAAAGATCAGTATGGATAAAATGGGCAACTGCATGGGCGACTCCTAAGCTTACAGCCCGGCGAGATAACCGACGATCAACATGACACCCAAGACGATGGCCAAGGCATAGTTTTGGAGAAATCCGGTCTCCAGCTTGCGGAGATGGGTGCTCAGCCAATTTATGAGGCCGGCAGAGCCGTTGACCGCGCCGTCCACCACCTTGTCGTCCACTCCGGTCCAGAGAAAAGTGGAGCCTTCCTTGATGGGTTCCACCACCACCGCGTCATATAACTCGTCCACATAGTACTTGTGGTAGATGAGTTCATAGGCGGCCCGGTATTTCTGGGCCAGAACCACGGGCAGCTCAGGCTTCTGGAGATACATGCGGTACGCGGTGTAAATGCCAGCACCGGCCACCAGCATGGAAAACAACATCAGACCAACCTCAAAGGTGATAGGGTAATGGGCCTCATGATACCCCGCAGAGTATATGATGGAGGGGGCAAGAAACTCCTTGAAGACATGACCGCCTTTGATGATGGGGATACCCACAAAGCCTCCCACCACCGAACCCACAGCCAGGATCATCAAGGGCACGGTCATCACCGGAGGGGATTCGTGGATGTGGTGAGCCACGTGGGGATCCACCCGGGATTCTCCGAAAAAGACCATGAACACCGCCCGGAACATGTAAAACGCAGTGATGAAGGCTGCGGCGGTGGCTATGCCCCAATATAAGATGTGCCCGTCCACCAGGGCGTGAAACAGGATTTCATCCTTGCTGAAAAAGCCGGCGAAGGGGAAGATGCCGCAGATGGCCAAAGTGGCGATCAGAAAGGTCTTGTAAGTGATGGGGATGTGTTTGCGCAGATCCCCCATTTTCCGCATGTCCAGCTCCCCGGCGATGGCATGGCTTACTGACCCGGCCCCCAGAAAGAGGAGGGCCTTGAAAAAGGCATGGGTCATGAGGTGGAAGATACCGGCAGTGAAGGCCCCCACGCCACAGGCCAGAAACATGTAACCCAGCTGGCTCACGGTGGAGTAAGCCAACACCCGTTTGATGTCGAACTGGGCCATGCCCATGGAGGCCGCAAATATGGCGGTGAGGGCGCCGATCAGGGCCACCACCATCATGCTAAGGGGCGCCAGGGTGTAAAGGGCGCTGCAGCGGGCCACCATGTACACCCCGGCGGTGACCATGGTGGCCGCGTGGATCAGGGCGCTGACCGGGGTGGGGCCTTCCATGGCGTCCGGCAGCCAGGTGTACAGGGGAATCTGGGCCGACTTTCCGGTGGCCCCCACAAAAAGAAACAAGGTGATGGCGGTGATGACCCCTGAGCCCACCGGATACTTGGCGGCCAGGGCGAAGACCTCCCGGAAATTCACGGTGCCAAAGGTATAAAAAATCAGAAAAATGCCCAACAGGAAGCCGTAGTCCCCGATACGGTTGACCACAAAGGCCTTCTTGCCAGCGTCGCTGGCAGATTTCTTCTCGTACCAGTAGCCGATGAGGAGATAGGAGCACAGACCGACACCTTCCCAGCCCACAAACATCATGAGGAAGTTGTTGGCCCCCACCAGGATGAGCATGAAGCAGACAAAGAGATTGAGATAGGCAAAAAACCGGGGATAGCCCGGGTCGTCATGCATATAACCGATGGAATATATGTGGATGACGGTGCTTACCCCGGAGACCACCAGGAGCATGATAAGGGACAGGGGGTCCACCAAAAAGGCCACCGGGGCCTGAAAGGTGCCGGAGGCGATCCAGGTGAAGACTGTCACTTCCACCGGTCGGGCATTGGCAGGAAGTTTCAGGTACTCCAGGAAGATGGCCACCGTAAGGGCGAAACTCAGGCCCACGGCGGCCGAGCCCACCAAGCCCACCAGACCTTTAGGGAGGCGCTTGTAAAACAGGCCGTTGATGATAAAGCCTATCAAGGGGAAGACGGGAATAAGCCAGACATACTCTATCATGGGGTTGGCCTCACCACTTAAGGAGGTTTAAGTCGTCCACATACACCGTGGCCCGCTGGCGGAAGATGGCCACCACCAGGGCCAGACCCACTGCCACCTCGGCGGCGGCCACGGTCATAACGAAAAACACGAACATCTGGCCGTCCACCGCTTTGAAATAATCGGCAAAGCCGATGAAGGCCAGATTCACGGCGTTCAGCATCATCTCGAGGCACATGAGGATAATCAGGATGTTCCGCCGGATAAGGACCCCGACCGCCCCTAAGGCAAACAGGGCCAGGCTCAGACCCAGAATATGCGGCAAAGGAATAGCCATCTATGGTTCTCCCCGATAGTTAACCTTTTCTCGCCGGCAAGCTGTAACCGGTAAAAGGCAATAATTCAATCAATGGTTTTTGTCCCACCTGGTTTTGTGGCATTGTAATTAATCTTGGCAGTAACCCACGCATATTGTTATTTGAAGCACCAGGACATATCTGAATTAAAGTTTTCTTTTCGACAAAACCACGGCCCCCACAATGGCCACCAGAAGCAATATGCTGGTCACCTCAAAAGGCAGAAGATAATCGGTAAAAAGTAATCGGGCGATGGATTCGGTGTTTCCGAGCCCGGGGCGGGCCGGGGCCGCAGGAGTGAGCTTCACCCGGCCCAGGCCAAAGGCCAGGAAGAAGGCCATGGCCACGGACAAGGCCAGCCCCGCCACCCTCTGGAGGGCGAAAGGCCGCCGGGGGGGCTCCTCAGGTTGACGCAGGTTCAAAAGCATGATGACAAAAAGGAACAGGACCATGATGGCCCCGGCATACACAATGATCTGAATGGCCGCGATGAATTCGGCATTGAGTAAAAGATAAATGGCCGCCACCGCAAAAAAGTTGACGATGAGCCAGAGGGCGCTCCTCAAGGGATGGGTCTGAAAGACCACCAGAACCCCGGAGATCAGGGCCACCGCGGCCAGGGCGAAAAACAGGGGTTGCATCCTTAAGCCTCCAGGAGTGGAGTTTTCCGGTTTCCTCTTATTGCATCATTTTCTCTGGTCAATCCGGGAATCAGACTGGTCGAAGACAGAAAACCGAAAACCCTTTTTACAGCCAGTCCGCCATCCGCATTTCGGACTTGGTCTGGGTAAGCTTGTCAATATCGTAAATCAACACCATTTTTTCGTACTGGGCCAGCTCGTAGAGGTTGTTCAGCTTGATGGCCGCCTTGGGGCAGGCCTCCTGGCAGAAGCCGCAGAAAATGCAGCGGGTCAGATCAATGACAAACTGCACCGGATATTTTTCATGCTCCGGCCCTTCCGCCGGGACGATCTCCTTGATGGCCTGGCTGGGGCACACCACCTTGCACAGGGTGCAGGCCACGCAGCGTCGGCTGCCGTCCTCGTTCACCACCAGCTCCGGATGTCCCCGGAAGCGGGGATACACCTGCCGCTTTTCCTCGGGATACTGAATGGTGATGGGCTTGCTGAAGCAATATTTCAGGGTTGTGGCCAGACCTTTAAGTAACGGGATTATCATTTACAACCTCGTTCAAACTGCAAAGTGGAAAGCTGAAGGCTTATATCAGCAACATCACCACTCCGGTGACCAGGATGTTCACCAGGCTGAGGGGCATCAACACCTTCCAGCCCAGTTGCATGAGCTGGTCAAAGCGGAAGCGGGGGAAGGTGCCCCTTACCCAGATGAAGCAGAACACCAGGATGAAGGTCTTGAGACAGAACCAAACGACTGGAGGCAAAAGCGGCCCTTGCCAGCCCCCCAAAAACAGGGTGGTGGCCAGGGCCGAAGCCACGATGATGTGGCAGTATTCCCCCAGCATGAAGAGGGCCCACTTCATGGAGCTGTATTCTGTCTGAAAGCCGGCCACCAGCTCGTTTTCGCACTCGATTAGATCAAACGGGGTCCGGGCGCACTCGGCGAAGGCCGCGATGAGGAAAAGGATAAAGCCCAGGGGTTGATAAACAATGAACCACATGGATTTCTGGGCCTCCACGATCTTCACCAGGCTTAAGGATCCGGCCAGCATCAGGACGCCGATGACCGAGAGCCCCAGAGCCAGTTCGTAACTTACCATCTGGGCCGACAGGCGCAACCCCCCCAATAGGGAATATTTGTTGTTGGAGGCCCAGCCCCCCAGTACTGCGCCGTATACCGCCAAAGAGCTCATGGCGAATACGTATAGCAGTCCCACATTGATATCGGCGATGACCCCCTGATTGAGGGCCGCCAGGCTCAAATCCACCTCCAGCCCGTAGAAGGTGAGTTTGGGGGGCAGAATAGTCCGGGCAAAGGGAATCACCGCGAAAGGCAGAAACGCAGTGGTGGCGGTGATGATGGGGGCCAGCACAAACAGCACCTTGTTGACTCCCGGCGGGGTGAAATCCTCCTTGAAGAGGAGCTTGATCAAATCCGCCAGAGGCTGCAACAGGCCCCAGGGCCCCACCCGGTTGGGCCCATAGCGCAGCTGGATGAACCCTAGGACCTTGCGCTCTAGGAGCACGGTGTAGGCAATGGCCGTCAGGAAGATCACCAAAATGACCAGGATCTTCAAGGCCGTAAGAATGATGAGCAGGGGCAGATTCATGGTCTTACGCCTTCTGAATGGTTACCCGTACCAAGTTGGAGTTTAGGGTGAGCCGATGGGCCGCCGGTTCGGCAAAGTGTTCGGGCATAAAGGCCAATCCCGCCGGCAGATCCAGACTGAACTTGACCGGTGCTGTAACCTCCCCCTGGGAGGAGGTGATCCGGACCAGGTCCCCTTCCTTGAGGTCCAGGGCCGTGGCGTCCTCTGAAGAGAGGGCGATGTAGCCTTGGGGCGTAACCTGCAGGGTGCCCCCCGGCTCGTGAGTGGTGAAAGAGCCGGAGTGCTGCAGGGACTTCCCGATTATCAGGGTGAAGGGGCGGCGCCCTGGCAGACTGATATCCTGATCGAAGGGCTCAAATTTGCCGGTGAGGTTCACCCCCACTGCCGGGCAGGGCAGGGCCAGACCGGGGGCCAAACCGGCCCACAGAGGGAGATTCCCGGCCAGCTCCTGAAAGATGTGGGCCGGGCTGCGGTAAGTCATGCGGAATCCCAGGCGGTTGCTCAGATCCATAATAATCTGCCAGTCAGGGCGCACCCCATTGGGGGAAAGGGCCTGCTGCAACCGGCCCAGACGGCCGCCGCTGCTCAAATAGGTGCCCTCCTGTTCGGCATGCACCGCCACCGGCAGCACCACATCGGCCAGCTTGGCAGTCTCGGTGAGAAAGGCATCCTGCACCACGATAAACCTGAGCTTTCTCAAAAGCTTTTCCACCCGGTTGCGGTTAGGCAGGAAGCGCAACAGGTCGCCTCCCAGGGCGTAAAGTGCCTGGGGCGCCGCGGCGTCGCCGGCCTCCAGGAGGTCGAGCATTTCCAGAAGGGTGGGTCCCGCCGGGGCCACCGGTTTGCCCCCGAAAAAGGCGGGGGCCTGGTCGGCGCTCAACGGCAAATACCCCGGCAGCCGGTCCGGAAGGACCCCCACCTCGCATACCCCTCGGGTGTTGGCCTTTTCTGCCACCGGGTAAAGTTTGCTCCCGGGGGTGCCGGGGCGGCCGATTAGCAGATAGAGGTCGGCCAGGGCCAAAGCGGTCTGTTCCCCTTTGTCCTGACCCAGAACCTCGGTGCCGAAAATCAGGGCCGGAGCCTGGGCCGAAAGGAGCAGGGCCGCGGCCTCCTTGAGATGGCCCTCCTCCACTCCGGCCTTTTTGGCATATTCCTTGAGGCTGTCTTTCTTGAGGGTTTCCTTGAAGTCCTCAAACCCTTGGGCAGTTATCGTTGGAGCCAAGTCCGGTCGAGCCTGTAGCATGGCCTTTAACAACCCGGCCAGCAACAGGCGTTCGGCCCCCGGCTTGTAGTGCAGGGTCAGATCAGCATAACGGTCGAATTTCGTCTGCCGGGGGTTGGCATTGATGAGCTTGAAGGTGTCCCGCTGCCGGGCTTCCATGAGGGCCCAGCCCAGAGGCGGGAGTTCCGGGGTGATGTCGGTGCCGATAAGCAGGGCCAGGTCTGCCTTGGGGAGTTCTGCCAGAGTGCCCAGGGCGAAAGTGAAGCCCCGGCCTTGAGCCCCGTCTCCCACCTGATAGGGGGAGTTAAAGGCCGGGGCCTTGGCGCTGGGACCAGAGACGCCGGTAAGTTCGGGCCAGCCGAAGACCTGGGCCAAGGCGCTGACCGCCTTCAGGTAATGGAGCCGGCCTGGATTGTCCAGGTTGTTGGTCCCCAACCCGGCCCGGAAAAATTTCTGAAACAGGTAATTGGCCTCATTGGTGGCCCGGGGGGAACCCACCCCGTATAGGGCGCCGGGACCGGCCTCGTCCAGGATTTCCTTAAGGCGCGTGGCAGTATAAGCCAAAGCTTCGTCCCAGGTGGCCTCCCGGAAATTGCCGTTTTCCTTGATAAGGGGGGTTCTGACCCGGTCTTCGGATTCCAGCACCGGAAATCCGAACCGTCCCCGACCGCAAAGGAGTACGGTGTCCTCATTCACCACCCGGACGATGCGGCCGTTTTTGGTATGTACCTGGTAAGTGCAGCCGCCGCCGCAGAATGGGCAGACCGTCTCGGTCTTGGTGACCTCCCAGGCCCGGGCCCGGTATTTGAACACCTTGTTGATCAAGGCCCCCACCGGGCAGATGTCCACGCAGGAGCCACAGAATTCGCAGTCCAACGGCAAGAGTCCCGAACCCAGTTCGGTGAAGTAGCCCCGGTTCATGAAGTTGATGGCCATGGCCCCCACATGGTCCCGGCAGAGGCGCACGCAGCGACCGCAGGTGACGCAGCGGTCGGGGTGGCGCTCGATGAGCCGGGAGACATAGTCAATATTGGGCGGGAGCTTTACCGCTTCGTAGTCCACCTCCCCCACTCCGAGGGCGTGGATCAGATCCTGGAGCTCGCACTCCCCCCCCTTGTCACAGATGGGGCAGTCCAGGGCATGGTTGATGAGGACCAGCTTGGCCAGCTCCTGACGGATGGCCAGCACCCTCTCGGAGTTGGTAACGATTTCCTGGCCCTCGGCCACATAGGTGGCGCAGGCGGGCAAAGGCCGGGGAGGGCCGGGTTTCACTTCCACCACACAGATGCGGCAGGCACCGATGGGCTTTAAGGCCGGGTGGTAGCAGAGGTACGGAATAAAAATGCCGTTCTCTTTAGCCACTTCCAGGATGGTCTTGCCTTTTTCCGCCTGAATGGGCCGGCCGTCAATGGTGAGGTTTACCATAGGTCGTTCCTGTGTTTTAGCTGTCACCGGTTATAAAGTCCGGCATCCCTCGGGGATGATCATTAATGGCAAAAATTGTCCGGGGATGACGTGCCTACCAGCAAATCCTCAATTTACCAAAACCTGCTCCAAGGTGTGGTTGAATGTCTTGGGGTGATGCCCTTCGCCATTTGCCAGTTTCATTTGGCGGGCTCACTCACCCCACCTTGTTGGTTCAAAGGGTACAGGATATCGCTTTCCTGGTTATTGGCCTGAAGGCCGGAAACAACCCCTAAAGCTCTCTACCGGTCCACATCCGCCAAGACGATGTCCATGGTGCCGATGAGGGCAATAAGGTCGGCCAGCAGCCGGCCTTCCGCCAGTTTCCCCAGGGAATTCAGCACCACAAAAGAGGGCGTCCGGATTTTCACCCGAAAGGGGCGGCCGCTCCCGTCGCTCACGATATAAAAGCCCAGCTCTCCTTTGGGGGCCTCGATGGCTTGGTACACCTCCCCTTTGGGAGGAGTAATGCCCTCCTGGATGAGCTTGAAATGATTGATGAGGGCGGCGATATCGGTATAAACCTTATCCTTGGGGGGAAGGCTCACCCTCGGGTCGTCCACCTTGAACTCCCCTTTAGGGAGCTTTTCCAGGGCCTGGCGGATGATGCGGTTGGACTGCAGCATCTCCTGCATGCGCACCAGGTAGCGGGAGTAGGTGTCCCCCTCCTTGGTCCCCAGGGGCACCTCAAAGTCAAAGTCCTGGTAGCTGGAATAAGGCTGGTCCCGACGCAGATCCCAGTCCACCCCGGATCCCCGGGCCATGGGGCCGGACCAGCCCCAATTGAGGGCCTCCTCCGCGGTCATGACCCCCACTCCCACGGTGCGCTCCTTCCAGATAATGTTTTCGGTGAGCAGGGTGTCGTAATCTTTCCACTTTTCCGGGAATTCCTTGACAAACTCCCAGGCCTTGGCAATAAAGCCTTCAGGGAGGTCCGCCGCCACGCCGCCGATACGGAAATACAAGGGGAAAAGGCGGCCCCCGGAAACCATCTCGCAGAGGTCCATAATCTTTTCCCGCTCCCGGAAGCCGTAAAACAGGGGGGTCATGGCCCCCAGGTCATGGCCGTGGGTGCCTAGCCAGAAGAGGTGACTGGCGATGCGGGTGAACTCCGCCAGGATCACCCGGATATACTGGGCCCGTTTGGGGACCTCGATCCCCAGCAGCTTCTCCACCGCCAGGCAGAAGCCGAAGTTGTTCACCTCCCCGGCGAGATAGTCCACCCGGTTCATGAGAGGCAGGCACTGGTGATAGGTGCGGTTTTCGCACAGCTTTTCAATGCCCCGGTGGAGATAGCCGATATCCGGCTCAGCCCGAACGATGAGCTCGCCGTCCAACTCCACCACCACCCGGAGTACCCCGTGGGTGCTGGGGTGCTGGGGGCCCACGTTCAGGACCATGGTTTCGGTGAGCGGCAGGGGTTTAAGCGGTTCCATGGCAGTTCCTTGAAAAGGCTAAGAATTAAGCTTATGGCTGGCAGCCGTCAACTTGAGCCACATCACATCAGTCTGTCCCCGGGTTTCGTTTGCCGGCCCCAAAGCCTCACTCTCCCCTTTGCGGGTATTCCTTCCGCAGAGGGAAGCCTTTCCAGTCCTGGGGGAGCAAAATGCGTTTCAACCCCGGGTGTCCCCGGAATTTGATGCCCAAAAGGTCATAGGCCTCCCGTTCGTGCCAGTCGGCGGTGGCCCAGATGGAGGTCACCGAATCAATCACCGGGGCGGTATCGCTTTCCAGATAGGCCTTCAGAGTCAAGCGGTTGTGGTTTTTGTGGGAGTACAGGTTATAGACCACCGCAAACCGGGGGCTTTGGGGGAAGTAGTCAATTCCGGCCACCACCGAGAGATACTTAAAGGCTACGGTAGGGTCATCTCTCAGAAAGAGGCCGATCTCCTTGATACGCCCTGGTTTTATCACCACGGTGGTATCCCCTCGGAATTCCATTACTTCCACCACCTCGGAAGGAAACTTGCTTTTGAGAAGCTCTGCTGCCGGATGCATCAGGCCGCCTCCTTCCGGGCCGCCAGCTTTTCCCGGTACTGTTTGGTCAAAAACGGGTCCTTGAGAATCTTCTCATGGAGCTTCAAAATGCCGTAAAGCAGCCCTTCGGGCCGGGGCGGGCAGCCAGGGATGTACACATCCACGGGCAAATACAAGTCAATGCCCTGAACCACCGGATAGGAATCAAAAATGCCCCCGGAGCAGGCGCACGCCCCCATGGCGATGACCCACTTGGGCTCGGTCATCTGTTCGTAAATCCGCTCAATGGCCGGCATCATTTTTTTGGTGACGGTGCCGGCCACAATCATGAGGTCGGCCTGCCGGGGAGAGGCCCGAAAGGCCTCCATGCCGAAACGGGCAATATCCCAGCGGTTGGCGGCAGTGACAATCATCTCAATGGCACAGCAGGCCAACCCGAAAGTGGCGGGCCAGAGACTCGATTTTCGACCCCAGTCCACGATTTTTTCCAGGGTCGTGGTGAGGACGTTGTATCCCAGTTTCTCTTCAATGCCCATATATGCACTCCGGTTGCTGATGAATGTCTGCTGATTTGGGGACTGGGTCAGGGGCCGGCGGGCCTCTGCCTCCTCCCCCCACCCCGCCCCCAGCCCTTTAAGGGATCGGGAGGGGGTAGGGGGTTGGGCAAGGGTCTGTGACCCTTGGCCCCCCCTCACAAGTCCTTTCCCACCTCACTCCCATTCCAAGGCGCCCTTGCCCCAGACGTAGGCCAGGCCCACCACCAGGACGAAGATGAAAAGGGCCATCTCCACAAACCCGAACCACCCCAGAGGCTTGAAGACCACGGCCCACGGGTAAAGGAAAATGGCCTCGACGTCGAACACGATGAAGAACATGGCGATGACATAAAAGCGCACCGCGTAGCGGTGGCGGGCGTCGCCAATGGGGTCCATGCCGCATTCGTAGGGAATGTCCTTCTGGGGTGTGTGGGTCTTTTTGCCGAGAAACTCAGACAAAAGCACAATCAGCACCACCAGCCCGGCGGCGATGACCATGTAAAGGAAAACCGGCAGGTAATCTAGCAGCATAAAGAAACCTTTGTTATTTCAGGTTGCTTCAGCAGTACCTCCAGGGTGGGCTAGGCCCACCACTTCCCACCCTCCTGAGAGGGTCTGGTTAATCTGAAGCGGCCCCATGGCCCTGGTCCCTGCACCTCGGCTTCGGCCGGGTCTTGAATCCGGGTGCCTGACCGGACCTCAATGTCCGGCGGCCTGGGCCTTTTTAGTGCACACCCCCAGAGGGCAGTTACCGGCCACATGGGCCAGCCATTCGTCCCGGAAACGTTCGATGGTGGTTTTCAGAAACGAATGGGGACTCCAGCCCAGGGCGCAATTGGTGCTATTCACCATGGTGTGGGAAAGGTTGACCAGGCGCTCCAGATCCCTTTCCTCCCCCCGGCCTTCGGCCACCTTGCACACCAGCTCATAGAGCACCCGGGTGCCCCGGCGGCAGGGAAGACAAAAGCCGCAGGACTCATGCTGGAAAAAGTACATGAGGCATTTAACCAGATCCACGATGCAGGTGGAGTCATCCACCACCAACATGGTGCCCGAGCCCAAGGCCCCCCCCGTTTCCATGAGGGCCTTGTACTCCAGGGGCGTATTCACCTGTTCAGGGAGGATGAAGCCACAGGCTGCCCCCCCCGGCTGCACCGCCTTGAGTTTTCTGCCCTGGCGCACCCCGCCCCCGAACTTTTCGATAAGAGTGCTCAAGGACATCCCCATATTGGCTTCCACGATACCCGGTTTATTGACGTGGCCCACCACTTGGAAGATCTTGGTACCTTTGGAGTCCTCGGTGCCCTTGGCGGCGTACCAGGAGGCTCCTTTGACGATGATGTCCGGCACGCTGGCCATGGACTCCACGTTGTTCACAATGGTGGGCTTGTACCACACCCCCACCTGGCCGGGGAAAGGCGGCTTGACCCGGGGATAGCCCCGCTGCCCCTGGATGGACTCAATCAGCGCGGTTTCCTCCCCGCATACATAAGAACCGCCCCCGGTCTGGATCTGGATGTCAAAGGAAAAATCGGTGCCCAGGATATTTTGTCCCAGGAAACCCCGTTCCCGGGCCTGGTCAATGGCGTTCTGCAACCTGAGCATGGAGAGGTAATATTCCCCCCGCACATAGATATAACCGAAGCTGGCCCCCACCGCATACCCGGTGATAATGATGCCCTCAATCACCCGGTGGGGGTCCCCCTCCATGAGATAGCGGTCTTTGATGGTGCCCGGCTCGCCTTCGTCGGCGTTACAGACAATGTACTTGGGAAATACCGGCAGCGGCCGGGTGAAGGACCATTTTAAGCCGGTGGGGAACCCGGCCCCGCCCCGGCCCCTTAACCCGGAGGCCTTGACCTCCTCCACCACCTGCTCCCCCGTCATGGTGGTGAGGGCCTTTTTAAGCCCCTCATAGCCTCCCCGGGCCAGATAGTCGTCAATGGACATGGGGTCAATCTGGTCCACGTTCCGGAGCAGGCTAAGTTCGTCAGGGCTGGCGGGATATTCCGTGATGGGATTGGTGGTGCGCCTTAAGGTCCGGTAATCCGGGGCCTTGCCCGCCCGGTAGTCAGCTATAATCTGCCTCACCTTCTCGGCAGTGAGACGACCGTGCACCACCTCGTTGATCTGCATGGCCGGAGCCACCTCGCACACCCCCAGGCAGGCGGTGCGCTCCAGGGTGAACAGGCCGTCCGGAGTGGTCTCCCCCACCTGTACCCCAAGTTCACCCTCCAGCACCTCAAGGAGATTTTCCACCCCCATGATGTGGCAGGGCGGAGACTCACACAGCCTGATGATGTATTTCCCCCGGGGATGGGTGGCGAACATGGTGTAAAAACTGATCACCCCGTACAGGTAGGCATAGGGGATGTTGAAACCCCGGGCCACCAGCTTAAGGGCCTCCAAGGGCAGCCAGTTGCCGCAGACACTTTGCACCGCGTGCAGAGCCGGCAACAGGCCCCCCTTAATACGGCTCATCCGGGCGCAGATGTCTTTGATGTCCTCAATTTGCGAGGGACTTAAATTGGCGCTTTCAACGCGTCTGATCTCCAGCATGGTATGTCCGCGGGGAGGTATTGTGAAAATTTTCTTTAATTCCCTGATTTTTAGACCCATTCCCCCCGCCTGTCAAGGGATTTTTTCAATTTTTTGCACGGGCCTGAAAGAAAACGGGCTTTCCGGGAATAACCCATATTACCGGAGGGAACGGGAAGGGGAAGTCCAACTTCCTGAACCAGAGCAGAAGGTCGGGAGATGAAGGCTTACCTTCAGGTGGTGGACCCCATGGCTCAGGCATTGGGCTTCTAGGCCCCTTTCCGGGGCCAGACCTGGTGCCACAGAACCTTGAGCCAGGCTCCGGACTCCCGGAGAAGCATCTTGGTAAGCCAAAGATAGCGCCGGTTCTTGAGGTAGGTTTTCATCACTCCCGGGACGGCTAGCGGATGGAGGGTTACGGCTTGATGCCGATAGTGGCAGCGAAACAGATAATGGGCCCGTTTCAAATGCAGGGTGTCGGAGACCAGCCCCACATGGTGCAGGCGCAGTTCCTGGACCAAAGGGAGGGTGCGGCGGGCCGATTCCCGGGTGCTGCGGCTGTTTTCCTCCAGGATGAGACAGGCACCCAGGCGTTCTCGGAGTTCGGCGCCCCCCCGGGCTTCGGCCCAGGTCAAGGCATGATGGGCCATGGCTCGGGCCTCAGAGATGGGAAGCTTTCCCGAACAGCCGCCGGTTAGCAAAAGGTAACCTGAAGCTCCGCCTTTCAGCCACAGGTCAAGGGCGTATTCCAGGCGCAGGCGGGCAATGCGGCCGGGAAGGCCCTGGGGATTTAAACGAGCCCCCAGGACTATGAGGCCATCCAGTGGCAAAGAAGGGTTTTTCATCCGCTACCCCGGCAATAGTGTGGATCTTTCTCATTTGGGGGGCTTGCGGCGCTCGCGTCTGAGAGCCCGGGTGCCGGCCTTCCAGGACGGCTCCCCTTTGCGGTCTTTGCCCCGGAGAGGCCCAGGCTTTTCCAGGAATTGGGCCAGATCAAGGAGCACCGCTCCGGGCAGAGTCTGGGTCGGTGAGGGCTTTCTTGGCTTGGCCTTTTCCCCTTTTACCGGGGGCGGGGCCAGTTGCAGATATTCCCGGGGGATGCGTTCCGCCAGGAAAAGGCCCTCGCCGTACCCTTGAAAGACCACCCCGGCCCGATGAGCCCGGCCGGCCTGCACCGTGACCAGAACCGGGTCGGGGCTTCGACGGCGGCCCAGATTCAAAGCCCGCTCCGGGGTGGCGGCGAGGAGCAGCTCCCGTCCCGGATGGCTCTTCAGGCCCGACTCGAACACCCCGGCATGGGCCTTGGGGGGAAGGGCGAGGTAGAGGAGAGGCGGGGGCTCCACCCCGGGGCGCCTCAGCCGGGCTGGACCAGGCACCAGTCCCCGAAGGCGGTCCTGAAGCAGTTCAAAGCGGGGTGGACTCACGAGATGGGCCAGTTCCTCCAGATGACGGCGGCGCACCCAGGAATAACCAGGCTCCCCGGCCAGCACCTGGAGAAGCTGCCTCACCGGGACAAAGCCTTCTTCATCCAAGACCAGCCCGAATTCATCCGGCCGATGGCACAAGATATAGGCCAGAATCCTCGCCAGACTTTCCTGTTCCCGGGTAAGGCGAATCATAAAGATTCCCGAAAAGGTTGCCGGTCTCTTCTTTACTGTGAACCTTTTACCAAAAAGAAGGTTGACAAGGCAATGAGGGATGATAATTTTAAACACTGGTATTTTTATGAATTATCAATATTTTCAGGAAAAACATCAACAGCCCCTGCGGGATGCCCTGGTGGTGGCGGAAGAGATGACTTCCGACTATTTCAAGCTTACCAGCCGCCACTGGTTGAGGGCCCGCTACGATATTCTTACCCTAAGTCACCTAAGGGAAGGGGAGATATCCCCCCATGCCCTGGCGCTGGTGGCCAAATACACCGGCTGTCTGCCAGGGTACACCCTGAAATCGGCATCCTTTGATTTTTATCGGGTGTGCCTCCAGGACCACAATATCCTGAAGGCCCTGGCGGAAAGGCCCCAACTTCAGCTATTTCCCCTTTTGTGTTACATTATGACCCATGAATTGGTGCATATTATCCGGTTCAGCCTCTTTGAAGCCCGGTTTGAGGCGGAGGGGGAGGAAAAGCTGGCCGAGGAGGCCCGGGTGCATCGGCTGACCTGGAATATCCTGGCCCCTTTGAATTTTCTCGACCTGGGGCCCATCCGGCAATTCTATGAGGATTATGTCAAGGAGGTTGTGCCACATGCCCATTTATGAGTATCAATGCGCTGTTTGTGGTCGGGTCAAGGAAGTCTGGCAGAGATTTTCCGATCCGCCCCTGGCTTCCTGCCCCGAGTGCGGCGGCGCCATGACCAAGCTCATCAGCCACTGTGCTTTTCATCTTAAGGGGAGCGGCTGGTACGTCACCGATTATAGTGGCAGCCGCGCCAATTCCGCCAAAAGAGAGGCCGCCCAGGAAAGCAAGGAATCCGCACCGGGAAAGACCTCTGACCAGGGCGAGGGGAAATCCAAGAAAATCAAGTGAGGGACCTGTTAAGGTTCCCTTGTAAAGGGAAAAGAGAGGACTCTGTGGCCGAAATCAAAAGTGCCCTGGAACTGGCCTTGGAGAAGGCCCAGCAGTATGGACGGGCCTCCAAAGAAGACCTGCTCTTGGAAAAACACCGGGAAGCGGCCCGTCAAATTGCGGTCCGTTATCTGAAGGGGGAAGAGGAGGATCTGAAGGAGGCCCTGGCCGCCATCCCCAAGGAGGCTCAAGCAGAAGCCCGACGGGTAATGAAGGAGGTGTTTCTCAGAAACATCACCCTGCCCCGGGAGGAAAAGGTGGACCCCCGACAAGAGCGGGCCCTGGAGGGCATGCTGGCGGTGGCCAGCAATCCCAAGGCCATGGCCCGTCTCAAAGCGGAAGTGGAACAGGTCTGGCAGCAATTCCTCCTGGCCCGCAATACCGCCTACCAGCAACTGAAAAACTCCTTCCGCCAGACCCTGGGCAATTACACCCGGGCCTTGGAGGCCCAACTGGGGGCCAAGGTCCGCCTGGAAGCCGACCAGCTGCCGGAATTTCAGCAGGAGTGGCGGAAATTCGAGGGTGGCCTTACCAACCAATTCGAGCCCATCCTGGCTGACCGCAAGGAGAAAATGCTAAATCTTTAGCTTTCCCCAAGAGGCGGGGCCCCCTGACAGGCCCCGTCTTTTTTTTCGGAGCCCTATGTCCGCCGCCGAAAAAGTGCCCCACATTCTGGCCCTGTTGGACCGGTATTATCCAGAGGCCCATGTCACCCTGAACTTTACCAACCCCTTGGAACTTCTGGTGGCCACGGTGCTTTCCGCCCAGTGCACGGATGTGCGGGTGAACCAAGTGACCCCCGCTCTGTTCAAACGATATCCAACTGCTAAGGACTACGCCGCCGCCCCTCTGGCGGAACTGGAGGATATGATCCGCCCCACCGGCTTTTATCACAACAAGGCGAAGAGCCTTAAGGCCCTGTGCCAGGCTCTGGTGGAAGGCTACGGCGGGGAGGTGCCCGCCAGCCTGGAAGAGCTGGTGAAGCTCCCTGGTGTCGGACGTAAGACGGCCAATGTCATTTTGGGAAACGCCTTCGGCCTCCCCGGCATCGTGGTGGACACCCACCTGGGGCGGGTGGCCCAGCGCCTCGGGCTGACCAGGGAGAAGGACCCGGTAAAGATTGAATTTGACCTCATGGCCCTTATCCCCAAAGACCGCTGGGTGAAGTTCTCCCATCAGATGATCTGGCACGGCCGCCAGATTTGCGAGTCCCGCAGGCCCAAGTGCGCCCAATGTCCCCTGCTGCCTCACTGCGACGCAGGCCCAAAGTTCCTTAAAGGCAGCAAGGCCGCTTGATTGCAGGATTTACCCTGCGCAGCGCCTTACCGTGGAGATAATTGTTCCCCCTTGGGGGATTGACATGGACCCGGATTGATGGCATAAGACCGGAAACGGCCAAGAAAAGGGGGGTAAGGCAATGCCAGGGAGAAAACTGATTTTTGGGGGAGTGATATTATCCCTGTTTCTGACGTCCGGCTGCGCCTTGGCACTTCTGGGGGTGGGGGCCGCCGCCGGCATCGGGGCCTACACCTGGGTGGAAGGCACCATGGAGAAAGACTACCCCCGGGTCATGCAGCCCACCTTCCAGGCCTGCGTGGCCGCCTGCCGGGACATGCAGCTCACCATCAAAAAAGAGGCCTATCATCCCCTAAACAGTGTCATCCTGGCTACCACCCCGGACGGCACCAATGTGGACATCCAGCTGGTGGCCCGCCCCAATGACATCACCACCGTCAAGGTACGCTTCGGGTTTATGGGGAACAAGGACAACTCGGCCTATTTCCACCGCAATGTCATGCGACACCTGGGTATCAAGGGGAGCTGAAGACATTCCATCCCGGCTAAATGACTGGGTCGGGGGATGCCCTCACCCTCACCTGACTCCCCGGACCCGGGTCTAACCCGCTTCCTTGTTTTTAAGACAAAGACTTTTCCTGATATCCCGGGATCCCTGCCAGATGAGCACCAGGGCGAAAATGACCCGCAGGATGCCTTCCGCCAGCCAGTGGGCCAGGGTGCTGCCCCCGTAAGTCCCCACCACAATTCCCAAAATTAGACCCGGTACTGTGGGGAGGGCCACATTTCCCAGGCGCCAGTGGGTGTAAGCCCCCACCGCGCCAGCGGGCACCATGGCCAGAAGGGAGCTCCCCTGGGCCAGGTACTGGCTGAAGCCCAAAAACAGGACCATGGCCGGCACCATAAGGGAGCCACCCCCCACCCCCATGAGCCCGGCGAAAAAGCCGGAAACCCCACCGCTGGCCAGCAGCACGGCCACCCTTAGACCGCCGGTGGCCGGGTGACTTAATGCTGCGTACCAGGGTTTGCATAGAAGCAAAAGGGAGACACAGATGACGAATGTCCCAAAGGCCAGCTTTAGTTTCCATTCCGGCAGGGAATTAGCATAAAGGGCCCCGAAGCGGGCCGTGAGAATGGCAGTGACCGCCAGCAAAGCCGCAGCACCTGGGTCCACCGTGCCGTTCAGGTAATAGGTGCCTGCCCCGGTAAGGCCGGTGAACACCAGAGCCGCCAGGCTGGTGCCGTGGGCCAGGAGCTGGTTAAACCCCAAATAGCGCACCATGAGGGGGATCATCACCACCCCGCCCCCCAGGCCCACCAGGCCACCAAAAGCCCCAGCCGTCAATCCGATGAAAAAGCTTAAGATTCCCACAGTCCGGTTGGTTTTTCCAAGCGGTAACAAATGGCTGCCGATCTGAAAGATTACTGCGGGGAGGGCCAAAGAACCACGGGCCTCCGCCCTCCCCTAAAACTCCCCTTCCTTTGGGGGACACTCGATTACCGGTTCCCCCTTTTCAGCTGAAGCGAAAAAGCCGAGACCCTCTTACTTCCCAGAAAAACCGCAAACCTGTATACGGGGTTTAGAAGTGCCTCGGGGAGCGGAGGGTTGCCTCTGAAACGTATTCCAGTGATTTTTATAAGTCATTGTACCCGGATCCGGGCGTCCAGGGCCAAGAGGCCCATCTGGCCCGGAAAGGTCAGAACCGGGTTCAGATCCACTTCCTGGATCTGGGGGAAACGGTCCATGAGGTGAGAGAGAACCGACAGGGCTCGGCTCAAGGCTTCCAGGTCGGCAGGGGGCCGGCCCCGGACACCTTGCAGAATACGCCCCATTTTGGTCTCTAGGATCTGGCGCCGGGCTTCCAGGGGACTGATGGGGGCAACTCTCAGGGCCACATCCTCCAGGACTTCGGCCCACACACCTCCGGCGCCGAAGGCCACCACCGGCCCGAAGGCCTGGTCCCGGCTGGCCCCAAGAAGCACCTCTTCGCCTCCGGTCACCTGCTTCATGACCACCACCTGCCAAGGTTCCCCTAAGGGAAGGTGCGTGGCCGCCACTTCCTGAAGGCGCCGGTAGGCCGAGGCCACCATGGACGGGTCAGAGAGATTCAGGAGTACGCCGCCCACCTCTGTCTTGTGCACCAGTGAGGAGGCACAGAGTTTCAGGACTGCGGGAAACCCCAGATCGGTGGCGGCCTGGACAGTTTCCTTCTCAGTTAAAGCCACCCTCCAAGGGGCCACCGGCAGGCCCAGAGCCTCCAACAGGGAGAGGGCCTGGGGCATGGGAAGAAAGCCAGGGGAGCCGCCCTTGAGAAGAGCGGTGAGCTTTTCATGAGGAAGTTCCGGGCGCTCCCAGGAAGGGTCATCCACTGCCGGACGCCGGGCAAAGTCCCGGCTGTAAGCCAAAGCCCGCACCGCCTGCCCCGGGAAGTGGAACACCGGCACCCCCAGTTCGTCCCGGAGGAAGTCTTCCTCTTCAATGGTGTAGCACACACTGATGGCCAGAGGTTTGGCGGCGGCTTGGGAGATGGCCAGAAACTGGCGCACCATTTCCCGGGCCTCATGGCGTTCCTGGTCGTAAACCGGGCCGTAGTTCAAAAGGACCGCATCCACCCCGGGGTCTTCACAGAGAGCCGCCATCACCTGGGAGTAGACCCTAAAGTCGAAGATGTCTCCCAAATCAATGGGATTGCCCGGCTTGATAATCTTGGAGCGGGAATTCTCATGAATAAAATCCGCCAGTTTCGGATCCAGGGGCGGCAGGGTGAAGCCGAAGCGTTTGCAGGCATAGGCCCCCACCACTGCCTCCCCGCCGCTGCGGGAAAGGATAACCAGGCGGTTGCCTTTCACCGGCGGCTGGCCCATCACTTTGGCGGCAATGAGAAAGTCGGCCTGACTCAATACCCGGAAGATATTTCCCTGGCGGCAGGCGGCTTCCAGCACCTTTTCATCCGTGGCCAAAGAGGCGGTATGAGACATGGCGATGCCAGAAGTCTCTGGGACCACGTTGGGCATCTGCAAAAAAATGGGCTTGTCGGCCTCTTTGGCCAGTTCCAGGAGTTCCCGGCCGTTGTCCAGTCCCTCCAGGTAGAGATAGATCATATGGGTGCCGGGATCCCTCAAAAAGTAGGCCAGGGCGTCATTTTCATTGACATTCAGCTTGTTCCCCAGGCTCAGGAATTTGTTGAGCCCCAGGCCCTCCCGGGTCATCCAGGCGATGACGTGCATGCCCACCCCACCGCTTTGGGCGATGACCGAAATGTGCCCTCGCCGGGGCACCCTGGTGATCTGGGAAAAGGGGAGGGACAGGCCGATCTCCATGTTGATGAGACCCAGGCCGTTGGGCCCGATGAGGCGGAGGTGGTATTGTTGAATGAGTTCCTTGATTTCCTCTTCCAGGGCCCGGCCCTGTTCCCCCAGCTCGGCGAAACCGCCGGACTCCACCACCACCCGGTCGATGCCCATGTCGCCGCAGTCCTTGACCACTCGGGGGACGAAACGGGCCGGGGTCAGGACCACGGCCAGGTCCACCGTAACCGGGAGGTCATGGAGATGGTGGTAAATGGGGAGACCGTATACGTTCCCTCCCCGAGGACCCACGGCATAAATCTTGCCCTGATAGCCGGCTTCCAGCATATTTCGAATGATGCCCCGGGCCAGGTTCACAGGATTTTCCGAAACGCCGATTACTGCCACACTTTGGGGATAATAAAATTTTTCCATTCTCTGCTTTCCTGAGTGTCAGAAAGATGTTTCGTCTGGGGGACTGGGAAAACCGTGAGGCCAAGGACTCCCGGGCTTCCCGGATGGGCAATTTTTCGAAACAAATTTAGCAAACCTTTAATTTATACTATCTCCAGGACAGGTTGCCAACCGTTCTGGAAAAATGTTCGGAAAGTGGTGGGGTTATCGCCTCTCACCCTAAACAATCACAGGCATTAAAGGTTGCATCTGTATGGCCGAGGTGCCCCATGCTTTACGAAACCTGTGAGGAGGTCCATGAGGAGTTCTGGCAGGAGCTGGCTGCCCTTTTGCCGGCAGAGGTGACCCGGCGCACCGGGGCCGTCTGGCAGAAAGGCGTTTATCGTCTGCCTTTTCTTAACCGTGAGCTGGAGGTGGACCCGGCGGCGCGGCAGGTGCGGCTAGTGAGGGAAAATATCCGGAGTCCGGATTTTCGCCTTTGTCTTACTGTTCTGTTGTATCTTAACCGGGTACACCTGGAGGAGCTGGGCCCACCAATCAGCCCCCTGGAACTGCCAGGGGGGTCCACCTTCTTCATGGAACGGGGCCCTCACGCTCTGCCCCACGCCCCTTTGGTGGAGCGCTTCGGGGAAGATCCAGACTCGTTTCTGGCGGCGGGCCTGGCACTAGGAGGCGTGATTCGTGCCGCCGGGGATGTGGCTTTGGCCTTCGAAGTTTTCCCGGGGCTCACGGTGGAGGTGATTCTCTGGGCTCAAGACGAGGAATTTCCGGCCCAGGTATCCTTTACCGTGCCCCGGGGTTTGGAGCGCTTCTGGCATCTTGATGCGGTGTTGGGGGTTCTGCAATTGCTGGTGCGGGAAATTCTGGCCGTGGCCGGTTGATAGGAATTATTAAGGTTTTGGAAGGGGGAAACGAGCCCGGGAAAACAGAAAACTGCAGCTAAAACTGGCGGATAAGGCTTGGGAGAGGGGAAGCAGAGCCTGGCCTCTCCACCCTTTCTCCCAAGCCTGGTACAACATCGGCCTTAAAGGCAACGCAGAAAGGCCACCAGGTCGGCCTTTTCCTGGGCACTGAGTTTGAGTCCCTGGACCAGGTTGAAGAATTCCACCGTGTCCTCCAGAGTGAGTAGCCGGCCGTCATGGAGATACGGAGGGGAATCCTTGATACCCCTCAGGGGGAAGGTTTTGATGGGGCCGTCCTGGGAGGCCATGCGGCCGTTTACCATCTGGGGCTTGAAAAAGCGCTCGGTCTTAAGATTGTGCATCAGATTGTCGGTGTAATATGGCGGCACATGGCAGGCGGCGCATTGGGCCTTCCCGAAAAAGATCTCCTGGCCCCTTAACTCCTGCTCGGTGGCCTTGGCCGGATCCAGACGCCCGTAGAGGTTCAGCTTGGGGGCCGGAGGGAAGTCCAGGAGGGCCTGGAATTCCGCCATGGCGTGCACCTGATGACCCCGGTCCAGGATGTTGATCCCCTTTTTGGTGGCGATGACCGGGTCACCGTCAAAATAGGCGGCCCGCTGTTCGAATTCGGTGAAGTCCTCCACTGATTTCAAAGCCCGCTGGGAGCCGAACAGCCGCTGGACATTAACCCCTCTTAAAGACGGGGTGTCAATGCGATGGCGGAATTCCTGGGGCCGGATGTCCCCCACCAGGTGGGTGGCGGCGTTGGTGTGGCCGTTCACATGGCAGTCAAAGCAGGCCACCCCCCGACTGGGAAGCTCGGAGCGCCGGTCCTCCGTCTGGTTGAACTGCTGTTGGGGGAAGGGCGTCACCAGGAGCCGCAGGCCCTCCAACTGTTTGGGGTTGAGGATGCCGTTGAACAGCTCATAATAGTTCATCAGGGTGACCAGCTTTCCCTGGGACACATCCCCCAAGTCAGGGCGGGTGGTAAGGAAAATGGGCGGGGGGAACTCGGGCAGAAAGTGGTCCGGCAGGTCAAAGTCCAGATCAAAGCGGGTCAGGTCCCGGCCTTCCTGCTTTTTGACTTCCTCGATGTGAAACTTGGGGAATACCATGCCCCCCTCCTGGTGGTTGGGGTGGGGCAAGGGCAAAAAGCCGGCGGGCCACAAGCCCTTTTCCCGGATTTCTTCCGGGGTCAGGGCGGCGAGTTTTTCCCAAGTCATACCCGGGGGCAATTTTACCCGCACCCCTTCCTGGATGGGTTTGCCCCGGGTCATGGTCACCCCCTTGGCTGGCCGGTCGCTTAAATCATAGCGTGCCTTGAGCAGATCCGACTGCCGGGCCATCACCTTGGGCTTTTCGCTCTTCATCCGCTCCAGGGTTGTGGCAAAGGGTTCTTTGATCACCACCGGGGCGTAACTGGATACCACCTCTTTGGCCTTCACCTTGGCTGCCTGGGAGCCTAAGGTCATTGCCAGGAGACCGGCAGCGCAGAGGACTCCGAAGGCCAGCAGAAAAACGGATTTTCTGGTGAACATGGCCGCCCTCCTTGGATGAGAGTCCGGGATCAGGGTCCCGTCACCCGCATCGGGGTTTTCATCTGGCAGAGTTTTGGAAAAGTGAATATGCTAATCTGGTGAGATGATCGACCTTCATGCCCACATCCTGCCGGGGGTGGATGACGGCCCCCAGACCCTGGAAGAGTCTTTGGAGATGGCCCGTCAGGCGGTGGCGGACGGCATCACCGTCATGGTGGCTACGCCTCATCTGTTCCGGAGAAAGTCGGTGGAACGGGGGGCTTGGAATCAGCCCGCTGACCTGCGCCTGGGAGTGGAGATCCTGAACCGGCATCTGGCTGACGAAGGCCTCGGACTTAAGGTGCTCCCTGGTTGTGAAGTTCCATTGTTCCCGGAAATCCTGGAATTTTTGAAGCAGGGGCGGTTGCTCACCTTAAATGACGGAGGACGTTACCTGTGCCTGGAGCTCCCGGATACTGTGATTCCCCCGGCCACAGAGGATATTGTCTTCCAGCTGTCCTCCCAGGGGATTACCCCCATTCTCAGCCACCCGGAACGCAATCCTATTTTTTATCAGAATCCGGCCCGCTTGAAACGCCTCATTTCTCTGGGTTGTCTGTCCCAGATCACCGCCCGCAGCCTCACCGGCGGGTTCGGCTGGGGGGTGGGGCGCTTCACCAAAAAGCTGTTGCGCCAGGGCCTGGTGCACGTGATGGCCACCGATGCCCACAGTGCCAAGCACCGTCCCCCCATTTTAAGCACGGCTTTCAGAAAACTGGAAAAGATCGTGGGAGAAAGCCGGGCCTGGGACATGGTGGCGACCTTCCCGGAGCGCATCCTCCGGGGGGACCCCTGGCTCTGACTCATAGCGGCCAGCCACTTATCATCGGGGGGAGGCCGGCATGGCCACCCGTTCCAGGTTTCCTTCCAGGTCAGTGAGGATGAGCCGTCCGGAAGGGAGCCGGAAGGCCCGGACATCTCCCTCGCTGGAGACAAACTCCGGGGGCACCTTCACCTCCGGGAGGTTGGCTTGGATCTCGTAAATTTCGTAGCTGCCGGTCCCCAATTCCCGCACACTCTCCGACAACCGCTGCTGGTAGGTGACCCCTTCCTGGGTCAGGAGGTCAAAAATCTCCTGACTATCGGAGGCACTGACAAAAAGTTTCATGGAATTTCCCCCGTAACTTTTGGGTTTCCCCTTGGGGAAAAATTCAAACTAAAGGTAAGCACCGGGGGAAGACCTGTCAATTCAGCGGGGGGGAAAACCAGAAACGAAAAATCCCTCGGAAAGATGGAGATAGGCCTAAAACCAACCCGGGGGCATGAGACCCCCGGGTCTGGTTTCTCTATCCGGGTACTTGGCCCAACTCTCACCCACGCATATGAAGCCCCTGTCAGGGCAGGGCCTTGAGTTGAGTCTTCATCTTGCTTAATAGGGAATCAAAGGAACGGCTTCGGACTTCCTGGGCGAAGCCGTTCTGGTACTTCTCCAGAATGCTCACCCCGTCCACCACCACATCGTAAAGCAGCCATTTGCCGTTTCGCTGGTGGAGGAGATAATCCACCGGAATGGAATCATTGGTGCGTATCAGGGTGGTAGCCACCCGCACGCCCTGACCTTCTTTGGTTTCCGGGCCGTATTTCACGGTCTCCTTTTTGAGGAATTGGAGCACCAGATTGGTATAGGAGGCTTGGAACAGGGAACTGAAGACCTGGATGAATTCCTGGCGTTGAGCCGAACTGAGGCTGTGGAAAGAGGGGCCGAGAGAATTCTCAGCCATGTAAGGGAAATCGAAACTCCGCTGAATGACCTGGCGGATGGCCCTGGCCCGTTCGGCTTCGTGCTGGGAGCCGTTTAAGGCTGGATTGTTCTGGATCTGGAGCACCTCAGTCAAAATACCCCTTACCACTTCAGTGGGAGTGGCTCCCAGGACCGGACCGGCGCCTAGTCCCAGGGCCAGCAGCAGAAACACGATAATTTTTCCCCATCTCATACAATTTCCTTTCTGACCCATAAAAGGATCCAGCGTTTCAGGTTAAGGACGGGCTGCAAGCGGGGCAGAGGGGCCACAGCCCGTTTGCCAGCCAGCCTCAGAATAGCCGGGAGGACGCTCAAAGAGGCGGCCAGGACGCTCAGGCTGCCCACGGTAGCCAGAAGCCCCAAGCTGAAGGTGCCTTGATGGCCGGAAACCATAAGGCTGCCGAAGCCCACCGTGGTGGTAAGAGCCGCCAGGAGCACGCCTTTGGCGGTGCTGGCCGGCAGGGTGATGATCCGGGCGGACTCCTCCAGTTGCCAGCGCACCAGGATGATGATACCAAATTCAATGGCCTCCCCCAAAATCAAGGGTAGAAACAGCACGTTGGCCTGATTGAAAGGCAGCCCCAAAAGCCACATGAGATTCAGGGTCCAACCGGTGCCCACTGCCAGGGGGATCAGGGCCAGGAATGTCAGCCGCAGGCTGCGGAAGGCCACCCAAAGCATAAAGGAGATGGCCAACAGCCCCACGCCTGCGGCGAACAAACAGGCGTTGCGGAAGGCGTTGGTAAAGACATGTAAAAGCACCGGGTCTCCCACCACATCCGGGTCCACCCGCCGCAGGTCTTGAACAAAGGTGGCCAAGGGTTTCGGGTCCCAGATGTCCCCGGAAGAGAAGGCCCGGATTAGGAAGTAGCCGTTAGGACTGACGAATCGTTCCCGAACCTCCTGGGGCAGGTCCTGGATCCCAACAGGAGGCGCCGCCATGGCCTCCCGGAGCATTTGCCATTTGTCCCGGAAATCCTGATAAAACCTGAGTTCGAAGGTTTTCAGTTTTTCCCCTGCCGAAAACAGGCCGGTTTTCAGGAGAGGCAGGATTTCCCCCAGCAAGGTCTCCGCCTCCCGAACCTGTGTTAACTGAGGGTTGTTTTCCAAGGCCCGGGACAACTTAAATTTCAGATTCCCCAGGACCAGGGCCAACTCCTGAGGTTGGGAGTAACCTACCGGAATTTCAGGAAAGTCCACTTTGGCGAGGACCGGTTTCAGACTGGCCAAAATATCCCGCTTGGCCTCCGCCTCGGCCGGCAGGAAGGACAAAATGGACTCCACATGGGAAACAGTGTTGAGCTGCTTCAAGGCCTGGGTTTTGGCTTTAAGCTCCTCCAGACTTTTGGCGGTCATGGCCCCGAAGGAGGTGGAGTAACGGGAGTCCTTAAGAAGCTTCAGTTCCCAGGTCACTGATTCGGTCTTCTGATTCTGGAGATGGAGGGGGTTCAGGTCGAATTTGACATGCCAAAGGCTGAGGCCCCCGAGGGCTGCGACGAAAAGTCCGAGTCCCAGTACGAGGCCGGGCCGCCGCCAGCTGAGGGAAAGAAAAGGCCGGGGCGCGCCCGGACAATCCTTAATTCCATCCAAGAACGGGAAGCGCTCGGTGACCAACACCAGGCTGGGAAGCAGGGTGAGGGTGGCCACCAGCATCAACAGCACCCCCAGGGTGAGAATAAGACCCAGTTCGGCCAAACCCTTAAAACCCGTGAGGGTGAGAGGCACAAAGGAGGCTGCCGCGGCTAGGGCGGCGTAAATGATCCCCGGCGCAGCCTGCCGCATGGTACAGGCCATGGTGTTGCCGTTGTCCCGGCCCTGGAGAGACTGCTCCTCCTCCAGACGACAGAACCAGTGGATGCCGTAATCAATGGTAATCCCCAGCATCAGAGGGGCGAAGACCACAGAAAGCAGGTTCAGGTGGCCCACCGCCAAAGTGGCGACGGCAAAGGTCCAGCACAGGCCCACCACCAGCACCAGGCCCTGGATCAGAGTGCGCTTCAGACTGCGGAAAAAGAAGATGAGCAGGAGCAGCTGGCTGGCCAAAGACAACCAGGTGGCTAGGGCGATATCCGCCATGGCACTGTTCATCTCGTCGGCCTCCAGGGCCAGAGGGCCCGTGACTCCCGCTTCCAGTCCCGGGAAGTCTTTCTTGACCCGGGCAACTATCTCCCGAAGCAGGTTCACGGACTGAGTGGCGTGGCTGAAGGTATCCTTCCTGGGGGTGACCAGAAACAGGAGATATTTGTCATTCTCCGTAAGGAAATAGCCTTCCTGGCTTAAATCCTCCAGCCCCCGGGGAAAAACGGCGCCCAGAGGCGAGGTGTAGGGCAAGGGGGAACCGGTCAGCACCTGCCGCAATTGGCGCAGGGTGCTGACAAGCAGAGAAAGGTCAGGAATTTGCTCCTTTTCCTTGTCATCCTGAAGGAAACCGGTAAAGAGCTCCCCCAGCAGAGCCCCGGTAAGCTCCTGGTTCAACCCCCTGAAAAAGCCGGCAAGGGGCGGGTTGAGGGCCACTTGGCGTATGAGGTGCTGGTGCCGGTCCAGGTTAGTCGCCAGGTCCTTAAGCTGTGGCCCCTCCAGATAAAAAAGGGCCCATTTCTTCAGGCTCTCCGGCTGGATCCGGTAAAAAATCTCCAGGAAATCCTGGGGATGCTTTTTCAGCTCCCCTGCCAGAGCCTCGGCAAAGGCCTTGGCCCGGCTGGGGTGCCCGTTTTCCACCACCACCACCAGGTCGTCCCGGGAACCAAATTCCCGGTCCAGGTTTTCCCCCTGGCGGATGAGCCTCTGGTCACTGGCCACCAGGTCGCTGCGTTTGGTGCGGAAGCTCAGGTGATGAAAAGAATAATAAGCCGATATCACGGCCAGAAGGAGGGATAGCAAAATTATCCCCCAAGCCCCGCGGCTCAGGGCCTTTAGTAAAAACCGACAGCAGCGGTCAAATCTGGTATCCAAGGTTCACTGAGTGAGGGATTTGTGGATTGGTGGGAAAAGGCGGGGCAGTATAAAAGCCAGTCGGCGTTACCTCAAGAGGCCTTGTCTCCCCACATCCATCCCTAGATAAAACGGCAATCCCTTTATACTCTTAGACTATCAGTATAACAAAAAGATTAAGGATGTCCAGGACTAATCCCATCTATTCTATCGGTTCGGGGAAAATTCCCCATGAATTTTAAGACCTTTCCCAAATGAGCCCGGCCTCTTGACAAGCTAAAATATGGGACTATTATTTAACAATAATTGTTATTGGAGATTTTTATGATTCAAATTGAGCGGATACCTGGCGGTTTTTCAGTGGAGGGCCTGGAATTTCGCAAAGGCAAATGCGGCTGCAGCGGCATGGGCGGTGATTGCTGCTTCACCTACTCCAAGGTGAAAAAAGAAGGCAACACCTTGATTTATGAGGGGAAGGCCACCGCCCCCTCCACCAAACGGAATTATCTCTGGGGATACCGGGTCAGGAAAGGAGATGTGCTGGTGGAGGTCAAGATGGAGGACACCAGGGATCCCAAGGAGTTTTTTGCTGGCCATTACCCCCCGCCCCTTTCGGCCTTCAAGGAACGGGGCTGGCAGGTGGAGGAGGAATTCGAAAAACCTCTGGAAAGTTGAATACCAAGTTTTGCCGGACCCCCAAGGGGGCTCCGAATAAAAGGAGGTCCACATGAGCGGTTGTTCCTGCAGTTGTAAGGCCCCGGAAAAACCGGCGGCGGAAGAGAACAAGACCTATGTCTGCATTCAGTGCAACACCTTTAAGACGGTGAGTTCCAAGGACCCGGTGCCTGAATGCTGCGGCAAGAAGATGAGCGAAATGGATTAACCGGGCGCCGCAAGCACTAAAAGCCGGGGGGCAGGCCCCCCGGCCTTTTTAGTTACCCGGCCATCCTGGTTTTGAGTCCCTTAATCTGTTGGCCTCAAGGGACCAAAAGTTCCGCCTTCAGATAATGCAGGCCGATATCCCGTCTTAGGGCCAAGCGGTTGCCCTCCTGGTTTTCCCGGGGAATCACCCGGATCTTGCCTTGATCGTAAGCATTGAGCAGGCGCTGCCGCAGGGTTTCTGCCACCTGCCCCCGTTTCTGGCCCGGTTTCAGGGTGGCGTTGGCCACCAGATAAGCCACCCGGGAGCCGTCGGAACGGAAGGTTTCCCCGTCATAGTCCAGGGCTGAGGGGATCACCGTGATCTTTTTTTTGTCAAAATAAGCAAAATCCATTAAAAGGGGTTCTCCCTTGGTAAGGGACCAGGGGTAGCCTTTCTGCTGTTGGGGGCCTCCTGGCCCGGTGACCAAAGCCAGGCACAGGGATATCTGGTCGGCCCTTACCTCGGGCTTGACTTCATTGAGCTTACCGGCAGCCATAGCCGCCACCAGGGGGCCCAGGTTCCGGAGACGCTTCACCACCGGCTGGAACTCGGGTTCCCCCGGCCGGATGTTCACTTCGCAGACCCTGATTTCCCTGGGACGAAAGCCTGGGCCAAAGGACACAAAACAGCCGGGATAGAGCACTAAAGGCCTGAGAAGGCCCCGCTCTTGAAGGGCCTGGACCAGAGGCCGGGCAATGGTTTCTTCGGCCAGAGTCAGCAAGTCCGGGGTCTCCAGCGGGTGGGGGGAAATGGAGCCCATTCCCCCGGTAATGGGGTTGTGAATCCCCGGGGGACCCTCGAAGCGCTCGGGATAGTCCATGGCGGTAGGGAGGATGCAGAAGTGTCCCAGGCGGTCCACCAGGATGGTGAAGCTGATTTCCACCCCTGACATGCGGGCCTCCACCAACAGAGGCCAAGGGCCTTTTTTACCGCAGCGTTGGGTGTAGTCTGCCTTATAGTCGGAGATGAGGACGTCATAGACGTCCCGGATTTCCCAGGTGTTGAGAATGATACGGGCCCCTTTGCCTCCGGCGCTGTAAGGGTATTTCAGGACGGCCCCCCCGAATTCGTGGAGATAATCCAGGCAGGTGTGCAGCACGGCCCGGTAATCCCTGGCGTCCACCTCGGTCCAGGCGGGGGCCACCGGGATACCTGCCTCCCGGCACAGGTGTTTGCAGGCGATTTTGTCGGCCTCCAGAAAAGCCGCCCGGGAATCCGGGCCGATGATCTTTTCCCCATAACCGGCGGCTGCCACCCTATCCACCAGGCCCTGAAAAATCAGGCCTTCCGGCATAATAAGGGCCAGGTCCAGGATTCCATCGGCAAAGGCCTGAATCAAGGCTTGGGCATAGGCCTCCACCGAATTGTCGGAGGTGGGGAGGAAATCCACCGGCCATCCCATTTTTTGGGCAAAAGGGGGCATAGCCGGAGTGCCTCGCACCACATAACCCCGGTAAGCGCCGGAATAACGTTCACTGGTGGCCCGGCTGGTGTCCAGCGCCGCCATAAAGGTCCTCCCGTCGGTCCCCACATAACCGATGCTGATCGGGCTCATGCCTACCCCCTCACACTCTGCGGCTTTGCTTGCTTATACCAACTCGGCCGCCACAAATCTAACAAAATGTGTTATTACTCAAAGGAGAATCTGGGTTAGCTCGAGTAAAGGTTCACGGGGACAACCCCTTGCCTCAGGGGGTCAAACCCATCCCTGAGTCGGCTTATGATAACCGAAATCGGCCCTGGTCCACGATAGCCTTTTTGACCCCGGGGAAGCCTGCATGTCTTTGGCCCTGGAACTCACCATTTTTGCCAACCTCTTTGCCGCGGTGGCGGAGGAGATGGGAATTGTCCTGCGAAAGAGTGCTTTTTCCGCCAACATCAAGGAGCGCCAGGATTATTCCTGTGCGGTCTTTACTCCGGCGGGGGAGCTGTTGGCCCAGGCGGCCCACATCCCCGTGCACCTGGGGGCCCTCCCTGCCACCCTGGCCCGGGTGCTGCCCCAATTCCCCCTTGAACCCGGGGATGTCCTCATGTTGAACGACCCCTATTGGGGGGGCACTCATCTTCCGGACCTGACGGTCCTCTCGGCGGTTTATGTGGACCGAAGTCCGGCATTCTATCTGGCCGCCCGGGCCCATCATGCCGATGTGGGCGGAAACCACCCCGGTTCCATGGCCCTGGCCCGGGACCTCCGGCAAGAGGGAGTGATCATCCCCCCCACCTACCTGTTCCGAGGGGGTGTCCGCCAGGAAGAAGTCTGGCAGAGTCTTTTGGCTAAGATGCGGGTGCCCGCCGAGCGGGAGGGGGATCTGGCCGCCCAGTTGGCGGCTCTGAATCGGGGGGAAACGCGTCTTCTTAAACTTATCCAACGCCACGGTTCCCAGCGTCTGACTGCCCTGAGCCAGGCCCTGCTTGATTATTCCGAAAGTGCCATGCGGGCGCTGCTGACACATCTGCCGGACGGCACCTATGAATTCACTGACTACCTGGACGACGACGGCTGGGGGAATGAGGATCTGGCGGTGAGCCTGGCCTTGACCATTACCGGGGACTTGGCGGTACTGGACTTCTCCCGCTCCGCCCCCCAGACCACCGGAGGGGTCAATACCGTGCCCCCGGTGGTGGAGGCCGCCTGCTATTATGTGTTCCTTTGTCTTTTGGAAGATGACTATCCCATCAATCAGGGCTGTTTCCGGCCGCTGAAGGTCATCACCCGGAAAGGCAGTCTTCTTGATCCCCACTTCCCGGCGCCGGTGGCGGCTGGGAATGTGGAGACCTCCCAACGCCTGGTGGATGTGATCCTGGGGGCCTTGGCTCAGGCTCTTCCCGGACGTATCCCGGCGGCCAGCCAGGGGACCATGAACAACCTGGCCTTTGGTGGGCGGCACCCTGACACCGGCCAGGAGTTCACCTATTATGAAACCATGGGGGGCGGGACCGGCGGACATCCCGGGGGGCCGGGTCTCTCCGGAATTCACAGTCATATGACCAATACCCGAAACACTCCGGTGGAGGTCCTGGAACAGGACTATCCGGTTTTGGTGGAAAGGTACGCCTTCCGGGAAGGTTCCGGAGGCGCGGGGCGCCACCCCGGCGGCTTGGGGCTCAGGCGTGACTTTCGTTTCCTGACCGAAGTGCAAGTAAGTCTGTTGAGCGATCGCCGGCGCCGCCAGCCCTACGGCCTGGCAGGTGGGGAACCAGGGGCTTCGGGGGAAAACCTCCTGCTCCATTCGGATAAAGAGGTGTCTCTCCCTGGCAAAATCAACCTCACTCTCCCCCCGGGGAGTTGTCTGTCCATCCGCACCCCCGGTGGCGGAGGCTGGGGGCATAGCTAATTTTTCCCGATCCTGTCATACTTAAGACAATTCGTCCCCAGGGTCAGGGGAAGGGGCTTGGGTGAAACATAAGCCGTCCACCTAAAGGGACCAAATCGCCAACTAGCCCAAAGGGGGATCCGGGTCATGAGCCGAAGGGACAAGTTCTGGGCTTTGTGGGGCATTCTCTTTTTCTTCTTATTGAATTATCCCTTCCTGCAGATGGCCAACCAGGAGATCCTGGTGGGGGGGCTTCCCTTGCTGGTATTGTATCTGCACCTCGTGTGGCTGGGTGCCATTTTTATCCTTTATGTCCTGGGAAGGCACCCCCTGTCCCGGGAATGAGATTCGGGGCTTAAGCAGTCATGCTGGACACGGGTCTGGTGGCGGCGGCCGCCTTCGGCTATCTCCTGCTGCTCTTTGCCATCGCTTATTATGGTGACCGGCAACGGGCCAAGGGGAAAAGTATCATTGCCAACCCCTATATTTACGCCCTGTCTTTGGCGGCCTATTGCACTGCCTGGACCTTTTTCGGCAGTGTGGGCAAGGCGGCCACCTCCGGGGTGACCTTTCTCACCATCTACCTGGGTCCCACCCTCATCGCCTTTACCTGGTGGCTGGGGCTGCGGAAACTCCTGCGTATCTGCAAGCAGAACCACATCACCACCATGTCGGATTTTCTCACTTTGCGTTATGGCAAAGGGGCCTTTTTGGGGGCTGTGGCCACCATCGGGGTGCTGTTGGCCATCATTCCCTATATCGGCCTGCAACTAAAGAGCATCTCTGATACCTTCAACATCCTGGCCCACAAAGAGGTGGCGCCTCATGCCACTTTGCCCATTTACCGGGATACCGCCTTTTATGTGGCGCTTCTTCTGGCCCTTTTCGGCATCCTCTTCGGAGCCCGGCATCTGGACCCCACTGAGCGTCACGAAGGTCTGGTGGCGGTGGTGGTCTTTGAATCCCTGATAGAACTGCTGGCTTTCCTGAGTCTGGGGATTCTGGTGACCCTGGTGTTATTCCCGGGCTGGGGGGCCATTTTCCAGGGTATCCAGGAAAACCCGCAATTTCGCCAGCTTCTTCTGCTGAATACCGGTCCCCACAACAGCTACACCCTGTTTCTGGTTCTTACCCTGTTGGCCATGGGGGCCATTCATTTTCTTCCCCGCATGTTCCACATGGCGGTGGTGGAGAATACTGATGAACGCCATATAAAAACGGCGATGTGGCTTTTTCCCCTGTACCTTTTGCTGATGAATCTCTTTGTCATGCCCATTGCCTTCGGGGGTCTGTTATTGGGGCTTCCTCCGGAGCAGGCCGACACCTTTGTCCTGCGGATTCCCTTGCTGGCCAAGCGTCCTTTCCTGGCCCTGCTGGTGTTCCTGGGAGGCCTGTCGGCCTCAACGGCCATGGTGGCGGTGGCCTCCATAACGGTAAGCACCATGATCCTGAACAGCCTGGTGATGCCCCTGGCCCTGCGGCTTAAACTGCAGGAGCGCATCACCCCCCACCTTCTCACTTTCAAACGGGGCTGCATCCTGTTCCTCATCCTGTTGGGCTATTTCGGTTACCATTTCTTTTGGCCCACGGTGATGCTGGTGGATATCGGGCTTATCGCTTTCTTGGGCGTGATGCAGTTGGTGCCGGCCATGGTAGGGGCCCTTTTTTGGCGGGGGGCCACCCGCTGGGGGGCCCTGGTGGGGTTGTCTTCGGGTTTCACCTTGTGGGGCTACACCCTGGTTTTTCCCTACCTGGTGGAGGCGGGCTGGTTTCCCTTGGATATTTTGACGGCGGGTCCTTTGGGTCTGGCACTGTTAAAACCCACCGCCTTGTTCGGCCTGACCGGCATTGACAAGCTGTCCCACGCCTTTTTCTGGTCGCTATTTTGCAACAGTTTCGCTTTTGTGGGGGTTTCCCTGCTCACCTCCCCCACGCCGGTGGAAGCTGAGCAGGCCCGTCGCTTTGTCGGGGTTTTTGAAGAGGAACGGGAAGGGCCTTTGGAACGGCGTTACACCTTTTTCCCCACTTTGGAGCAGTTGACCCGCTTTATGGCGAAAATTCTGGGATCCCGCAAGGCAGAAGAGGCCCGGCGGGCCTTTCTGCGGGACGTGGCTTTACCGGAGTCCCAGTGGGGGGACCGGGAAAGACTACGCCTGGCAGAATTTGTGGAACGCACCATTGCCGGATCCATCGGCCCGGCCTCCGCCCGAATCCTGGTGGAAGGGTATCTTTCCTCAGTGGGCTCCCGCATGGAAGAAGTGTTTGATCTCTTCGCTCACATTTCCAGCTCATTGGAGGAAAGCGAACAGCAATTGAAACGACGGGTGGCGGAACTGTCGGTGCTTTACGAGGCCGCTCGGCGCTTGGCTTCCACCCTTTACATACCGGACCTCCTTGAAGGGGTTCTGGGGGTGTTGGAGGAAAAATTGGGCATGGACCGCTGCGCCGTCAGACTCCTCGATGAAAACGGCCTTTTACACCTTAAAGGTTTCCGGGGACTTTCACCGGAAGGCCGGGAACAGGCGGTCAAACCGGAACCTGGCTCCCTACTGGCAGAATGTCTGGCCACCTCCCAGGTGATATCAGTATTCGACGCCGGATCCCAGCCGGACCGGCTCCAGGGATTGTTTCCGGAGGAGACCGAGGGCTCTCTGGTGTTGGCCCCCATAACCACGGAGACTCAGGCCCTGGGGGTTTTGACCGTAGCCAGCCGGCAGAAAGGATATTTTACCCGGGAACATGAGGAGTTTTTCCAATCCTTAAGCGGGCAACTGGGCCTGGCGGTGCGCTCTGCCCATGTGGAGGAGGCCCTGCGACTGGATGAGTCCCGTCTGGAGGCCATGTGGCAACTAAGCCAGATGACCAGGGCCAGTCTGAAAGAAATTACCGATTTTGCCTTGGAGGAGGGGGTCAGGCTGACCAAGAGCCAGATCGGGTATCTGGCTTTTGTCAGCGAGGACGAATCAAAGCTTACCATGCAGGCTTGGTCCCGGTCTGTTAGGGAAAGCTGCCCTCTGGCGGATCAACCCCTGGAATTCAACGTGACTGACATGGGGCTCTGGGGAGAAGTTATCCGACAGCGACAGACACTGGTGATCAACAATTATGACGCTCCTCACCCTTCCAAGAGAGGTTTTCCCCAAGGCCACCTAAAACTTCGCCGCTACCTGGCGGTACCGGTATTTGACGGGGAGCATTTGGTGGCCGTGGCCGGGGTGGGCAACAAAGAGGAGGACTATGATGACTCGGATGTCCGCCAGCTGACCCTGCTTATGAATGGCATGTGGTGGCATATCAAACGCATGCGCGCCGAGGAGCGACTGGCGGCCGAGGTGGAGCGGGGCATTTATTTCCAAAAATTATTGATTCACACTTGTATGGATGGCATCGTGGCCAACGACCTGGAGGGCATGGTCCGGACATTTAACGAAACTGCTGCCCGGATCCTGGGTTACACCCCCGAGGAGGTGCTGGGCCGTATGAATATCCGGGATCTTTATGCCCCCGGACAATTTGACGAGGTGTATGAGAAGATTCACGCCCCGGATTTTGGCGGCCCCGGCATTTTGGAGAACTATGAGTCCTGTCTCAGGGCCAAGGATGGCAGTCTGGTGCCCATCTGGCTGTCGGCCCGGGTACTCTATGAAAATGACCGGGAGATCGGAATGATCGGACATTTCAAGGATCTTAGGGAACGTAAGCGGATGGAGGAGGAACTCCTCCGCAGCGAGCGCCTGGCGGTTTTGGGCAAGATGGCCACCCATATAAGTCATGAAATCAAGAACCCCCTGATGCTTATCGGCGGGTTTGCCCGGCAGGTCCTGAAGGACATTTATCAAGACCCCGGGAAAAATGAGGAGAAACTTCGGATTATTGTGGACGAGGTGCGCCGGTTGGAGGATTTTTTGGCGGAAGTGGGAACCTATGCCAAATTTGCTGAACCTCAGAAACAGCCGGGTGATCTTAACGCCCTGATTCTGGACACCTGCCAGCGGCTGGAACCTGCGCTTAGGGAGGGCAGGGTGGAACTGGTGCTGGATCTGGACCAGAATCTGCCGGAGCTCACTTTTGACCCGGCCCACATCCGGCAGGTGCTTCTCAATGTCACCAAAAACAGCCTGGAAGCCATGTCCGGAGGAGGCACATTGACCATTCATACCGGGCGGCGAGCTGGTCGGGTCTTCGTGGAAATCCGGGACACCGGGGAGGGTATCCCCCTTTCAGTCAAGGAGAAGATTTTCCAGCCTTTCTTTTCCACCAAGCCCAAAGGGAGCGGTCTGGGGCTTGCCATCTGTCACAAGATTATGACGGCCCATCAGGGGGAAATCCAGGTGGAGAGTGAACCTTCCCAGGGGACCACGGTGACTCTGTGGTTTCTACCCCCCCACCACGGCAAGAGCTGAGGGTTCCTGAACCTGCTCCGGGACAGCCCAGGAAGCAGGCCAAACGAGGGGGAGCAACCTTACCCGTCCTTAATTCAGCCTGTCCCTCTCTTGCATTATTTCCCGGGTTTGATAAATTTTCCTGCAATAATGCTGGTTTTTGGTGGAGAGGAATTTCCCATGGCGGTTCCGGAAGCCGGCCGGCCCCTGGATTTCATCCGGCAGATCATCAGCGACGATCTCAGATCCGGAAAATGCTCCCGGATTGTCACCCGTTTTCCTCCCGAACCCAATGGTTATCTCCACATCGGCCATGCCAAGAGCATCTGTCTCAATTTCGGCGTGGCCCAGGAATTTGGGGGAGTCTGCCATCTGCGCTTCGACGACACCAATCCCACCAAGGAAGAGCAGGAATATGTGAACGCCATCATGGCAGATGTTCGCTGGCTGGGATTTGACTGGGGGGACCGCCTTTATTTCGCTTCAGATTACTTCCCCCAGATGTACGAATACGCCGTGCATCTTATCAAGACCGGCAAGGCCTATGTGTGTTCCCTGAGTGCCGACGAGATCAAGGAATACCGGGGGACCCTGACGGAGCCGGGAAGAGAGAGCCCCTACCGGAACCGCAGCATCGAGGAAAACCTGGAGCTGTTTGAACGCATGCGGGCCGGGGAGTTCCCGGACGGAGCTCATGTGCTCCGGGCCAAAATTGACATGAAAAGTGGCAATATCAACCTCAGGGACCCGGTGTTGTACCGCATCCTCCATGCCCGGCATCACCGCACCGGTGATACCTGGTGCATTTACCCCATGTATGATTATGCCCACCCCATAAGCGACGCCCTGGAGGGCATCACCCACTCCCTTTGCACCCTGGAGTTTGAAGACCACCGGCCCCTGTACGATTGGACCCTGGATAACCTGCCAGTTCCCAGCCGGCCGTACCAGTATGAGTTTGCCCGACTCAATCTGAGCTATACGGTCCTTTCCAAGCGCCGCCTTATCCGGCTGGTTAAGGAGGGCCATGTCCAGGGCTGGGATGATCCTCGGATGCCCACTTTGGCAGGGCTCAGGCGACGTGGTTATCCCCCCGTGGCCATCCGTAAGTTCTGCGAACTGATAGGGGTGGGGAAACGGGAAAATCTGGTGGACCTGGCCCTTCTGGAGTATTGTGTCCGGGAGGAGCTCAACAAGACGGCGCCCCGGGTCCTGGCGGTGCTCCGGCCCCTTAAAGTCACTTTGCTAAATTATCCGGAAGGTCAGGTGGAGGAGCTTCCGGCCCTTAACAACCCTGAAGACCCCGGTCAGGGGACCCGCCCATTGCCCTTCTGCCGGGAGCTTTATATAGAGCGGGAGGATTTTCTGGAAGACCCCCCCAAGAAGTTCTACCGCCTGGCTCCAGGACGGGAAGTGAGGCTTCGCTATGCCTATTTCATCAAGTGTGTGGAGGTGGTGAAGGATGAAGCCACAGGCGAAGTGGTGGAGCTGAAATGCACTTACGATCCGGCCACCAAGGGCGGCTACGCTCCTGACGGCCGCAAAGTCCAGGCCACCCTCCACTGGGTGTCCGCCCGTCATGCTCTGCCAGCTACAGTACGCCTGTATGACCGGCTTTTCCTGGCGCCGGAACCGGGTGCGGCCACCGGCAATTTCCTGGACGACCTGAATCCCCGGTCCCTGGAAGTGCTGACCTCCTGCCAGGTGGAGCCGTCCCTGGCCCGGGCCCAGGCCGGCGACCGCTTCCAGTTTGAGCGCCTGGGCTACTTCTGCGTGGACCCTGACTCCAGCCCGGGGAACCCCATTTTTAACCGCACCGTCACCTTGAAAGACCCCTGGGCCAAACTTCAGCAGCGGGAAAATCCTTAACACCAGGGGGAACCTGTCCTCGGGGGGGCAGGAACCTGCCAGCCCGCGCCCCCTTCCTTACCAATGGTTTGGGCCCCGGTTTTCAGTAGGAATGGGTGCCCACCACCACCTCCTTTCTCATGACGGTTTCAATCATACCCTTCAGTTTATCCAGGTTGATGGGGCAGGCCGCGGTGTTCACTGCCTTGACCATGCAGGTGCCGAGGTGGACTGTGTCAAACTCCCGGCCCCATCTGCATGAGGACCCATTCCAGCCACACCCGTGGGTTACCGGCGCTGGTTTTGAGGGAAAGGTCAGCCTGGTGGAGAAGGGCCAGACGTCGCTTAAGGGCCTTGAGGGAAAAGGCCTCGGCCTGCTGGCCCAGGCGTTTCAGCAGACCAGGGGGCACTCCCAGGATTTTGGACAGCTCCCCTGGAGAAGTATGAGGGGCTTTCTCCTTATAACGCATGAGTAGCCTGAGTTGCCGGGCCAGCATCACGAGAATACGGGCGGGCGGTTCCCCCAGGTCCAACAGGTGGTCCAGGGCCGCCAGCCGCCGGGTGGCTTTGGCCTCCCCCAGGGCCTCCACCAGGGCGAAGATGTTGTAGGAGCGGCTGTGACTGGCCAGTTGACTTACCTGCTGGGGGGTCAGGGTGTCGTCCGGGCCGGCAAAAAGGATTAGTTTTTGGAGCTCCTGGTGGAGTTCCCCCAGATTATCCCCCACCATCTCCACTAACCGCCGGGCCGCTTCCGGAGCCAGGATTTTTCCCTGCCGCTTGGCCTCCGCGGTGAGCCAGGGGATTAGCTCGTTTTCCCTAAGGCGGAAAAACCCCAGGGCTGCGCCCTCCCGGGCCAAGCGGCCCCATACGGCATGCTGCTCCACCTCCCGGGTCTTGAGGCTGGGGGCGTAAAGCACCACCAGGGTCCGGGGGGCGGGATGCTCCAGATAGGCCGTCACTGCAGCCAGGGCCTTAACAGGGTAGGTCTCCACCCGTCTTAACACCATAAGCTGACTTGCGCCCCAAAGGGTGGCGGTGCGGGCCTGGGCAAAAAACTCCCCGAGCTCCACCTCAAAAGCCTCCCGGATCACTTTGGTGGGTGCCTCCCCGGTCTGTTGGGTCAGGGCCTGCTCCAGGGCCCTTAAGGCCCGTGCAGCCAGGAATTCCTCTTCCCCGTAGAACAGGTAGAGGGGGCGAAGCTGCCTGTCCTTCAGCTGGCGTTCAAGGAGGGGGTGGAACATGGGGATCTATCCGCCCAGATCAGGTGGTGCTTAATTTGCAGAAGCGCCCACGGGAAACTGATGAGCACTAAATTACCAACAATACCTTATCCAGCATCTTGTGGGCCAGGGTGGCCGCGCCTCGCCTGATGCTCATATCCTTCAGGGCCTCCCCCTGCTGGTAGGTCAGATCCGCTACGTGATCTTCCTGGAGGATGGCGCTGTCCTTCCAGATCACCTTGCCGGTACTCCGGCGGGTCAGTTGCACCTCCACCCGGATGGTGACCCGCCGGACCAAAGGGCGGTTGACATTAAAAAAGGCCGCCGAGGAGTAGGCCACTGACTGAATCTTTCCCTCCAGAACCAGGTCGGCCTTTTCCGGCAGGGAGGTCAGGCGGATGGCCTTGCAGCGGGAAAAAATCTCAATAAAGGAATTGGCAAAGACTGATTCCAGACCGATCTCCGTGGAGCGGTTGTCAAAAAGGGGGATGGCCAGGGTGGGACGCTCCTTGGTGGTTGCCTCAAGTCCCAGGGCTACCGGTCGATAACCGCACCCCGGAAGCACCATCAGCAGAAGGCCCAAAACCGCCCACCTGGGGAATGTTCTCATGAATGCCTCAGACTACCACATTAACCAGCCGACGGTTGCGGGCCCATACCAGCCGGCGGGGGGGATGGGGACCCAGCCACTTCCGGACCTGGGCATCGGCCAACACCTGGGCCTCCACCTGCACCTGGCTGTCCGCGGTGTGTACCCTGAGACGACTCCTCACCTTGCCGTTTACCTGCACCACCAATTCATAATAGGGCTCCTCCAAGGCTTCGGGCTGGGCCTCCGGCCAAGGCATAAGCTGGAGGGAGGTGGCGTACCCCAAAGACTGCCACAATTCTTCGGCCAAGTGCGGTGCCATGGGGTTTATTAGCTTAAGAAGGGTTTCCACCGCCTCCCGGAAGACCCCTTTGGTGAGCGCATCCCGGGGCAGGCACTCCAGGGCCTGGTAAAAGTGGTTGACCAGCTCCATCACCGCGGCGATGGCGGTGTTGAAATGAAAGGAATCCTCAATGTCGTCCGTAACTTTCTTGATGGTTTTGTGCAATTTGTGGCGGAATTCCCATAATTCCGGGCCAAGCTCCTCCCCCCGCCCCTGATAGGGGGGCACTTCCCGGATCTCAGGAAGGAGGGTGTGCACCAGGGTCCAGACCCGGTGAAGAAAACGATGGGCCCCGGCCACCCCCTGGTCGCTCCACTCCAGGTCCTTTTCCGGGGGGGCGGCGAACAGCAGAAACAGGCGAGTGGTATCAGCCCCGTAGGTTTTGATCATGTCGTCGGGATCCACCACATTTCCTTTGGACTTGGCCATCTTGGCCCCGTCCTTGAGGACCATCCCCTGGGTTAGTAGCCGGGAGAAGGGTTCAGAAAGGTTGACATAACCCAGGTCCCGGAGCACCTTGGTGAAGAAGCGGGCGTATAGCAAATGGAGCACCGCATGTTCGATACCGCCGATGTATTGATCCACCGGGGACCAATAGTTCACCCGTGCCGGGTCCAGGATGCCCTGGTCGTAGTCGGGGCAGGCGAAGCGCAGAAAATACCAGGAGGACTCCACGAAGGTGTCCATGGTGTCCACTTCTCGGCGTCCGGGGCCGCCGCAAGCCGGGCAGGGCACCCTCCAAAAAGACTCGAGCTGGGCCAAAGGAGAGGCGCCGATGGCGTGAATCTCCACCTCCAGGGGCAACACCACCGGCAGGTCTTTTTCCGGAACCGGCACAGTGCCGCAACGCTCGCAATAGATGATGGGGATGGGGGTCCCCCAGTACCGCTGTCGGGAAATGAGCCAGTCCCGGAGGCGATACTGCACCGCCGGCCCTCCCAGTCCCTTTTGGGCCAGCCAGGCGGCGATGGCCTCCCGGGCCGGGGCACTGGCCAGGCCGCTGAAGTCACCGGAAGCCACCAGGACGCCGTCCTCCTCATAAGCGTGGCTGAGCTGATCAGCTTGCAGCTCCTCTCCCGGAGGCTGCACCACCACCTGGATCCGCTGTCCGTATTTCCGGGCAAACTCAAAGTCCCGCTGATCGTGCGCCGGCACCGCCATCACCGCGCCGGTGCCGTATTCCATGACTACGAAATTAGCCACAAAAATGGGCATTTCCCACCCGGTAACCGGGTTCCGGCAGTAGCGGCCGGTAAACACCCCCTCCTTGGTGAGCTCCTCCAGCACCCCGCGGCTCCGGTTTACCGCCCGCCAGTGTTCCACAAAACGGCGTACTTCCTTCTCCTGGGGGGTGCCTTGGGCCAGGGCCAGGGCCCGGGGATGCTCCGGGGCCAGACTCATGAAGGTGGCCCCCCAGAGGGTGTCCTGGCGGGTGGTGAAGACCGTGATGGGCTCGGGATCCCCCACTACCGGAAAGTGGATATGGGCCCCGGTGGACTTGCCGATCCAGTTCCGCTGCATGGTTAGGACCCGCTCCGGCCAGTGGGTCAAATGCTCCAGATCGGCCAGAAGTTCTTCGGCATACTGGGTGATTTTGAAAAACCACTGTTCCAGCTCTTTGAGGATCACCTTGGTGTCACAGCGCCAACAGCCGCCGTCCTCCACCTGTTCGTTGGCCAGGACCGTCTGGCAAGTGGGACACCAGTTCACCGGCGCCATTTTCTTGTAAGCCAGGCCCCGGCGGAACATCTCAATAAAGACCAGCTGTTCCCAGCGGTAATAGTCAGGGTCGCAGGTGGCCAACTCCCGGCGCCAGTCATAACTGTAACCCAGGGCCTTGAGCTGGCCCCGCATGTAATCAATGTTCTCGTAAGTCCAACGGGCCGGATGAACCCCGGCCTTGAAGGCGGCATTCTCCGCCGGCAGCCCAAAGGCGTCCCAACCCATGGGATGCAGGACGTTGTAGCCCCGCATCCACTGGTAGCGAGCCACCACATCGCCAATGGTGTAATTACGTACATGCCCCATATGAATGCGGCCGGAAGGGTAAGGAAACATTTCCAACACATAATATTTGGGTCGGGCCGGGTCTTCCCGGGCGGCGAACAGGCGGCTTTCCTCCCAGAACTGCTGCCACTTGGCCTCCACCCGGCGGGGCTGATAACGGGGAATCATGTATTACTCCTGACGGCTGAGTTAGGCAAATTTTATCTTTATCATATAAAGGCGCCTTTGATAATACCTTAAAGGTTCTGGTCATCCCCGAATATTCCGGCCGGCGTCCTTTGGCCTTGAAATTTCACGACCTTTTGATACCTTTCCCTTATGGGTCCCCGGGTCAGCGTCATCATTCCCACATACAACCGGGCAGACTGGGTGCTTGAGGCGGTGCTCTCGGTTTTGCATCAGACTTATCGGGAGTTTGAACT
>Ga0078972_1000717_pt4 | contig 107873 bp, 81 predicted proteins | sample YelNatPaOPGAMG01_FD_67568 | JGI IMG/M metagenome (GOLD analysis project Ga0078972, IMG submission 67568) | Hot spring thermophilic microbial communities from Obsidian Pool, Yellowstone National Park, USA - OP-RAMG-01 (SPADES assembly) (version 2) | ecosystem: Environmental > Aquatic > Thermal... | reverse complement strand
CCATCCGCCGTTGCAAAAGACCCGTGGCGGTTTGTCGTTATCAGAAACAAAGAAACTTTGAGAAAAATCGCAGACGTCCTTCCCAACGGCAAGATGCTTGCGGACGCCGCTGTTGGAATTGCTGTGTGTGGCGATATCGAAGCAGCTCATGATAGGCAACTTTCATATCTGCTTCAGGACTGTTCAGCAGCAATAGAAAATCTGCTCCTTGCCGCCCATATTTTGGGTCTTGGCGCCTGTTGGCTTGGCGTTCATCCGCGAGAAAACCGTATTGCAGCGCTGAAAAAAATATTAAACCTGCCGGAAAATATTATTCCAGTTTCTGTGATTGCTATTGGAAAACCGGGCGAGATAAAAGAACCGCGGACACGTTACGACGAAAATAAAGTCCATTACGAAAAGTGGTAATTTAACCCACCTTGACTTTAATATATAAACAACTATTTATTAAGTATTGTGGCATACAAATTATTAATAATTCAACCTACTCATTACCTTTCAAAAAATGATAGGCGATTAATTAAAACGAAAAATCGCTCGGTGGTTTCGCTCACCCTGCCGTATTTAGCTGCGCTTGTTCCCAAAGACTGGGAAGTCAAAGTCGTGGATGAAATGCTCGAAGATATCGATTTTAACGAGCGTCCCGATGTTGTCGCATTGACAGTCTGGACAGTGAATTCTCTACGGGCTTATGAAATCAGCGAGGAATTCAGAAAACGCGGTGTTACAGTAATTATGGGCGGTCCACACACATATTTCTATCCGGAAGAAGCCGCCGAACACTGCGACGCCGTCGGCTCGGGCGAGGGAGAACGGATCTTAAGTCAGATGCTATCCGATGCCGCTGCCGGCAAACTAAAAAAATTTTATAAAGCAGAACCACTCACAGATTTGAGCGGTCTGCCTTTTCCGAGATACGACGTCCTTAACCTCAAATATTATGGATTGTTCAAAACTTTTTCAGTCCAAACCTCACGTGGTTGTCCTTTTAAATGCGACTTTTGCTCCGAAAGATTCTATTTAGGTGAAAAATACAGATGCCGCCCTATTAACGATGTCGTCGAGGAAATAAAACACATCGGCGCAAAAAGAATTTTCTTTGCCGATAGTAATTTCGGGGGGAACAAAAACAGGGCAATGGAACTCATGGAGGCGCTTATCCCGCTGAAAATCAAATGGTCAACCCTGTGGTCTCTGCATCTATGCGAGGATAAGGAATTCATGGACCTCGCGCAAAAAAGCGGTCTCCTGCATGTGAACATCGGGATGGAAAGCATCTCCGAAAATGCCCTTAAAGAGATGAATAAACGCCAGAACAAAGCTGCAAGGTATGCTCAAATTCTGCAGGACCTTCGCAGACGCGGTATCAGTTATTCGCTGAACTTCATCTTTGGCTGGGATAATGAAACGCCCGATGTCTTCGAAAATACCCTTCGGTTCCTTCATGAAAACAAGGTGCCCGTTGCATATTTCAACGTCCTTACCCCTGAGAAAGGGACGCCGTTGTATGAGCGGATGCTGAAAGAAAACAGGGTCTTTAATATTGATGAAATCGGACGTTTTCCCGGACAAATCTGTTATTACAAACCAAAATGGTGTTCGCCGCGTGAACTTGAAGAACAGACCGAAAGACTGTATCGCGAGTTTTACAGTTTTAAATCCATGCTTAAACGTCTCCCCTTACCAATCAACGAAAGCGCAATTGCCTCGTGGTATATCAATTTCTCGCAACGAAGAATGGCTATAAGCGGAACGGAAAATAACAATTTCGACAATTACTAACATTTCATATCCGCTATAATCCGGTCCATTAGTTCCGGGAAATCAATTCTCTTTATTTTAAAAAACCGGAAAAGATTGGCGAAGTAATGATTTTAACAGGAATCTGATTCTTTTCTGATTGGTGATAATTCCAAAAGGATATTAACCAGAAACAGACACTCCCGTTGCGGTAACCAAATGTCATCAATATAACGCCTTTAAATCCCGTTTTCCGGTTTTGCGTCGCGGTTCATAAGGTCAATCAGCGCCTGACGTGGGGATTTTCCCTCGTAAAGAGTGGCGTAAACTTCGTCTATTATAGGCGTGTAAACATTGAGTTTTCTGGCAAGTTTATAAGCCGCTTTTGTAGTGGGATATCCTTCGACTACATTGACCATTGAGGCAAGAATTTCTGAAACGGACTCCCCTCTGCCGATTCTTTCGCCAAAGGTGCGGTTCCGGCTCAGTTTTGAAAAAAAAGTAACCGTAAGGTCGCCGAGACCGCTCAGACCAAAAAAGGTTTCCGGTTTTGCCCCGCATGCCACGCCAAGACGCCGCATCTCGACAAGACACCGCGTCAGTAATGCAGATTTTGAATTGTCGCCAAAACCGAGTCCGTCGCTGATGCCGGCGGCTATTGCCATCACATTTTTTAATGCGCCACCAAGCTCCACGCCAATTGTGTCGTCGCTTGTGTAAACACGCAGAATGTTTCCATGAAAAAGGCTCTGGACGGTTTTTGCCGTTTTTTCACATTTGCTCGCGGCAACTACGGCAGTGGGGATTCCGCGGGCAACTTCAGGCGCTATTGAAGGACCGGAAAGCGATGCAATTCTCGCCTCAGGGGCATTTTCTTCGAGAATCCCACTCATTGTCAGGCAGGTTTCATATTCAATCCCCTTGGTAACACTCACAGCAATGCCATCAAATTCTCGAAGGTGCGTCGTAATATTGCGAAAGACCTTCGATGGCACAGCAACAAGCACGCATTCTGCGCGACTCACTGCCGCATGAATATCCGGTTCAAGTTTTATTGCCGAAGGTAACCGAACACCGGGTAAATACCGACGGTTTTCGCCAAACTGCCGGATTTCTTCGAGCCGGGCAGGTTCATGCGCCCACAAAGTAACATCGTTCCCGCTGTCGCAAAGATGTCTTGCGAGCGTCGTTCCCCATGCCCCTGCTCCGAGTACAGCAATCTTCATTTTCCTTTACCGTAATCCGAAAATTTTAAACGCAAACAAGATATCATATCAATTTTTGCCTGTCTTTAAATTTGTGGTTCTTTCATTTTTTTTATTTAAAGGCTTTACTGTTCATGACTCTACTGTTTCTGATTTTGCTGATGAATCTGGCGGAAATATCTTTCCCATCCATCGCCCTGAGCCGGACGCGGCTGCGGGGTTATATCTACATACAGGATTGTCTCTGCATTTTCACCGTAAGGTCCCTTTGCAAGGACAGAACCATCAGGCGCAATCACGAGCGAACAACCAATACATTTTCTTCCAGCCCATGGTCCCTGCTCAATAAGTCCCACATTGCTTGCCCCAGCTATGTATAGTTTAAAATCGCGTGCCACAGGCTGATAATTATCCAGCCAGAGTTTTCCGTAAGGTTCCTTTTCATTGTCATGGTCGGACGGCACAGCCCAAGCGCATGGCGAAAGAATGACATCAGCGCCCATCAGACCAAGCGTTCTTGAAATAACCTGATATCGTGGGAATGCATCGGCGCAAATCATCAATCCGAATCGTCCCAGCGGAGTATCCACCACACCAAGACGGTCGCCAAGCCGGTAAAGGTCATGAGCAATTTCGAGTTCGTTCAATTTGCGATGTAACAAAATCACAGCGCCTTTTTTGTCAATCAAAACCGCGCTGTTGTAAATCCCCTCCGGCGTTCTTTCAATTAATCCGGCGCAAATGTAAATCTTGTGTTTCTGTGCAAGCGCGCTCAATGTCCGGCACGTTTTACCGTCGGGTATCGGCTCCGCGAGTTTTTTCGCCGATGGATGCGTCCAGCCCAGATTCATCGCCTCGGGAAGTAACGCAACATGCGCGCCGTTTTTTGACGCTTCGTGGATCTTCTCCACAGCCCGCTTGCAGTTCTCATCCGGACATCCGCCTTTTACAAGCATCTGAATTACTGCCAGTCTAAATGTTGTTCGTTTCATAATATCTTTCTCCGGTTTTCAATCTGTCGCCATATTCTTTGTTCCGGCGCTCATTACCGAATCACCGACAATCACTCAACAAGTTTTTTCAGCGCTTCAATTATCCTCAGCATACCAATGCTGTCTGTGTAGCAGTAATCTTCTAAATGACGTCGTATAACCGCCTTTTCTTCGGCTGAATTGCACTGCAGCATTTTTAAAAACCACTCTGCTGCCTGTTCTCCATTTTTTATCGCAAGTTCATCATATCCTGTTCCTGTCAAACACGGCAGAACGACTTTCAACGAGGCACTCCCCTTCTGGTCAGGATGATAATAATCCAGCGACCTGAACGGTTTCAGAAGGTCAACCATCCTTGTCCGGATTCCTTCAAACCATTCGGAATACTCCGGATATACCCGAGCGCATTCTCTTAAACATGCGGTTTCAAATCCCGCATTGTAAGCCACAACGCTGCCTTCGGGTTTAATCGCAGAGGATAGTATTTTCAGAATCTCCGGTCGCGGGTCTTCGTTTGTATCAGCAATATAATTTATTGTCCTTACACTTGCCGAAGGCGAATCAAGGATGTTTAGCGAAAACTCATACGGAATCATTTCGAACGGCTTCGTGTTCTTAAAAACCGGCAACGCAGTGGCAATCGTTTCAAAATCAAGAAAATGTAGCGGATATTTCAGTTTCTTAATGAACTGTTTAATTGCCCTTTTATTCACAAACGGCTCGCCGGTTTTTGAGGCAATTACCTGAATCTGTTGTTTCTTAGAAAGTTCAACACCGCTGTCAATTTGCCTGATATCAAAAATTCCGGACTCCATCAGTTTACTGATTTTTTTGCCGCCGCGGTAGAGCATAAGGATGTTGTATTCGGGCAAAATTCGCCAGCAATTCTCAAAGAACTGGCAGACAAGCGGATTATAACAGTGTTTATCGTAGACCTGTTCCGGCGGATGTGGCGATCGGATAATCTTAAAAATCTCTGATATATTGTCCTCGACTTCCTGCACCCGCGGAGCAACACGCCCTGTAATTATTTGTCTAACAAAATATCGAGCAGGGTCAAAGACGCCTGTATTTTTATAATCTAAATTCGCCTTCAGAAGACTTATCCGCCGAAGTTCTATCCCGTTTTTCAACAATACTGCAGCCGTATAGGCAATCTTCTCAATGAACAGCGGATGAACCCCGTGTGTGGGACACACCACTATCAGTTCTTTAAAGTCTTCGTTCAATGGCACAATTATATCCGCTGTTGCCACTCCAATGCTCGATGTGAAAGTTGCGTTAAAAACTACTTTGCCTGTCCGCAGTAATCTTTTGCTTAAATCCACCGATTCTTCAAAACATGACGCCTCCTGCGCAACATCCACAACATTCGCAAACAACTGTTTTGCTAAATGTTTGAGCGAGGTATCCTGCCATGGATTTTCAAGAACTCCATCCGCCACATGCCATCCAAGCCATACTAGCCGCTTACAGACACGATAAGCCCTGTAAATTTCGCTGTCCGGATATCTTGTGCCTTCGCTGTCTTTCATCTCTGTTCTTACAGTTCTGCGCTTTTTATTGTTATCTTACATGGTTTCTGCTAAATTTTAAAACAGATGAATGCGGAGAAAAAATTAATTAAAACATGCCAGATTTTAATATATATCCTATTCTTTGCTGCGTTATCGCGCCTTAATAGCCATGCAATTTCCGCAAGCCTTATTGCATGGGGAAACAATAACGCCGGGCAGACAAATTTTCCGCCAGCACTTACAAACTGCCATGCAATAGCCGCAGGAGCCTTTCATTCCATCGCTGTTTTGGATAATGGAAGAGTTATCGGCTGGGGAAACAACGACCTTAATCAGTTAAACATCCCGACGCAAGCCGTCAACGTTATCGCTGTCTCCGCTGGTTATGCGCATTCTGTCGCTCTTCGGAACGACGGCACTGTAGTTGCATGGGGACAAAACGATTCCGGACAGACAAATGTCCCTGCCGGTTTAAGTGGTGTTGTCAAGATTGCAAGCGGGGACAATTTTAACCTCGCCCTGCTATCAAATGGCAGGATTGTCGCATGGGGCGGTTCTCCCTATGGAACAAGTCCATCGCGACCTCCATCATATTTAACCGACGGAACTTTGCCTGTGATTGCTATCGGCGCAGGTAATTCATTCGGAATTGCTGTGGACATGTATGGCAGAGTCCATGTATGGGGGACAACAGATCCGCGAGTTCTGCAAATCCCATCTTATCTGACAAACTTCCAATCGCGCGCAATTGCCGTAGCTGGTGGAAGGGCACATTGTCTTGCCCTGCTCGATAACGGAACAGTCGTCGGCTGGGGAGATAATTACTTCGGTCAGGCAAACGGACTCTACGGCGCAAAGGCAATAGCCGCCAACGGCGACACAAGCATGGCAATCCTCAACAATAATTCCGCCTACATCTGGGGCGATAATACTCATAACCAGACTAATCCCCCAATTCCCCTTACAAATGTTGTGGCTATTGCAGCTGGAAGTTCGGGACATTGCCTTGCGCTTTACTATGAACCAGTCAAAATCATAAGCCAGCCGCAAAACCAGACTGTTGTTCAGGGTGGCACAGCCACATTTATTGTATCGGCAACAGGGAGCCAGCCCATCGGTTATCAATGGCGGCTTCAGGGAACAAACATCCCGTTTGCTACAAACTACTTCCTAAATCTCCAGAATGTCCAGAGTAATCAGGCAGGGGCATATTCAGTCGTGGTCTCAAACATGGTTAATTCTGTAACGAGCGATTCTGCAACCCTCACAGTCTGGGTGCCTCCGATAATTACCGCTCAACCTACAAATCAGTCTGTACCGCTTGGTGGGTCCGCCCAGTTCAGCGTAAGTGTTCAGGGGACATCGCCGTTCTATTTCCAGTGGAGAAAAAACGGCACAAATATCCCCGGCGCAACTGTGAACCCGTATAAAATCCTTAATGCAAGGTCTGAAGACGCCGGTGGTTATTCAGTTGTTATAAGTAATATTGCTGGAGTCGTTACAAGCGCTACCGCCCAACTCGTTGTGAATTTACCCCCCACAATTATTTCTCATCCACAAAGCCAGACCGTCCTTGCAGGCGCAAGCGTAACATTCACTGTCATTGATTCAGGAGGAATTTCATATCAATGGCGTAAAAACGGAATTAATATCCCCGGCGCCACTAACTCATCATATTCAATCTCCTTCGTAAAACCTGAAGACGCCGGATACTACTCTGTGGTCGTCAGTAACGCCGGCGGCAGTGTTATAAGTCAGAATGCCCTCCTGACAGTGATTCAAAACCCCAACACCGCAGGGATGGTTATCGCATGGGGGGAAACTTCGAACCTGTGGAATGGCTACGAGTATGTAAACATCACCCCGCCCAGCGGATTAACCAACATATCAGCGCTTGCAGCCGGAGGATTCCATTGCGTCGCCCTCATGAAAAACGGAAAGACCATCGGTTGGGGAGACAACCGTTACGGACAGTCTTCCGTTAATTTTAGCAACGTTATGGCAATTTCTGCGGGATTAAATCATTCTCTAGTCTTATTTTCAAATAAAACCGTGCTTGCAATTGGCGATTCAACTTATGGTCAGACAAACATGCCCACGGGTCTGACTAACATAATTGCCATTGCAGCCGGATGGAATCACTGCCTCGCTCTACGCGCCGATGGAATCGTAATTGGCTGGGGGAAAAACAATTACGGACAAGCAACGCCCCTGCCCGGACTTTCAAACGTGATTTCAATTGCCGCTGGCGCAGACCATAGCCTCGCCCTGAAAAGCAATGGGACAGTAGTAGCATGGGGACGAAACGACGACGCCCAAGCCCGTGTTCCCGTCAATTTGAGCAATGTTGTCGCAATTGCAGCCGGCGAATCGCACAGCCTTGCATTGCTTGCAGATGGCAGTGTTGTCGGCTGGGGTAAAAACGACTACGGACAGGCAACCCCTCCTTCTGGTCTTAAAAATGTTATGGCAATCTGTGCCGGTGCAAATCACTCTGTTGCGTTGCTATCCAATAACACCGTAGTCTGTTGGGGGGCAAATAATTACGGACAACTCGAGCTTCCTGCAAACCTTGTCGGCGTAGCATTCATATCAGCCGGCAGAAACTACACACTCGCAGGCGTATTAAAACCGCTTAAACTTACAGTCTCAAAGAGCCTTCAGAAAATCTACGTCCGCAACTACGACGATTCCCCAATTGAAGAATGGCGTGTGCCATCAATCTATCTTTTGAAATCATCGTATTTACCAAATACCTCATCGTGGATAAAAATCGATAATGCTCAGCCAATGTATTCCTCCGGCAGTCTGATTTATTCAATTCAAATCACTAACACGGGCAATGCATTTTTCCGCGTGATAGAAAAACCGTGAATTTTTTGTCAATCCAAGACGTCAAAATTATTGAATGAGAATATTCCTTGAAGATAGTTTATATTGTTGTATAAAGACTTTATGAAGAGTTTTAGGTTTCCAGATGCAAAATCTGCGGCTTTTACGCTCATTGAATTGCTTGTTGTTATTGCCATAATAAGCATACTCGCCAGCATGCTTCTGCCTTCTCTTGGAAAAGCAAAAGAAAAAGGAAAAAGAATCAACTGCGTCAGCAATTTGAGACAAATAGGCATGGCTCTCAATATGTGGTCGGATGACAACGATGGCAAATATCCATGGAGACTCCCGCCGAAAGATGGCGGTACGCAGTCTAGTCCGTTCGTCTGGGAACATTTTATGGCGGCATCAAATGAGCTTGTAACTCCTAAGATTCTGCGTTGTCCGTCAGATACAGACCGCTCTATCGCTTACGATTGGCATTTAGTAAACGGCGTTGGTTTGGGAGGCGAAGGAAACAAAGCAATCAGTTATGCCATCGGCACAGAGGCTAACCCCACATCTCCTCTAATGCACCTTGCTGCGGACAGAAATCTTAATGGCGCCGGTGATAATTTCTACTGCGGTCCAGCAAACATCGCAAATGCAGTTACGCGTCTCTACACAAACGCTACATGGACAAGCGATATTCACCAGAACGCCGGAAATATGCTATTAACCGATGGCAGCGTGCATCAATACAACCAGAATAGCCTTAAACGACAATTGTCCCAGTCCGGACTATCCTACGCATGCGATAAATTTGCAAACTGCATCCTCAAACCGAGATAATCTCATACCCACCGGTTGTTTTAAATTTTAAAACCTGTTCAGACGTTTATCGAAATGTTTTTAAAAACTGGCTGTGTTATTTTACTGCGCGCAGGAAAAACAGGTCTGGCCGGTCTTCAAATTCCGTAAGGTTAAGTCCGACATCGGCTAACAACTGTTTCCATTCGTTTTCATCCGGCAACCGGTCTTCTGCAACCGCCCCGCCGACGCTCTTGTGAAACTCGTTCAATTCCTTGCTTCCCGAAAAATGTAAGACCAGCAGAAATCCACCCGGCTTCAGAAGTTTTTTGATATTTTGCAATGCCGCGTTTTTATCTCTGAAATGCGGAAAGGAATTGAAACAAAAAACCGCGTCGTACTTCGTCCTGCTCCTTATCGTCCCGCAAATATCCATCACCTTAAAATTTGCGCCTGTTATCTTTTTCCCTTTTGCAACACGTATCATCTCAGGCGCAATATCCACCGATACTACCTTGCCCGGCTTTACAATATCAATCAGCCAACCTGTGATTTGCCCCGTGCCACAACCAACTTCCATCACATCCATACCACCCGAGAAACCAAGACGCGGTTTAATCTGATTAAGACGACTTAAAACCTCATTTATGTTCGGACCTGTAACATCCCAGTTCGGGGCGTGATGATTAAAGAAATCAACACGCGGGTCGTGGTGAACAAAATTTTTATCAGTATTACAATTTTTTTCTTGCGTAATATTCATTTTTTAGTATTACTTTTTTATATGAGCGTAACACGACTTAATTTTTATTGTCAAGCGGCGAAAAAAACGCTGGCGGTTTCAACATTAATCGGTCTGGTCTGCATTTCAAATGCGCAGACGCAGACGATACGGTTTGAAACTCATTCAAACCTGCAGTCCGTTACAACCAACGGCACAAGCGCATGGTCTGGAACGTTTCCGTTCTCGGTCGTCGGTGTGCTACTAACAGACCCCGATGAAATGCTCGATTCCACACCGAATTTCCTACCATACAACGACGGTGAAAATCTCGGTAAAATGGGGGGCGAATGGCAGGTTGTTATTCAGGCAGTTTTGCCCGGAGACCGCGGCGGTACTGTTTGCTGGATGGGGCAAAACTACGGAAATCTCCCATGGATTCGTAACAGCGATAAGAGTTATCAGAACGATGCATGGCTTTCCGAAATCAACAGACTCAATCACGACCCGGCAACAGGCCATGCATTCAGAAAAGGCGACCTTGTAATGGTAACAGCCAACAGGTCGCTCTTTTACGGCGGTAAACGTAACATCAACGAAGCGCATGACATCTCTCCTGATGCAGATTTTACCATCACACTCGTGCAATCTAACTTTGGTCTGCCTGAGCCTGAGGTTATTTCGCTTGCAAGCGTGGTAAGACCCGACGACGGCAACCCAAATACCAAAGAAGATATCTTTGACCCGACCCGTCGTTCAGGCGGCGAGTATTATCAGGGGATGCGTGTCCGTATAACAGGAATCCAACTTGTAACCACTGACGGCTGGGATCCGAATAAACCGTGGTCGCAGCGTAAATGCACCGTCACCGATGGCGAAGGCAGGTTCTTCACACTTCGTCATCCAAGATACAGCCTCGGTCCGGCTCCGACAGGAAAATTCGATGCCATAGGCGTATTCAATCAGGAATCGGGTTCCGGTTCTGACGGGACTTTTGGCTACGAGTTGTTCGTCCAACAAATTGAACCGGCAACCGAACCATCTTTAACAATTCAAAAGAAAGTCTTTGTAACATGGCAGGGCAATTTCTCAAATTACCGCGTTGTGTCTTCGCGGACTGTTGACGGAACCCAATGGGAACCTGTAACAAATGCGGTAATTCAACTTAACGGTATTAACGCCTTGCTTCTTGACCCAATAGACGAAGCAAAGTTCTTTAAACTTGAACGATATAAATAATTTTTATGACACGTCATAGATGAGGTGGAAAAGTGGAAATAGAACGGCGGGCGCCGGTTTTACACTGATTGAACTGCTCGTCGTGATAGCAATAATTGGGATTTTAGCCTCGTTATTGCTGCCGGCGCTCGCGCGCGCAAAGGAAAAAGCAAAGGTCATTAAAGTCCACTCCGAATTATACGGGATTGGTCTTGCGCTCGAGATGTATGCAATGGATAACGAGGGACTGGTTCCACCTGTGCGCGTGAACTGCAATAGCGACCTTGCCTCGCACTGGTGCCAATTGCCGGTTGAACTCGCCAATGGCGGCTATCTGCCAAAAAGTTCACAAGGCGGTCGCGAGGCAAACCTCGAAGACCCTTTTAATCCCGGACATACTTACAAATACGCTGCACCCGGTCCGCAATTCCTGAACAACGACCCCGTCGGAAATTATTCAATCTGGGTGCCGGATTCTTACCCCGACCTTAACGGCTCAACTGGTAAATATTATGATAATCCCAAAACTTCACCAATTCGCTGGGCAGTCTGGAGTCTTGGTCCTAAACCAACCAGCAAAAAAAGTCAGAGCACACGCGCTCCAGTCTCAAAACAAACATGGTATATGAAAACTGGCGACTCCGGTGTCATAGTAAGACTTGCAACCCGCGAGGGTTTCCAGATTAAAAGCCCGTGAATATCTTAAAATCAGAGTATGTCGCAAATAAAATTATTTATTCTTTCTTTATGAGACAGAAATTCATATCAAATGCCAGATTTTTCTGCGCCTTGGCAATTCTTTCAATTGCGGTTATTGCCGTTCTTTGCGGATGTAGTTCAAAAAATGATGTGCCGCCACAAATAGCCGCAAGTAATTCATATATTGAAAGTGCCGTCATTGATATTCTTGGTAGAAACGAAAAAATCCTCCGCCTTGCCGAGCCCGGTATGTGTCCCGGTCATTTTGACATCCAGCCATCCCAGATTGCAAGTTTACGCAAATGCAAACTTATATTAAAATTTGACTTCCAGAAACTTCTCGAAGAACGAATCGTCAGTAACGACACTACAAACACTGTTGTCGTTTCAATCAAAGCCGGCAGTGGTCTCTGTTGTCCGCAAACCTATCTCGCAGTCTGCCGCCAGACAGGCGAGGCACTTGTCAAAGCAGGATTTTTATCAAATCAAGATTTTGAAAATCGGTTAAAAGAAATTGTGCCAAGGTTGCAAGACCTTGAGAAAAAATGTAAAACCGCAATTCAGAACGCCGGGCTTGTTGGCGAACCTGTCCTTGCAAGTGTCCATCAGAAAGAATTCTGTAAATGGCTCGGGCTTAACGTCGTCGGTTCATTTACAGCCGCGGATATCACCGGCTTTCAGGAAATCGAAAACGCCATTGACGCAGGCAAACTCCAAAATGTTCGCATTATAGTTGCAAACAAACCGGAAGGTCGCCGTCTTGCCGACGCACTCGCTGAAAGGCTCAAAGCAAATGTTGTTGTCTTCGGCAATTTCCCAGAAGGTTCGCCGTTCCCTATATTTGATAATTTAGTTTTAAACAATGTTGAAGCGCTGGTAAAATCTGCCGCAAAGCGATGAACTTGCCCGTAATTGAAATATACGGTCTCAAGGTAAAATTCGGCTTGCGGCTTGCGCTCGACATTGACGAACTGGTAGTTAACTCCGGCGAGTTCGTTGTTCTGATGGGACGCAACGGCGCCGGTAAGACCACCCTCATAAAAACCTGTCTTGGGCTTCAGAAAAAAGACGCTGGAAATGTTAAAATTCTCGGCATTGACATCGACGGACTCACGCCGTCGCAGATAATCCGGTTAAGACGCCGCATCGGATACGTTCCTCAACTGTTGCCTCCAAAAAGCCAACTCCCGATTACCGCCCGCGAAGTAGTGACTATCGGTCGCGCCGCAAAACTCGGTCTGTTTAAAAGACTAAATCCAACAGACCACGCAGTCGCCGATAAATGGATTAATGAACTCGGTCTTGCGCATATTGCCGATAGCCCGTTCAACCAACTCTCCGGCGGCGAACAACGCAAAGTTATGATTGCCCGCGCAATGGCACAAGAACCAGAACTTTTGCTCCTTGACGAACCAACTGCAAACCTCGATTTGGGTTGGCGCGAACATATCATTCATACCTTAAATCAACTCCATAAAATCACAGGCATCACAATTTTGCTAATCTCTCATGAAATCGAAGTCATCTCAAACCAATGTGGAAAAATCGTCCTACTTGAGAACGGAAAAATTACCGCAAAAGGAACTTCGGCAGAAATCTTCACCCCTGAACGCGTAAAGGCGTTATATGGATTAAAAGGCAGTGTTATCTCTCACAAGGGTAGAAATATTGTTCTCCCTGAATACGAATCAGATGCGTCAGAGGAATTCAAAGATGACAACACGCCTTAAAAATAATTTAAACCTGCGGAACGGTTTGTATGATTGACCTTGTGTTCTGGGCGCCGGTGATTGTCGGCGGAACTGTTGCGGGGGCTTCGAGCGGATTGCTCGGCGCCTTCATAATCGGTATGCGCATCTCTTTCATCGGCGTCTGTATGGCTCACTGCGCGCTTGCCGGCGCTGTTATCGGCGGTTTGCTCGGACTCGAAGGACAACAACTCCTCCTACCAGCCCTCGCAGCCTCAATCGCAGCAGGAATTGCGCTCGGTATGATTGACCCCGAAAAAACCCGTCTCGATGATAATGTGATTCTCGGATTTTTATTCTCCGCGACAATGGGACTCGCCTTTCTCGGTCTTGGCTTATATAGCGTCCTTGGAAAAAGCGACAACGACGTCCGCAGCCTCCTTTGGGGAAGCCTTAACTTCTGCCGCTGGCGCGATGTCTATTTAATGGTTGCCGGCTCTCTGTTGCTGGCATCATACGTCCTTATTTTCTCAAAAGAAATGCAGGCAATTATGTTTTCGCGTCCTCTCGCTGAGGCCTCGGGCATTCATTCAAACCTCATCTGGACTGGTTTCCTCAGCCTCGCCGCAATCGTCCTGACCGTCAACTTTCAGTCTGTCGGCGGACTAATGATTTACAGTCTTATAACAAATCCCGCTGCAGCGGCTTTTGCCGTAACGAAAGGATTTAGACGTTCGGTTCTTACGTCAATCATCTTTGGCGCGATGAGCGGACTTTTCGGATTTCTCATCTCCGCACTTACAAACCTGCCCAGCGGTGCAGTGATCGTCCTGTTCTCCTCTGCCCTCCTTATTATTGCGCCGGCAATTAAAAAGTTCATGAAATAAGAGACAGGGATGTAGCGGGTTTTTTGCAGAAACGTGGGTGTCTAAAAAAATCAAACTTATTCCAAATCCGTTTCTTCGAATCTCATTCAATCTCCGGCATCCACGCGCCGGTCAGCGAAAGGTCATCAATCCAGAATTCAGTTCCGCCCCTACCCATAAACTCAAAGATTAACAGGTCAACCTCCGAAAGCGTGATACCGGGAAAATCCGCAAAATTTACCTCAATCCTTCTCCACTCGTTTGTGATTGGATATTTAAACTCCTTTTGCGAAACCTTCTGTTTTTGCGTCCATGCATGTGTCACGAGCGAAAACCGAACGTGTCCCTCCCCTGCCCCGGTTCGAATCCAGACCGCAAACCCCTTTGCGTTGTAATGCGTGATGTGCCATCCCCTCAGACGCGTTGTCCCCACGCTAACCGATGGACGCCCCGCAGGCAACGTAATACACAATGCCGCCTTTCCGTTCTTCGGCTCAACATTCGTACGCATCGGTAAAATGTCAGGATACTCATTCAGTATCCGCCAGTTCATTGTGGTCTCTTCGAAGCCTTCAAGAAAGTTCCAGAACGGACGCGACGGAACCTCAAGCCCGAGTTTCCTCGGAATACAAGCCATTATCGGTGAACAATTTGTTGTGGAATTGATTACCGCGCTCAGAAAATAAACAATCGGGATATCCACATCGTCCACAGGCAGAACGGCGTTGAAAATCTCTCCTCTGTCAATCATGGGAACATAACGCCATTCGCGCGCAGAAACATGGTTCAGATAATCCACGCTGTAAAAAACCGTAGCCGTGGCATTAGAATACTCCGCAGCATGCTGCCAGTTGATTTGAACTTTGCCAGCAACAGCCTCTGCATTCAGATTTGTAAATAACCCCCTGTTAACAAGGTTTGGCGTAAAAAATGGCGGATAATCAATCTTGTTCGTAACAACAAAGTTACCTTCCCCTTCCTTTTCAGCAGCAATACATAATAAAACAGCTATCGTCTGACAGACAGTAACAACCCCACCGAACAAAACTCTTCTTAACATCATTAGTTAGCCCTACCCTTTAGACGATTTGCCGGAACCGCCCTTTTTGCCACCCGCTACAAGAATCGCGCCACTCAGAAATCCAATCGCAAAAAATATGAAATACATAATCGCCGCCTGTAAAGTGATTTTCTTCGGAATCACAGGCGGCAACCTGAAATCTATATTGCCGGGATTGTTAAGCCCCATCAAAACCAAAAAACCAAGCACCACAATAATAAATAATATCTTCAAAATGAGTTTTGTGTTCATGACAGCCTCCTCAGTGTCCGGTCGTTTATTTTGTTCGTTGTTTTATTGTGCTATTTTCCATTTCTATTTATTAAACAAACCTGATATCTTATTTTCCGATAACCCTGCTTAAAGTCAACATTAAATTATTTTATGACATTGTTCGACGGCAGAGTTAAAATCGGCGTTTGCGGATTGCGGAAAACCTGTTTTGAACGCTTTCACGCAGTCGAAATCCAGCAAACGTTTTATGAACCCCCTTCGTTGCAAACCTTGGAAAAATGGAAAAAATATGCGCCGGAAAATTTCGATTTTACCCTCAAAGCGTGGCAGGTTATAACCCACCAGACGAACAGTCCGACCTACCGCAGAATGCGGACAAAAATCCCGGAATCCGAGCTTTCTGAACCCGGCGGTTTTAAACCGACAAAATGGGTAATGCGCGGTCTGGAAAAAACACTCGAAGCCACCGCCGTGTTGTCAGCAAAAGTTGTTGTGTTCCAGTGTCCATCCTCGTTTCTTCCTTCAAAAGAAAACATCGAAAACCTCTCTATATTTATGCTCAAAGCAACAGAGTTAAAAACCAGACTCGGCATAAACCCGCAATTCGCATGGGAACCCCGTGGAAATGCATGGGACGATAAAACAATCCTCGATATTTGCTCAAAATTCCACCTTATCCACGCCGTTGATATATTCGAAAGAAAACCCGTTACAGACAAATTCTTCTATTTCCGTCTCCATGGTGGACGTAAATATTCCCACATCTACACGGACGACGAACTCAAATTCTTAATTAAGGAATTTGGTAAATACGATTGCGGCTATTGCATGTTTAATAATATCAATATGTTCGAAGACGCATCTCGCCTCATACGGATGCTCGAGAAAAGCGGCTTAAAAGACCAATGACATCCGCCGTTTAAAACCTCTATTTCTTCGGCAAATTCACCACCCTTGCCGCAGCCCTGTGTAAAGCGGCGTCAATCTCCGCGTTGGACAGATTTTTTTCATCAGCTGATCGCCCGTTGAACAAAACCACCCAGCCGCTTCCGTCGCCAAGCACTGCAGCAAATGCGTAAGTTCCGGGCAAACTTCCGTGATGCCAAAGGTTCGGTCTTCCACTCTTTCCACGCGGTCGCACCAACCATCCGCACCCGTAGTATGTCTGCGGAATTTCCCCGCTGTTTTTAACAAGATATTCCGGCGGCTTAAGCATCGCCTTCATCGCGGAATCGGACAAAATCCTTGCCTTTGCATATTCAGTGAACGCAATACAAAACCGTGCGTAATCCGATGCAGTAGCAATCCATCCCCCGTGCGCATCCATCCATTCCAGATTAAATGAACCATACGGATTTGCCTCCTCTTTTGCTGTCAGGTCTCTCATCTCCGCATTGTTAAATGCAGTGTAATATATCGCTTCGTCCGGCTCGCGCCTTGCGAACTCCGTCCTCCCCAAGCGCATCTTTTCAATTCCCAACGACTTCAAAATCTTCTCCTTTATAAACCCCTCGTAAGACATCCCGGTAACCTTTTCGATTATCCGCCCGAGCAGACAATACCCAAAGTTTGAATATGCATATCGCGAGCCCGGATTAAAATCCAGTTTCCGTCCAAGCATAAACCTGACTATATCCCATGGCGACTGCGGCTCGTGTCCAATAGCCTCCGCAATCCTTTGCTTTGGGAAAAACATAGGATCGCCGCTTACTGATGCATCCCATCCGCCTGTGTGCTGCAACAAATGCCGTATTGTGATACTGCGCCACCGCCCATCAGTAATCTCCACGCTATTCTCTCTGATTACATCTTTAAGAAACCCAACGACGCTGGAATCCAGACTCAACTGCTTCTCATCCACAAGTTTCAGAATTCCCGCTGCGGTAATCGGTTTAGAAAGACTGGCAATCCTAAATAAAGTTGATGGCGTTGCGGGCGTTTTCCGCTCAACATCTGCGAAACCAAATCCCTTCGTATACACAACCGAACCTTTGTTAAATACAGCAAGGCTTGCGCCGGGTATGCGACGTGGACGCATAAAATTCTCCACCTCATCGTCAAACGGCTTCATTACAGTTTCGCCTGCCTCTTTACAAAACCCGCTGTTGATAACTACTCCTCCCTTCAACACCAGCCCTGACGAAACCGCAACCACACCGTTTACAAGGAACCGCCGCCGCGTTATTGACATACCTTTTCCCATTGTTAGAACTCCAAAGCCATTCATCCGTTAACTTACATTCTCCTCCTCGTGTTCATCCAGAATTATTTTTACTTTTCCTTCCATTTTCCTTGCAAAACCTGTCTCCAAAAACGATAATAAAACAAATGAAAAACAAGGAAATAACGGAACATCTCAAAAAGATTTACAAGGAGTTGGATAGCTGGAGCGAGGTCAACAAAAAATTTAATTATAACATTCCTCCTGATGAAATCCGCAGACGCGAAGCCATCCTCATAAGCCAGCAAGTCTTGTATCAAATTCAGGAAGCAAAAAAACTAAAAGACAAAACAAAAGAATATTGCCTTACAAAACTTTTTGAATCAGTTAAACACGACATTTAAAAACGCATTCACTCACTTTGCTTTAAACACTCTTTAAACTCCTGAGGTAACAGGATTATTATTCTTTCTCTTTAACAAAATTAAAATGTGATTTAGACACACTCTTTATTTGAACCTCAAAACCTCCCCGGATTCCGACATTTCAACATCATGTTTTTTCCCGTCTGCTGTCCTTATTTTGAACCGGTAAGAAACAATCTCATTCCGAATTCGTTTTTCTACGGAAGGGTCAATCTGCGGATTGTTATAATTTTTGTTAACTGTATCTATCAGACTTTGCGATACTGCCGCAATGTTTAACCGAGTGCGGATCTCTACCGCCGGTTGTTTATCCTGATTTGACGAACTTTCAGTTATAGAAATCCTCATGTCAGGATTTTTGCAATCCCATCGATAGAAAACCTGCCAGTTTTCATTATCAAATTCCACTCTCCGCTCCGCATCCTGAAGCACTATGTCTGGCGCATACTTTTTAAATGTCTGGATTATATTTGCTGGAATTTCATTTGTTGAAACCCTCTGGTTTATCTCTCCTTTAATTCTGTTGTTATTCTGCGGTTCGACATCTATTTGCGATTGAAGTATCTTCCCTTTGAAATCAATTTTCATCCGATACTCGCAATCGCCATCAGGGATATCCGTTTTCCTTGTTACTTCGACAATCTGCGCCTCGGGATAAAACTTCTTAACCATGTCGCTGACCTCCTTTGGCACAGCCTCCGGCGCAAGCGTTTCAAATGCCTCGTTCCCTCGTATCACCACCGAAGAAGTTTGTGAAGGCAGGTCTGTCTGGATTGGTCTGACATATACCTTCTCATTTTTGTTAAAAAACGCTATGCCAATACCTATTAATAATAATAAAACAACAACAATCACAATCTTCTTAACATTTTGGTTTGTTTTCATAGGAATAATAAAAACTACTCAAATCTTACAAAATTTTCAAATTAATTATCCAGATTTTTTTAGGATTTAGGCACAATTTGAAACTCCTTGAATGTAGTGTATAAAAGTTTAATTTTGCGTGATATTTCGGGCTAAAATTTTCTTCACAATCCAATTAATCCCTCTTTGACTAACCCTTATCTAAAAAAATAAGGCGCCCGAAATCTCAGGCGCCTTGAACTATTAAACTTTGTTTTGCCTAAACTTTATTTGGTTGGATCCCAGTAGAACGGACGAAGATTATTATCAGTTACCCATTTAATCAGTACTTCTGTTTTAATTTGTTCAACGTGACCATCTGCGAAAACAAGATTTCCTTTCCCAAGGTGAGATAGAAGCACTCCAGACTTCATTGCCGTAGCAGCGCTACCACCTGCTGTAGGTGTGAAACCTGTTTCCCTCATTGATTCAGGTGTTTCCTGAACGAGTAACACCTTCTGCGCCGGCTTTGTAATCGCTACTGTCTTCATTCCTTCCGCTGGCATAGACGAACCACGCGAACCTTCCTGCGGATGGAACCACTTGTTCTCACTGAAATTAACTCTAAGAACTTCGCCTTTGACTCCTGTGCTCGGACAACGATAGACAGGGAAAGAATTCTTGTACATTGCCGTCATGTTCCCCTGATAAGGTCTCTTCATACCGGTTACATACGGGAAGACAGAACCGCATTCCGCATGTATTGCCCAGTTGTCGGCATTCTGGATATACGCCGAATCAGGCAGCGGATTGCCCGGCGTAACCGATCCACCCGGTCCGCCCGGAGCAAATATTTGTGTCTCATTTATTGTTCTTCCATCATTGTTATTTCTCGGCGGCCAGCAAACAAGATCACGATTTTCATCCGCATACATCATTATGCCAAGACCGATCTGACGCATGTTGCTCTTACATTGGGTAGCGCGGGCTTGTTCCTTTGCCTTTGAAAGCGCAGGAAGCAACAGCGCAGCTAATATCGCAATGATTGCGATTACCACTAACAACTCAATCAGTGTAAACCCGTTCCGGTTTACCTTCCAAGTTTTTGTTATTTTAGTATTCATAGTTCCTTCAACTCGGGGTTTTTTGTTTCTGGTTAATTTTTACATAATTTTCTTACCATGTGCAAGTGTGCTTTTCAGCGCACAGGGGAGAAATATTTTAATCCCGAAATCCATGCATTCACAACCAACTGATATACAATAAATTATAAAATCGTGATTTTATCCATATTTTTTAAACAAAATTCAGTATTTATTACATAATGTTCCGCCCAAAGTTTCAGTTTTTTTCGCTCTTCTTCTGTAAGGCTCTTTTTTATCTTTGCGGGAACGCCCACGACAAGCGAACCGGGCGGTACTTTCATCCCCTGCGGCACAACAGTATTTGCGCCGATAATTGACTGTTCGCCAATTTCAGCGCCGTCGAGGATTGTCGCATTCATCCCTATCAGACATTCATCCCCTACCTTGCATGCATGTACTACCGCACAGTGACCTATCGTAACCCAGTTCCCGATAATACAAGGGATGTCTTCTGCAAGGTGGATAACCGCATTGTCCTGAACATTTGAGTGATGCCCGATTACAATCTTATTAATATCTGCCCGAACAACAGCGTTATACCACACGCTCGAATAATCCCCAATCGTAACATCACCGACAACCACAGCGCCCTTTGCAATAAAAACGTTTTTTCCGACCTGCGGCTTTTTCAAAAGATACTCGTTGAGCCTTTGCAATGTCTTTTCCATAAACAACTCAACCTATTATTATTTTCTAAAAACTATTTTACAAATAAAAACCCGCCACATTTTACTGTGGCGGGGAAACCCCATAGATAAGAACAGAGGATGCTATGGATTCAAAATCTCTTTACCAGCAAGCCCGATAATAGAAGTGCGAATACCCATGATGCCAGCCGACTCCGATGCTCACTACAGGCGCCGGTCTGCAAATCACAGGATGGTGAACAATCACCGGAGGCGGTGGAACCACAGGCGCAACAACTACTGCCGGAGGCGGAGCAACAACAACCGGCGCCGGCTGAACAACCACAGGTGTCGTTTGCACAACTACCGGTTGCTGAACAACTGTCGGCTGTTGCTGTACAACAACGGGAGTCTGCTGCACAACAACCTGTTGCTGGGTAACCACCGTTGCCGGCTGCGTTACCACCACTGTAGTCGGTGGCGTCACGTAAACAGGTGTTGAACTTACGTAAGTTGTAGTGGCGCACGCCGGTTCAGGAGAAAGCAAATTCGCCAGCGCAATCCCGGCTACAACGCCTGTCAAAACTTTGCCAGCAGTAGCCCATCCGCTATCGGCTTTTACCGTAACCGTTAGCGGGTTTATCAGTAACCCTGCTGCAGTCACGAGTGTTATTAGTCTTTTCATAGCCCACTATTCACCCGAACGGCTCTCTGCCGTTCCAATTATTTAGACGTAATAAATTCTCCTTTATTCATTGCCCGAAATTGCTTATATTCATTATGTTAACAAACCAGTTCAGATAGGTGGTTTAAAAAATTACATTTGAGGTTCCTATGAATGATAACATCAGGATTGAAAGAGATATACAGAAAGACGAATTAATCGTTGTAGCAGGTGCAGGCGGGTTTATCGGCGGCTCACTCGTCAGATATTTTCACGACCTCGGATTTACAAGAATCCGCGCAGTTGATAAAAAGCCTATTCCACTGTGGTACCAGCGCGTGCCGGGCGTCGAATCGCTCTGCATGGATTTAAGCAAGGAAAAAAACTGCAGACGCGCCGTTGCAGGCGCCGCAGAAGTCTATAACCTTGCTGCAGACATGGGCGGTATGGGCTTTATCGAACGCCACAGGGTCGAATGCCTCCGCAGTATCCTGATAAACACACATCTTATAGAGTCCGCATACAGGGCTGGTGTCCGACGCTATTTCTTCTCGTCTTCGGCTTGCGCCTACAATGTGCTATTACAGAAAGATCCGAATGTCCGCGCTCTCAAAGAATCCGACGCCTATCCAGCAATGCCAGAACGCGGCTATGGCTGGGAAAAATTGATGTCCGAAATCTTCTGTCAGGAATACTGGGCAGAACGCGGCCTCAAAACTTTCATTGCACGCTTCCACAACGTCTATGGTCCACATGGAACATGGGACGGTGGACGCGAAAAAGCGCCGGCTGCGATCTGCCGTAAGGTCATCGAAGCCATCGATAAAGGAACAGGAAAAATTACAATCTGGGGAGACGGCACACAAACCCGCAGTTTCATGTATATTGACGACTGCCTTAAAGGCATTGACATGATTACACACTGCGACAAATTAATCGCAACCCCGATTAACCTTGGTTCCTCCGAATTGGTTTCAATTAATCAACTCGTGGATTACGTGGAAGAAATTGCAGGCGTTAAACTTAAACGCGAGTACGACCTCTCCGCCCCGAAAGGCGTTGCCGGCAGAAACAGCGATAACACCTTCATAAAACAGGTTCTTAACTGGGAACCTAACACGCCGCTTAAAGTCGGATTAAAAGCCACTTACGACTGGATTAAAGAACAATATTATGCCAGAAAACAGGGCCAACGCACCGTCGAGTAAAAAATTTAATAACATCACAAAGGTAATTGGGGAAATTCCATATCGGATTGCGCTTGCAGGCGGATGGATAGACCAACCGTTTGTTTCGAAACATCTCAGGCATCCGCCCGGTTCGATGGTTGTTGTCTCGGTTGAACCGCAATTCCGCTTCATGGACAGAAGTGGCATCTCCACAAGCACACGCGAGGTAGCCACCAAAATCTGGCATGGAAAATTGCCAGCAGGAAATCCGGCTGAACTTGTCGAGGAGCTTTACTATGCCGAAAATCGGGGGAAACCCGAACCTTCCGGCTCACAGGATATGATTGGCCTTATCTATCCCGGAATAAGCCGTCTCGATTACGATTACAATTACCGCGGCGGCATCTTCCCCTGCAATATCGAGACTTGCGTTGATCCGCAAGTTGTCAGGTGGCTGGAAAATGTAATTTATCTTGTCCCCGTTATGCCCAGACCAGAAGGATATAATCCGCTCGGCATAAAAAACTTAGACCCAAAATGGATTCGCAGACTCGGAGAAACTGGCAAGCGCTGTTTCGACGCAATCCTCCGCATGGACATAATTGCGCTCGGCAAGTCAATGAACGATTGTATGAAGTGCTGGGAAAAAATCCTTCCGCACACCGTAAGACACCCAACAATCAAAATAGACCTCGTGGGGCTGCTGAAGTATTATCAGAAAAACTATCCCGGCGCCATGTATTCCGGTTGCGGTGGCGGTTATCTTATCGTAGTTTCTAACGAGCCGGTCCCCGGCGGGTTTAAAATAAAAATCCGGGTTTAAAATATGAATTACGTAGTTGTATCAGGAGCGTTCGATAATATTCAGCCGCGGGATGTCCGTTTTTTGCAGGAAGCTGCAAAGTTCGGTAAACTCCGCGTCTGTCTCTGGAGCGACAGAATGGTTGAAAAACTCACAGGCGTTCCACCAAAATATCCATTCAGCGAGCGTCATTATTTCCTTCAGGCAATCAGATTTGTGGAAGAGGTTGTTGGCGTGGATTCCATGGCAGCAGTTGACGCAATCCCGCAGAAATTGATTACCAACGTTACCCATTGGCTTGTTGATAACAAAGGCGTGAATCACAAACGCCTCCAGTTCTGCAAAGATGCAGGCATTGAACTTAAAGTTATAAGGGAAAAAAAACTAAACCAGTTCCCGAAAATCTTTAAATCATTTACACGCGACAACCGCGTCCCCCGTGTAATTGTTACGGGCTGTTACGATTATTTTCACAGCGGACACATCCGCTTTTTTGAGGAGGCTTCTTCATACGGCTACCTTTATGTCGCCGTCGGCAACGACGAAAATGTTCGGCTCCTCAAAGGCGAAGGACATCCGATGTTTAACCAGAATCAACGGCTATACATGGTATCCGCAATCCGCTATGTCCACAAAGCAGGCGTGACTACCGGCAAAGGATGGCTCGACGCAGAGCCGGAAATCAATCTTATCAGACCCCACATCTACATCGTAAACGAAGACGGCGATAAACCCGAAAAGCGTGAATTTTGCGAAAAACACAAAATTAAATATATTGTCTTAAAAAGAACGCCAAAGGAAGGGCTTCCCCGCCGTTCAAGCACTGAATTGAGAGGTTTTTAAATGCAAAAGTGGAAGGTAATCGATAAAAAAATTGTCCTTAAATCAAATAAATTTCTTACTGTCGAGATGCACAAAATCCAGCTGCCGGATGGCAGAATAATTGCCGACTGGCAGTGGCTCATCACGCCGGATTTCGTCAATATCATCGCTATCGACAAAAACGGTAGATTTCTCCTTTTCAGACAAAACAAGTATGCGGTCGAAGGCGAATGCATTGCGCCAATCGGTGGCTATCTTGAACCCGGCGAAGACCCGCTCACCGGCGCAAAACGCGAACTCCGCGAAGAAACCGGCTATACCACAGACAATTGGTTATTCATAGGTGATTTTGTTGTCGATGCTAATCGCGGTTGTGGTCGCGCCTTTTTCTACCTTGCACTAGACGCTGAAAAAATCGCTCAGCCCGTAAAAGACGACCTCGAAGACCAAGCACTCATCTTCCTCACAAAAACTGAACTGGAAGACGCCCTCGACAACGGAATGTTTAAAATCCTGCCATGGGCAGCCGCAATCGCGCTCGCACTCAGAAAACTCAATAAACTCAAATCAATGTGATTAATACCGGCACCGTTTTTGCCTGTTTCACCAGCAATGACCGATAAAAACGACAACCCGCTTCACGAACCAGTTTCAGTTCTGTATGGAGTCGGCGAGGAACGGGCAAAACAGTTAAGCCGCATCGGCGTTTCAACCATTGAGGATTTGCTTCTACTCAAACCAAGACGTTACGAGGATCGCAGGAACTTTGCCCCCATCTCTTCGCTTAAAACGGGAGACTCTTGTCTGGTCAGGGGAAAAATCATTGTCAAGGGAATTAAAACATTCCGCCGAAGATTGCGTTCGCTGTTCGAGATGATTATAGAGGATAACACCGGCAGGTTATATTGCAGGTTCTGGAATCAGCCCTACCGCGATCGCATGTATAACGTAGGCGAGGAGTTGCTGGTTTTCGGGAAGGTTGTTTCCGAACGTCCTAAAACAATGGATAACCCGGAAATTGAAGTTCTTTGTGAAGATGAAGATTCATCACTCCATGTAAAACGGATTGTGCCGGTCTATCCCCTCACAGAAGGACTCTCCCAGCGCTGGTTACGCTCACTGGTCTGGAGAACGTTAAATAAATACATCGACTATGTCCGCGAACCTTATGATAACGCCGTTGAATTGGCAGAAAAACTCGCCAATCTTAAACTCCTCCCCCGCAGGACTGCCATTTATCAGATGCATTTCCCTGACGATATGGACAAAGCAGAACTCGCCATCCAGCGGCTTGCATTCGACGAGTTCCTTCAACTACAGATGAACCTCCGGATGCGCAGAATTTCTTTATTAAAAAACGCGCGTGGACTAAACTGCGGAGGCAATAACTCACTGATAAAACCGTTCCTATCAAACCTTGGATTTAAACTCACAGATGCCCAAATCCGCGTACTTCGCGAAATCCGCCATGACCTATCTTCCGGAATCCCTATGCGTCGTTTACTTCAGGGCGACGTGGGTTCAGGTAAAACTGTCGTCGCTGCATGCGCTGCGCTTATGACAATCGAAAGCGGCTACAACGTTGTCCTCATGGCGCCTACGGAAATCCTCGCAGGACAACACTACAAAAATTTTCTCCGCTGGTTTGAGCCGCTCGGAATCAAAGTCTTCATCCTCACTGGTAGCATAAAAAATTACACCGAATTTGAAGAAAACCTGTTCAGTAAACCCGTCGCCGGCACGGAAAAATATGGTCATATTGTAATCGGAACTCACGCCCTGCTTGAAGCAGACTTCAATGCTGAAAAACTCGGTCTTGTAATCATTGACGAACAACATAAATTCGGCGTTGCTCAACGCGAGGCTATAGTTAAAAAAGGCATCTATCCTCACCTTCTTATTATGACAGCCACACCTATCCCTCGCACACTTGGCTTGACTATCTATGGCGACCTCGACGTTTCAATCCTCGACTCTATGCCGCCCGGCAGAGCAAAAATAAAGACATTTATCCGTAGCGTAGATAAACTCGATAAGGTCTATGATTTCGTAAAACAGAAACTCAGCGAAGGCAGACAGGCATATATCGTTTATCCACGCCTGGAAGAAGGCGACGAAGAGGCAGACATCCGCGCCGTTCAGCAGGAATTCGAAAAATTAAAAAACATCTTTGCTCCATATCGTGTCGGGCTTGCGCACGGACGGATGCCCCAGCAGGAACGCGAATTCGTTATGTCAGAATTCGCCCGAAATAGTATAAATGTCCTTGTCTCCACTACCGTGATAGAGGTCGGGATTGATATTCCTAATGCCACTGTTATGGTCATTATGAACGCAGAAATGTACGGGCTTTCGCAACTCCATCAATTGCGCGGAAGAATCGGCAGAGGAGAACACGAGTCCTATTGTATCCTCATAGCAAATCTAAAAACACCAAAAGCCGTTCAACGACTTAAAATACTCGAAGAAACAACTGACGGTTTCAGAATATCCGAAGCAGACCTGCTTATCAGAGGTCCCGGCGAATTACTTGGTAAAGCCCAGAGCGGAATGCCGGATTTCAAATTCGGCGATCTTACCCGCGACCTTCGTCTTATGGAAGCCGCAAAGACCGTCGCCGCCCGCATTTGCGCCAATAATCATTAAATTTTTCCCTATCGTCCCCTGCCTTTTTTGCAGTCCCTTTCTTACAGAGTTTTATTGTTTCATCATAAGGGATTGTCTGGAGAGAATGTATTTTTCTACTTCTTCCGCTGGCATTGGTCTTGCAAAGTAATACCCCTGCACCCTGTCCACTCCCATCTTCGCCAATATCCTGAACTCCTCCTCTTCTTCAATACCTTCGGCAACGGTATGCATATCAAGTATGTGGGCTAACTCTACAATTGCCTGAACAATCCTTCTGCCTTTTTCAGTCTTGATGTTGCGAATAAATTTCATGTCAATCTTAAGTTCATGAACATTTAATTCCTGCAAAGAGGAAAGCGATGAATACCCTTGTCCGAAATCGTCAATTGAAAGCCTGAAACCAGCCCTCGCAGCGGCTTCAATAGGATTCCCTTCCTTTAAACTGCCCATCATTGCCTGGCTTTCCGTTATCTCCAATGTTATCCATTCGGGCAAAAGATTATTCGATTTAATTAAATTGAGAAGTTCATCGCAAAATCCCGGTTTTATTATTTGTCGTAGGGAAACATTTAAATTGACTGTGATATTCAATCCATGACGCCATTTTTTTAGATCATCGATAGCGCGTCTGAAAATCTTTTCGCCAAGCTGTTCAATTAAGCCAGATTCCTCAGCCATTGGGATAAACGTGGACGGCGGAACCCATCCAAATTCCGGTTCATGCCAACGGGCAAGCGCTTCTACGGCTACTACATTCCCCGTTTTTACATCAATTATCGGCTGATAAAACGGTATAATCTTTCCATCCTCAATAGCCAGATTCAGCAATTTTCCAAGATGTATCTTTTGCTGGAAAGTCTTTACATAATCGGTTTCGTCAAAGAAAACTATCGTATTCCTGCCACGGTTCTTTGCTACATACAACGCAGTATCTGCCTGTTGCATTAGAATATCAGGGTCAGTGGAGTCGTCCGGATATATTGCAACACCCATACTAAGTGTGACAGGAATTCCCAGATTGTCGTTTTTCATTTTATTCTGAACATACTGACGTATTCTCTCACAAACCGCCTGAGCCTGCGTTCGGTTTTGCAGGTCTGTCAGTAACAATACCATTTCATCCCCACCCCATCGGGCTACAGTGTCTGTCTGTCGGACTGCTTCACTGAGATATTTGGAAATTTTGACAAGCACCTCGTCACCTATCTTATGACCGAGCGTATCGTTAATGTGTTTAAACTTATCAAGGTCTATAAACACAAGCGCGGCTTTCGTACCGTTTCGCGTGCATCGCGATATTGCTTGTTTTAAGCGGTCTTCAAGCAATAACCGATTTGGTAGTCCGGTCAGCGCGTCGTGTAACGCCATTTCCTGCGCCTGATTCTTTAACCGTATCAACTCCTGCTCCGCTTCCTTTAGCCGCGTTATATCATGTCCATACGCATATACATAATCTTCGCCCTCAATTGGCGTTATTGAAAATAGATAGACCTTTCCGCAACTGCTTACTTCAATTTCTTTGCGATGCTCAGTTTTTGTGGCTTCTCGGATAAACTCCTTCAGAAAATCAGGAACCTCATCGCCAACTTCGCATTTCCATTCCTGCAAAAGAGGCAAACTCGCCGCATTGGCATATAACAATGTGCCGTCATTTTTTATTCTGAGAACTGGATTTGGGTTTTCCGAAGGGAATTTACCAAGCACGCGTAATTGCTCTTCAATCCGGTTGCGCTGTTCTATCATCCGCGCGCGTCTATCCGCAACCCTTGTCGCAATCGAAACAATACTATTTATAGTGAACGGTTTTAACATGTAATCGAATGCGCCCTTACGCAAACATTCTACAGCTAAATCGGCGTCTGTATTACCGGTCATTATTACTACCACAGTATCCGGAGACTGAGGAACGAGCTCGTCCAGAATTTGCAAGCCGTCATTTCTCTCCTGAAGTGTCAAATCAGCAAAAACTATATCAAAAGGACTCTCAGCATGTTTCATCAACGCCTCATCAACAGTATAAGCGGCTGAAATATTTCTGAACCCCGCTATTCTTAAGGCGTTTTCTACCAATTCAACCAAATCTTTTTCATCATCAACAATTAGAACCTTCTCGTTCCTTTCTTTTCTGGCAGGTGTTGGCGTCTGATTATTCATCTCTTTATCCATTATATTTAATTAGCACCATTTAAACAAGTTTGATTTCCAAAACCCAAAATAGTTCAAAACAAACCTGTTCTATACGAACCTGTTAAAAATAACAGCCTTAACCATAGCACCATAAAATTTTAAAAATAAAAAAACGAAGACCTAAATTAATTATTAACAGGTTCAATATGAATGGGAAGGCCTTAAATTTACAGGATAAGCATAATTATTTGATTTTAATAATCCACCACAGAGAATATGAAGTAAACATAAATAAATTATGTAAAAAGATATAAAGTGCTATATCAAATCTTAAAACTCTTTGTTTTTCCTCTGCGAACCTCTGCTTCCTTTGTGGTTTATTTTTTTAACCACAGAGGACACAGAGAACACAGGGGATTTTAATCGGTTTCAACGAGATTAAATTTCGACAGGATAAGAAGGATTAATTGGACACTAAAATTTAACGGGATTTACAGGATTCTAAATTTAATAGGATTAGCAGAATTTTTTGAGTTTCCCTTGTTTTTGTTTTTTAATCCTAACTATTTTGTTAATTTATTGTTCTTCTCTGTGTTCTCTGTGTGGTCTGTGGTTTAATTTTATTATTAATATGCTGTTTTCTTCGCTTCATTCTATTAGCTTTTTTGCCATATTCCGCCGACAGCCTCATCTGTTCTTTTTAAGTTTAATAATCAGAATCTTTCTCTCTGTGTTCCTCTGTGTTCTCTGTGTCCTCTGTGGTTAATAATTTTAAACCATAAAATCTTATCCACCCTCTTGGCCTTCTCTTTCTCACCTTATTATCATCCTAACTTTTAAAACCCTATGTCTTTCCTCTTTGTGTCCTCTGTATTCTCTGTGGTTTAAATTTTTTATTAATATCCTGTTTATCCTCTTCATCCTGTTAGTTTTTTTGTACTGTTCTTCTATCAGTCCTTTCTTTCCTTTTAATCTTAAAACTCTGTGTTTTCTTTCTCTGTGTCTCTCTGTGGTTTATTTTCTTATTTACCATCCTCCTTATCCTCCCCATCTTGTTAATTGTAACTTTAAATTTTTTTCTGTATTTTCTGGGTTTTTCTTTGCTATCTGTGAACCTTTGTGTCCTCTGTGGTTTAATCAACAAGGCTCTGTAATATCCGAAGGTTTTCCACGTCCTCATGTAAATCGGCTGATTTTGGCGTTTCCAAACATCCCGGCAAATCTCTAAACAACGGCTCATTCACAATGTGAATAAACCCATTTACCCCGATTTTTCCTTTTCCGATTCCAGCATGGCGGTCAATACGCGAACCGCATTCTGTCCGCGAGTCATTCAGATGTATAGCCACAACCTGTTTTATGCCAACGAGTTTGTCCAGTCGGCGCAGAACTTCTGACCACACTTCCGGTTTTGCAATATCAAATCCGGCTTGAAAAAGATGAGCCGTATCCAGACACATTGCCAGCCGTTTAGGTTCGCTAACTTTTTCGTAAATTTCGGCAATATGTTCAAGTTTATGCCCAAGACAGAACCCCTGCCCCGCCGTGCATTCGAGTGCAATCCGGACGTTGCAGTTTTTTGTCTCTTCAATTACTAAATTCAAAGAATCCGCAGCGTTTTTTATGCCTGTTTCCTCAGATTCGCCCAGCGTAGAGCCCGGATGCAATACAAGAAATGGCAACCTAATGGATGCCGCAAGTTTAATCTCCTGAACAAGCGCTTTAATTGATTTTTGACGCATACGCTTCGATGGAGTGGCAATGTTTATTAAATAACCGGCATGACCAAAAACCGAATGAAACCCGTATAATTCGCGCCTTTTTAAAAATTCATCAATTTCTGATTCCGGATACTCTTTGCCGAACCATTGCATGTTGTTTTTTACAAAAATCTGGACAACCTCACAGTTTATCGAAGCCCCTCGTTCAAGCGCCTTCGAAACCCCACCAGCAATCGACATGTGCGCGCCAAATTTCATTTCAATTCGTCCGTTTTTTACAATCAACAAATTTCTCTAAGTAATTGGTTTTCTATTCCCAGTTTTTATCTATCCCTTTCATGGTCAGCGTGTTATGAATTATCAATTTTTTCTCCTTTTTCTGAAAAACTGCCATGTTCCGCGAGCCAGAGTCAATTTCAATGGTTTATATAAATTCCTGTTCAATTGTCTCATATTGTTAAAAAGAATCATCGTTGCATAAGATATTCTTAACGGTATATGAAACCTTTCCAACCCTGCCATTTCCCCAAGTTTTACAAGACTTTTTTCATTAAAAAGATTGATATGTCCGAATGGTGAAATAGCATCGAATCTTTGTGTGAACTCGGCGGCACTAATTTTACCGGATACAAGTTCTTTTATTTTCTTTTCGATTTTCTTATCTCCGGGGCATGATATCTTTATGATACCATTATGATTTAACGCTCTCGATAACCTGCATAAGACCTCTTGCGGTTTCGCAAGGTGTTCAAATACCTGATCAGCATTTATAAAATCAAAATAATTGTCTGGTAATTCGCTGAATTCAACAAATTTTATTCCTTTCTGTTTAGCATATTCTTTAGAAAATTCGGCAATATCAGTCCCATAACATTCACATCCAAAGGAAGATACAACATGAGCCCATCTGCCAGTGTTCATCCCGAAGTCAAGAACGAGTGGTTTTTTATCGGGGAACAAAAGACGAATAAGCATAGCATCTTCGGCAATGTGGGCAACCTCTTCGACCGAACCTACACTCTCGCTCCCCTGCCCCACGCATTTTGAATAAAAAGCCTTTGCCTCTTCGTCGTCCAACACGGTCTCCTGAAAATAAAGTCCGCAATTATTACATTTAAGGATTACAAAAAACTTACCAGTAATATCAATATGATATCGGAAGGGGTTTACCGCTTCTGAAAGGATTTCGGAATCGTAACCGAGCCTTAAAACCTCTACAACATCACCTTCGCCACAACATGGACATGTCGTCCGGATTAACATATTATTATTAGATATTCTTATAATTATTCATAAGATTAACACTTCTCAGTCCTAAGTTTAAATGAATTGCCTGTTCGATTCAAAATTATTTTCTATTTGTCGGTAATTATAAATTTTGGCAATATTATTTGATAGTAACTGAAAAAGAAAGGGATGTATTTATGACAAAAGAACAATTATTTAAAAGGTTTCAAACATTTTATTTGGAAAATGAAGATATTGGGATGTGGCTGGACTTCAGCCGCATGAACTTTACCGATGAGTTCATGCTGAAAAATACCAGACGGGCTGAGCGGGCAATTAAAGCCATGCAAAAAATCGAAAAAGGCGCGATTGCAAACATCTCAGAAAACCGGATGGTCGGTCATTACTGGCTCAGGGCGCCTGAACTCGCCCCTACTAAAGAAATCGAAAACAACATTAAAAAGACAATAGAGGATGTAAAAAAGTTTGCAGACTCTGTTCATCAGGGACAAGTCAAAGCCCCAAACGGCGCTAATTTTGTGAACCTACTTGTTATTGGTATCGGCGGTTCAATCCTTGGACCGCAATTTGTGGCGCACGCGCTCGGTGACGTTGCCTCAGATAAGATGAAGCCGTATTTTATAGACAACACCGACCCGGATGGTTTCGATAAAATTTTAAAACTCCTTGATAATCAATTAGATAGAACGCTGACGGTCGTTATTTCAAAGTCAGGTAAGACAGCGGAAACCCGGAACGCAATGGCGGAGGTCGAAAATGCATATAAAAATAAAGGCCTTGAATTCGCAAAGCATGCCGTCGCAATAACACAGATGGACGATAGCAGTATTCTTTTCAAAAAAGCCTCCGCTGAAAATTGGCTCGCTATTTTCCCGATGTGGGAATGGGTAGGAGGCAGAACGAGTGTAACTTCCGCAGTCGGGCTTTTGCCGGCTGCCCTTCAAGGTATTAACATAGATGAATTCCTCGAAGGCGCCCGCCGATGCGACGTATGGACGCGCGAAAAAGATGTAAGGAAAAACCCGGCTTCGATGCTCGCATTGATGTGGTTTTATGCAGGCAAAGGCAAAGGCGATAAAAATATGGTTATTCTTCCGTATAAAGACAGGCTTGAACTATTTTCCCGATACCTCCAGCAACTGGTAATGGAATCGCTTGGAAAAGAAAAGGAAAGACCAAAAAGCGAAGATGACGAAGGCAAGATTGTTTATCAGGGCTTAACAGTTTACGGAAATAAAGGTTCGACTGACCAACATGCTTATATTCAACAACTTAGAGATGGAAGAGACGACTTTTTCGTAACCTTTATTCAGGTATTGCGCGAAAGAAAATCCCCTCTTTTCTATTTGAAAGATGATGATGAACTAATCAAATATTGCGGGACGATGCCAGAGGTAACGAGCGGCGATTACCTTAACGGATTTTTCCAGGGCACACGCGAGGCGCTTTATGAAAAGGGTAGAGAATCAATAACAATCACTCTTAAAGACGTTGCTCCAATGACTGTTGGCGCTTTAATTGCATTGTTTGAACGCGCTGTGGGGTTATATGCTGAAATGATTAATATCAATGCCTATGACCAGCCGGGCGTTGTAGCAGGTAAAAAAGGAGCGAGAGACGTCTTGGTATTGCAGCACCGAATCCTTACTTTCCTCAGGGACAAAGACCGCCTCGAAAAGCCATACACAATCCTTGAAATTGCTCAGGGCATCATAACCAAAGAAGAAATGGAGCAGGGGACTAAGCCCGAAGATATGATGGAAGACATTTACCTTATTTGCGAACGTCTTGCGGCAAATCCGGAACGTCATATCGAAAAAATACCTTCCAAGGTAATTACCGCTACCGCTTTTAAGGCTTTGCGGTATATTGAATAGATGTTTGTTTATCCAAAGAATTATGATGTAATAGTTGTCGGCGGGGGGCATGCCGGCATTGAAGCAGCAATGGCTGCCTCCCGCATTGGTTGTCAGACTCTTTTGCTGACAATTAACCTTGATACAATTGGTCAGATGTCGTGCAATCCCGCAATCGGCGGGCTTGCCAAGGCGCAATTAACACGTGAGATTGACGCCCTTGGCGGCGTGATGGGGATGGCTGCTGACATGTGCGGATTGCAATTCCGCGTTTTGAATACCAAAAAAGGACCGGCTGTCCATTCCACACGTGCGCAATGCGATAAAAAGGCATACCAGTTTTACATGAAATGGTTGCTTGAACGGCAACCGAATCTGGACTTAAAACAGGGAGAGGTTGTAAAACTGCTTCTTAAAAACGGCGCTGTTTATGGTGTTGAAACAAATCTCGGCATCCAATACCACGGCAAGACAGTTATTTTGACAACAGGGACATTTCTTAATGGCTTAATTCATATTGGTTTTAAAAGGATCCAGAGCGGAAGGGCAGGGGAGTTTGCGGCGATTGGACTTTCGGCATCACTTGTCGAGGCAGGTCTTGAGATTGGCAGGCTTAAAACAGGTACCCCACCCCGACTTTTAAGATCTACAATTGATTTCAGTAAAACAACTGTTCAGCCCGGGGATGAACCAGTGCCTTATTTTACCTTCTGGAAAGATGAATTGTTCCACGTGGAACAAAACGGGACAAATCCTGAGTTCCACAGCTGTTCAAATTATAAATATCCCCCCGGCTCGGTTCTCGACCGCTTAGGTCATCAACTGCCTTGTTACATTACTTATACAACGCCAAAAACTGCCGAAATCATTCGCGCGAACCTCGACAAATCGCCTCTTTATTCAGGCGTCATCAAAAGTGTTGGTCCGCGTTACTGCCCTTCAATTGAGGATAAAATTGTCAAATTCCCGCATAAGGAACGCCAGCAACTTTTCCTTGAACCCGAAGGCATCACGACTGAGGAAATTTATGTCAATGGCTTTTCAACAAGTCTGCCATACGAAGTCCAGATTCAGATGGTTCGTACAATAATTGGCTGCGAAAATGCTGAGATAATGCGTCCGGCATACGCCATCGAATACGATTTTGCATATCCAACCCAACTTTATCCTACACTCGAAACAAAGGTCTGCCAAAATCTGTTCCTTGCCGGTCAGATAAACGGCACATCCGGCTACGAGGAAGCAGGAGGGCAGGGGATTATTGCCGGAATTAACGCAGCCTTACGCGTCCAGAATAAGGAACTTATTACCCTTGGCCGCGACCAAGCTTACATCGGCGTCCTTATCGACGACCTCGTTACAAAAGGGACAATCGAACCTTATCGGATGTTCACTTCCAGAGCTGAGTATCGTCTCCTGCTCAGACAGGACAACGCAGATCTCCGGCTTTCAGAGATTGGTTATAAGGTGGGGCTTCTACCGTATCGCCGTTATAAAAAGGTAGTGGAAAAACGGGAGGCAATTGCAAGAGAGATCGAGCGGCTCAGAAAGACTCGTTACGGAACAGACACACTCGAGCAGATCCTCCGTCGTCCGGAGGTCAGATACACAGACCTGCCATATAAAGACGAATCTCTTGATGAAGAGGTTATAAAACAGGTCGAAATCGAGGTTAAATATGCAGGTTACATCGCCAGAATCGAAAACGAGGTCGAACGCTTCCGTCAACTCGAAGACAAACAGATTCCGCCTGATTTTGATTACTCCAAAGTTCCGAGTCTTAAAAGCGAGGCGCGGATGAAACTTTCACAAATCAAGCCTGCCACAATTGGACAGGCAGCGCGCATTCCGGGCGTATCCCCTTCGGACATCAGCATACTCCTTGTCTATCTGCGGCGATATGGCTCTGACGATTTCCGGTTTGCCGCAAGCCTCGAGGAGGACGAATCCGAAGCCGCCCGCGAGGACTCAGACGAGTAATCTTATAATCCAAATCAGACAAAATAAAGAAATTTACGGTACACACCCTGATTGTTAACATAAAAAACGGTAAATTTCACAAAAACTGCCTCACTCAAATCCTGTTATAAAAAATTTATACATAGGTTTTATTCACAAAATTGACAAGATTGTTTTCTCAGTCTCATCGACAAATATCCGATCCTGATTGGCTTTATATAAAAAACTTGCAAACAATACTATTCATAACTTATTTATTATCAATGTATTATGTAATATTCTTTACATGATACACATCATGGAATTAGTCCCCCTGATAGATGAATACCGGTGTTGAAGTAATTATTGTTTCAAAAACCGTGTCAGTCAGATTTATCTTTCTGGAAATCGGATCGCCGTCTTTGATCGGTGTTTCGGAAATGGTATAAGAACCAGCAGGTAACGGAATTTTTACCTTTACTGACGGTTCAATATCGCCTGGCAAATACCTCTTTCCGTCGTCGTACCAGAGAACATAAACGGATCGTGACGCAACTTCGAATTGAAAAGCAAAAATCCCTTTCCCGAGTGACATTGGTTTTACAGATGAAAACTGGCTCAACATTTTTGAAACAAGGCACAGCGCATGGTATGCTGGGCGTAGTCCGGCTGGTTTGGGCGGAATCCCTTTGGTTTCAATTAGTCCCTGAAAAGCCGCCGTGCCAGCAATCGTTGGGGCAAAGGAAAAAATTCCCCAATCCTCAAGATTTCCTATATTAATGCCGGCGCAACTTTCCGCCATTGCAAGGACAACTTTTTTAACCAGAGACTTTGCCTGCTCAGCTCTGAACCATGCCATAGCCTCCTTATGACGCGGGTTTTTCGTGTTAGCAAGCGCGGATAAAGTAGATTGGATTTCCGGTTTTTGTTCTTCGGTATAAGGCGGCACTGGAGTACCCCAGAACATTAATGGATGCGCTGTATAATTTACATCGCCGACCCATATTGGTTTTTCATATCCATAATTGCGCATTGTCTGGCGTAAAAACCGCGTCATACCGCTTATTTCACTCCAATCGCTTAACGAATGAAACTCAACAACATCGAACAATTCGGGATGCGACAACAGGATTTTTATTTCGGAAATATATTGTTCAGTAATTTTCCGTCTTTGCGGTGGCATTTTAGAGAGCGTGGAAGGTATTTCTGAAGGGTCCGGGTGCCCCTCAAACAAACCGGCAAGAAAGAAACCGATTAATATTACTTTCGCGTTTGTATTTGCAGATTTAACCGTGGAATAAGCCACCTTTAGAAAATTCAGGTACTCATCAATGGTGCCACGCCAGAAGCCCGTCCCCCATTCTGCTTCAATTTCAAAATACTCCACGGACGAAATCAAACCCGGGCAGTGATTGGGGTTTTTTATATCATAGCGCTGAACAATGGCTCGCAGAAACTCGATGTAATCTTTGAGATACTCCGGTTTTGGCGGATAACTTCCCTGTTCGTGAAGTTTATAAGGCTTGCTTGAAGCCCACGGATTCATACATTTTATGTAAAGGTGGAAATTGCGAAAACCTGCTTTCTGATATTCAAGGATTAACCGGTCGGGATAAGCCCAATTGTATGTGTGCTTGCCATCAACGGGCGGGTTGGGTTCAATATCGCCCCAACTAAATCCCGAACCCATTGCTTTTGCCCATGTAACCCCTGTTTTTGCATAAACTTCTGCAAGACCGGGGACGAGATACTCTACGCCAAGGGCAAATCTCCCACCCTGATTCTGCGCCTGCGATACAAATGCTGTGAACAGAAATGATATGATACAAAAAACATGGGTTATCTTTTTCATTAGATTAATTTAAGTTAAAATAAAAACTGCAGAGGTTCAAGACAAAAACAAATAGTCTCAAAACATGATTATAACCGAAACTCTTCATCTTTTAGGCATTATGTCTAACAACTAATTGATGGAAGTCCTTACATCTAAAATACTTACGTATAAATTTATATTAATTATTATTGTGCCTAAATAGGTATAAGTCATTAAAAATTTTTGATAAAAAAATACAACTTATATAACAAAAATTAATACATCTATTAATTCTGTGCCTAAATCTTGAAGAGTTTCGGTTAGAATTCTATTAATCCTATAAATCCTGTTAAATTTTAATATCCAATTAATCCTAAAACTTTTGTTTAAAAAATAATTTAATTTTTTTATACATCTCTGTGTCTCTCTGTGTCCTCTGTGGTTAAAAAAAATAAACCAAAAAGATTCACAGAGCGGAACAAAGAGTTATGTATTAATAATATTGATGGGTTATATTAAATTAATTAATGTATATTCTGAGCAAAATAATCGGCATAAATAAAGGAGCAGAATATCTCCGAAGGAAAGTATAAATAATGGAAAGCAAGAAATCTGGATATTGAAAATTTCTACCATTCCTGCATATCCAGTTTAAATTTAATCGACTTTGCTAACCCTGTAAAAATTAGTTCAATTTCGCATAGTTCATCTCTGTTTTTTCTTTGTTCAAGGCATTGGAAAAGGATTTCAGGAGGCGCGACATTTTGGGAAGACCTTGATTAAGCCTTAATAAGTTGGATTTAGACTCCGTATTGAAAAATTGGAGTTGCAATAAATAAAATAGCCGACTCAGTCAATTGCGCTGGCTATTTTTTGACTTTTCACGCGCAATCCATTTAAATTCACAGGAAGAAATTACTCGATAACATGAAATCAATGGCGCGGTATTTTTTATTATTTTGTTTTTGGTTTGCGTGTTCACTTGCGTTCTCTGCGGACGAATTAATTGTTTATCCGCCGGTGCCGGGGCTTGCGCCTTCGGGGCATTATAAAGTGCGGGTGCGTTCTGCAAGTGAAGGCAGCCAATGGCTTGATGTCTTTGCATGGGAGACCGTCTGCAAGACCATTGAAAAAAATACAGACGGATACTTTGATACTTTAGCAGGCTGGACTCACACTTATGTGAACTTTGAAACTGCCGGCGCCGTTGAAGTTGAAATTTCACGCGCCGACGGCAAGCCTGTTAAAACAGCAGCTGTTCATCCGAAACGCAAGGCTTCAGCATGCTTTGTCAAAGACGGCAAGGCTTATGTCAGGCTCGACAAGCCTTGTCTTGTTGCTGTTGATATCGACGGTCAGATGGATGCACAGGACACAGGCAAGGGCTACAAAGGACCACCGATTCACACAATCTCAATCTTTGCAAATCCGCCACTGTCTGGCAAACCAAAGCCGGACGACCCCGGTGTGCGAACGGTTAAACCGGGCGAAATTCCTCCATCTGATGGCGATTGGAAGACACTTTATTTTCTGCCGGGCGTTCACGACGTTGGACTTGCCTTCCAACTTCGCCCGAACCGTCAGTATTACATCCCCGGCGACGCAATTGTGTATGGAACATTTTCCTCCCGCAAGTGGGGCGAAGGTCATCATATCCGCATTTTTGGACTCGGCACGATTTCCGGTGCGCGGATTAAACATCCTAAATTTGTCCAGCCACCGGCGGAAAAAGAACACGGTCTGTACCGTCCGATTGAAATTCTTGGAGCCACAGACACACGTGTGGAGGGCATTACAATTGCAGATTCTGCGACACATTCGCTGATGCTGGTTGGTCCGTACAATCCAGGTCATCCGAACGAAATCCGATGGACAAAAATTTTCACGTGGCGCGTTAACGGCGATGGAATTAATCCGTTCGGAAACACGCTTATAGAAGATTGTTTCATACGAACGCAGGATGATTCGCTTTATGTGAACGGGCTTGGCATCCGACGTGTTGTGCTGTGGAACGATGCCAATGGTTCGTCGTTTGTCCTTTCCGCTTTGCCACAACTTACTAACCGCACTCTGGTTGTGGAAGACTGCGACGTTATTTATTCGCGCGCAAAGTGGCATCACTGGACTGGCGGACGGGTTTTCAATATGCGGGGCGAAGGCAAAGGCACAGCCGGCGCTGGGGTGATTTTTCGTAACATAAATATCGAAGACCCGAGACCCACGTTACAGCAGTTTTTCATTTGTATGACCGTTCCTGAGCCTTATTCAAAACAAGGGAACAAACGCGGACCCGGCGACCTCTCCGGCGTGCTTTTTCAGAATGTATCAATCGCTGCGCCAAGCGTGCTTGGCGAACCACAAATCCTCTGGGGTCAACCCGACGCGCAAATCAAAAACCTCACTTTCGAAAATCTCACGCTTGCAGGCAAGATAATCCGCGACGCATCGTTCTTTAAGACAAACGAATATGTCAGCGGACTTATTTTTCTCGAAAAACCTGAATCCAGACAGTGATTAAGAATTTGAATATGAAAAAACCGATTATACTCGCCACGTTATTGTTAATTCCGCTTGTTGGGCTGACGGCAAGCATTGAGTTGGTAAATGACCCCGAAACCGGCGAACCGGGAAAATTTGCTGCCGCAGAGATTCGTCGGGTTGCATTGGCATCCGGGATGACTATTGATAATACGTCCAATGCAATTCGCATAATAATTACAATTGATAAGAACAAAAAGTCGCCCGCCCAGAGTTACAGCTTGCGGGTGCAGAATGAAGGTGGACATCGCATCATCACAGTAAGCGGGACTGATGCTGCCGGCGCAATGTATGGCGGTCTTGATATTGCTGATGCAATCCGTGATGGCTCGTTGGATTTACTGACAAATTCCGAACATAAACCATACATAGCAATGCGGGGTATAAAGTTTAATATCCCGCTTGATTTGCGGACGCCGAGTTACTCCGATTGCTCCGATGCTGCGCAGGCAAATATTCCTGTGATGTGGGAACGCGAATTCTGGATGGAATTTCTCGATGCGATGGCGCGTTACCGCTACAACGTGCTTACACTGTGGAGTCTCCATCCATTCCCTTCGCTTGTGAAAGTGCCGGAATTTCCCGAAGTCGCGTTAAATGACGTCTGGCGAACACGGGTTAAACTTGATGACAAATTTAGTTTCGCAGGGACAGATATGGTGCGTCCTTCAATGCTGGCGGATTACGAGGTTGTAAAACGGATGACTATCGACGAGAAAATCGACTTTTGGCGCTGGGTAATGCAATATGCAAAAGACCGCGGCATTCAGGTCTATTTCTTCACATGGAACGTTTTCACCTTTGGCGCAGAAGGTAAACACGGTATCACCTGCGATATGACAAATCCGATAACCAAAAAATATTTCCGAGCAAGCGTCCGTGAAATGGTGAAAACATATCCGTTGCTTGCCGGTATCGGTATTACTGCTGGCGAAGGAATGCCAGCAAAAATGGATTCAAAAGTTAAAGAACAATGGCTATGGGAAACTTACGGCGATGGAATACGTGACGCTTTGAAAGACGAACCGGGGCGAGAGTTTCGTCTGATTCATCGTTTCCATTGGACAGCCCAGAGCGATATCCTGAATGCCTTCAAAGATTACCCCGGACCGTTTGATTTCAGTTTTAAATACTCGGTAGCGCATATGTATTCAATCCCGAATCCGCCGTTTATCCAGCCGCTTCTTGAAAATCTTGCCCCGGGTAAAAAGACGTGGTTGACTGTACGCAACGACGATATCTACACATTCCGGTTTGGCGACCCTGACTTCGCACGGGAATACATTCTAAATATGCCGCCGGACAAAGTTCTGGCTGGATTTTATATGGGTCCTGATGGCTACACGTGGGGGCGGAGTTTTCTGGAACGGAATCCATCGCCGGGACCGCGTCCGCTGGTTATTCAAAAACAATGGTATTCATTTATGATATGGGGACTCCTTGCCTATGAACCATCGTTGCCGGACTCATTTTTCGAACGTTCCCTTGCTGCTCGTCATCCCGCAGCGCCGTCACGTCATCTGTTTAATGCACTACAAGGCGCCTCGCAGGTTATGCCGCTGATAACCCGGTTTTTCTGGAGAGATATCGATCTGAAATGGTATCCAGAGGCTTGCTGGAGTCACCCAAGACATCACGGTTTTTACACAGTCCGGGACTTTATGGAAGGAGTCACAATGCCGGGTTCAGAAGTCCTGAATATTCGCGAGTGGCGGGCACGCTTACTCTCGCGCAAGCCAATGACAAAAACCACACCGTTGCAAATCGCGGATGCGCTCGACGCAGCGGCAGCAAAAACCTTTGGTATGCTCGAATCGTTACGTAAACCGGCGGAGTCCGACGCTGAATTGCAAAGAACTATAAATGATTGCGAGGCGCTTGGATGGTTGGGACGATATTATGCCGCAAAAATCCGCGGAGCATGCGATTTGGCTTTGTTCGATGCAACTAAGGATATACGCGACCGCGATTCCGCTATTCAGCATCTTAATCTTGCGCTGAACAACTGGAAACATTATGCCGCTGTCCGCGATTCCCAATATGTTCCCGCGCTTTACAACAGGGTAGGATATGTGGACGTAACTGCCCTGACCGAACGCGTTGCAGCGGATATTGATATAGCCCGAAACTGGGTCCCGGGTTCACTCAAAGGCGAGTTAAAAGGCGCAGACACCGAAAAAGGGTTCCGAAATTAAAAATAAGGATAAGTAATAATCAGGATAAATAACTGAATTATTTAGACTACGAGATAATCTAACTGAAATAATGCGCAAAGCAAAAGGGGCTCATTCTGCTAACATTAAACCGGTTGTTATCATGCAACAGGTGGTTATCATGAGCGAAGAAAAATTCTAACCCTTTGAAAATCCGTAATATTTCCCCGATTGATTAGTAGCAAAAATTTTTACTAATACGTAAATGCGGAAGTGGTTGTTAGTTTTCAGCAGGTTTATATCTTGCCGGTGAGTCTGGGGCTTCTACTACCTTTTTGAAGCGATTATTTTTTGCGATTTCATCCAAAAAGTGAATCATGATATTTTTCAGGATTTTCTGCTCGCTGGAAAAATACCATAGTATTGCCGGCAGTGTAATCAGAATCATCCAAGCCCATGGTGAGTTGCGTCCGATCAAGCCGATAAATAGAAATTCTATTGCAAGGATGCCGGCAAAGATTGCTTTTGCAGGCAGGGACAACGACGTGTCGAGCCTGCACCGGATTACTTGTTTCCCTTTGCTGTATATTTCGCTGACGGTTGTGAGTTGGATATTTGACCACCGGCTTCCGTAGATTTCGATATCGTATTTATTCCAGCCGCTGTCAACCCTGTATGACCAGCCTTCTTTGTCGAGCGCCTGCTTAACCAATTTCAGAAATTCAATTCTGTCAATATCCGATTCAACCCAGTAATTGAGCACGCTTGGTGGTTCCTGTGGGGCGCTTTTGATCGCCCAATCAAGGCGCGCAGTCGAAGCCATTGGCATTGGGTTGAACAGTAATCTCTGATGATACCGCGCATAACCTCTGACGATTGGTTGGAGAAAATACAGCAATGCTACAAGCGGTTTTGACCAGAGCCGTAGTTTGGTTTTTGGTATTTCTGCCTGTAATCCGGAAAGTACACAAAAGCCAAGCGAGATTAACAAGTTTATTATTGCAAAAGGAAAGAGGAATCTGAACGGCGCGGAGAGGATAAACAACGGCAGTGTAACAACTACATGATATTCGAACGAGGTTATTAGTCCAAAAACACTCAACGGGGCAGGGGTGTAGAGCGTCTGGAACATGGCTGAACCGAACTGACCATGATAAATAATCCGTCTGCCGGCGATTAATCCCGGTTTTGCTGGTGTGTATATTCTTCCAGCCCAGATACTTCCGCCGATTGTGTTGAAATACTCGGGGTGTTTGCGCATCAACAATGCCTCTGCCTCGCCGTATCCGTATTGTTGTTTTAAATAGTCCCGGACACTTGAGCGGCGATAGTGCCACACAAATGCAGACGGGCTAAATCCGATTTTGTAGCCCTTTTCCTGAATCCGCCAGCATACATCAACATCGTCTCCCGCGGTGCGGAAAATCGGATCAAAACCCCCGATTTCGTTGAGAACCCATTTGTAGAAAGCCATGTTGCAGCCAGGGATATGTTCTGCGATTTTGTCGGTTAGCATAACATGAGACGGACCGCCCGGCGAAGCCATGACAGCGGCAGCAACTGGGGAATCTTCCGGCGGTAGAAAGTTTGGTCCGCCAATCCCGACAAATTCATTACGCAGAAAATCAACTGCCAGATAATAAAGCCAGTCTTCGTCGGCACGACAGTCGGCGTCTGTGAATGCGATGATTTCGCCGTTTGCCATTGCGATGCCCGTGTTACGCGCAGCCGAAAGACCAAGGTTCTGCTGTCTGAAATACAGGATGTTGTTATAAAGTTTTGCGATTTGTGGCGTGGCGTCGGTTGAGCCATCGTCAACAAGGATAACTTCGTAATCCGGATAATTTAATTTAAGGAGCGAATCCAGACATGCTTTCAGTGTCCTTGCCCCGTTGTAGCAGGCAACTACAACACTGAACTTTGGATAGCGGGGCAGGGGAAAATATGGGGCTAATTTGAATTGTTCCTGAACGACATAAAATGATTTTTTAGGCTGGCGGTCTTCGGTGGTGAGTCCCATTTTCCAGTCGGTAATTTTTTCCCCGCCGCGAAACCAGTCGTCAGTAAAATTAAAGACAATAGCGCCGGCAAAACCATTTTCAAAAATTGTCTTTATCTGCCAGCCAAATAAGGCGCATTTTTGCTCTTCGCCAAGCCGCAGGGAATCGAAACCAAACTCACCGATAATAATCGGTTTATCACCTGCAAGCATCTGGAGCCGGCAGAGGTAATTCTCGAAAGGTTTCTGCTGGTGCAGATAGACGTTAAAGCAATAAAAATCAATTGCAGAAGGCGATAAATATTCTGTGGGCGGAAAATTCCCGAAAGTGCAAAGACATTCTGGGTCAACGGACTTTGCCTCTTCGACAAGCGAGTTAATAAAATCCTCCACATTTTTTGCGCCGCTCCAACGGGCGATGTCGGGTTTTATTTCGTTGGCGACACTGTAAGCAAAAATTGCTGGGTGTCCTGCAAAGGCTTTAACTGCTGAACGCACAGCTTGGCGGGCGTTTTCCTGCGCCTGCGGAAAGTCAAGAAAACAGATATGAGTTTCCCATGGAATATCGATGAGGAGTTTAATTCCGAACTCGTTAGCAAGGTCAACAAACCAACGCGGGGGGATATCATAAACCCTGATAAGGTTAGCGCCAAGTTCCCGGATTAATTCAAGATCTTTAGTTGCCTGTTCTCTGGATGGATAGCAGATGCCGTTCTTATCAGGGGCGAATGGTCCGTAACAAACTCCCTTCGGGAAAAACTTTTTTTCTCCCAGACGGAAGAATTTACCATCTATTCTAATGCGAGGTTGATTCGCTAAATTTACACTCATTCGCCTGCCCGACAATCATATTTAAACCGGTTTATAATTACAAATTATTGACTAATCCAGCTCGTTTTTTATTCAAAATCGAGCTTTATTTTTAGCTGCTCGAGGATAGTACCTTCTGCGGTCGCGAGGTTTATAAGGGCTTTATTGTAATCTACCAGAGCCTGAATTTCGGCAACGCGTGCGGCGATGAGGTCACGCTGGAACTGTAGAACAAAGAAACTTGTGCTTTTACCGTTCTGGAGTTTTTTGGTTTCTGCGTCAAGAGCGGCTTCAGCAAAAATGCGGGCTTTTCTTGTGGCTTCAATTCTGTCGAAACTCGATTTAGCAAGAGAAATTGCATTTTGAATCTGAACCATGATGTCCTGCTCGAGTTTTTTCACTTTTAATTCAGTCTGTTCGCGGAGCTGGCGGCTTTCACGGAGTTTTGCTTTAGCCTGTTTATTGCTCCACGGGAACACGATTTCGATTCCCGCAATGTAATCTGGATTTCGCTGCGACCATGTATCAGCAAACATACCTTCGGCGTTTCGATGGATTGCCGAACTACCATACCTGCCAACGAGGCTCAGATCTGGAAGTTTCTGATTTTTATAAAACTGAATATTTAAATCATTGATTTCGACACCTGTTTTCAATTGTGCAAGGTCAGGACGGAGCGTTAAGCCTGCGCGCCAGCTTTCCTGAAGGTCAAACTGACGCGGTACAGCAATAAGAGGAGCAGTGGGTATCAGACGGACATTTTTCCAGTTCTCAACGTCTTCTGTCATAAGGTTTTTCAGAAGGTTCTCGGTTGTATAAACAAGGTGCCATGCGTTTAGGAGGTCAGCCTTGCGCATTGAAACCTCGCTCTCCGCCTGTTTTTCATCCAGTGGCAATAGGACGCCGGCTTTGACCTTCGCCACATTGTCGCGGTATAGTTGCTCTGCGAGTTCGAGGGCTTTTTCCATGACCTTAACATTTTCGCGGGCAAACATCAGGTCGTAATAAGTTTGCTCGACCATAGAAGCCACCATCATAATCTGATATTTAAGGGCGTGCTCGGATATCTTGATATTTCTTTTGTTTATCTGGATGGTGAGTCTCTCTGCATCAATACTTGAATTTTTAAGAAGCGGGTGACGCAATTCGATGCCGATACTTCCAGCGTATTGGTCAAATGGAAAGCTATCTCCGGATTCTCTTCTGTAATCAAGCGGTATTGAATACATTGTGCCAGACGGAAGTTTGCCGCCAAATGACATGTAAATGTTGTCATAATTATTGCGCGCTCCGTCAATTCGTATAGGCGAACCAAAGAAATCTACATATTTGCCCGGACTCTCTCTGTGTTCCCTGTTGTAACCAATAGTGATGGTCGGGTCATAAACACCCTTTGAAAATTCGAGGATTGAACGCTGGATTTCCGGGTCTAATTTTGAAATTTGAATATCAAGGTTGTGCTTTAATGCCATCTCGAGGCACTCTTCAAGAGAAATTGAACGCTGAACCTCGTTGGTTTGTTGCGCCGTGAGTTGAAACGCAAAAACAAACGCCGTTATCAAAATAAACCATCTGGCAGTTTTCATCGCCTTCATCAGATTATTTTAAATTCCCTTTTATAATTTCACAGTTTTTTATATTAGCAAAGCCGTTTTTTGCCTTTATTTAACTGTATTAAAAAATATTAAAAAGTTACGAAAAATAAGCAATATAATTTCTTTTGGTTAAAAACTTTATCAGCGGCAAATTAGTTTTTGTTTAATTTTGATGATGGGAGAAAAGGTTTTCTGAATGCCTCTTCGAAATCGTAGCCGCCTTTAAAATCTTCTTTGGTATCGTTTTCTGTTTTGCCGAGGAGTTCGGCGTCAACAAGATTGAAGACAATTTCGCCAAAATCCTCGCACCGACGGATTCCCCATTCTTCGAATACAGTAAGCGTCATTGGACCGAACTCGGAGAGGGCGTATTCGCGGATGCCTTCGAGAAGTTCCTGACCTGTTACATGTCGTTCCTCCCCTCTTGCGGTCAGCCTTCCAAGTTTTTTCTGTGTAAATTCAAGCGCCTCACGGACAAAATAATACGCCTCCTTGGGATACCTTGGGTCCTTTTCAATAACTTTTTCTAATTCTTTGTCAAAATCGACTTCCATCATTTTTTAAAAATCGGGTTCACGCAGTTTGTATAAGACTGCGCGCCAACCACCCGCAAATCAAAAGTATTACTAATAAAATAATTATTAGCCTTTGTTTGGACGTCAATATCCGCATTTTAATCAGCAGGTTACGCTGTTTTAAGCGACCACGATATTAACAAGTCTTTTAGGCACAACAACGACCTTTTTAACCTGTTTCCCCTCGATGAGCGGTTTAATTTTATCCGCGGATAATGCCAGTTTTTCAATTTCAGCTGGCGTTGCCGTGGCGCTGACGGTAATTTTATCCCGCAGTTTACCGTTAATCTGCACAGCAAGTTCTATCGTCTCTTCGACAAGCAGTTTTTCATCATAAGCGGGCCAGGGCTGATACTCCAGTTCAACGCCTGGTAATGCGGGTCTGACCCCTGTCTGAGCGAGGAGTTTTTCCCAGAGTTCTTCCGCAATATGCGGTGCAAATGGCTGAAGCAGGATAAGAAAATCTCTTAAAACCGACGCCGGTTTAACCTCCCAGCCAGAAGCCTCGTTCAGGAATATCATGAGTGCAGAAATTGCTGTGTTAAACCGCATGTTCTCGATATCTTCTGTGACCTTCTTAATGCAGGCGTGAATGGACTTTAATTGGTCTCTTGTCGGTTCTACGTCTTTAATGGATTCGGAGAGTTTCAGCTGATTTAGCAGGCTTTCGGCAGAATCCGGATTCAGTGTAAGCGATTGCTCAAACTCTGTCTGGCTTTTCTCGTCAATGAACATCTTCCAGACCCTGCCAAGAAACCGGTAAACACCTTCGACACCGCGGGTGCTCCATGGTTTGACCATTTCAAGAGGTCCCATGAACATTTCATATAACCTGAACGCGTCGGCGCCGTAATCGGCAAGGATGTTGTCCGGGTTAATTACATTGCCGCGGCTTTTGCTCATTTTAAAGCTGCGCGCGTCAACGCGGATTGAGTTATCGGATTTTAGCACGAAGGCATCGCCTTTTTTCTCGACCTCATCTTCGCTGACACGTTTGCCGATAAGTTTTTGACCTGTCTTTTTGTGATAGCCGACCATAACAGGACCGGCAGGCGTGGCTTCTTCCCCAATATCAGTGAGTTCGCTTGCGCTGCAATAAGTGCCATCCGGGTAAGTGAAGACTGTGTATTCGGTTTCGCCAAGTATAAGTCCCTGATTTACAAGTTTGTAGAAAGGTTCAGGGGTTGAAACATAACCCAGGTCATAAAGGACTTTGTGCCAAAACCTCGCATAGAGGAGGTGAAGGACTGCGTGTTCTGTTCCACCCACATAAAGGTCAACACCAGGAGCTGGTTTTCCCTGTCCCTGATAACCGATGCCGTCCATCCAGTATTGTTCAGCAGTTCTTGAGCAAAACTCCTTGTCGTTATGGGCGTCAATGTAACGAAGGTAATACCAGCAACTGCCTGCCCATTGCGGCATGGTGTTTGTTTCGCGCACCGAGCCATCAGGCAGATACACCCATTCCTTAGCGCGGGCAAGCGGGGGTTCTCCGTTTGGTGTTGGTTTATAATCGGTTAGTTCCGGAGGACACAACGGCAATTCAGATTCTGGGATTGGCTCATGCTTGCCATTTCTCCAGACAATCGGGAATGGTTCGCCCCAATATCTCTGGCGGCTGAAGAGCCAGTCGCGAAGTTTATAGTAAATCGCCCGTTTACCTTTACCCTGTTGCTCAAGCCATTCTACAATCTTTTTCTTTGCCTCCGGTGTGGGAAGTCCGGTAATCAAACCCGAATTAACACTGATGCCGTCGCCAACGAATCCTATGGGGTCAACACCTTTTTCAGTCGGCTGAACAACAACTTTTATCGGGAGATTAAATTTCTGCGCAAATTCAAGGTCGCGTGTATCATGCGCAGGGACAGCCATTATCGCGCCTGTGCCGTAGGTTGCTAAAACATAGTCGGCAATCCAGATTGGGATTTTTTCGCCATTTACCGGATTGATTGCGTAAGCGCCGGTGAACACACCGGTTTTTTCCTTGGAAAGTTCAGTGCGTTCAAGGTCGCTTTTTGCTGCTGCGTAAGCCTTGTAAGCCTTGACTGCTTCTGCTGGTGTGGAACGCGCGGCGGGATTATTACCTTTCCACTCTTCCGGCGTCCCCTGTGGCCATGCTGGGGGAACAAGTTTTTCCACAAGTTTATGTTCCGGCGCAAGCACCATATAGGTTGCGCCAAAAAGGGTATCCGGACGGGTGGTAAAGACGACTATTTTCCGCTCTTCGGGCGTTAAATTGGGGTAATCCCCAGCGACTTCGAATGTAACCTCTGCACCTTCGCTTTTACCTATCCAGTTTCGCTGCATTTCCTTGAGCGAATCGCTCCACTCAATTGTGTCCAAATCCTGCAGCAGCCGTTCGGCATAGGCGGTTATGCGCAACATCCACTGCCGCATCGGTTTGCGAACGACAGGAAATCCGCCGACCTCACTTTTACCGTCAATTACTTCCTCGTTTGCGAGAACTGTGCCGAGTTCCTCGCACCACCAGACTGGCATCTCTGCAACGTATGCAAGCCGTTTGCTATCGCGGTATGCGCGTCGTTCTTCTTCGGTTTTCAATTCCGGCGGGTATTTGAGGGTAGAAATTGGTTCTGCCCTGTTAGTCACCGGATTAAACCACGAGTTGTAAAGCTTAAGGAAAATCCACTGAGTCCATTTGTAATACTTTGGGTCTGTGGTATTTATTTCACGCGACCAGTCGTAACTGAAACCAAGGGCTTTAATCTGGCGTTTGAAATTTGCGATATTCTTTTCTGTGGTAATCTTCGGGTGCTGACCAGTCTTGATAGCGTATTGCTCCGCAGGCAGACCAAAGGCGTCCCATCCCATCGGATGAAGGACGTGGAATCCCTTTGCCCGTTTATATCTTGCAACTATGTCGGTTGCGGTGTAGCCTTCCGGATGTCCAACGTGTAGTCCTGCCCCGCTTGGATACGGGAACATATCGAGCACATAGAATTTCTGGGGCAGGTCTTTTGCCGAGACAGTTTTGCCGCCTAAATTATGGCGCTTACCAAAAGGATGTTCAGGCGGGATGAAATCGCCGGGATTCCATGCTCGGAAACTCTGTTTTTCATCCCAGATTCTCTGCCATTTTTTTTCAATAACATTAAACGGATATAATTTGCGATTTGACATAATTTCCTAGACACTTTTTGTAACCAAAAACCTTTTATATACCGCAAAACAAAATCCTGTCTGTAAAAATCAGACAGATTTTACGGTTTTTTTCTTAAAACCAAACCTTATTTAAAAGTCAATTCTGGCGCGCGTTCTTTGATTGCCTCGAGAATTTTCTGTACCACAACTGCACGTGGCTGAACCCCTTGATCGCCCTTGCCGTGGATGCGGACGGCGACCGAGTTTGCCTGTTGCTCGCGCTGACCGACGACAAGCATTACATGCACTTTTGCCGTTTCTGCCCGCTGGATGCGTCCTTGCAATTTATCATTGCTGTATTCAAACGTTGCTCGGACAAAATTTTGCCTTAACTCATTGACAATGTCTTTTGCGTATTCAATCTGGTTTTCCGTAACCGGCAAAACGCGTACCTGCTCAGGAGACAACCACAGCGGGAAGTTGCCGGCATAATGTTCGATTAAAAATCCGATAAACCTCTCGTGTGTGCCAAGCGGTGCGCGGTGGATAACAATAGGCGTTTTATCGGTGTTGTCTTTATCGCGGTAGACGAGACCAAACCTCTTCGGAACCGCAAAATCCACCTGATTTGTGGCGATTGTGAATTCCCTGCCCGAAATGCTCCAGATCTGAACATCAATCTTTGGACCATAGAAAGCTGCTTCGTTCGGGACTTCCACAAAGTCAATCCCCGAATCAACCAAAACCTTCCGCACCATATCCTCGGTCTGTTTCCATAATTCAGGCTCATTTACATATTTCTGACCGAGCCGGGACGGGTCGTGCGTGCTAAAACGCATGAGGTATTTGTTGAATCCGAAGATCTTGAAGTATTTGAGATACATCTCGTTCACGGCGCGGAATTCATCCGCGAACTGCTCGGGTGTGCAGTAAATATGGGCATCGTTCATCTGCATTGAACGGACGCGCATGAGTCCCATCAGTTCGCCGCTTTTTTCGTAGCGGTAGCATGTCCCGTATTCGGCAAGCCGAAGCGGAAGGTCGCGGTAACTGCGCGGAACGGCCGCAAAAATTTTGTGATGATGCGGGCAGTTCATTGCCTTGAGGTAATATTTTTCGATAGATTTGACCTGCCCATTTTCGTCGTATTCCTTCAGTTCCATCGGCGGAAACATGCTCTCGGCGTAATACGGAAGGTGTCCGCTGGTAAGATACATGGATTCCTTTGCAAGGTGCGGGGTGCGGACACGGACATAGCCAGCGAGGAACTCGGTTTCTTTAGCCAGTTTTTCGAGTTCCTCCGCAAGCACTGCGCCATTGGGCATCCACAGCGGGAGTCCCGGTCCAACATCATCGTCGAAAATAAAGATTTCCATCTCCCGCCCGATCTTACGGTGGTCGCGTTTTTTAGCCTCCTCCTGCGCCTTCAGCCATTCTTCCAGTTCTGCCTTTGTTGGGAACGCTGTGCCGTAGATTCGCTGGAGTTGCGGATTTTTTTCGTTTCCGCGATAATATGCGGCAGCAATGCGCAGAAGCTTGAACGCCTTTACATTGCCGGTGCGCATTACGTGCGGTCCAGCGCAAAGGTCAATGAACTCGCCGCTTTTATAAAACGAAATTGGTTCTCCCTCAGGGATGTCATTTAGCCTGTCCAGTTTATAAGTCTGCCCCATCTGTTCCAGAAGGGCTTTTGCTTCGTCGCGGGTTTTGATTATTTTTTCGAACCGGTGATTTTCTTTAACAATTTTGCGCATCTCCTCTTCGATTTTCGGAAAATCATCCGGTGTGAAGCGGTGGTCTGGGAGGTCAAAATCGTAATAGAATCCGTCCTCTGTGGCAGGACCGATATCTAATTTGGCATTAGGCCATAGTCTTAAAACAGCGGCTGCCATGATGTGAGCGGCTGAGTGACGCAACCGTTCCAGCTCGCTCATTTTTTCGCGTTCTTCAAGGCTCTTACGTTCGACTACATGTTTAGCGGCTTCCATAAATAATATCCTTCAATAAAAAATCCGCTTCCCCGGAGCAATTATAAAACCCCGGTTAAGAATGCGGCTCTGCGGTTTCTATGAATTTTGTCCAAAAATTTACAGTCTTAAAAACCGCAATACATTAGGATATAACACAAACAAGCTTATTTCAATGGAATAATGCGGGTGACAAACCCGCAACCGAAGCGGATACTAAAATAAGTCGCTCTAGATTAAATCAAGGTCTCGCGGGTCTATTTTCAATCCAGTGTGACGATCTTACGTATCCTCATTTGATATAAGGTAGGCGTGAACAATAAATTATGAAATCCGACAGTAAAAATCCAGCATGCCCGGCAAAAACTTTTCTGCCATTTGTTGAGTTGGCTTTTTCAGAAAAATCGGATTGAGGGAATAAAAAAATTGGTTGCGGGGGCTGGATTTGAACCAGCGACCTTCAGGTTATGAGCCTGACGAGCTACCGGGCTGCTCCACCCCGCGACTCCTCTATAAAGAAATAATAATATACTCACAAATCTTTGCAAGAGGTTTTTTAAATTTTAAGATCGAATAATTTTGCAGCTCAATATTAGACAATAGCATCTTGACCCCATCAATGAATTTTGATGAAGTTTAAGCAATTATGGATTTAATTGCGACAACAACCCCGGCCGTTGATTATTGGCCTCTCGCGATTGTTGGCATCTGCATTTTATTGATAATAGTTCTTATCACCGTATTAAGGTTTCACGCGTTTTTTGCGTTGATATTGGCGGCATTTGCCGCAGGCATTCTTGCAAATGATTTTTCATCTGCATCATTGCCGGCTGGTTATCAGTCGCATGGCAAATTATGGCAGGCAATCGAACTTACCACGTTCGAATTTGGAAATGTTGCAGGCAAGATTTCGGTTGTGATTGCGCTTGCCTCTGTGATTGGCGTCTGCATGATGGAAAGCGGCTCGGCAGATAAAGTCGTGCGGAAGTTTCTAAAAGTATTCGGCGAAAAACGGGCAGGCGCAGCAATTGCGGCGAGCGGATATTTTCTTTCCATACCTATCTTTTTTGATACCTTTTTCATGTTGCTGCTGCCGCTTGCGCGCGCGCTCGCTTACCGCACCGGACGGGACTATCTTTTATACCTTCTTGCAATCTGCTGCGGGGCAAGCGTAACGCACTCCCTTTGCGCGCCGCATCCGGGTCCGCTTGCCATGGCAGAGGCACTAAAAATAGACCTTGGCATAACAATCATCGGCGGAATTTTAATCGGAATCATTCCCACGTTTTGTTCATGGAACGTTGCAAAATGGCTGAATAAACGGGTAACAATTCCACTTCGCGAGACATCAATCGGTTCACTGAAAGACCTTCAGGATATAATAAACAAACCCGAAGATGAACTGCCGCCTCTCGGGATATCAATCCTCCCTGTAATTGTTCCGGTTGTGTTAATATCTGCGGCGTCGTTTTCGGATGCCATAATTCAGAAACCGGAGACATTTTCATTCATTGTGTCTGCGTTCGGTGGGATAGAAGGCTACAAACCATTTGGCAGGATAGTTGAATTTATTGGGAACCGTAACGTTGCGCTTTTAATCGGCACTTTTATCTCGCTATGGACTTTGATTAAGGCGCGCGGGCTTTCTATGCCTGAGGTTTCGAAAATGCTTGCGCCTGCGTTCGAGACAGCGGGTGTTGTTATCCTGATAACCAGTGCCGGTGGCGCGTTCGGACTTATGCTTAAAAACGCAGGCGTAGGCGAGGCGGTAAAGGCGCTTGTGGCAGGCAAGGCTATAAACCTTGTGCTGTTGTCGTGGCTTGTTGCGGCGTTAATCCGCATTGCGCAAGGCTCGGCAACAGTGGCAATGCTGACAACTGCGGCGATGGTCTATCCCATCATAACATCAGGAAACAATCTTCCGTATCATCCAATCTACATCTTTGCCTCTATCGGGTTCGGGGCGATGATTTTCTCGTGGATGAACGACAGCGGTTTCTGGGTTATTAGCCGCCTCAGTGGCATGACAGAAAAAGAAACGCTGAAGACATGGACTGTCGTCGTCACGACAAATGCCGTCTCAGGCCTTATCGTATGCCTCATCCTCTCGAAGATTTTACCGCTTGTGTAAAAGGCTCATTCGGGTAATTTCAATCTCTGAAAAATCTCTTTAACCTGAAACTTGTGTAAAACTATATGATATGTGACTTAACAAAAAATTTTTTACTCAAATATTCTCCTAATCTGCTCTGGGGATTTTGCCTGAATATAAATCGGCGAGCCAGTGAGAACATACTCGCGTTCTTTTACAGGGTTGCCCATGATATCGAAAAATTCAGTTTCAGCCTGCGGTTTCAGTGATAGTTGTTTGCCGACGGTGTTCCAGCAGATGCCCACAAATTTGTCTTTGCATTTAAAGAGATAACATAACGCGCCGTCTCTTCTGATGACGTCTGAGCAGACTTCGGGGACGCCGACAATTTTTGTAAATATTGCAACGCCGGGGTACATTTTTCTTGGTGTTCCACCGTATTCGAATAGCACACCGCCAGCGTCCTGTCCATTAATTTGACCGCATGTGCCTGCATGGAAAAATATTTTCCGCAAGCCATAGGCAAAACCGACTGCTGCGTATTTGACAATATGTTCTGTGGCGAGGCGTTCGGATTGCCATCGGCTGCGGTTCATTGCAGAGTCGCCTGCAATAAACGGCAAAAACGGCGGGTCGTCGTCTGCGTAGCAGCCCCATTCGGTTATCCATACGGGTTTAACACCGCCATTTGATTGCATGAGGTCTTTGAGTGTTTTAAAGGAGTCCTCGAAGCTTTCGGCTGAACGCGGAGGGTCGTAGTTGTGGATGTCAAAAACATCGACATAGTTCAAGCCGCCACGCCTGATGAAGTCGAGGGTGAGACCCGCTTCCAAATTTGCGCCAATCCCGCCGATGATTTTACAATCGGGGTTCACCGATTTCATCTTTGAGTATGTCGGTTTCAAGAGTTTAAGGTAATCGTCGAGGGAATATCCGAATTGACGTGGCAGGGCATAACTTGTGTATATCGGTTCATTCAGAATCTCGAAATAAGATACCGGCGGCTTAACTTCTTTTGAGTAATGTTTGACAACGTCGCTGGCGTGAGTGGCAAAGTCGTCGATATTGCGTGGCATCCATGCAAGCGGAAGTCGGGCTTTAAGGTATTCGTCGTTGCCTGCGGCTTTTTCCACCTGCGCAGGGTCAACCGAAGATGACCACCGCGCAGACGGGAACGGCAAAAGGACGTCAACTTTTCCCCTAAGCTTGAGGACTCTGATTATCTGTTCATCGGGGATTGTGAAATCGGTTTTGTTCTTTTCCGGTTCAATGGTGTCCCATTTTGCCGACCAATCACGCCACCAGATAACACCTGCATAATGGGCAAGTTTAATCAGAAAATCCCAAGGATACGCGTGGTTAAACCCAAACGGCGAATCGTCAATATTTTCTTGCGAACCGGGAAGGACAGCTGCACGGATAGAATTTGAGAACGCGCCATCGCTACAAATGATTCTGAAAAATCCTGTTTTGCCACCAGTTACGTTGTTTAAAACAACTTCGGCAGCGGATTCAGGCTTTAATGTGAGGTCTATCTGTGTTGAGTAAACTGTTTTGTCGAAAAAGTCGGTCAGGGTAACTTTTGCAGAAAGCGGTTTTGTTTCGGTCGAACTATTGAAGGCGCGGAGTTTTGCACAAATGCCGTTCGACGGGTCGAGTGAAATATTGTGAGGAGAGGTTGTTAGGACAAATGCCTCCACGGCAGATTTTGTCCGGTAGGGAGTGGCAGCCTTTGATTTTTCGAGCTGAACGGCGTCAAGCCACAGGGTAGCAGAATCGCGTCGGGTTTCTTCGAGGTTTAATCCGGCGGCAATAAAGATAAATTCCTGTGACGGTGTAAAGGTAAATTCAAATCGTTTCCATACCGTATCTACATTAAATGTTTTGCGCTGGTTACGGTTTGCGGAATCGGTAACGAGGAGTTCGCCTTTGGTATCCGGGGCGTTCGCCTTCATGTAAACGGAAAGTGTGTATTGGTCGCCGGGTTTAATTCTGAGCCATCCGAGATTTGCTGCAAGCACGCGTTTAACTGGCTGGCGGACAGGCGTGAAATAATCAAAGTAATGGACAGGCAGGTTTTGCGGGTTCAGTGAAATTTTAAGGCTGTTTTTGCCATGAAACGAAGTCGAAGAATCAATTTCGCCTTCGAGTTTATAAAGGTTTCCTGCCCAGCCGCTTAATCCGTAGGTGATGCTTCCCCAGCCAGCCTCGCCGCATTCAAAACTGCTGTTGGGGACAAAATTTCCTGATTCATCGTATGGAATCTGCGGGAAAAACTGGCGCGTAGATTCCGTGCGTTTAAGTTCAACATCATCGAGCCACAGTGTGCCTGTGCTTTTGAACCAGAACTGCAACCGGCTGGCGTCTTGTGGCAAATCTGTTTTAGCCTGAAACAGCATTTCATAGCGCCTCCACTCCGCATCAACCAAAAACGACTCCGAAAGCCCAACGTTTTCCCACTGGCGAGTCCTGTTCAGTCCAACGTCAACTGCGTTTCCCCTGATTCCGATGCCGCGGGCGTAAAAGGTGAGCCGATACCATTCGCCGCGTTTAACACTGACTTTGTTCACCTGACAAATCATCGCGTGATAATCTGGACCATCGCCGCTGAACTCTGTGCAATCAAGTCTTGCGCAAATTCCGCCGTCGTGTCCTTTATCAACGCTTAATTTTTGTTTTACAGCCGCATTGCCGGCGTAAGTCCATCCGTCGGGAATGCCGTTTTTTACGATTTCAAATGAACCATTATAGACGAGGTTCTCTGCCGCGAATATCCAGCCAGCAGCAGACAAAAGCATAACGATAAACATGATTTTCGTTTTCATAAGCAAACCGGGTTTCAATTAAATTTGACGATTAGCAGGCAGAAAATAATCTGTCTTTTTAATGTTTATGGATAAAAAGTATCAACGGCGCAGCTAAACCTGCGCTTGTGATTGCAAGTCCTTTTTATAAAACATCCTGAATACGGAGCGTTTTTCGCCCGGGCGGATAAAAAATTAACCTGTCTTTATAATTTTTTTCCGTTGAGGATTATTGTCTTTCCCTCGAGCGAAGGATTTTTAGCAAATTCAACTGTAACACCCTGTGGGGCGGTGTATTTGATTTCAACTGTGTTTGCGTCTGTAAGTTTCCATTCTGCATTAACCACACCCTTTACAGTGGCAATTGTTCCCTTTGCCCATGTTAAGCCGCTGAGGTACGGACTTAGCCTGATTTTGTTTGCCGCCGGTTCAACAGGGACAAGCCCGACGACGATGCGGTTCAAATAATACGTTGGGGCAGAAGACCATGCGTGGCAGTGGCTGCGTGTCGGGAATCCGCCGGAGCCGGTTGTCCCGCTTGGGAAACTTTCCCAAACAGTTGTTGCCCCTGCTTCGAGCATCGGCAGGTAATTTTTGTAAATTTCGTCAATTATCCGCTCCTGCATTCCCAACTTCTCAAGGGTCTCGTAAAGGTAGAGCATTGCGAACGGCGAACCAACCTTGACCATATCATCTGGCGGATTTGTAATGTTCTTTATTAACTGCGGTTTGATCTCGTCCGGGGCAATATCGTAAAGCAGGGCGAGAAAACTTGTATGCTGGCATGTAGAAGGACTGACTGTGCCGTCATCGCGGATACTATCTGCGTAGGCGCTTTTTTGCGGATTGTATAGTTTGTTAACACCTCTTGTCAGGCGGTCGCGAAGTTGTTTAAGCCATGGGATATCGGATTTATTGTCAATGACCTGCGCAATTTTAATTGCGGCATCAATAGCTCCAATCATAAGCATTGAATTGTGGGTAACGGTCTTCTGATTTGAGTCTATTCTTGTCCAGTCGAAGAAGTTCCAGAAAGGTCCGCTGAACAGGTCGTCTTTGTTAACAAATTTTTCAGCGCCTTTAATATTCTGAATGGCGTAAGGATACATTTCCTTTAAGAATTCTTTGTCGCCGCTGTAGAAGTAGTAATCGTAGATAGAAATTCCCCAGAGGAAACTCCACGCCGGGATAAGGACGTCCCATGATGATGGTGTCTGGCATCCGGCGAACGGGAGACGTTCGAGCGACTGGGCTGTAAGACGGATGCAGCGTTTGCCGATGTCGCGACTATCGAACACAGGATATGCGAGGAGTGATTCATTCCGGGCATCGCCAACCCAGTGTGTCTGCTCATAAAGCGGACAATCCGTGAATGTGTCTTCCATACACAGCTTCAGGGTTCGTGTGGAGATTGTCCAGATATTATCAAGCCTTGCGTCGCTGGAAGAGAATGAGCCTATGTAGTTATGTGGATATGTGGATTCAATCAACTGGAACAGTCTGATTTTGACCGGCTCTTTTACGTTCCTGAAAGTAAGGAACAGGTATCTGCCGGAACGGCGTTTTAAAGAAGTGAAACTATTAACGCCTGCTTTGGTTATGTAGCGAAGGGTGTTGCGGTTTCCCCATGTGTGCTGAATACGTCCATCAGGGGTGATGTATTCAACGCCAAAGACATCAAGAATCACGCCTTCCGGGGCGATAAGTTCAAAGCGGTAATAGCCGCAATCCTGTTCGCCAAGGTCGTATAACAATTCAACATCCGCCGGAGCAGGTTTTATGACCGTGCATTCGGGCGTATTGTGAATAAGAGCCTCTGGATTTTCGACATATTTATCCGCTGCACCAATGACCTGACGGTTGTAAAATTGCCACATCCAATCGCGGACGAACATTTCATCAGAGCTCATCAGCTCACAGCGCGGTTTGCAGGTTTTCTGGAAATCATCAATGCTCTTTACCTCCTTCAGCCACTTATCGGTAAGCGCTGTGTAGTCGGATATTATCTTTGAAAGATAAGGATCTTCTTTTGTAAAGATATACCATCTTAAATCGTTAGTGGCGAATGCGAATTCTTTGAAACGGATAAAACACCATGGATTTTCGTGTTTCGGGTCGAGCGGATTCACAAGTTTAAATCCCAAAGGCTCATAGAATCTGATACTCTTTTCTTTGTCGTGGCCTGTGATATTTCGCACAAAAGCAAGGATTAAATGTTTTCCGGGGGCAAGTTTAACAGGGTCTTTACCTGCGGGAACGCCATCGACCGAGACCTTAAAGTTCTCTATCTGCATATTCAGGACACATTCAGAATCGCTCTCAACAATAGTTGCCATTCCGCATGCTGCGCTTGCGTTGTAATTAGCTTCAATAACGCCCGGATTCACAAGGCGCGATGCCGGGAGACAGAAGTTCATTGCCTCGCATTTGACGAGATTAGCCTGAACGAACCGACGGAAAGGCACCGGCTGTTTTGTGAGCAATCTGACGTCGCGGGGGTTTAGGTCTTTCCATGGGCCATTGCCTGCCGGGAATAGTTCGGCTGCGCTGGTGAATTTAAGTTTGTTCTCAAGGCGCGCGTCGTAAAGTTCTGCGGGTTCCATCTGGATGCTTACCTTTGGCGTGTTGCGTATCCATTCGCCGGCTTCAGAGACTTCCCACGATTTGTCTGTTCCGATAACCTTTTTCTTGCCGTCCGGATATTCAATCTCCAGTTGCGCAAGCAGACCAGCCTGTTGCGGGATGGTATGAAATGTTCCGACGCCAAAATACCGGGCTATTACTATAATCTCGTTTCTCCCATCTGTTAAATATGGCGCAACATCAAGGACGTCGTACTGATAATGATTTGCCCAACTGCATTTTTTTGCCTTTTTGGCAGAAGAGGCTGATTTTTTCTTCTTAACTTCCGGCTTTGCGGATTCTTCTTTCTGTTCACCTGATTTTTCAGTATTCACTGCGGGATTAGCTGGCGTGGGTTCAGGTTTAGTGCTGCCGGTTCCACTGGATTGGCATGAGGCAGTCTGGCTCTTCATTTTTTCGAGCGCCTCAGCTTGACGCATCCGAAGGAGCTGCATTTCGGCTTCATACCAGTGCCGTTCGGCGCAGCCTTCCGGACAACCTTCGCTCAACCAGATGTAGTAAGCCGCAACAGCAACCTCCTCGTGTGAAGGTTTCTGCACCTCGATTTTTTCAAGCATCTCCGCTGGCATATTCTTTTCAGTATTCATTTTTAATTCCTCCCAATAAGGAATAGATTTCTCAACGCAGGTTGCTCAAATTACTCCCCTTTGAAAAACCCGAATTTTTAATCTGTTTATTTTTAATAAAATCTTCTCTAACAACCTGCTAATTAAAATCTAACACAGATTTAAATCTGTTCAACTAAACCGGTATTTAACTTAGCCTTATAATTGCGGCGAACCAGTGTACATCATGTAAAATTAATTCAGCGCAAAGGGGTGTTAATGCAAAAAATGAATTTTTTCGCGAACATTAAATTGACTTTTTGTTAATTCTTTGAAGAATTGTTGCGTGAACAAGAAAAATCCTGTTTTTGAAAAGGTTTGTTCTCAGTTAAGGGAGAGACCGCAAAGGTGGCTGGTAACCGGCGTAGCGGGGTTTATAGGCTCAAACCTGCTTGAAACTCTATTGATGCTCGGGCAAAAGGTGGTCGGGCTGGATAATTTTTCCACAGGCAAAAGACAGAATCTTGAACAGGTTCGCGCTATTACCGGCGAAAAGTTATATAGCAATTTCAAATTCATAGAAGCGGATTTATGCGATCTTGATGTCTGCCGATCTGTGGCAGCTGGTGTGGATATAATCCTTCATCAGGGCGCTCTCGGGTCTGTGCCCCGCTCAATAGAATATCCAGAAGACTCACACGCAGCAAATGTTACAGGCACTTTCAATATCTTTCTGGCGGCAAAGGAGAAAAAGGTCAAACGGGTTGTTTATGCGTCGAGCAGTTCGGTCTATGGTGACGATCCTACATTGCCTAAAGTGGAACACAAAATCGGTCAGCCGCTTTCGCCGTATGCGGCGACAAAACTGATTGACGAAATTTACGCTGGTGTGTTTGCGCGAGTGTATGGACTTGAAGTTATCGGGTTGCGATATTTCAATGTTTTTGGTCCGCGACAGGACCCAGAGGGACCATACGCAGCCGTGATTCCAAAATGGATTTCATCTATGCTGAACGGCGAGGATGTTGTAATTTATGGCGATGGAGAGACAAGCCGCGATTTCTGCTACATTGCGAACGTGGTGCAGGCAAATATCCTTGCCGCGACAACGGAGAATAAAGATGCGCTGAACCGTGTCTACAATGTTGCAGTCGGCGAGAGAACAACGCTAAATCAGCTTTTTAATATCATAAAGGAGAAACTCGAGAAGTCAGACGCAGCGATTAAAATAAAACCACCGGTTTACGCTGACTTCAGACCAGGGGATATCCGTCATTCACTTGCGGATATCTCGCTGGCAAGAACTTACCTTAACTATGAGCCAACGCACTCGCTCTCGGACGGACTTGGGGAGGCTCTTGAATGGTATAAGAAGAATACTGTGAGGCGTTGACGGGTTATAACGTCGAACGGTCTGGTAGTAATTAAATTTCTGAGGCGTCTTTATTCCGGGCGGACTTCGTCTTCCTGAGCGGCGTCGCCTTCGATGATATCGGCGGCTATATTCAGGTCAAGCTGCGGACCAGTGATTTTGACTCTGCCAACCCGCTGTCCTTCACGGTAAACCCACATGATTTGACCTACCTGAGGCATTCTGCCGACGGGGAATGTAATAATCACAAAGCGCGCCTTGTCATTAACGCTTTTAACTCTGCCGAAGAGGACGCTTTGGATTTCTGACGGTGAAGGCGCTTTTTTCAAATCCGTTGCAACAGTCTTTTGCTTTACAGTGGATTTAGGTTCCGCAGCCGTCTGCTTTGAAGATTTTTTCCAGAACGGCTTGCTGCAACCTGATAACAAGACAAGGATTGAAAGTAATATTATCGAAAATAATCTCATAAATTGCGCCACGCCAAAAAAAATTCAACGATCGGACTAATCATATAGAGCAAAGACAGTTTTTAATCCTGCAACCTCATTGGCATTACCACATAGAGGAACGGCCCGTTTATCTTCATAACACCGGGACTCATGTGGTCTGTAAGCTCAAAGTAAATCACATCCTCTGTCAGGATTGATAACGGTTCAATCAGGTATGCTGGGTTAAAGGCTATTGAGAATTCTTCTCCATTGAACCTGACAGCAATTGTTTCGTAGAAATCGCCAATTTCTGGTGTGTTCGTTGTTACAGTCAGGGTGTTGTTAGCAAGAGTCAGCTTCACGGAATTGTTTCTTTCATCTGTAACAAGCTCAGCGCGTCTCAGGACGGCAAGGAATTCTTCGCGCATTATTTCAATCCGATATTTAGATTCAGCAGGGACGACATGCTTGTAATTCGGGTAATTTCCTTCGATTAATTTAATTGCGATTTCAACGAGTGGACTCTTTTCGCTTTTCAGGACAAACTTTGCAAAGTTTTCTGTATAAGTTAGTTCAACCTGTCCTTCCTGACCAAGCAGTCTGTTTAACTCGTTCACGCCACGGATAGGAACTATAAGGCTGCCGTTCATATTTTCAGGGATATCAGCCTCTTCCTCAACAAGCGCAAGTCTCCTGCCATCAGTAGCAACAACGGTTACTTTGTGGTCTTTCATCTCGATGTATGTGCCAGTGAGCAGGTATCTACCTTCTTCCTGTGCAGCTGCGAAACCGGTCCGCCTCAGCATTTCCCGAAGTTTTTCCTGTGTGAATGTAACCTTTTTATCATCTTTTAATTGTCTTAGCTGAGGGAAATCTGAAGCAGGGAGAGAATAAATTTTGAATTTTGCAGGACCGCTTTCGATTTTGTATCTCGATTCTTCGTCTGCATAAATCTTTATCTCTGGACCGGGCATTTCGCGAACGATACTGAGCAATCTCTTTGCAGGCAGAGTCGTCTTGCCTGGTTCAGTTACCTGCGCTTTCACCTTGCAGGAAACTGTCATGTCGAGGTCTGTGCCGGTAAGTTCGAGGGTATCGCCTTCTGCGTTAAGAAGCACATTGGAAAGGATTGGCATGTTCGAACGTCCGGCCACAGCATTTTGGACAATCTGCAAGCCCGACTGAATCTGGTCCTTTGGAATTGTGATATTCATGTATTTTATTATTACGATTTATCTTCGCTTTAAAAACCGTATTATTATTATAACCTGTGAATAATGTAAATAAAGTTTAAAGTCAAGGATTCAACGCATTTTTTTCAATATTTCGTTTGTGAATAACTTTCTAATATCTTCGCAGTAAATCCAATAAAAACGACTTATTAGATATTATTAGATTTTATTGGGAAGTTTTTCCGATTGTTCTTCACAGCATGATGTTAATAATTGTATTTTCATTTTTATCATGTAGAGGCAAAGACGATTTTACAGACTATGACTGCAGCAATAATTCCGACTAAATCAGCGATTAAACCAGCAGCAATAGAATGACGCATTTTATGGATGTTAACTGAGCCGAAGTAAATAGCAACGACGTAAAAAGTTGTCTCAGTGCTTCCGTATATAGTCCCTGCAATGCGGGCGATTAGACTGTCGGGTCCGAACTGCTTGACAATGTCAGTAAAGATTCCGAGTGTTGCGCTGCCACTTAATGGCCTCATTAAAGCCATTGGTAGTAGGTCTGCTGGAAAACCAACTACATTTAAAAATGGTCTTAGGAGTTTTGACAGAATTTCGATTCCTCCGGCGCTCTTAAACATGCCTATAGCAACGAGAATTGCTACAAGATAGGGGATAATCCTTACGGCAACTTCGAAGCCCTCTTTTGCACCTGCCACAAACTCCTCGTAAACCTTAACACGTCTCAGCAGGGCAATCAGGGCGAAAAAAGAGAACAGAAATGGTATGGCAAGGACTGATATTGCATTTACGACTCTTGTCAAGATTGATGTAAATCCAGAGGTGTTTCCCTCAAATAATAAAACAAAAGAGTCAAAAAACCTTGTTGATGGTTGTGGACTTCCACCTACCTGACCACTCGCTGGCTCGCGGGTTATCATTAAAAAAAAGATGGCAGCAAAGAATAAAAGAAAGATAAATATGATAGTCCTATTCCATCGACTGAATGGCTTATAGTCATTAGGAGATTCATCCTTTTGAATATCTTTATCGTTAACGCTGCAAGAATTTGCCTTACTTTTGCCATTTTCATCGTTAGTTTTATTATTCTCGTCTGATCCTGTTTCATCTCCCGCATTGGAACTTACTTTTCCTGTGGGATACCTGAAAATTCGCCATTTCTCCATTATTTTCGCCGAGGCAATACCAGCAATAGTTGAAAAGATAGTTGCAATTAGACTTGTCCCGACGATGGCGGTAGGGTTCTGGGAGCCTGCGGAGGCAAGGACGGCAATTGCAGTCATCGGGATTAACTGAACAGAAGAGGTGTTAATGGCAAGAAACATGCACATTGCGTTTGTGGCAACTGAGGGGTTTGGATTAAGGGACTGGAGGTCTTTCATTGCTCGCAGACCAAGCGGTGTAGCGGCGTTGCTAAGTCCGAGCATATTTGCGGCTATGTTCATTAGAATTGAGCACATTGCAGGGTGTCCTTCCGGGACATCCGGGAAGAGCCACTTAAGGACTGGCTTCAGAAGCCTTGAGACTGCAGCGACTATACCGGCTTTTTCGGCAATCCGCATAACGCCGAGCCACATCGCCATAATGCCAATCAGTCCGATGGAAATGGTTACGGCTGTCTCGGCGGATTTTATCATGCCATCGGTTATTTCCTTAAACTGAAGCCTGATGCCGCCGATTACAACCGCCGCAAGAACAAGAAATATCCAGACATAATTAAGCATTACTTTGTTTTTACAAAGAAATCAGCCTTTCATCAAGCGATTTGGATTGGGAGACGCGGGTGATAACTCGCTTCTTATAACCAAAATTCGGGGCTTTTTTAAAAAACATCATTCATCCGGCGTGATGCTTTTGGAGTATGCCAGCCGGAATAAAAAAATCCGCCCCATAAAGGGACGGATTTCTATCGTTCAATTTTTTATTATAATCCGGGGCTTTATTGTGCCCGATTACTCTATTAATTCGAGCCTCTTCCTGAAACGCCCTTTGCGCCTTTTGCAATAGTAGTCTTACTTGATTCTTTTGGACGCAGGGCACGGACTGCCTTGCCAGCCTGCCACATTTCGGAATTGCCCATTTCGTTCAGTTCTTTCTGAAGTTCTTCCTGATAATTTGGTTTTCCGCAGGCTTCGATGACCCGTTTGGCTTCCTTGCCACTTTTTACGCTCTCGTAGAGGTCTTTGAAGACAGGGAGGACAGCCTGTTTAAATTTAGGTTTCCAGTCGAGCGCGCCTCTCTGCGCAGTTGCCGAGCAGTTGCAATACATCCAGTCCATGCCGTTTTCATCAACGAGACGGATAAGACTCTGGGTCAGCTCCTCAACGGTTTCGTTAAAGGCTTCGCTCGGAGAGTGCCCGTTTGCGCGAAGGGTTTCATATTGCGCCTTCCAGATCGAACAAGGTCTTGCCGGGAACCCAACCGTCCTTGCGGGCTCGGTCCCAGTCTTTTTTGAACTGCTTGGACTGACCGACGATGACATTGAAACCGTTATCGCGAAGGTTCAGCGATTGAGCCGGTCCTTGGACACCATATCCGAGGACGGCGATAACCTCGTTTTTAAGAACCCTCTTCGCCTTAGACAGCGGGAATTCTTTTCTTGTAACAACTTCTTCTATTACACCGCCAAAATTAATTTTAGCCATAATTATTCCTTCTCAATTTATTGTTTTAATAATTATTTACAATAAATTTAAACCACAATTATTGGTATCGGGCAACTTTTTTATTTAATGAAGCCCGGATTTCCGGTATTATCGTCTTGTCATAGCAACCCTGCCAGTGCGTGTAAGGTCAACAATTCCAAATGGTTCCATAAGTTCGATGAACTTTTCGACTTTACTTTCATCACCTGTAACCTCGACTGTTACAGTATCGGGCTGGACGTCAACTATCTTTGCTCGGAAAATATCAGTAATCTGCATAACCTCTGCGCGGGTTTGGGAATTGACTTTCACTTTTACAAGAGCGAGTTCGCGGTCAACATATTCGCCATCGCGGAAGTCGCGAACTTCAATAACATTGATGAGCTTATTGAGTTGCTTGACGATTTGCTCAAGTGTTGCGTCATCGCCGCGGGTTACAATTGTCATTCGCGAGAATCGCGGGTCATGTGTCGGCGCCACATTAAGTGAGTCAATGTTATAGCCGCGTCCGCTGAACAATCCAGCAATGCGGGTCAACACGCCGAACTTGTTCTCGACAAGCACTGATATTGTGTGCCTCATAATTTTTTCTTCAGGTTTTTTTCCGTTAAACATAGGCTGTCCTTTATGGTTAAAAAAAAACCGCGAGCCTATAATCTCAGGTTCGCGGTTCACCGTTTGAAATTAAAAGCACGGGAGCCGCGTCGTTTATACGACGACTACGACTACCAGTGCTTTCAAAATCTTTGTCATGCTTCAAATATAGCGGATTAAATGCTGGTGTCAAATATTTTTTATGTTCTTTTACGAAATCGACGGAACTGTTCATTTTCCATTTCCGACAATATTCAGGTTGCAATTATTCAGGTTAAATTTTTATTATAGATTCTGCGTGGACGATGGATTGAATGTCTGATTACAAAGTAAAATTTGAGGTCTTTGAAGGACCGCTTGATCTGCTCCTTTATCTGATAAAGAAGGAGGAGGTTGATATTTGGGATATCAACCTTACGAAGCTCGCCACTGAATTTCTTGAATATATCGAACTGATGAAGATGCTTGACCTTGATATTGCTGGCGAGTTTCTGGTCATGGCTGCGACGTTGATGTATATAAAAAGCAGGGAGCTCCTTCCGAAAGACCAGCGCGTTTCGCCGGATGGCGAAGAAGACGAGGACGACCCGCGGTTTGAACTCATCCGAAGGCTCATTGAATATAAGAAATTTAAGGACGCAGCAGCGGGTTTGCAAAAAATGGAGGCAGAACAAGAACATATATATCCGAGACTCGGCATAAGGGCAGAGATTGAACCTGCACCGCTAATCCGCAGGCAGGAAGCGTCGATTTTTGACCTGCTTGCAGCCCTGAACAATATCATTAAACGGCTTTCACAAACCTCGCAGATTCAAGAAATCGAAGACGACCCATGGACGCTTACCGACAAGATTGAGTTTATAGTCGAACAGCTTTCAGTTAAAGAGGTGGTCAGGTTTTCCGAGTTGTTTCAGAAAACCACAAGCCGCCCGGAAATCGTAACCACGTTTCTTGCCCTGCTTGAACTTATCAGACTAAAACAGGTTGTCGCTTATCAGACAGAAGATTTTGGGGAGATAGAGATTTACCGGGCGGTAATTGTTGAAACTACGGCAACGGATAGCCAATTGCAGCAAGGCGAAAAGGACAGCAGGACTGAACAGGGTCAAAGCGCAGACGGCAACGTTGCAGAAATTAAGGGGGAAAGTAAACCCCAGAATGCCGATGAAGCTAACACAAGTTCACTGTCTGGCAATAACCAGCCGTCGCAAAATCAGGATGCAGAAGATAGTCTGGCTGATTAACTTTTCTGCGCGCAGTTTTATTTGTGATGTTTAATCTGAAGCCTCTTATTAATCTCTAAACTGGATTTTATATAAGATTATTGATATTTCACCTGTAAAGCAAATAATGAGTTCTGCCGAACTGAAAGTTTTTATTAAAAGAAATTAAATCGTGAGGATTCAGATAAACATTTAAAAGTATATTTATTGATTGTTTACGTATGGAAGATAAACTTTTGCCAGATCTTGTATTGTTCTTACGTACTCTTTAACATCGAAATTTCTTTCGAGGGCTTTTACGCCCATAGGTCGGATTTTTCCGTAGACTGGGCGTTCCATAAACGGGCGGTCGTGGACTCCCCCAACACACCAAGCAACGCCGACGTAGCCGTTAGGGTCGCGTCCGTCAAGTGCGTATTTGTTGTTAAGATAATTTCCGATTTCCAGAGCTGCTGAAGGGTCAGCAGACCACTCGAGGATTTTCTTTCCCCAGTACATTCTGAGGTAGTTGTGGATTTTTCCGCAAATTATAAGTTCGATTTGGGCACAATTCCATATTTCATCATGGGTCTTTGCTTTTTCGAACTCCTCTTTTGTATAGACAAATTCGCGTTTGTCGTTTTGATGTTCGAGGAGGGTTTGCCTTGCCCAGAGAGGAAAGCCTTTGATGGAATCATAGTCCGGATTGTAATAACAAAAGTTGTCGGCGAGTTCCCTTCGGATTATCAACTGTTCAAGAAATGCGGAAACTGCCCGCGGGTTATGACCTCTGGTTCTGACTTCAAAGGCAATTCTTTGTGCGGAGATTTGACCGAAATGAATATAAGGCGAGAGTCGGGATTCAGCATTTTTTACTGCATTATTTTTACATGCCAAATAGCAATCATCTAAAATATTTTCGATGAATTTGCGTAACCTGCGCATTCCCTCTTTATATCCCGGAGGGTAGAAGTGTAATGGATTTTCATTCTTTAAATTTCTAAATAATTGATGTAAAATATTGTCTAAAGAAACGGCGTTTGGCGGGATTTCTTTAAGACCCTCGACCTTTGGTTCAAAGGGGGGAAAGTCTGTCAGGAATTCTGTTATGACACTGGCAATCTTTTTGCGAAATGTAAAAGCGGAATACTCGGCTTTGTCAGAGGCTAAAAAACAAGGGACAATATTATGCGCATCAACTTCATAAACCGGACAATTCAGTTTATTGCAAACGGACTTTTTCCACTGTTTTTTGATTTTTAACGGGTCAAAGTCCACAACCAGGGCAGAGATATTCAGGGCGTTGAGGGCTTTGGGGACTTCGGTTTCAGGGTTTCCTTTTATCACAAAGAGCGGGATGCCGGCATCTCTGAGGTATCCCTCTGTTTCTTTTAATCCTTTAAGCATGAAATAAAAATGGACGTCTGATGCATTGAGGAAGTCGTCAACGAGGCAAAACAGTACACCAATAGGCGCTTTAAGAGATTTTGCCTTTTCAATGGCGAACAGGAGGGCATGGTTGTCGAAGGCGCGTTGGTCTCTGCTCATCCAGTAGATTACGGGACGGTGGGGTTTTTCATCCCCACTGTGGATTAGCCGTGTCCTTTTTGCCAAAGATTCAGTATATCCGATCATTATATTAATAGTGCGATAATTTAACTAAATTGCCAATTCTCCGGAGTTTAATTCAACGGTTTTTTACGTTCTCCGATGTTTGCGGGCTGGGGATTTTAAGGAAATAAATTTCTTGCAAAAAGTTAATAGTCTGATTTATTTTAATCAGGATTGCGCGCTTAGCTCAGCGGTAGAGCATCAGTATCACACACTGGGGGTCGCAGGTTCAAATCCTGCAGCGCGCACCATTTTTATTTATGGTTTTTATCGAGGCATTCGCGCAATTTCTTCGACAGCACAAAGGCGTCAAACGGTTTTGGTAGAAATATTCCCTCAGCAACTAAATCTGCCACAATAATCGATTCGCCGGAATGTCCGCTTGTAAAGAGCACTTTAATGTCCGGAAGGCGTTCTTTTACTTTTTCATAGAGCGCAATTCCGTTCAACCCGCCGGGCATGACAATGTCTGTAAAAAGTAAGTCAATTTTGTCGTTATAATTTTCAATAATTTTTAATGCCGATGCGCCATCTGATGCCAGAAGGACATTGTATCCGAGCATTCTTGTCAGAAGTCCGACAGTTTCCCTTGCCAAGTCGTCGTCCTCGACCAAAAGGATGGTTTCATTTCCTCTTGGAAGTTGGGAAGTTAAATAATTGGCGCTTTGAAAATCGCTTATGAGCGGGGCTGTAACAGGTTTCTCAGGAACAGGGAAGTAGAGCATGAAAGATGTTCCTTTACCGATCTCGCTTTCTACATCTACCCATCCGCCGTGGTTTGTTACGATGCCATGGACGATTGATAGTCCCATTCCTGTGCCTTTTCCGACTGGTTTTGTCGTGAAGAACGGATCGAAGATTCTCTTTATAATTTCTTTTGGGATACCAGTACCGGTATCGGAAAACTTAATCATTATATATTGTCCCTTTTTAGCATTTGGATCTTTTATGTCTGACTCTTTGCTAAAACTAACCAGTTGAGTTGAAATTGTGATTATCCCGCCTTTTACCATTGCATCGCGCGCATTTGTGGCAAGGTTAATCAGTGTAGTCTGAATCATGGCTTTATCGGCATTTATAAGCGGCAGGTTTGGGGCAAGATTGCTTTTAATTTCTATGTTTTCAGGTATAGACCTTTTAAGAATTTTTAGCGTATCGGTTATTATTTCATTTATATCGGCCGGTTTAATATCCATCGCTTCCTTGCGGCTGAATACAAGGAGTTGTTTTGATAAATTTCTTATATTTTCAATAGCGGCTTCAGTATATTTCAGATATACAGCGTCTTCTTTTGAAAAGTTCTTATTGAACGTAAGCATGGCAAGGTTATTGATGATGGTAGTCAACTGATTATTAATATCGTGGGCAACACCGGATGCAAGTTCTCCGAGCGCCTGCATTTTATTAGCCTGATACTTTTGCTCCTCGGCTTCTCTTTTTGCCTGCTCGAGTTTCTTTTCTTTGGTGATATCCCGCTGCACGCTCAATATCTGAATAACATTTCCGTTTTCGTCTCGTTTGAAGATCGAATCTCTCGCATGAAACCAGGTGTAATCTCCCGAAACATTTTTTAATCTGTATTCAACCTCATAAATAACACCATCGTCCCCATTTCTTATCTTGAAGAAGTGCTGTTTCACTTTTTCGATATCTTTCTCGTGGAGCAATTTAGAAAATTGTGTGAAATCTGTTATTTTACTTCCCTGATAACCGAGTAATTCTGCAAGTTCTTTATTGGCGTATATAAGTTTACCGCTGAGAATGTCGAAGATGGCGATATTATCCGGAGAATTTTTGTAGATTGAGTCCAGTAGCGATTGCCGTTCTTTCAGTAGTAATTCTGCTTCTTTTCTCCTGGTGATGTCTGTAAATGAACCGATGATAGCTATTGTTTTTTTATGCTGAACAATCGGCGATTCATGAATTTCGACCCACACCTTTCTGCCCTCTTTTGCTACAAGCTCGGCTTCATGAGGTCTTTGCCGTTCACCTGTACGAATGGCAATTTCAGTTAATTCCGAAGCTATTTTGTTTATCGGATTATCGCTAAGAAGTTCGTAAGTGAATCTGCCAATGAGTTCTGAGGGTTCAAATCCTAAAAGGGTCTTAACTTGTGGCGTTATAAATGTTATCACCCTGTCTGGGTCATGCACATAGAAAACCTGCGCGGTGTTCTCGATTATCTGCCTTAACCTTTCTTCACTCTGTTTTAGCGCTTCATAGGTGTTTGTTAGCTCAGTGATATCTCTGAAAATGAAACTGTAATGATCAACGGTATCGTCGGGTTTTTTGTGAGCAATTGCCGTTGTCAGAACAGGTATCAGTTCGCCGTTTTTAACTTTAATTTGTTGTTTTCCTTTCCACAAGCCATCTCTTACAGCCACTGGGATAATTTTATCAGTTAACCTTTTTCTCTCATCATCGGGCAGAATTTCGGAGATATTTTCATTTTTGCTAATGTTTAAGTGATTCTGAGCAGAAGGGTTTAAATATAAGACGTGCAGGTTAACATCGGTTGTCAGAACATAGGCATCGCTTGATTTAACTATATCTGCGAGTCTCTTTTGTGAACTTTCGAGTTTTTTCTTTTCGGTAACATCTTCGATCAGATAAAGAATAATTTCTTTCCCGTTGACCTCAAAAACCTGTCCATGGATAATTGTGTCCAATATCTTACCTCCTTTAAACCTCAACTGCTGTTCAAATCCCCGAACTATGCGCTTTTCTTTCAGAATTCTGACAAGTTCAGTCCTGTTTTCAGGTTTTATCCATGCACCTAATTCTAAAGTAGTTTTACCTTTTACTTCCTCTTCGGTATAGCCGGTTGTCTCGAGAAGTTTTTCATTTACCTCAAGGATTTTTCCTGTCTCAAGTTCTATTGTTACAGTTGGTAGTGGATTATTCTGGAAGATACTCCTGAAGAAATTTTCGCTTCTGCGGAGTGCTTCAGTGCGTTCTCTTATTATTTTTCTTAATGAATAAAAGATTGCCAAAGATATAATTATTAAAACTGCTATTATTCCAAAAAGAATACTTATGATTTTTAAAAAGTAGGTTTGTTCTACAGGCATTTCTTTAGCCCACCGCTTGAGAATCTCATACTTTTCGCTTTCTGAAACAAGGGAAATGCCTTTTTCGATTATACTATGAAGGATTTCATTTGTTTTAATGACCGCAAAATGTTGTAGGGTAGTGTAAAGAGGCGTAGTGGAATGTCTGATTGAAAATAAGGAATTTTGAATGGCAACGCTTACACCAACAGGAATGACTTCGACAAATGCATCTAATTCACCGGATTCGAGCATCCACAGTCCCTCGAGCGTAGTTGTTGTAATTAATTCAAGTTCAGGGTGGTTTTTTCTTAACCAGTACTCTGCGCCGTAGTTTTTGACTACCCCGACCTTTTTACCTTTTAGGTTGTTTATATTCGAATATTGCGGATTTTTCTTATGAACGAAAAGTCCAACGGGGGCATTAAGATAGGGTGATGTAAATTTCAGATATGTTTCTCTTTCCTCAGTTCGAGTCAATGTACCAAGAAGGTCAACGTCCCCCCGTTTAATTCCTTCAATAACATCGCTCCATGTCTGGTAGCGGATTGTAACGAATTTAATACCTAATTTGTGAGTGATGAGGTTTAAAATATCCGGAGTAATACCATGTGCCTCTTGGTCGCGTCCGATGAACTCGAAAGGAAAGAAGTCCGGGTCAGGGGCATATTTTATTGGACCATGTTGCTGCAGCCATTCGCGTTCTTCTTGGGTCAGTAGGTCGCTATCGGCGTAACAGGGAACAACAAGGGCAAGGAGAAATAGTAGTTCCGTAAGAACTAATGTCCTTTTTAAATACAAGATTTTTCCCTTTTCTGCGGGCATGGACATTGCAATTTATTTTTACATGGAAGCAAGGAATAAAGCCAGTAAAAAATTTCCAACATACTGCCAATAAAAGATATAATTTCATTTACGACTGAATTCGGTTAAAATTATTTTGTAAAATTTATAAATCTTTGGTTAAATTGGAAATGTTGGGCTGGAAAGGGAATATTTAATTGGATTTGGACTTGAAATTGTTTTTTATTTTAAGCCATAGTGGCGGTTCAATTTATTATGGAGCTTACAGATTTAATAAAACCTGAGCTTATCCTGACCGATTTGAAGTCGAAAAATCGGTGGGAAGTCATTGAGGAGCTCATCGATTATCTTGTAGAGAAAAAGGTGATAAAAGCCGAAGACCGCGACAGCATAGTTGATGTTGTGAAGAAGCGGGAACAGACGATGAGCACCGGTATTGGCTTTGGCGTGGGCTTGCCGCACGCCTCGACGACGTTAATATCCGAGGTTGTCGGGGTAATGGGACGCTCGAAGGAAGGAATTGAATTTGATGCCCTCGACAACCAGAAGGTTAAGCTTGTTCTGCTTTTTCTTGTTCCAAAAGGGCAATTCCAGAAACATCTTCATACGTTGTCAAATATTGCCAAACTTCTGCACAGGCAGGAATTTCTTCAGGAATTGCTTGATGCCCCGGATGCAAACGCAATGTATGAAATAATTAAAAAATACAGTAAAGGAAGCCATATAGATGGAAAGTAATAAAAATACAACAATAAAAGAATCGCAGATGTCACAGATGTCGGAGCCTTCAAGAGACAGGCTACATGAGCTTTTTCGTCTTCAAAATCTTTTGAACAAACGGATAGGTATAGACGCCGAAAACATGTCTGATGAAGAACGGATAAAATGGGTTTTGAATTACTGCCGTGCTATGAGTCAGGAGGTTGCAGAATTGACCGATAGCGTGCCTTGGAAATGGTGGGCGAGATACCAGAAGTTCGATAAACAGAATGCCCGAGTTGAGGTTGTTGACATGCTGCATTTTCTAATAAGCCTGGCGCAGGTGCTTGGGATGAGCGCAGACGACCTGTTCGAGGCTTATGTTAAGAAGAACGAAATAAATTTCAAACGTCAGGAGTCCGGTTACTCTGTTAAAGACGAAAACGACTGTAAGAGCATATAATCCGCAATATTCGCAGTTTTTACAATTTTTTGTTAAATTTTGGGTTTTGGCTGTTCTCGTTCTTTTCCACTGATTATTCGCCGGTGGATATTCAGATTCTGCCAATTTTGTCGCTGCATTGTTTGTTGAACCGTGAGCATATTAACTTTTCCTATTCTGCTTTTTTTTCGAAGCATATAATCGAGGCTTGGAGGTTTTTTAGAGAAATATACCTGCATGAGTTCATAAAAAACTTGATAAATAAATTAAAAACCCTAAAAATATTCGTTGATCGCTGAATAGTAGAATGTTGCTATCAAAATCTTTAAATCAAATGGAAAAAATTATCGCATTTAACTTGGTTTTGCCTGATTCTTACTTAAAAGCGGCAATATTAGTTTCTCTGTTGAGTGTTTTAGTTCTGATTGGTATCTTCTTTTATCTTAATCATTATACTAAACGCCGCTATTTCACGATCTGGGCTTGTGGATGGATGTTTTACACGATCTGGCTTGTGTTGAGTTTTTATATTCAAGGCAAGGATGAGGGACCTTTTATGCTTATGCTTCGGCAGTGGTGTATAAGCATTGTGGCAAGTTTATTTTTCTGGGGGAGCGCCCGTTTTTTAGGGAACCATGTGGGTCAGCGGCTGGTGGCTTTATTTATAGGATTTCTGCTTGTCTGGAGTTATGTAGGAGCGTATTACTTGGATAATTACTGGCAGGTGCGGTTGCCGATTTATACGTTAATCTGCCTGACGAGCTGGCGGATTGCTCACTGTTTCTTACTTTATCGCAAACGGCATAAGTTCATTGGCGCTGGATTGCTTTCTTTTGGTTTTATTTTTTGGGGATTGTTTCACATACTTTATCCAATAATGCAGAGGTATCCTGAACTCCATGTATCAAGTTATTTCCTGTCCGCAGTTATTCAGCTTTTCATAGCGGTAAGCATGATTGTTCTGGTTCTTGAAGAATCGCGGAAGGCAAGAGAAAAGGCAATCCGGAATATTATCGAAGAGAGCAAGCAGAACGAAAACCTGAAAGTTGCTGTTGCGTTAACAGAAGAACGATATCGGTCGCTGTTTGAGCAGGCTGCCGAAGGGATTTTAATTGTTGATGTGGACAGTCTGAATTTTATTGACATAAACCGCGTTGGCGCGAGGATTCTGGGCATTGAAAAATCGGAGGCTCCCAATCATTGCTTGAAAGATTTCTGCTGCGCGGACGAAAAGAAGGTTTCCGAATTTAAAAGTGGTCTTGAATGGTTCAGTTTTCTTACACAGCAAAGGCCGCTTTACATACGGCGAAAAAACGGTTCTGTAATTGCGACTGAACTCGATGGTTCAATCGTCAGTATCGGTGATAGGAAGGCGTTTCAGATTTTCCTGCGGGAGATGACCGAACGATATATGCTTGAACAACAACTGAGACAGGCTGAAAAATTGTCAGCGCTCGGTCAGATGATTTCCGGCGTTGCGCATGAACTGAATAATCCGCTGTCAGTTATCAAGGGATTTGTGGAGGTTATACTCCGACATCATGAGCTTCAGCCGAACACACGCGTTGACCTTGAAAAGGTATTAAAGGAATGTGATAGGGCTGAAAGCCTTGTTAAAAACTTTCTCACATTTGCCCGTGAGCGGCAGTTACGCCGCGAGCCTGTTAATATTAATAGTATTATAGAATCTGTAATGGAGACGCGTCGGTTTACAACCCAGATATCGCAGGTTTCCGTGAATTATGAACTGGATAATAACCTGCCTGTTACTTCGGCTGATCCTGACCAGATCCGACAGGTTTTAGTAATTCTTGTTAACAATGCGCTTCAGGCGATGGAGAAGAGTCCACCACCGCATATCCTGACCTTGCGCACAAGCGTTTATGACGGGACAATCAAAGTAGAGGTTCAGGATAACGGACCCGGTGTTCCACCACATCTTGAGACAAAGATATTCGAACCGTTTTTTACGACAAAAGAGGTTGGCACCGGCACCGGGCTTGGGCTTTCGCTTGCCCATAGCATTCTTGCCGAGCACAGGGGCAAGATTTACCATCGCCGACCGAAGGAAGGTGGTGCGTGTTTTGTGTTTGAAATTCCGATTGTTAAGCCGGAGGCTCTGCAGAAACCGAATGGTCAGGAGAGCATCGTTGAGGAAATTAAAAAGCCAAGTTTTCCAGCCAAAGTACTTTTGGTTGATGATGAGAAGAACGTCCTTGACATGGTTTCCGAGATGCTCTCACTTACGGGATATGTGCCCACAATGTGCAATTCTGCCACCGAAGCCCTCGAAATTCTCGATAAACAGGAATTTCACGTAATTATTTCGGATATTAAGATGCCTGAAATGGACGGCAAAAGGTTTTATGAGGTTCTGCGCAATCGTAAGCCTGAATATGAGAAGCGAGTAATTTTCCTGACAGGCGACACAATTGGAGAGGAAACACAGATGTTCTTAAAATCTACCGGCGCGCGTTATATTCAAAAGCCGTTTCAGATTGCTACAATTCAGGCTGCTATAGAAGAAAAACTGGCAGGTCTCAATCTTCGCCCACATCAAGACACGCAAGCCTCGTAAAGTCTCTGACAAGGAGTCGCGTGCCTACGAGCGCCATAGGACCCCATGCCTCGTGCGCGTCGAGAACCTGAGCCTGAGCCAATAAGTTAAAGGCGGAGGGGTCAGCGCTGATAAGCGAAAGCTTGCCGTTTTCGGAAAGCGCATAGAAGTAATCTCCCGCAAGCAGAAACGGACCTAAGCCGAATTGGTTTTTTGGTGTGCTTGCCCACACTGGTTTACCTTCGGTGGTTATGCATACAAACTGACCATCAGCACGAATGCCGAAAATATGGTTTTTGTAAAAAACAGGTGTGTGCTGTGTGGCGCCAAAGATTTCAGGTGTAAGTTTATACAATTTATGGACTGTGATTTTCCCGTTTTCCTCTTTCAATTGAATCATGGCGCTGCCTGCGCCGTAGCCGCCGGTGAGAAATATTTTGTCTTCGCCGATTGGCAGTGGAGATGGAATATTTGCTATGGTTATTTTCCATTCCGGAAATTCCCACAGGATTGAGCCATCACTGGCAGATACGCCGACAACACCACCGCTTGAACAGTACACATACATGCGTTTGCCATTAAAAACCATCGGGACAACGGAGGAATGTGTCATTTTCCAGTCGTTTGGATTCGGTGTTTTCCAGATCACCTTTCCGCTGTCGCAATCCACTGCCATGAGAAGTGCGTCTTTGCCACCGGGTGCAAGGATGAGTCTGTTTGTTTCAACAAGGGGGCACTGTCCGGCATACCATTGAGGAACAGTTGTTCCGTATTCCTTGACGAGGTCAATTCCCCATTTAAACTCACCGGTTTGGGCGTCTGCGCATACGACATGGCATTTTGGTCCCATCGCAATTACGTATTTATCTGTTACCGCAGGGACAGTGCGGGTTATGCCATGGTTGCGCTTAATGGAAACAGGATAGGTCAGACGCCATATCTCTTTGCCATCGTCAAGGGATAGACAACGCAGTGCGTCTTTCTTATTTTCCCTGTCGTAGTCCATGAGATAGATCATGCCGTTTTTTACTGCCGGTCCGGCATAGCCTTCACCGACCTCGATTTCCCACAGTTTTTTAGGCATGCCCTGTTGCCATGTAGTGGCGAGTTTTTTATCGGGCTTCACAATGTTATCGCGTCCACCACCGCGGAACATAGTCCACTCGCCGGGATATTTTGAAGGGATACCATTCCCTTTTACAAGTTGGATAGACTGAAATGGATTAGCGGTTGCAGCGGCGATTTCGGCTCCGGGCGGACGATCCTGCCCCGGTTCGCGCATTTTGAGAGCGGGTCTTTTACTTGTTCCCACCCATAGTCCAAATACAAAAGCCGCTATTATTCCAACAACTGTTGGCAGATAACGCGCATACTTTTCGACAACGCCGTTCATGATATGTAGTTTAAAATATCATAAATTAGTCCAATGAAAATCTAAAATTAAAGCGTGTTTGAATCGTATATGCGGGTGAAATGGTTATAAAGACAGATAGAAATTTATCCGGGAATAGATGCAGAGATGTTTCAATTGGTTACCGCTATCCACATTAGTTGAGATAAATCCGCAAAATGAGGCAAATATTTATGTTTTGCAGAAAGGCATTTTAGATTTAATTGGACAAAAATAAGTAAATTGATTAAAAGGGCAGTATGACAAGATTTGGGTTTATTGGAGTTTTAATTTTTAGTGTGGCTTTAAGCGCAATTGCGTCAGAAGGTATAAATGTCCTGACGGAGCAGGAGAAACAGCAGGGGTGGCGGTTGCTGTTTGACGGCAAATCTACCGATAACTGGCGTGGATATCGTAAGGATGCATTTCCGCAGACCGGATGGAAGATACAGGATGGTTGCCTTGTAAAGGTGGCAAAGGAACGTGGCGGCGATATTATCACAAAAGAACAGTTCGAAGATTTTGAGTTGCAATGGGAGTGGAAAATCCCGCCTCGCGCAAACAATGGTGTGAAGTATTTTGTAACAGAACAGCGACCCGGTGCTCCTGGACATGAATACCAGATGATTGACGATTCGACCCTTAAAAACCGTAAACAGATGACAGCCTCATTTTACGATGTCCTGCCGCCAAAAGAGCATGCTCCAATTAAACTCGCGCCGGAGTGGAATTTCTCGAAAATCGTTGTTAAAGGTAACCACGTTGAACACTGGCTCAATGGGGAGAAAGTGCTTGAATATGAGTGTGGAAGTCCGGAACTAAAAGCAGCCATTGCAAATAGCAAATTCAAAAATGCAAAAGGTTTTGGTGAAAAAATAAAGGGACACATCATGCTCACCGACCACTCTGACGAATGCTGGTTCAGGAACATTAAAATCCGTGTGTTAACACCGGACAGCAAGTAAAAACGGATCTGCAATGTTTTATTCTAAATCATAAATTTAGTAGCACTACTATTAATTAATTTTTGCCTGTCCTGTTTATCCTGTTAATTAATAAATTTCTGTTTATTTCCCTCTTGGACTCCGTGTTCTCTGTGGTTTTATTTTTTTTAACCACAAAGGGCACAGAGAAGACAGAGAAATAAAATTTTTAAAAGGATAGGAAGGATAGGTAGGATTATCAGGAGTTTTTAAATAATGGGGCGAGTAAAAATTGAAGAATAACAAATTTAAAAAAATTTTGTTTAATATCTTAATTAACGAACCAGATAAAAATTGGTAAAATAAAGAAGATTTTTATGATGTGAAACTGTTGTTATAGTAGAAATAAAATGAATATTGAAAAGCCCCTGAAATTGACTGGAAAAACATATATACTCGTCATCGAAAATTATAAAGAACGGAACGTTAAAATAGGGAGGTTAGGGGAATTGCATTTTCCAGCAGGTATATATGCATATATCGGTTCGGGAAAGAAAAACTTAATAGCACGGATAAAGAGGCATCTTTCTACTGATAAAAAGAAATTCTGGCATATTGATTATTTTCTGGACGGAGATGCTGGAATAAAAGAAATATGGATAAGCCCCGAAGGGATTGAATGTAAAACGGCGAGATTTTTTATTAAAAACGGTTTTGGGAAGTGCGATTTATTTGGGGAGTCGGGGAAATGCTGGGTTTCAAAGCATATAGCGCCATGTCGCGGAAAGGCAACACCACCTGTGCCAACAATCTTTCCATTGAAATGGTTCGCAGTGTAAATTTGTAATCCGGGTTGTGTTGTGTAGACTTCCATAATCCTGCCGCTGTTAGGCTCAAAGAGTCTTGCTGCAAAGTATGGGGGCTTACCTTCGCATCGCAGCACAAAGTTATGGTCGTAGCCGCCAGGACGCGGAATAAATTGTCCAATGCGTTCTCCAACCTTATGCGGCGTGGTGAAATCGAGAGCGGTACCTTTGACGAATAGGATTTCTCCTGTGGGGATTAACTGGCTATCAGATGGGGTGTAAAAATCCGCGGCAATCATAAGTTCGTGGTTTAGGATGTCGCCATAGCCTGCAAGGTTAAAATAACTGTGATTTGTGAGGTTAACGACAGTGGGTTTATCAGTTTCGGCTTCGTAAATGAGTTTTACCTCGTTGTCGTCGGTCAAAATAACAGCAACTGTGGTCTTGAGGTTTCCGGGATAACCTTCTTCGCCGTCTTTTGAAAGGTATTCGAAAATCACGCCTGCGGAGGTTTGATCCGAGGTTTTTCCGCGGATTTCCCAGAGCACTTTGTCGAAGCCGCGTCTTCCGCCGTGGATATGGTTTGTTCCTGAATTCGGTGTAACTTTGTATTCGATGTCGTCAATTTTGAACCGCGCGCCACTAATGCGGTTTGCGAACCTTCCGATAACAGCGCCGAGGGTCGGACCGTTAACAAACCGTTCAAACTGGTCAAACCCGACGACTACATTTGTAAAGTTTCCGTTTTTATCAGGAACATGGATTTCGGTAATTGTGACGCCGAGGTTGGCAATTTTTACGACTGCGCCATTTTTGTTTTTCAATGTTAAGCGTTTAACCACACGACCATCGGGAAGTTTTCCCCAATCTTCTTCCGTTATCCGGTCAATACTGGCGGAGGCGTCTGCGGCAAGCGTCAGCCATCCGCCGCAAATTGTTAACAATCCTATAAATACACAGACCACTGCACATTTATGCGCTTTTTTCATAGTGAGGTTTTGATTTGTTTTTTAAAATTAAAGGACGGTTGTTGCAAGCCATTTTGACGCAAGGTCGCGGATATACTTTTCTTTTGGGTCTTTCCTGCTATCGCGCAGGTATGTAAAGATTTTTGCCGCTTCTTGTTTTTTCCCTTTTGCCGCAAGTGCTTCGGCAAGCTGGATACACGCCGAAGCCATTTTTGAGTGTTCAAAGTGTGATTCTGCATCGGCAGCTTTTATTAGGTCTGGAATTGCCTGCTCGTCAACAGTTTTCACAATCCCCCATGCGCCGGTGAGTCTGATATTTATGTCTGCGTCCTTCAATGCGTCGCGGAAGATTTTCGACGAATCCGCATCGCCAAGTGCAGCGAGACTTTGGATTGCCACAAGACGGCATCTGCCCTTACAGTCGGGGAACGCCGCTTTGAACTGCTGGACGGCGCCTTCATTAATTGATATAAGAGCTGCCGCTGCATAGTCGCATAAATTTTCGTTTGTCAGCAATTTGCCGAGGGCAGGGACGACTTCTTTATCACCAATGCGCTGAAGTTGGCGAGCAAGGAATCCCTGAACATATTCGGGGGTTTTCCCATCGCCAAGATACGAGGCAAAAATGCGTGCAACCATCTTCCGCTGTTCTTGCTTGCCGTCTTTTCCGGTGTAAACGGCGAGGATATGCGTCAGATATTCGGCTTTATAGTTTTTGAATTCGGGTGAGCCGGGGTCTTTGACCATACTGATAAGTTCCCTGATGCTGTTCGGCGCGCCTTTAAGGAGTGTTTCACAGATCTCTGCGGCAACCTCTGGTTCCGGACCTGTGAATTTGCTTTCCGGGTTCTGTGGGATCGGTTTTTTCTCGCCTTCGGGCTGTTTTTTTGCCTGCTCGATTGCCTCCAACTCTTTGTCGGTCGGCGGCATTTTCTCTACCAGTTCAGCAACATTGATTTTCTCTGCCATAAATTGTTTCCTTTCGTATTTTGTTCTGGTTAAGGATTTTGCTACGGATTACAGGTGCCAAGGCGGACGCATTGGCTGGTATGCGAGGCGGTTAGCCTCTTCATCGCCGATTATAACCTCTTTTACCGGGTCGAATTTAATTTTTCTGCCGACCCGTATGGCGATGTTCGCAAGGTGGACGATTGTGATTGTGCGATGAGCAGCCTCTGCGTTACCGCCTGCGGGTTTGCGTTGTTTTACTGCTTCGGCAAATGTTAACAAAGGTTCGGGGTCGGGCATCTGTTTTAATTTCTCGCGGTCTTCTGGGTCAAGGTCTTCAAGGCTTACGCCACGCGGTTTCTTTTTCTCCCATGGGTCGCCCCATTCGGCGCTGTCAAGGACAAGCGTCAGACCGTTAGCGTATTTTAATTCTACCCAGCCCCACATGCCGCAAACCTCCGGGTGTGCTGGTGGAGCATGGGCTTCGACCTCAACAGGGGCGGTGTCGTCGAGACCGTAAGTCCATGTTATGGGGTCAAGATAGTGTTGAGCCATATCGGCAAGGCCGCCTCCTTCGTAATCCCAATAACCGCGGTGTGTGCCGCCGACGCGGTGAGGATGATACGGTTTCATCGGCGAAGGACCCACGTACATATCCCAGTCAAGGTTCGGAGGAACAGGTTGAGGCTTTGCATTCACAAGACCACTCCATTCCTTAACTTTGAATCCTCCACGGCGGACGATTACGACCTCGCATTTTTTCAAGAGTCCGCTTTTCATTATCTTGCGGGTCAGCACCTTTTTTGGGTCTTTAGCCTCGCCAAATCTGCCGAAGGTGCCGATCTGAAAGATGCGTCCGTATCGTTTTTCGGCTTCTGCAACAGCCCTGCCTTCGGCTATGAAACGGGTCATTGGTTTTTCGCAAAGGACGTCTTTGCCGGCTTCCATAGCGGCAATTGAAATGAGGGCATGCCAGTGTGGCGGAGTTGCTATTGCCACAACATCAATATCTTTCCTATCCAGCACATACCGGAAATCCGTATAGGTGGTTTTGTTATCGGCTTTGCCTTTCCAACGGACATCGCATCTTGCCAGTTGGACGACATTCAGTCCTTTTTGCATTTCGCCGAATGTGCCGGGTCCGCGTCCGCCGCAACCGATCAACGCCCCGCCAAGCGTTTCGCTGGGGGGAACGTAACCTTCGCCGCCGATGACATGGCGCGGGACAATCATGGCTGCGGTTCCGGTGGCTATTACCTGTTTGATGAACGACCGGCGGGTAATTGTGCAGGTTGCTTTCATAAAATTAAAAATGTGTTATAGTATTTGATACTTGGATTTAATTTTATAATTCGACGTTAAACTGAACAACAGAATTCAATAGTTACTTGACTATTTTTTAATTAGGGTCAATCTTAACTGCTCTGTTTTGTGTTATCGAATATGCAACATATCAGGAATATTGCGATTATTGCTCACGTTGACCACGGCAAGACAACGCTTGTTGATTGCCTGCTCAAGCAGTCGGGCATTTTTCGCTCAAATCAGGCAATCGTTGCCGAAGAGCGGATAATGGACATGCTTGACCTTGAGAGGGAAAAAGGTATTACCATCAAAGCAAAAAATGCCTCTTTTAAATACAAGGATTACCACATCAACATTGTTGACACTCCGGGACACGCCGATTTTGGTGGCGAGGTTGAACGCATAATGAATATGATTGATGGTGTTTTGCTTGTTGTGGACGCCGCCGAAGGACCACAGGCGCAGACCCGTTTTGTGCTCCGAAAGGCGCTTGAAGCAGGAGCAAAACCTATCGTTGTTATTAACAAGATTGACCGCGAGAAAGCAAAACCAAACGAGGTTTTAGACCAAGTATTTGAACTTTTCCTGCAACTACATGCGACCGATGAGCAGCTCGACTTTCCTATCATTTTCGCCAGTGCAAAAGAAGGCTACGCGAAAACACGCCTCGACGAACCGAGCAACTCCATGGAACCACTCTTTGAGGCAATTATCCGTCACATCCCTCCGCCCCGGGCACAGGCAGAGGGCGACTTTAAACTACTTGTGGCGAACCTTGATTATTCGGATTATCTGGGAAGAATTGCCTTTGGAAAGATTTACAGCGGAAAAGTTCACGTGGGCGACACTATTTACTGCATACACGGCAACGGAACACGCGAAGCCGGCAAGGTAACCGCAATATTTCATTTTGAGGGGCTTAAAAGGATTGAAATCGAGGAAGCCGGCGCAGGGGATATTATTGGCATTGCTGGTATGGAAAATGTGTTTATAGGGGAAACTCTGACAACAAGCGAAACAGCCGAACCTTTGCCGTTTGTGCCAATTGACCCGCCGACAATCCAGATGCAGTTTGCTGTAAATGATGGTCCGCTTGCCGGCACTGAGGGACAGTTTGTTACAGCAAGGCATATTAAAGAGCGTTTAATTAAGGAGACCAGAACAAACGTTTCGCTTCAAGTCTCTGATACAGACCAGCCAAATGTCTTCCTTGTAAGCGCGCGTGGCGAAATGCAGATTGCTATTTTGGTTGAACAGATGCGGCGCGAAGGCTATGAAGTCCTCGTTTCACGTCCGGAAGTTATTTATAAACGGGATGAGAACGGAAATCTGCTCGAGCCAATTGAGAAGGTGTTCCTTGAAATCCCGAAAGATTTTATGGGACCTGTCCTTGAAAACCTATCCACGCGCAAGGCGGAGATTACATATATGAACCACCATGGCGATCAGGTCAGCATAGAAGCCCTTGTGCCAACACGCGGACTTATCGGTTTTGAGACAGATCTTGTGAACCAGACCCGCGGTCTTGGTGTGATGAGCCACCTGTTCCACGAATACGGACTGTATCGAGGCGAAATCCCGGCAAGAAAAAACGGCTCGCTTGTGAGTATAGAGGATGGTGTTGCCACTGCTTACGCATTAGACCAGTTACAGGAGCGTGGAAGGCTTTTCATCGGACCGGGCGAAAAAGTTTATCAGGGGATGATAATCGGCGAAAACTCGCGTGAAAACGATATCCCCGTAAACCCGACCAAATCAAAACACCTGACCAATATGCGGTCGAAGGGCGAGGGCGTAGGGATTCAGCTTGAACCGCCGTTAAAGATGTCCCTTGAACGAGCCCTTGAATACATCGGGCCGGATGAATATGTGGAAGCTACGCCGAAGAGTCTGCGTTTGCGTAAGAAAATCCTCGATGAAACCAAACGCAAGCGCGCGATGATGCAGATGAAAGTGGCTTAAATGTTGTATTCGGTTGCGATTATTCTATTGATGCGCATTTAAGCAATAACCAGCAAGGAATTAAAACCTGTCCTTGACGGAATAATTCAATAAGATAGGATTAAATGTAATTTGTTTTTGTAAAGGTAAAATAATAAAAAACATCTGGAAAGGAACTATGAGCAGAATTGAAAACATAATTGCGCGCGAAATCCTTGATTCTCGCGGAAACCCGACAGTCGAAGTCGATGTCATCCTTGAATGCGGTGTGGTTGGACGTGCGGCAGTGCCGAGCGGAGCCAGCACAGGCGAAAACGAAGCGCTTGAACTGCGCGACGGAGACAAGAAGCGTTTCTTCGGCAAGGGTGTCAAAAAGGCTGTGGATAACGTCCACAAGAAGATTTTACCGGCACTGCAAGGAGTAGATGCCCTCGACCAGCTTACCGTTGACCAAATAATGCTTGACCTCGATGGCACAAGCACAAAATCGAATCTTGGCGCAAATGCAATTTTGGGTGTTTCTTTGGCAACAGCAAAAGCGGCTGCGGCATACCTTGGACTTCCTCTTTATAAGTACATTGGCGGAACAAATGCAAAGGTACTGCCTGTTCCGATGGCAAACGTTATCAACGGTGGCGCTCACTCCGATGCACCGATTGATTTTCAGGAATTCATGATTATGCCGAAGGGATTCGATAAATTCAGCGAAGCCCTACGCGCCATTGTCGAAACATTCCATGCCCTGAAAGCAGTTCTTAAGAAACGCGGTCTGAGCACAGCGGTTTAAAGTGAACCAGATTGGTTCGCTGACCGAGACATTGGATTGCATTAAACTTGCAAAAGAAAACAAATACACAACCGTCATCAGCCATCGTTCCGGCGAAACAGAAGACGCAACAATTGCGGACATCGCCGTTGCAACAAACGCTGGCCAAATCAAGACAGGTTCGCTGAGCAGAACAGACAGAAACGCCAAGTATAATCAACTCCTCCGTATTGAGGAAATGCTTGGTAAGAACGCCGTTTATGCAGGCGTCCTGATGAAGTAATACATGTGTTAAATTGCAAAATAACCAAATACTGACTACAAACCGGACAGGGTAAGACCCGGGACGGTTTCAATAGTAGACATTACCGGTAGGCAGCAAATGCTTGCCGGTTTTTGTTTTATTTCAAGAATATTTAGTCTGCACTTACCTTCATCCTCACGGTCTTCAACGTTATTCAGTGTTTTGATGTTAAGGGAAATTAGAATGGAATGTTTCTAAGAAGCGGCATTCACAAAAGTAATTTTACATAGATCGCGCGTTTTTCGGATTAGCAAAGTCAGAGTGCTTAATAATTGATAGAATGCGTGTTAAAAACGTTATTTTTTAAATTCGATTGCGTCGATTTCTTCCAGCGATGGGGCAGTCCATATCTGGACGTTTTTACGTGAGCCGCTGCCGGTAAAGCAGCCAACGGCAATTGCATTTCCGTCGGGCGAAAACATGACTACGCCAACGTCGTCATTGAAATCATTCAAGGTCATGAGTTCCTGAAAGGTTTCGGCGCTCCAGAATTTAACAGTGTCGTCTGTGCTACCGGTGGCGATAGTTTTACCATCAGGCGTGATTGATACGGAAGTAATGACCTCTTTGTGTCCGGAAAGTACAGCAATCTGGTCGCCGGAATAAATATCCCAGACCCGCGCCGTGCCGTCTGTTCCGGCTGTGATAAGGTAACGCAAATCTGGGAAAAACTTTACGTCCCAAATTGTCCATTTATGACCGCGGCAGGTGGCAATCTTTGTGCCAGCCGGGATTTCCCAGAGTTCAACTGTGTAGCCGGAGCCTGTTCCGGCAAGGATTCTGCCATCAGGTGATATAGCAAGCGGACCTGAAAATTTATCGCCCAGTGATTGCGATTCGCTGTCGCCTTTTTTCATCAGAAGTGTGCTGCTGGATAAGTCCCACAATTTAATTTCCTCTGCTGTTGCTGTGGCAAGGTAGCGGTTGTCGTCAGAGATACATAGCCAGACGACAGGGTCTGAATGGGCTTCGAAAGATTTTTTGAGTTTACCTGTTTTAAGCGAGAAGATATCCACTGTGCCATTGCGTCTGCCCACAACGAGGGTGTTGAGGTCTTTGGAAACGGAGAATCCGGTTCTGTCGTTGTCTTTATACTGCGGACATGGATTGGTAAGAATCTTTCTTTCGGGAACATCCCATAACTGAAGGGTTTTATCGAAGCCGAGGGCGAGGAGTCTGTTTCCGGACGGCGAAAACCCGAGCGGCACCATTGCGTTTGTAAGTGAGTTGTCGATAGAGGTGGTCGTCGCAGACCATATTTTTGCTGTCATGTCTTTACTTCCGGAGGCAATCCATTTTGAATCCCGGGAAAATGCAACACACCAGACTTCGTTGTGATGTCCGTAGAGCGTGGCAAGGTGATAGCATGTCGGGATTTCCCAAAGTTTGATCGCCTGATCAAATCCGCCTGTGGCAAGCTTTTTTGAATCGAAAGAGAAGTTGAGCGTGTAAACTGTGCTTTCATGAGCTGTCCATGAGGAAATCTCCGAGCCGGTTGTTGCGTCCCAGAGTCTTACAATGCCTTTCCACTCCGCAACGGCGATGTATTTGCCATTTGGGGAAACTGCCATGCATGTCGGATTTTCAAGATGGCAGATAATCGGATTAGAGAGCGGTTTTCCCGAAATATCCCATAACTGGAGGTGGTATGCCTGGTCGTCTTCTCTGGATATCAGGTAGATTCTGCCGTCGGGCGAAACTGCGCGGAATGTATGGATGTCGTAAAAATTATCCTCGGGAAAATCGCGTGGTTCCCATGTGATTGTTTCGAAAAACAGTGTTCCGATGACAAACGACTTTGCCGCAACAGTCTGTTTATCCGGCAAAAAAAAGAGTGGCAGATTTGCCCGTTGCAGCTGAGCAACCTGAGTCCAGTTTGTTGTATTAAAAAGATAGATACTTATGGCTGTCTGGAATATAAGCAGCGAGCCGTCCTGATTAAAAAACAATGTCCCACGGGCAACAGGACTGTCCAGTTCGCCGAGTTTTGCGATTATTTTTTGTTTTTCGATGTCCCAGACGTAAACGAACGGGGTGCGTTCTGTTGTAACCAGTTTTTTACCGTCCGGAGAAAACGCCACTGTCTCAACAAAGTCTTGGTGTGGCAGAGAAAGCCGCTCCTGTCCACGGGTTAATTTCCATAGATAACGCCATTCAAAGCCGCGGATGTCCCCATGACCGCCGACGGGGAGGTGTTTTCTGAGCAACTCATAAGCCCTTCCGCGGTTATTTTCGAGCAGTGCGCGTTGGGCAAGGTTTATGTCGGATACGTAAAGGTTTCTCAGCGCCTCGCGGGATGAGAGTTCGGCGCGGACAGCCTGAATGGCTGCGTCTTTTGCCTTCTGTTCTGCAAGTTTTCGGGCAGACACAGCCTCACGCCATTGCCAGATTACTCCTGCAAGTCCTGTGGCAGCAACAATAATAAGCAACGCAGAGAGCGTGGCAATTGCAGGTTTTCGTTTTGCCCATTTTACAAGTTTTTCAAAGCGGGTTGCCGGTCGGGCGAGTATGGGTTCGCCGGCGAGCCATCTTTCAAGTTCAAGCGCCACGTCGAGCGCCGACGGATACCGTCGCGAGGGCTCTTTTTCCAGACATTTAAGGCAGATTGTTTCGAGTTCAGGGTCAACCGATGGATTTAAGGCAGAGGGACGTTCCGGTTCTTTTTCGATTACCTGACGGATAACGTCCACGAAGTTTTCGCCTGTAAACGGTGGTCTTCCCACAAGCATTTCATAGAGAATAGCGCCAAGACTGTAAACGTCTGATGCTACGGAGATATCCGCAGTCTTTCCCGTTGCCTGTTCGGGGGACATATAAGCGGCACTGCCGATTATCGCCTGACTTTGGGTGAGTTCGTTATCTTTCTGTTCAATTATTTTTGCCAGCCCGAAGTCGGTCAGGTGAGGCTCGCCATCTTTATCCAGCAAGACGTTCGTTGGTTTTAAATCGCGGTGGAGAATTCCGTGCTGATGAGCGTAATGGACAGCGCGGGCAATTTTTGCAAGGCATTCGGCGGCTTTTCGTTGGGTCAATTTTTTCTTTCTAATTGCCTCTGAGAGGTTTTCCCCCTCAATCAGACGCATGCTGTAAAAATAAACGCCATCGTGTTCGCCGATTTCATATATCGGGACAATCCGCGGGTGGTCGAGTCGGGCGGCTGCTGTGGCTTCAGTTTTAAAGCGCTGAATCTCTGCGGTTGTGGCAAGTTGACCTGAACGGATCATTTTGAGCGCGACAATGCGGTTCAGGCTTATCTGTCGCGCCTTGTAGACAATGCCCATACCGCCTTTGTCAATTAACTCAAGAAGTTCATAATCTCCAAAGGTTTGGACGGAGTCGTCGGTTTTTTGCCGGACAGATTGTTCCTGAGCGGTTAAGTCAGCAGGAGTTTCTTTCTTTATTTCGGAAATTATTTCGAGACCATGTTTTAGGAGACAGGCAGGACATAACCCGTCCGGCGAGTCGCCTTTGAGGGGTGTTTTGCAATCAGGACATATACGAGTATCAGCCATTAATAGTTAAACTGCCCGCACTCACGGACTATATGGCACCGTGCCCGTGGCGTCCACAGTGTAACCCCACTTTTTAATATAATACTGCGCCGGTTTAAATTCATCCTTTGTTTCTTTGAGTTTTTTATTTAACAGGTCGTCGAGTTCTTTCTGTATGTCCTTGAATTGCGGGTTGTTAACAAGGTTTGTCATCTGGAACGGGTCGTTTTTATTGTCAAAGAACAGCCATGGACCGTTAATGTCGCGGACGTATGTGTATCTTTCCGTCCGTATGCCGCGAAATTCCCTACCGCCTTGCGACCGCAGCCATTGTCCGAATGGCGCCACGCATGAAATCAATTTAACATTGTCGCCGGGGTTTTTCCCGCCGCGGAGGTAGCCACTGTAATCAAGACCCTCGACTGTGGGTGGTATCTTTACGCCGCACAATCCAAGGATTGTCGGCATAAGGTCTTCCATGCTTATGAGGGCATCCAGAGTTTTCCCATTGGAGTTCGTGAGAGCCGGATAGCGGATAATCAGCGGGACACGGATGGATTCATCATAGGGACGTTGTTTATACTGCGCTCCCTGTGAACCAAGCATGTCGCCGTGGTCGGATAAGAAGATAATTATGGTGTTATCTTTTAACCCGAGTTCGTCAATAGTGCTGACGAGTTCACCGACACATTTATCAAGAGCAAAGCAGTGGGCGTAGTATCCGTGGAGCATATTGCGAGCCCTTTCTTCCCAGTCTGGCGGTACATTTTTTCTTAATACGAACTTTGAGGGGTCGAACATTTGTTTAATCTCTGTTGGCACCATGTGGTAAGGCTCGTGCGGAGGGCCGAAAGAGAGCATAAGGAAAAACGGTTTCGTGTTTCCCTTGCGGTTTTTCAGATATTCAATAGCATCTTTTGTCTGAGCGAATGCATCGTAGCCTTCCCATTTCAGTTTTTTCGGGGTGTCGGCATAGTAGAACGAGTTTGAATAGTTATGAGTGCATTCGAGGACTTTCCAATAATCGAAACCGCGTCGTCGCTCTTTGGGAATAAAATTAGACCTGCCATGACCGTCTATATGCCATTTACCAATGTAAGCAGTGTCATAGCCGGCGTTTTTAAGGACTTCGGAAATTGTAACTTCGTTTAGCGGCAACATTAAATCGTTCATGAATAAGCCATGGCTAAGCGGACGCCTGCCTGTCATGAATGTTGCGCGCGCTGGGGTGCAAACCGGAATGGGCGATATTGCGTTTGCCATGACGATGCCTTCTCTTGCGAGTTTGTCAAGATTTGGCGTTTTTGCGTTTGGGTCTCCGGCGAAACCGAACGCCTGAGCGCGCCACTGGTCTGCCATTACCACGACAAGATTCGGTTTTTCGCCTGCGGCATAGACAACAGATACCGTGCTGATTGCCAGCGCCAGAAACAATCCTATTGTTTTAGTTTTCATCGCTCAAACCTTTCAAAAAAGCCAGAATCAATTCCGGCAATTCTTTACTGTAACCGCCTTCAAGGACACAAAAAATTTTCTTGCCTGTCATTTTTAATTGACGTCCAAGCCAGTAATAATCTTCAACCTCCAGCGCTTCTGTTCCGAGAGGGTCTTTTTTAAAACCGTCGAAACCTGCGGATACGGCTATGACGTCGGGATCATATTTCTGGAGGTCATTAAGCGAAACAGATAATTTATCGAGATACACCTGACGCGGGGCGTGGGGAGGGATTGTGTAATTGAAACAATTATTTCCAATATTGAATCCGCCGGTTCCGGGATAATGAGGAAATTCATGAACGGAATAAAAAGCCACGTTTTTCTGGTTAAGGAAAATTTCTTCAGTCCCGTTGCCATGGTGTAGGTCGAAATCGTAGATTGCAACCTTCAGATGAAAATCATCGATAAGCATTTTTACGGCGATTGCAATGTTGTTGAAATAACAGAATCCCATTGCGCGGTATCTGGTGGCGTGATGACCAGGCGGACGCATGAGGCTGAAACCAATCTGGTTATTGAATATGCACTTTGCGGATGCAATTGCGCCACCGACAGCACGCACCGCATATTCGTAAATGTTAGGATAAGCCGGTGTATCGAGGTCAAAATTGCCGTTCGGATTTTTTACCTGTTTTATCAGGTCAATGGAATGAACCCGCAGAATCATGTCATCGTTTATAATTTCAGGTTCACCCCATTCAATAGCAACTTCATTCTGATTTTTAAGTCTCTCAATGGTTTTAAGAATCCTGAGGGGACGCTCCGGATGCTTTTTAAATGAATATTCGGCGCATCGTATGTCCGTTATTACCTTTATTGGCATATTAATTGAGACCGCAAAGTTTTTTACCCTATCCCGTGTAATTAAATTTTTCACAAAACTGACATAATGTTTCAAACAAAATCTTCCATTGCGCGCATTTTTGCAAAAAAAAATTTTGTAGGCTTTTGCAACCTGACAAGATTTCAGCTTGGTTTTACAGCCTAAAAATTTTTTTAAAAAATTTTTAGACTATGACAGCTTTTGTCCTACCCCTGATGTTAGAATTCTTTCAGATATTTGAAAACTGAAATGGGATAAACGGATTAAGGTGTTAAGCGCGCAGAAAAAGATTTTTATCACGCCAAGGGACAAAAGGTGAGGGAGACGCTCATTTCCGGGTGGGGGACATGGTGGCGCGCGGCGTAGTTTGCCTCCTTCCGTGCCGCGCGCCGCCTGTTTAAAAAATTCAATTATCGTAGGCAAAACCATCAATCAATCCCGGGAATCTATCGCATATCCGTATTGACCCGACCGCATCAGATTTAGAGGCTTCCGGTTTTGTAGAAAACGCTTTGAATCAAAAGATAACCGTGTAGAATTGTCTCAAAGTCGCAGGTATCCGGTTGATGAGAAAGATTTTAAAGATTAAATATGTGATTGCGCTGGTTCTGGCGTTCTGGATAGGCATTTTTCTATATAATTATTACCCGTCAAAGACAGAATAGAGGTTTGGATTATTTTCAGGGTTTTAAGAATCTTCCGAAGAGTCTCATAAAATTTTCTTCCACAATTGCGGCAAAGCGGGTTTTCTCAATGTTAAGTAAATGAGCAAGGTAATCATAAATAGCAGGCAAGTTAAGGGGGCTGTTAATTGGTCTGCCTGTAGTTTTTTCTAAAAGAGGATGAACAATAAGGGATTCGGGGGGAAGCTGGTCTGGGGCATCGGTTTCCACTAAAATACGGTTAAGCGGGATTTTTTTGAAACTTTCGCGTTGTTCAATCTTGTTTTCGCGGGCGAAATAGCCGGCAAAGGAGAAATAAGCGCCGAGTTTAACAAGTGGTTCGATGTAAGGCTCGAGTCCGCCATAGGAGTGGATAAGTATCCCGGAAGCGGGAAGCGGGGTAGAGTTTAATATTTCGAGCAGCAAATCCCATGCTTTTACGCAGTGGATACTCGCCGGCAAGTTGTGCTCTGCCGCTATTTTTAATTGTTCTGTGAAAATTTCCCGCTGCCTGGCGATGTTGTGGTTTTTTATATATGTATCGACGCCGATTTCTCCGACGCAGCCGCCGTATTTATCGAGGGCGCGTTTAAGATTTTCGGTATAATTCGGCGAAGCCTTGTCCGCATACCATGGATGAACGCCGAATGCGGGTATTATCCATTTGTATTTTATGGAAAGGTTGCCAATGGCTTCGAACTGGTTTTCGCGCGCCGCATTAACGACCATTGCAGCGACAGGGATTTTTACAATTTCTTTGCAGATGAAATCGAGATATGGTTCAAGCCGTTTGTCGTTCAGATGATTATGGGCGTCGTAATATTTCATGAATGAGCGCAGGGACAAGCCTCATTTTTTCTTAAATCCGTCAAACACAATCGGAAAGATCTCATCAATTTTTCTGACAAAATGCGGTTTAATTTTTTTACGGACTTCTTCCGGTGTTTCGAGCCAGTCGGGACGGTTTTCATCCGGCAGGATAACTTCTTTAATTCCGTAACGGGCTGCAGCAAGAACCTTTTCTTTAATTCCGCCGACTTTTAAGACCCTTCCGCGGAGGCTAATCTCGCCTGTCATTGAAATATCCGGACGAACCGGTTTATTAATGAGAATTGACGCAAGCGCAGCAATAATTGTTATGCCTGCGCTTGGACCATCTTTTGGCGTTGCGCCTGCGGGGACGTGAATGTGGATGTCCGTTTTTTCGTAATCGGAGAAATTCAGACCAAGACGGTCTGTCTGACTGCGCAGATAACTGAGAGCGGTTTGCGCGCTTTCCTTCATGACATCGCCGAGCGAGCCTGTGAGGATGAGTCTGCCGGAGCCGGGCATCTTTGTGGCTTCTACGAAAAGGACTTCTCCACCAACCGGCGTCCATGCAAGACCAAGGGCAATGCCGCATTCTGTGATTTTTTCCGCCTCTTCCGATTTATATTCCGGCTGACCAAGGAGTTCGACAAGGTCTTCGGGCTTAAAGATAATCTTTTTCTTACCGTTTCTGGAAATCTGGAGGGCGGCTTTCCTCATGAGGGCTGCAAGTTCGCGTTCAAGTTGACGGACGCCTGCCTCGCGGGTGTAATCGGTGATGATTGTCTTAATTGTTGACGGAAGGATTTTTATCTGACGCGGTTTGAGACCGTGTTCATCCAGCAGTAGCGGCACTATGTGACGACGCGCGATGTGGTATTTTTCCAGCGTTGTGTAACTTGGTATCTGGATAATTTCGAGCCTGTCGCGCAGGGCTGGGTGAACCGGCTCGAGCCAGTTCGCCGTAGTTATGAAAAGAACGCGGGAAAGATCGAACGGAATGTCCAGATAGTGGTCAATAAATGCGTTGTTCTGCTGTGGGTCGAGGACTTCGAGTAGCGCAGACGCAGGGTCACCGCGAAAATCCGAGCCAATCTTATCGAGTTCATCGAATAATATAACCGGATTTTTGCTTTCAACACGGCGCAGGCTCTGGATAATCCTCCCCGGCATTGCCCCAACATAGGTTCTGCGATGACCGCGGATTTCGGCTTCATCGCGCAATCCGCCGAGAGAAATCCGTATGAACTTGCGTCCGAGAGCGTCTGCCACGCTTTTTCCGAGGGTTGTTTTACCTGTGCCGGGCGGACCGACGAGACAGAGAATCGGCCCTTTTATCTCCTGTTTTAATTTCAGAACCGCAAGGAATTCGAGCAATCTGTCTTTTACTTTCCTTAGTCCGTAATGCTGTTTATCGAGAATCTGTGAGGCTTTTTCGAGGTCGTAATTGTCCTGCGTTGTTTTATTCCATGGAAGGCTTAAAATCCAGTCCAGATAATTCCTCGTGACTGAATATTCAGCAATTGACGGGTTTAACTGCTGGAGTCGTTCCAGTTCTTTGGTTGCGACTTTTCGGGCTTCTTCTGGAAGTTCTGCCTTTTCAAGGGCTTCTTTGAGTTGTCTGATTTCTGCGGCGTTCGGGTCTTCCTCGCCAAGTTCGCGCTGGATTGCTCGGAGTTGTTCGCGCAGGTAATAGTCGCGCTGGCTTTTACTCATTGCGTTTGCGACCTCGGATTGGATCTTTGACCCGATGTTGAGGACTTCTATTTCCCGCGCAAGGATTGGAAGAAGTTTTGAAAGACGCTGTTTGACTTCGATTGTTTCGAGAAGGGACTGCCGCTCTTCGAGTCTGATGTTGATATGCCATGCAATCATGTCCGCAAGGCGACCCGGACGGCTTGTATTCAGCGCAGCAACTTTAACCTCTTCGGCGAGCGCAGGCGTCATTTTTATTATTTGCTGGAACTGTTCAAGCGCCTTGCGCGCCATTGCCTCTACTTCAAGCGAATTTTCGACTTTATCTTCGAGTATTTCTACCTTTGCGCGGAGATATGGAGATGTGGACTCAAACGAAACAATGCGGAATCGACGCACACCCTCTACGAGTATCCGCACCACATCTTCCTGATATTTAAGCATTTTCAGGATTTTCCCAACACAACCGACTTTGTAAAGGTCTTCCGGACCGGGGCTTTTCGACTCCGGATTTTTTTGCAGAACTAACCCTATCCAGCGGTCGCCGCCGACAACATCGTCAATCAACTGAACACTTTGAAGGGACTCTACAACAAGCGGAGCGACCATGCCCGGAAAAATTACAATATCCTCAAGCCCGAGGATTGGAAGGATTTCGGGGATTTGTTTAGCAGGCGGTTTTTGCTGTTGTGTTTCCTCTGAACTTCCCTCCAGCTTCCGGGTCAATATGTTTATTATCTCTGTGTCGGATTCTGTCATCGTTACCCTTCGGGAATCTTTCCATTGCGCCTTTATAAATTCCTTATTATCTCAAAATTAAATAAAGCGTCAATCAATTTGACACCTCGAATTAACAAAATGTTTGTAGAAAAAATCGCTTACCGAATTATTTTAACCCCGTTAAGCACAGTTTTTTAGGCGCAGAAACCTGTTCTGAAGTGTATTAGTGAAAATTACTCAAACTTGTTGGGGAATATTCCCCATTTTAGGCATACGGATAATATTGCTAAAATCATAACATATTGATTATAAATAACTTATAGTTTTTAATGGCATTGGCATGATAGTTGCATTATAGAAAAGTGAAATTCGCGTCAGACGGTTGACGCGAATGGGAAACAAAACAAAAAACAACGTAAATAACAGGTAGCGTATGAAAAAGTTAACATTATTGGCACTTCTGGGTCTGGCGTTAGCCGGATATACAGTTTTTGCACAGGACTCTGGGGATGATCAGGGTGGAACACCACCGACTCCACCTCCTGAAGTTCAACCACCGGACAATGGTGGAACACCACCGGCACCTCCTACTGAACCACCGGCACCTCCGGTTCGTGAGCGTCATGGAAGGATAATGCCTCCTCCTCCGGCAAGAACAGATGTTCCGGGCGTTCCAAGATTGCCGGACATTTCACAATTGCCACAGGAGCTTCAGGACCTCATAAAGCAGTTCGAACAGGCGCGCAAGGACTTTGTGGATGCGCAGAAACAACTGCTTGAGCAGTTAAAGAACGCGACAACAGATCAGGAACGCGCCCAGATTCGGGAGCAACTGAAAGCTCAGCGCGATGCATGGATGGAACAGGTTAAAGAAATGCGTCAACAAATCCGTGAGGCGTTGAAACAGCTTCGCGACCAGTTGCCGACACGTGATGAAGTTCTTCAACGGGTCCGCGAACAGAAGCATGAGCGTCCACGTCGTGGCGATGATACCCAGCAATAATATCAACTAACCTCCTCCCTATCGTCGTAAACATAGACTGGACGTGAAGTGTAACAGTGGGGTAAAACAGGTCAGGCGGTGATAAACCGCCTGACTTTTTAATTATATATGGGCAAGTTAGCAAAGGGTGTATTAGCGGTCTGGGTATTTACTATTATTTGCGGACTTTGCGATAATATCCGGACTAATATATCACAGAGCACTGCAACAAATCTATTTGATCTACTTGGGAAAGAGTGGAAGGACTATTTTAAGGTCTCGCCATGGGGACAGGATGTTATTTTTACGACTGGCGCAGGTTACCGCGACAACACGACTTTGAGCCATTACAATGTTCAGCCTTCGTCCTACATACAAAATATTCTGGAAGTTAATGTCTACCGCGTTTCAACCTCAGGACCGCAGGTGGTTTTTTATCTGATGGGGGATGACCTTCATTATCTCCATGAAATTGATGTTAGTCAGGAACAAACCCTCTATGGGTTAGCAGAGATTAAGCAAAAATTTTCGTCAGGTCTAACGCCTGGTTTTAGCGCGCAATATGTCTATCAGGACAGGGTGATTGACTTATCAGGCGATCCGGTAAATGTAAGTTCAATCCATGTTATCGGGCATAGTTATATTACAAAACCTTCTTTGCGTTATGATTTTTCTGGGGCAACTAACCGTGCAACTATTCCTTTTGCTGAACTTTCGATAACTGTAATGCGTCAGGATTACGATGCGCCGCTGGATGATTACTGGGAGACAACGCCAAACCTGACTTTGGGTCTTAATTATAAAATGAACCGAAAACAGAGATATAATTCTGAGATTTCAATTTCAATGGGATTTTCAAAGAGGGTATATGATAACATGCTTGCTGCAGACAGAGACGGGCTGAGAATTGCCGGCAGGGGACTTGAGTATGACCAGTACAAAGCGATGCTTTCTTGGAGGCATTATCTGGACGCACGTTGTTTATGGAAAAATACGGCAAAGTTGGGATTTATAAGAAATGAGGATAACGGCGGCGGTTATTACAATTATAATAAATTTTCTCTGAGCGAACAGATTAGTTATAAGGATGAAAACTGGTATGCGCATATTGAATTGCGGGTTTCGCAATATGATTATGACTTTCAGCCGGTTGCATATCAGAGTCAAACAACGCGGCGGATAACAAGCGTATTGTGGAATCTGAGGATCGAACGCGCGATAGCGAAAAAACTCAGGCTTTTTACAGATTTTGAACATGAACGGTTAAACTCGACGCTAACCGCCGAGGCGTATCAGGTTAATACAATTACAGGCGGGATGATAATGGAATTTTAGCGGGTATCGGGGTTATATTTATTGGAGCGATGGACGCAAATGAAACTACAATGACACCGGCAGCGAGGTTAAAAATATCCGCAGTTGCCGGCATTATCTTTGCCCTTGTGGTATTTGGGGTAGCAATCTATTTAGCGCGCGTCCGTTCGGCAAATCTCATAAAGGAACAGATTATAAACCGCGACGCTGTGGTGCTTTATTCAGCAATTTGTCTCATGCGGGACGAATCGATATCAACAGAATTATCCGACTTTGATTTGCCATCCGGACAATTGAACCTGATACTGAAAATTTCAAATCTGAAAGGCGTCATTGCAGTGAGGTTGTTTGATAAGGACGGCGGTTTTGTGAATGGTGTGCCAGTCAGCATTAAGGAGACCAATCTTGACAGTACCGAACTTTCTTACATGCAGGCGTTGATTCCACGAGCCAAATTTCACAATGAAGTTAAGATGGGAGACTTGTTTTATTTTGCCCCGGATAATTATGAAAAAGACGTTCTCTCTGTGCTCGAGATAAATATTCCTTTGCATAAAAAAGATGACACGAAATTACTTGGGATTGCGCAGTTCTTAATTGAAGGCGCGAGCGTTCAAAGGGAATTCAAAGCGCTGGAAGATAATCTGAACGCGCAATCGGCAATAATCTTTGGCATTGGTTCGGTTCTGATAACAGCGGGATTGGGATTTGCTTTCCGGAAATTATATGAGCGGACGGTTGAATTGCAAAAGGCAAACCGCGAGCTTGCGCTTTCGGCACGAGCATCTGCGCTTGGCGCTATTACGGCGAATTTAATTCATGGCTTAAAAAATCCGCTGGCAGGACTTCAAATGCTTGCCAATGGCAAGGCGGCAAACGGAGATACCACAGACGCAGATTGGGAACAGGCTTTGAAATCAATCCAGAAGATGAAAATGATGATAAGCGAGGTATCTAATCTAATAAAAGAGGAAACCGGAGCAACAAACATTGAACTCACCACGGAAGAACTCGCAGAGATGGTACTAAATAAGATGGGAACAGTCGCAAAGCAGAGGGGTGTTATTTTAAATGTAGAAAATCAATGTACAGGAATAAACCTTCCGGGGCGAACGGCGAACCTGATTTCAATAATTCTTACAAACCTTATTGAAAATGCGATCGAAGCGACACCATCTGGGAAAAAAGTGGTTTTGAAGATTGAGTGCCATGATAAAAATCTGCGGTTTCAGGTAATTGACGAAGGCAGCGGATTACCACAGCAGATGATGGAGAATCCATTTTTACCACGAACCTCAACAAAACCCGGCGGCAGTGGCATTGGACTTGCAATTTCCAAACAACTAGCGAATCATCTCGGCGCTGGATTGAGTGTTAAATGGACTTCTGCGAATGGAACCTGCTTTGAGTTGGTTTTGCCTGTTTAAGATGCAACGCCGGCAATCCCGTAAAGAATAAACCCAGCCTTTCTTCCGTCTAAAAATCGGTGTTATTTGACGGAAAATATTGAAAACGGAATAAACTGCTTTAAAATCCTGAAATTATGAAGACAACATCTATATTACTGCTGACGTGTGTTCTGAGTTGCGGCTTTGTTTCCGGCAAGGACTGGGTTGTTTATGAAGGAAAGGAAGGTCCGGGCAAGGGGAAACATATTGTATTTTTGAGCGGCGATGAGGAGTATCGCTCGGAAGAGGCACTACCGATGCTTGCGAAGATTCTTGCAGTCCGCCACGGTTTCAAATGCACTGTGCTTTTTGCAATTGACCCGGAAACAGGGACGATTAATCCGAACGTCCGGACAAACATACCCGGTATGGAGGCGCTTGACAGCGCGGATTTGTGCATAATGTCTCTGCGTTTCCGCGAACTGCCAGATGAGCAGATGGAACACTTTGTGAATTATCTAAAAGCGGGGAAACCGATTATTGCGTTGCGAACGAGCACTCATGCGTTTTCGTACAGTCCGGGGTCAAAGAGCAAATATGCGCGGTTCCATTGGCAGAGCAAGGAATGGCCTGGCGGGTTTGGCAAACAGGTTCTTGGCGAGACTTGGGTGGCACACCATGGCGCGCATGGAAAGGAAGCAACACGCGGCATAATCGAGCCTTCGGCAAAAAACCACCCTATTCTGAGAGGCGTGGAAGACATCTTTGGACCAACGGATGTTTACACAGTAAATCCGCCGCCTGATGCTCAGATACTTGTTCGCGGGCAGGTGGTTGCCGGGATGAAGCCTACAGACCCGCCAGTTGAAGGGGCAAAAAACAATCCTATGATGCCGATTGTATGGATAAGGTATTATAAAAATGAGTGGGGCACTACAAATAAGATACTGACTATCACAATGGGGGCGGCAAATGACCTCTTGAGCGAGGGTCTGCGACGTCTGATTGTAAACGGCGCATACTGGGCTGTAGGTCTTGAAGACAAAATACCGCCAAAGGCTAATGTTGATTTTGTGGGCGAATATAACCCCTCTAATTTCGGCTTCAACGGTTATAAGAAGGGCGTTAAACCGTCTGATTATGAGCTGAAATAATCTGACTCTTTAAAACAGCCGACATTTTGCTCATAAAATGTTGTCTATCTGCCCGTTCTTTATTAAACTCTGTTCTACAAACAGATTTTAATGGCATTTGTTTTTAAATGCTGATTGGTCGCAGTATTGTGTTGAGGATGTTATATGAATTTAACGAATAAAATCAAAGCGATGAGAAAAGTTGCGTCAATCCTTTTAATCCCGGCGATTTTATTTGCGTCGGTTACCGGATATTCTGCGGAAAAACCGAAAAAGAAAACAACGGCTCTTTATCCTGTCGCTGGGAAAATTGAACGGAAATCTTTTTTGCTGGATAAATTATTCTCCACAAACGCGGTTGTTGAGAAAGTTGCCGAAGGGTTTACATACGCCACAGCGTGCGTTGATTTTATGGGGAACATACTCGTCGGCGATATTTCGACAAATCTGATTTACCGCTGGAACGAGCAAAAAGGACTCGGTATTTTTCAGCCTCTGAAGGTTTATGCCACAAATTTGAGCGGTCTTTGGGGTGTTTCGTCGCTTGCGCTTGACCCAGCAGGCAACCTGATAATAGCGCACCATGGAGACAGACGGATTTTAAGGCGGCTTTCTGACGGGCATCTTATTTCAATGGCTGATTATTTTAACTGGATGCGGTTCAACGGACCAGCCGGTGTGGCGATAAAATCAAATGGCGATATTTATTTCGCAGACCCTCCTTACGAGGTGTTTGATTCCAGTGTTAAACCGCCGCAGAAAGAGATGGTTTTTAACGGCATCTATCGGGTAACAAGGAACGGTTTTGTTGACCTTTTATCTTCGAAGGTTTCATGTCCAATGGCGCTTGCGTTTACTCCGGATGAAAAAGGTTTATATGTGCTGAATTGCGAGATTGCGAACCCGACTGTGTTGAGGTGTTCAGTGAAAAAGGACGGAACTCTTGAAAAGCCCGAGGTGTTCCTTGCCCTGACAAATTTTGTGGAAAAGATTCAGCCGTACGGATTAGTTGTTAATAGGAACGGGAACCTGTTTATCCCATCAGACTCCGGGGTGCTGATCTTTTCGCCAACAACCAGATTTCTCGGAATAATAAAAACAGATTTCCCTGCAACCTCGTGCGCATTTGACCGAGCGGGCAACTACCTCTACATTACGACCCGTCATAACCTTTGTAGGGTTCCTATTGACGGCAAAAAATAAACCAATGGTTATATGATTTTTCGGTTCGGAAAAACCGATATATATCATCACTTTTTGATTCGCTGTAATTATTTTTCATTAATAAGTCTGGTTTTAATCTGTTTATTCGCGATTCTTGTATCAGGAAACTGCAATCTTTCCGTTGCTGCAACAGCAGCGCAGGGAGAAAAGATAAGCCAGACTAAATCCGGTTCGCGCGGGATACCATTTAACGGAATTGTAAAGTTTGTTGATATCGGACAATCCTTTGTGTTGTTGGAGGGGAAATCGGAGCGGAAATTTTTTGTAACACGTGAAACGAAGATTAGGATTGACGGAGTAGAAGGCAAACTTAGTCAAATTGAAGCCGGGAAATATATTGGCGGCTATGCAAGAAAGGAAAACGAAAACCGTTGGGTGGCTTCTACGATAAATATTTACTCCAACAGGACAAAAACAACAGGATCGGCATCCGCTAAATCCAGCCAAAAATAGAAGCATCGGATTTTTCTGATTTTAGCGGTAATTAAATGTTGAACCTCTTGTTTAATTGGCGGATTTTTGAAGGTTTTTTATTTTATTTTCCCATGCTGGATATTCGACATTAAGCAATTTTTCCGCCCAGTTTCCGTACCATGCATATCCGTTTCTGCGTTCGTGACCAATCTCGGAAAGGCTGTATTTTTTTACACCATCGCGGTCGCAAAATATTGGTTTATTTGTTTCGATTTCATAAAACCTTGCCCAAAGAGGTGGGGCGTTCGGATCTTTAACTACAATTCTGTCTTTGCCGCCAGGCAGGGACGGATCTCTTTTTTCGATGACCCTGATGCCCTCGATTTTTGCGCTGTTAAGCCACGCAACAGCGTGTCTGACAGATTCAATAATCTGCGGCGTTGGTTTTTCAATGCTCATAAGAAGCCGAACGATTGCCACAGATTCATATCCGCTTAGGGACGCGAGTTCATAGGATCGGGCGGGACGGGGTTCAAACGTTTTTTCGTCATGCTGGGCACACCATGCCGTAAGTTTGCCGTTCACCTTAATCTGACAGTTGAGAATACATTCGATACCTTTATTGAACGCAGCTTCCGCCTTGTGGCGGCGTTCTGCATCAAGGAAACTGTATGTATCTGAACGGTAAGTTTCGCGGAGAAATTCAAGAACCCGTGTCATGGCAGCATCGTTGAATGTTATGTGTCTGTGATAACCGTTCCCCGGTGGATAACTCTGCGGAAAACCGCCATTTGGATACTGCGCCTTTAATATGTAATCGAACCCTTTTAGAAAAGCGGTTTTAGCCGTCTCATCTTTTGTAGCGTTATAGTATTTTGCAAGGAAGCGGAGTTCATCAACGGTGGCTCCGTTATCGAAGGTTGGTTTAATGTCTTCGGGCTTGCCCTTATATGGTTTCGAGGTTGTATCAGTGTTTTTAGGAAAGCCTCCCAACGGAGACTGATAACTTATGATATTTGCCGCAATCTGTTTTGCTTCAGGAGATGAATACCACGCCTGGGGACGGTTAAGATACTTTGTTACATTATTTGCAGCGCAGAGTTCAAGAATTGCAATTGCTGGTATCAAAAGCGTTAGCAATATCCTTAAAAATTGTGTCCTTATTTTCATAACTATTTAGACGCTGTTACTGAATAACCGATTTAGGCAAAAATACGCAATCGGATTTTCGAAAAATATTATGGCGAAAACAACAAATTCCTCTTAATACCGTGATTACACAGGCAAATCAAAAATCAATTGTCAAAGTGGGGTTATTCTGTTTTTTTCAATTTTAATTCGCGCAGGTATTTATCAATAGCGCGCGCGCTTTTCTTGCCATCGCCCATTGCGAGGATAACTGTTGCAGCGCCGCGGATAATATCGCCTCCGGCATAGACGCCGGGCAGATTTGTTGCGCCGTTTTCGTCCACTTCGATGTAACCCTTTTTATTAACTTTAAGTTCTGGGCAGGTTGAAGTTAATAGCGGATTTGCGCGTGTGCCGATGGCAACGATTACCTCGTCGCATTCGAAAATAAACTCAGAACCGGGGATTGGCACTGGACTTCTTCTTCCTGATGCGTCTGGTTCGCCTAACTGCATTCTTTGACAGCGGATTCCTCTAACCCAGTTATTTTCGTCCCCGAGGATTTCGAGCGGAGCGGCAAGAAATTCGAATTTTATACCTTCTTCCTCGGCATGATGGATTTCTTCGGCGCGGGCGGGCATTTCTGCCCTTGTCCGGCGGTAAATGATTATTGATTCTTCGGCTCCCATACGTTTTGCAGTTCTTGCTGCATCCATAGCAACATTACCGCCGCCTATAACCGCAACCCGTTTAGCCTTTAAAACCGGTGTCGGGGACTTCGGAAATTCGTACGCGCGCATGAGGTTTACGCGTGTCAGATATTCGTTGGCTGAATACACACCTTTGAGATTTTCTCCTGGAATATTGAGGAAGAGCGGCAGACCAGCGCCAATGCCAATAAATACGGCATCAAACATTTCCCGCAATTCTGAAAGTGTATATGTTCTGCCAATAACTACGTTGCATTCGATTTTAACGCCGAGCAGTTTGAGGCGGTTAATTTCTTCCTCGACAATCTTTTTCGGCAGTCTGAATTCCGGGATGCCGTAAACAAGCACACCGCCAGGGTAATGTAAGGCTTCGAAAATGGTAACATCGTGTCCCATCATTGCCAGTTCGCCTGCGGCTGTGAGACCTGCGGGTCCGGAGCCAATAACAGCCACGCTAAAACCGCTTGGCGGCGCCTTCTGTATTTTTGTTTTATCTGCGTTTTTGTAATACCAATCCGCAATAAACCGCTCAAGATAACCGATTGCAACCGGCGCCCCTTTGAATCCGCGGATACAACGGACTTCACACTGCGTTTCTTGAGGGCAAACCCTGCCTGTGATTGCCGGAAGGGCGTTGTCGGCAAGCATGCTTTCCGCAGCCTCGGCGAAGCGTCCTTCGGATATCAGACTAATGAACCGCGGGATGTTCACCATCACTGGGCATCCGGGGATGCACTTTGCCTCTTTGCATTGCAGACACCGCTTTGCCTCGAGCATTGCCAGATGTTCAGTGAACCCGAGATTGACCTCGCTGAAGTTTTTCACCCTTTCAGCGGGGTCTTGTTCGGGCATTTTCTGGCGTTCGATGGCGAGTCTTTCTTTCGCTGAAATTTTTTTTATCCCGTTTACTTCCATAAAAAACCCTGTATTACCGTTTATTCAGACCAATTTTGCATTCTTCTTCGAAATATTTAAGTGCTTCCTGCTCGTAAGGGCGGTAGGTATTTAGCCTGTCCATCAGAAGTTTAAAGTCAACAAGGTGTCCGTCGAACTCCGGACCGTCCACGCAAGCGAATTTGGTTTCACCGCCAACGCTGACTCTGCATCCGCCACACATTCCGGTACCATCCACCATGACGGGATTTAAGGACACAATTGTGCGGATATTTAGCGGACGTGTGAGGTCGGCGACGGCTTTCATCATCGGGACAGGTCCAACTGCGTAAACAATATCTACGCCCCCGTTTTTCAGAACATCGCGTAAAGCCTCTGTTACAAATCCTTTTCTGCCATAACTGCCATCGTCAGTGCAGACAATAACATCGCCGATTCTGGAAAGTTCTTCTTCGAAAATCACCCACTCTTTTGAACGTCCGCCGATGATACTGATAACTTTAACGCCATTTTGTTTTAATGCGCAGGCTATCGGATGAACAACTGCAGTCCCGACACCGCCACCCACACAAACCGCAACGCCGGACTCGATTAGTTCCGTCGGTTTGCCGAGTGGACCGGCAATATCGCGGATTTCTTCGCCGGGAGACATTGAGACCAGTTCAATTGTCGAGCGTCCGACTGCCTGAATTACAAGTGTTATTGAGCCTTCCTGCGGATTTGCATCCGCTATGGTTAAAGGAATCCGCTCGGAATTTTCCTTTGCGTGGACAATAACAAATTGTCCCGCTTTGCGTATCCGTGATATTCGCTGAGCCTCTACGTCAAGGCGGGTGACATTCGGACTCAGTTGTTTTTTTCTTAAAATAACATGCATTTGAATTCGGAATATTAATAAAATCTATTAAAATCAAAAATATAAAAAACAAATTAATTTAATCCAAAATAAGGAATTTTCAAACTGTATTATTAATTTTACTCAAAGGTTTTCCTAAGCTTGTTGTGTTGTCATCAGCGACGGCGTCCAGCAGATTTATCGGATTGAATGATTATCACGCATTTTTGAGATTTGAATTTAAAGGATACTTGTTTCGTCGAAATAATGAGTATTGACAAAAACAAAGCAAAGTTTGATAAATAACGTTACCATGAAACACAAAGCAATCAGCAGGCGTGAATTTTTGCGGCAATCCCGCAATATTACAATTGGTGTTGGAGCGGGTCTTGCATTGCCAAATATATTCCTGAATCAGACCAAGGCGCAGACCGGTGAAAATCCGAGCGAATTTATCCGGGTTGGATTCATCGGGGTTGGCGGTCAGGGTAAAAGTAATATGAGGGCGTTAATTAAAAACGCCGTCGCGGTATGCGATGTGGATAAAGAGCATCTGAAATCTGCACACGACATGATTGTAAAAGCCATACCCGACCGCAAGGTGGCGACATACGGGGATTACCGCAAGATGCTGGAAGACAAATCAATTGATGCTGTATTGATTAGCACACCTGACCATTGGCACGCCCTTGCCGCTGCGGATGCTATGATGGCGGGTAAAGATGTTTATTGTGAAAAACCGCTTACGCTCACAATTTACGAAGGACAGGTTCTTGTAAAGATTGCCCGCAAATACAATCGTATATTGCAGACAGGCAGTCAGCAACGTTCAGACCCGCGTTTCAGAAAGGCTTGCGAATATGTTCGTTCTGGGCGACTTGGTAAGATTCACACTGTACGTGTAGGTCTGCCCGGTGTGAACTGGACAAAAGAACCGCCTGTGCCGGATAGTCCGCCACCACCTGAACTGGATTATGACATGTGGCTGGGACCAGCGCCATGGCGTCCTTATAATAAACATCGCGTTCATTATTATTTCAGATTCTTCTGGGATTACTCTGGCGGACAGATGACAAACTGGGGAGCTCACCATCTTGATATTGCGCAATGGGGGCTTGGCATGGATGAAAGCGGACCGGTCGAGATCGAAGGCACCGCGTCCTATGACCCGCAGAAACGGTATGAAGTGCCGGAAAAGTTCACTGTTACCTATAAATACGCAAATGGCGTAACCCTTTATTGCGAGAGTCCGTCGGCTAAAAACGGGACAACGTTTATAGGCGAAAAGGGCTCAATTTATGTAACACGCGGTAACATTGAATCAGATCCGGAATCCATCCTTGAAGAACCGCTCAAGGAAACCGACGTTCATCTTTACGAAAGTAAAAACCATCACCAGAACTGGCTGGAGTGTATCAAGACAAGGAAACTGCCGATTTGCGATGTGGCAATCGGACACCGCTCGGCAACCGTTTGTCATCTGGGTAACATATCAATACGAACCCAGAAAAAGATTAAATGGGATCCAGTTAAAGAACAGATTGTCGGAGACCCTGAGGTGGCGAAATGGGTGCATAGACCATATCGTGCCCCGTGGAAGTTGCCCGAGGTGTAAAAACCACTTTAATTAAAGTTTAACGATTGTATCTGATGCGAAGACGCGTTCGAGAAGCGCGTCTTCTTTTTTATTTGCGGATGGAGGAAATTTGAAAGAATTTGACAGCCGTCAAGTCCTGCTTTGCTGTTTTGTGAAACATTAGTAATTAAGATGATGACTAACAGAGTTGTTAAACGGAAGATTATAAAAATTGACGAAGAAAAGTGCGACGG
>Ga0078972_1001011_pt2 | contig 107909 bp, 111 predicted proteins | sample YelNatPaOPGAMG01_FD_67568 | JGI IMG/M metagenome (GOLD analysis project Ga0078972, IMG submission 67568) | Hot spring thermophilic microbial communities from Obsidian Pool, Yellowstone National Park, USA - OP-RAMG-01 (SPADES assembly) (version 2) | ecosystem: Environmental > Aquatic > Thermal... | reverse complement strand
GATGAGGATGATAGCTTGGTTGGCCCTTCTTCATGGTTCCCACCTGAGCTGCGTAGCACCCTGTGCAGGCGAGATTGCATTCCTGGGTGATGCTCAAAATAAGCATCGGAGGAACAACAAGCCCCTCCTGAAGCAGTTTCTTTCTTTTTCGGGTCGCCCTTTTAAGGGAAGAGAGGAAAGAGGGAAGGTAGAAAAAGTAGCGTGGACTTTTCCAGAGCCAGAGGGAGAGAATTCTAAGAAGGGTTTTAATATCCAAATAATTTTGTTGCACTCTAATTACCTTTCGGAATATTAAATACTTATACCACCTCGATCTTAGAGATTCAAGGATAAAGCGAGCTATTCCTGGACTTAATCCCTTTTGCGGTGAATTGGCGCGTAATGTTGACATGATACCGTTTTCGGCCTATTGTAGGTGGTATTGCTCTTTCCAGTTCTGGGGAAATCCCTGTGAATACCAATATAAATCTAAATCAAGCTAGTCGAGAAAAGAATAATGCTGCCCTGAGTTCCGTGATTGCCGCGGTGGGCCTTACGATGCTTAAGCTCGTGGTCGGTATCACCACGAACAGCTTGGGCATCCTGGCTGAGGGTGCCCACTCTGGACTCGACCTGGTGGCTGCTATCATTACCCTGATTGCTGTCCGGATCTCAGATCGGCCTGCCGATGGGAATCACCGTTATGGACACGGTAAGGTGGAGAATTTATCTGCCCTCTTCGAAACCCTTTTGCTCCTGTCCACCTGCGTTTGGATCATCTACGAATCTGTCCAACGCTTGTTTTTCCGACCAGCGAACGTTGACCCCAGCATCTGGGCCTTCCTGGTGATGGGGTTGTCTATCGCCGTGGATGCTTCCAGGTCGCGGATCCTCTACCGGGCAGCCCGCAAACATAACAGCCAGGCGTTGGAAGCTGATGCGCTTCATTTTTCTACCGACATCTGGAGCTCGAGCGTGGTTATTTTAGGTCTGGTCGGTGCAGTACTGGCCAGGACTTTTCCTGGGTTGTCCTTTTTACAGCAAGCCGACGCTGTAGCAGCGCTGATTGTTGCTGCTATTGTGGTCTATATCAGTTTTCAATTAGGTAAGCGAACGATCATGGCGCTTTTGGACACCGCTCCCCCAGGAATAATTGAAAAGCTGCAAGCGGTTGTGCAAAGCATTCCAAAAGTGCGCAATTGCCATGGAATTCGAGTGCGCCCGTCCGGCGCACATTACTTTGTAGACGTGCACATTTTGGTGGATAGAAACTCTCGAATTGAGGAAGTTCATGCCATTACCGAGGCGGTCGAGCAAGCCGTTCGCAGGGAGCTTAAAGGAGCCGATGTAACAGTCCACCCTGAACCGAACACCCCGGCTAACCGCCCCACTCCCTCTGAGTTGTAGATCAATTTCCTCTGACCCCTATAAAGTCGACCTATTTCAGAGGTATCAGCTTCCTGCGCGAGATGGCTTGGACAGAGAATTTATAACCTTCCCTCTCAAGAAGCCCGAGAACTTCTTCCAAACGGGCGCCCCCTGAAGGCGAAGAGAAAAGCTCCATTTCAAGGAAATCCGACCCTGCCTTTAAAGCCCGAAGATATTCCTTCAAATTTATTTGTTTTTTCACTTTGGGAGTGGAGCGCAGGGTGAAAAGCTCCTCCCTTTGAAGGAGAGCTTTTAAGAAACCTTCCTCCGGGATCTTCTCCCAGGTTCCTGAAAGGTGCCATAAAGAAAGAAAGGGGAAAGCCGTGAGTGCTTTATCTTTTTCCGGAACGAAAGAGATTTCTTTAATTTCCAGACCAGGAGGAGAACAGGCTTTCAACCTGGAAAGGAGATCGGAATCTGGTTCTCTTTCCAGAAATATATCCAAGAGTTCCTCCTCTCCCGATGCTCCCACAGGCAAAGCAGGCCCCATGGAAATCATAGGACGGGGGTGGAATCCCTGGCTAAATTCAACGGGAATCTCTGCGCGGCGCACGAGCCGGGAAAAGGCCCTCCAGACATCCAGATGTGAAAGGAAGGCAATTTCCTCACCCTTCTTATAGCGGATACGCACCCTTTTACTCATTACCGCTAAGGGCCCTCACCCTTTCCCTGTAGAGGTACTCCTTTCCTGCAGTATAAAACGCTCCTTCCCAGGGCAGAGACTCGCTCTTATCCCGTTTCCGGTAAAGGTAGAAGAGGGGATCAATACCGCAGGCTTCAAAAGCTTTTTCCCATCTTTCCCAGGAAAAGTGGTCGCTCCAGCCATCGAGACGGGAACCATTTCTCCAGGTTGCTTCGATAACATCCGCTACCCTGCGGTCACCCCGGGCAATCACGCCCTCAAGAAAACTCAGCTCCTCTTTCTGCCCCCCCACTTCTATTCCCCTCTGTTCTAATCTGGAGCGAATAAAATACCTCTTTCTCTTGAGCTCTGAAAGCTCTTCCATCTTTTCCCACTGAAAGGGCGTCTGCGGTTTGGGGACAAATCCCGAGCAGGAGACGGAAAGGTGAATTTTTCTATTAATCGATCTTGCCTCCTGATTGAGCTTGAGAACTAAATTTACGATCCCTTCCAGGTCTTTCTCTGTCTCCCCGGGGAGCCCCACCATAAAATAAAGCTTAATCCTGCTAAATCCGTTTTGAGCAGCTACCCTGATGGCCTCCAGGATTTCCTCTTCGTTCAGGTCCTTGCCGATAATGTTTCTCAGGCGTTGAGTTCCAGCTTCCGGGGCGAAAGTGAGAGTTATATTGCTTCCCATGGCTAGCTTGGCAATATTTACGGAAAAGGAATCCGCACGGAGCGAAGGTAGAGAAATCTGAACCCTCATTTTTCTCAGGTCAGGCTCTAGGGTTCTAAGAACCTGCTCCAACCAGGGATAATCGCAGGTAGACAAAGAAACAAGCCCTAACTCTTCCCACCCTGTATTTTTTAAAATCTCCCTTGCTTGAGAAATTATTGTCTCTGGCCTTTTGAAGCGCCTGGGGCGGTAGAGAAAGCCCGCCTCGCAAAATCTACACCCTCGAATACAACCTCGGAAGAGTTCCACTTGTGCTCGATCGTGAATGGTTTCTATTCCAGGGAGGATGGGCTTAACAGGAAAAAAGGCGGAGTCAAGATCTTTTACTTTCCTGCTTTTTACTGGCCAGACTATTTCTTCTCGTTTCTTCCAGGAAAGGATAATCCCTGATTCTGAGAATTCAGGCTCAAAAAGTGAAGGGACATAAACTCCAGGGATTTTGCTCAAAACTGAATGAAGCTCGGTTCGAGTTGAAATTGCACCCATTTTATAGTCCAAAACGGCCCTGGCGATTTCCACCGAAGCTTCCTCGCCATCTCCCAGAAGCATGGCATCAAAAAATGGGGCCATGGGCTCTGGATTTGCGGTACAGGGACCACCAGCCACTACCACAGGGTCCTTCTTTTCCCTATCCTCTGTTCTGATGGGCACTCCTCCCAATTCCAGCATATTCAATACCTGGGGGTAAGTGAGCTCGTACTGCAGTGAAAATCCTATCAGGTCAAAATCCTTAAGAGGGGTCCTGCTTTCCAAAGAGAAGAGATAAAGATGACTTTCTCTCAGTTTTTTCTCCAAATCCAGGGCGGGAGCAAAGGCTCTCTCACACCAAAACTCGGGCTCTTGATTCAACCTATGGTAAATTATGGAAATTCCCAAATTGGACATTCCTACCTCATAAAGATCAGGGTAACAAATCACAATCCTCAAAGGAACTTCTGAAGTTTTATGGATGGAATTTAATTCGCTTCCTAAGTACCTTCCCGGTTTTTCAACCTGCATGAGAATTTTTTCGATATTCATTTCTCAGGGTAGAAAAGAAATTTCCTTTTGTGCAAAAGAACCGAGAAAATTAGCCCTATGGCAAAGAAATTCAAAATGACATTGCTCCCGCCATACGAGAAGAAAGGAAGCCAAATTCCTGTAACCGGCATAATGCCCACTGTCATGCCAATATTGACTAGAATGTGGCAAAGCCAGAGGCTTACCGCTCCGATTGCTAATAATCTCCCGTAGATATCCTCGGCTTCCTGCGCCACTCTCAAGACAAGATAAAACAAGATGCCATAAAGAAAAAGCAGCACGGTAACCCCTATAAAACCAAGTTCCTCTGCCAATACAGCAAAGATAAAATCGGAATGTCTTACCGGCAAAAATTGAAGTTGCTTCTGAGTTCCCTGGAGATAACCCTTTCCCAAAAGGCCACCAGAACCAATAGTCATGAGGGACTGTCGCAAGTTATAACCTATTCCCGTGGGGTCAACGTTGGGGTTGAAAAGCACCAGAAACCTGTTTTTTTGATAATCATGAAGAAAATGCCAAAGAAGGGGTAAGCTGGCAAGCAAGATGCCCAAAAATCCTAAGACGAACTTCAAGCCTATTTCTCCAAAATAAGCCATAGGAAAAAATATGAAAAAGAGCACGATCGAGGTCCCTAGATCGGGTTGCTCAAAGGTCAAAATCGCTGGCAAAATTACAAGAATAAGGCAGCGCAAAAAACGATAGAATTCAGAGGCTCCCTCTTTTCTTGTTCCAATTTCTTTTGCCAGAACCAGGATTAAAGCACCTTTAGCCAGTTCGGAGGGTTGGAGAGAAATGGGCCCAATAAAAAGCCACCTTTGTGCACCATAGACCTCTTTTCCAGTAATGAGTACTATTACCAAGAGAATTAAAACTACAACGTAGAAAGGGTAAGCCAGCTTGAGCCATACATGATAGTCGATGAAGGCCAAAAAGGCAGCTAAAACTGCTCCGAATAAAACAAAACCCACTTGCCACCAAAAGGCAGCTCTTCCTGTATCGGTACTGGAAGCGCTGTAGAGCACAAAAAGTCCGTATAAGACCAGCGCTAAACAAGTCAAAATTAAGGCCCAATTGAGATTGCTCCAGATCCTTTTTACCTGGCTAGCTTTTAAAAAAGTGGTTTCTTTCAAGGAGTCACTCCCTTTTCGGAGAAGAAGGTGGCAAGGAGCTCGTGTGCCAGAGGGGCAAGGTAGCTTCCATATTGGAGCTTAGAATATTCGTCCATTACGAGAACAACAATCTGCGGGTTCTCCACGGGAGCATAAGCCGCAATCCATATGTCTTGTTTTTCTGGAGTAATCTGAGCAGTTCCTGTTTTTGCTGCCACAGAAACGCCTTCAACCTTAATTTTTTGCGTAGTGCCCCTCTCGGCAGCCTTCACCATTCCTTCTCGTAAGTAAGCAAGAGTTTCCGGGGAAAGAGGGATTTTAGCCTTGATTGTGCTGGAAAAGGTTTTTACAGGAAGGCCGTCATAGGTTTTAATCTCTTTAACTAAATGAGGAACGTAATAGGTTCCACCATTGGCGATAGTGGCATAAACACAAGCAAGTCCCAAAGGGGTAACCAGGACATCACCCTGACCTATCCCCATATTGGCCGTGTCTCCAGGATACCATTGTTCTCCAGTGGTCCTCTCTTTCCATTCTGGATCCGGGATAACGCCTTTAGCTTCGTCAGGAAGGTCAACTCCTGTATAACTGTCGAGATTGAAGATTTTAGCCCATTTAGCTATTTTTTCTGGGCCTACTTGCAAAGCCAAAGTATAGAAAAAGACGTTGCAGGAATTGGCAATAGCTTCCACTAAGTCCTGTTCGCCGTGGCCGGACGTCTGCCAGCAGTAGAACACTCTATCCCCAATGACCATGTATCCCGGACAAAAAACTTTAAAGGTTTTAGGGTCAATCACTTTTTCTTCTAGGGCAGAAATGGTGGTAATAACTTTAAAGGTGGAACCAGGAGGAAATCTGTCTTGAGTAGCCTTGGCAATGAAGGCATGAGACTTCAAAAGTGATTCGTAATCTTTCTGAGAAATGCCCTTTACAAAAAGGTTAGGGTCGTAGTCTGGAGTGGAGGCCATTGCCAGGATCTCTCCATTTCGAGGATCGAGACAAACCACAGCCCCATTCATATTGTTATCTACAAGGATTTGGCGAGCTTTTTCCTGGAGCTTCAAATCAATGGATAGGACTAAATCATCCCCGGGCTGGGAATCGGTCTCATATAGAACTTTAATTGGCTGACCCAAAGCGTTTACCTCTATGACCTGCTGTCCTTTTTGGCCTCGGAGGTAATCCTCATAGAACTTTTCTAAGCCTGTCTTCCCAATATTATCCCCACCCACATAGCCTTTTCCGCCTAAAGCAGAGAGCTCCTCCTGGGAAATTTCTCCCACATAACCAATAATGTGAGAAAAGAGATTGGCGAAGGGATAGCTTCGCCTGGGTTCGACCTGCAAAACTACCCCCGGAAGTTTCAAGTGCTGTTCCTCGATTTTTTGAGCCACATCTTCACCTAACCCTGAGCGAAGCTTGAAGGGTTCCCAAGAAGGCAAATTGTTTTCCTCAAGCTTGGCTTGGATTTCCTCGACTGGCATGGAGAGGATAGAGGATAAAACAGGGACGGCCTCTTTCTTGAATTCATCGGGCACAATTTCTACGGTATAAGTAGGCTCATCTTTTGCCAGGCACACTCCATTGCGATCATAAATGCCCCCTCTTACAGCAGGAGTGGAAACGAGCCGGGTTCTGTTCTGCTCAGATTGAACACGAAATTCTTCCCCATGCACGATCTGGAGGTAAAAAAGTCGGCCCCAGATAAGGGAAAGCACAAAAAGACAGAGAATCGCAAAAGCCAAAAAACGCTTCTCCAATTTCACTTAAGCAGCCAGCCTCCTTTGAGAAATCAGTTTCAACATCCAAACTGAAGGGTAAAAGAGAACCAAAGCCAAAAGAACTGTATAGAAAAGATGCCAGGAAAGATGAAGAAAAAAGAGCCTCCAGGTCAGGGAGTATCCACCGAGAAAAATAAAAAAGGTATAGAGTAGCTGAGAAAAAAAGTCGAAGCCCAAAACAAGCAAAAGCCAGGCCCAAAACCCCTTATGGAAAAAGGTCCTCCTCCAGGCACTGACCAAAAGAGCAGTAAGCAAGTAAACCAGCATATACAGACCAAAAAGAGTAGAGGAAGAAAGGTCCAAAAAGAAACCAGCAAGGACGGAGAAAGAGAAAGCAAGGGGCAAGTTTTCCGTGAAAAGAATCAGGGAAATTAAGAAAGGGATAAAGGGAGAGGGAATCGCCACGGGAAAAAGAAAGGCCAAGAAGGATGCTTGAAAAATACTTAAAAAGACAAAGAGGATAAAATAAGCGATAAAGGGTTTCATTCTTTCGGTCCCATGATTACCAGAACAAACCTGAGTTCGGAAAAATTCGCCTGAGGAACAATAGAGGCCCTAAGATACAAAGGGCCACGCGCGAATACTTCTTTAATTTTTCCTATAATCAAACCTGGAGGGAAAATCCCCCCCTCTCCTGATGTGACCACCATATCTCCAGCCTTCATCTGCGTCTCTTTAAGGAGTCTTTCTAAATAGCAACCTTCCATTCCGTCTCCCTTGACAACAGCTAATTCCCCAGAATCTTGAATTTTTCCGGAAACGAAAGAATTGGAATCAGTTATTAAAAGCACTCTTGACTTAGTGGAATACACTTCCAGAATTTGACCAACTAATCCGCCATTGGGCGCTAAGACAGGCATCTGTTCCTTTATCCCATCGTTCGAACCCAAAGAGATGAGAAAACTTTTCCCATAGAGAGAAGTATCTGCTGAGAGCACGAAAGCCGCTTTTGTCTCCAAAGAAGTGAGGGTGTTTTTTAAATTAAGGAGAGAACGAAGCGATTCATTTTCCTTCAGCGCCTCATCCATTTTGGCTTTTTCTGCAAGAAGTTGACTGTTCTCCTCCTTTAATCTTTCCAGTTCTGATGAAAAAGAAGAAACTCTGGTGAGATTTGACCAGGTATTGGATACCCATTCTCCAAATTGAACGAAAGGGCGGCTGATGAAAGCAAAAGCTGAAGAAAAGCCTTCTTTTAGCCAATCACCAACAGGAAGATGAGCAAGGGTTAAGATGATTACGAGAAGGACGAAACAGAGGAGCACCAAAAAGACGTTACGGCTTAAATTACTCCCCATTCATATTTTAAGCCCGTTTGCTCAAAGCCAATACTTGTTTCAAGGTATCAAGGTTTTCAAGAACCTTTCCCGCCCCTAAGACCACACAGGATAAAGGATCCTCAGCCACCAGCACTGGTAGCCCCAGGGCATCGGAAAGGAAACGATCAAGACCATAAAGAAGAGCTCCTCCGCCAGTCAGCATTATTCCTCGATCCACAATATCAGCAGCAAGTTCAGGAGGAGTAATCTCTAAGCAAGCTTTAATAGCATCGAGGATTACGGCGAGTGGCTCAGCAATCGAATGCCTGATTTCCTCTGAATCGACTGTAATGGACTTGGGAAGACCAGTGACCAGATCCCTTCCTGAAACTTCATATGTCCTGACTTCTGGGAAGGGATAGGCGCATCCTATCCGAATCTTGATTTCCTCTGCAGTTCTTTCCCCGATCATCAGGTTGTAGTTCTTCCTGATATAGGTGAGGATAGCTTCATTCATCTCATCCCCTCCAACGCGGACGGACTTGGTGGCCACCATACCTTTCATGGAAATAACTGCCACTTCGGAGGTCCCTCCCCCCAGATCTACGACCATGGAGCCAGTAGCCTCTACAACTGGAAGCCCAGCCCCGATTGCAGCTGCCATGGGTTCCTCGATCAAAGAGGCTTCCTTAGCACCAGCATGAATAGCTGCATCGAGGACAGCCCTTTTTTCCACTTCGGTTACTCCTACTGGAATCCCTACTAAGACACGAGGGCCCACTCGGAAAGGTCCTCTATCGTTAAGCGCTTTAGACATGAAATAGCGCAACATTTTCTCGGTAATATCAAAATCAGCAATTACCCCATCTTTCAAAGGCCTGATAATGGTAATATCTGCCGGTGTTTTGCCAGCCATGCGCCTGGCTTCCTGCCCCACTGCAAGGACCGTGTTATTCCTGTAAACTGCAACGACCGAAGGTTCCCGGACGACGACTCCTTTTCCTTTCAAGTAAACCAAGCTATTAGCTGTTCCCAAATCAATCGCAATATCTTTTTGGAGAAAAGAGAAAAGTCCCATTCTGCCTACTTTACTTTAATTCCATTTTTTTTCAAGAGCATAAACAACCTGTACAAAGGTAAACCTACCACATTATAGAAGCAACCTTCAATTCTTTCCACGAAAATAGCAGCCTTACCCTGAATAGCATAGGCCCCCGCTTTACCAAGGGGTTCCCCGCTTTCCACATAATCCCTGATTTCCTCGGCTTCCAGCTCTCGAAAATAGACGGCTGTGCGCTCAAAATCCGTAAATACCTGACAATTTTCAACATCTAAAAGTGCTAAGCCCGTATAAACGAAGTGCTTCTTTCCCGAAAGCTTGCGAAGCATGGACTGGGCTTCCTCTGGATTTCCAGGCTTTCCCAGAATCTCTGAATCCACTACCACGATCGTATCGCAACCTAAAACAACGCCCTCTTTCAGCCTGGATGCCGCATGAACTGCCTTGTCCAGAGCTATTCGTTGACAGGCTATTTCTGGAAGCTCGCCAGGGAGAAGGTTTTCATTAACCCTCACAGGCACGGCTGTATATTCTAAACCTAAAAGCCTTAGAAGTTTTTTTCTCCTGGGAGAGGAAGAAGCGAGGTAAAGTTTTTTCATCTTCAAATCAAGGAATAGAGATAAAGCCCGAGCAATATTCCTAACGCGCTTCCCAGCGTAAGTTTAATGGAGATACCGAAGGTGACAGTTAGCACCACAAGATCAAGGGTAGCAGGGCCAAAGGAGGCGTTGATTCCGTAATCCATGAAAGGCAAAATATCCTTGAGAGCATGGCTAATTAAACTGCCAATTAAAGCCCCAAGGATCAAAAAAAGGACAAGGAGCCCTACCCTAACATTCCGCAAATCACCATTTGGCCTCCAGATATTTCAGGATACTCTCCACTGCCAATTTGCCCTCACCCATAGCGGAAATGACCGTGGCCCCACCCGAAATAACATCTCCTCCGGCAAACACGCCGGGGCGCGTAGTTTTTCCCGTTTTTTTGTCCACAACCAGGGTACCCTGAGAGCTCATTTTTAGCCCAGGAGTGGTCATGGATATCAAAGGATTGGGGGTAGTTCCAATAGCAATTACTACGGTGTCCACTTCAATTTCAAAGTTAGAGCCATCAACTGGGATGGGTTTTCTTCTTCCAGAGGCATCCGGTTCCCCCAGCTGCATCTTAATGCATTCCAATCCTGCTACTTTTCCGGAATCCTCAATCACTCTTACAGGGGCGGTAAGCCAATGAAACTCCACTCCTTCTTCAGCAGCATGATGGTATTCCTCCCTCCTCGCAGGCATCTCTTCAAAGGAGCGACGGTAAATAATCATGGATTTTTCTGCACCCAGCCTTAAGGCGGTGCGGGCGCAATCCATGGAAACATCACCAGCACCGATAACCGCCACCTTTTTCCCTCTTTTTGTGGGAGTGTCAAATTCAGGGAAGAGATATGCTTTCATCAAATTAGAACGAATGAGATACTCGTTAGCTGAAAAAACACCGTTCAAATTTTCCCCGGGGATGTTCAATAGAAGTGGGAGCCCGGCTCCAGTTCCTAAAAACACGGCTTCGTATCCCTCCTCAAAAAGATCGTCAACGGTGATCGTCCGCCCCACGAGCACATCAAGTTTAACTTCCACACCTAAACGCTTGATGTATTCAGCTTCTGCGGCTACAATTTTTTTCGGAAGACGAAATTCAGGAATGCCGTAAGCCAAAACTCCTCCTTCTTTATGCAAAGCCTCAAAGAGGGTAACCTGGATTCCAGCAAGTGCCAGGTTTCCCGAAACTGTTAAACCCGCTGGTCCTGCCCCAACAACTGCCACTTTCTTTCCGATCGGCTCAGGGAGCTTGGGGATTTCCACTCCGTGTTCCAGTTCCCAATCGGCCGCAAAACGCTCTAACTTTCCAATGTTGATGGGATCGCCCCTTTTACCCATTACGCATGGCTGTTCGCATTGTCTTTCCTGGGGACAAACCCGACCACAGATAGCAGGAAGATTGTTCCAGCGTTTCAGTTCAAGAGCGGCTTCCATGAACTCGCGTTCCGCTATATGCTTGATAAATTTAGGAATATCAATATTTACCGGGCATCCTGCTCTGCAAGGAGGATTTTTGCACTGGAGACACCTTTTGGCCTCGGCAACCGCTTCCTCTTCATTGTAGCCCAGCGCCACCTCCTGGAAATTTTTAATCCTTTCTTGAGGAGGCTGTTCACGAACCGGGATTCTTTTAAATTCTAAAGGGCTCATTTGACACCTCTTTTTCTTAAATATAAATCCAATGCAACCTTCTCTTCCTCCTTATAGACGGAAAGTCGAGAAAGAAGGTGATCAAAATCCACTTTATGGGCGTCGAAGTCTGGACCATCCACGCAGGTAAACCTGGTCTTCCCGTCGACCATAACCCGGCATACTCCGCACATTCCCGTTCCATCAACCATCATGGCGTTCAGACTTGCTATCGTGGGAATTCCAGCAAAAGCTGTTACTTCAGCCACTTTTTTCATCATAATAACTGGGCCAGCAGTAAAAACCATATCAACTTTTGTGCCTCTGGCAATAACCTGCTTTAAGAGGTCAGTGGTGAAACCGTGAAAGCCGAATGACCCATCGTCAGTAGAAATTAAGACTTCATCAGAGACGGAGCGCATGCGGTCCACCCAAAAGAGCAAATTTTTAGAGCGAGCCCCCATACAAGTAATGACCGTGTTCCCCTTTTCTTGAAGAGCGCGAGCCAAAGGAAAAATGGGAGCAATTCCAACCCCTCCAGGCACGCAGACAACAGTCCCATATGTATCTATATGTGTAGGTTGGCCCAGTGGGCCAAGAATATCCAGAACTTGGTCACCCTCTTCCAATTCGCCTAACTTCATGGAGGTTACTCCCACTTCTTGAAATACTATGGTCAATAGGCCTGAATTTGGTTTCCAGTCAGCGATAGTGAGGGGAATTCTCTCTCCTTCCTCTTTGACTCTGACCACAACAAATTGCCCTGGTCGGGCTTTACGCGCTATCAAGGGAGCATGAACTTCAATGAGCTTGATTGAGGGAGCAAGCTCCTCCTTGCGTAAAATTCTGAACAATTGTTAAACCTCCTTTACTTTAAGCGCTGGACTTTAAATTTATAGATTTGGTATGGCTCATTTTCCAGAATCCCTGCTTTTCTTCTGGCAATCTCCAGTTGCTCTTCTACGGTGTCCACCCCTTCCAGGTCTGGAAGCAAAACTCCTTTCCGCCAGCCACTTTCCACAATCACTCCGAAGATTTTGGGATCGAGTTCATTCAAAGAGTGTACAGGCTCAGGTGGAGTCAGAACATCTACGGAAATTTCTAATTCCGGGATTTCTGAAACCTGAACAGGAGGAAAACGCGGATCTTGAGTAGCAGCTGCAATGGCATTTCTCTGAACCTCTTCTTCTAAGGTGGGAGCTTGAGGAGAAAGAGTGCCAATACAACCCCGCAACATTCCCCTTTTTTTCAAGGAGACGAAGGTGGCGGCCCTCCTCGGTAAATCTTCTGGATGAGGAATCTCTGGTTTAGAGATTTTTCCTCGTTTGAGGTATTCCTCTATCGTCTTGCGCGCTAATTTAACTAAAAGGTGTTCCTCTTCTTTTGCCATGTTCTCATTATATCAAAATCTCAAAAAAGGCTTAAAAAGGAAATTTCCAGCAGTTTCTGAAAGTTTATTTATTATTTCCCTGTGCGCTTACTTTGTGTCTGAGAAACAGAGCATGGGAGTTTTCCCAACTTATCTCGGCCAGATCTTCTAACTTTTCTTGACGAAGTTCTGCCAAGAAACGCAACACCAGAGCAACAAACATGGGCTCGTTTCTTCCTCTTCTATCGGGCCAGGGCTTAAGATAGGGAGAGTCTGTCTCCACAAGGATTCTCTCCCTAGGAACCCTTTTAGCAGCCTCCTGGATCTCCTTACTGGAGGGATAGGTCAGGTTACCAGCAAAAGAAATATAGAAGTTTAAATCCAGAGCTTCTTTGGCCTCCTTCCAGGAAGCTGAAAAACAATGCATTACTCCTCCAATTTCCTTAGCTTTCTCCTCTTTAAGAATTCGAAGCACATCCTGGTGGGCATCACGATCATGGACAATGATTGGCAGAGAATGTTTCTTTGCAAGCTGGATCTGAGCACGGAAGACCGACTTCTGTGCCTCTCGAGGGGAAAGATCGCGGAAATAATCTAACCCGATTTCTCCCCAAGCCACGACCTTTGATGAAGTAAGCAATGACTCTAAAAAGGCGAAATCCCCGGCATGGACGATCCTGGCATCATGTGGGTGCACTCCAACTGCGGCGAAGACACCATCATGTCCTTCTGATAGAGCAACGGACTCTCCTGAGGAACGAAAATCAAAGCCCACACAGATAAATTTTTGCACCCCAATTTCCTTTGCCCGAGAGATTACCCGATTTAAATCCCCTTGAAAATCTCTCATCGAAAGGTGAGTATGAGTATCAAAAATTTGCATTAAAGTATGGACGAGCCCTCTTTTACAGGGCGATCCAGAGTGAGGAGGGAGATGATGCTTTCCGGGGAGTTTTCCTCAGCTGCCAGAAGCATTCCCTCTGAGCGGATTCCCCGGATAGTTGCGGGCTCCAAATTAGACACAACCACCACTAACTTTCCTAACAGGGATTCTGGAGCGTAATGCTGGGCAATTCCTGCAACCAGAGTTCGCTCTCCTTTCTCACCCAAGCTTACTTTTAACTTCAACAGTTTTTTAGATCCCTCAACTTTTTGAGCCTCTATCACTCGAGCCACTTCCAGCTTAATTTTTCTAAACTCTTCGATGCTGATCATATTTCCTCCTTTCCGGGGCGAGGAAAAATCGGGGGCTTTCTGGAAATCTTTAACCCCGAAGGCAGTTGACCCCAAATAAGCTCCTTGTCCCATATGGCTTTTTTCACCTTTCCCTCTAAGCCCAGGGATTCCCAAAAAATTTGAGCAGTTGTAGGCATAAAAGGAGAAATCAAAAGAGCGGAAAAGCGAAGCCCTTCGAGGATGTTGAAAAGGGAATCCTTCAATTCTTCAGCTCTTCCCTCTTTGGCCAACCTCCAGGGAGCGCGTTCATCAAGATATTTGTTCAGGATTCCCAAAAATGACCAAATGGAGTTTAAAGCCTCACTAAAAGATAGGTTGTCCATATGCTCTTCCACCAGCTTTACTGTCCTTTCGCCCTCTTTTCCCAATACAGGATCGGGTTTCCCTGGAGGAATTAATCCTGCGAAATTCTTCTCGACCAGGGGAAGTGAACGATTTAGAAGGTTACCCAGATCGTTAGCCAGATCGGCTGAGTAGCGCAACTGGAGAGAAGCATCTTTAAAATCCCCATCAGCCCCAAAGGGAACCTCTCGCAGGATAAAATAACGAAAGACATCCACGCTTACTTGGTCGCTTCCCGTATAAGCGCTTAGATCGTGAACCACCTTTAAGGGGTCTATTACGTTTCCCAGTGACTTGGAAATTTTCTGCCCTTCCTTGGTCCAAAAACCATGGGCAAAAACCTTTTTGGGCAATGGTAATCCGGCTGCCAAAAGCATGGCCGGCCAAATAATGGAATGAAACCGGTTAATTTCTTTCCCTACGATATGCACATCTGCCGGCCAGAAAAGAGCGAACTTTTCAGGATCATCAAGCCAACCAGCAACAGTAATGTAGTTTAAAAGAGCATCCACCCAAACATAAACTACGTGCTGAGGATCAAATGGCAAAGGTATTCCCCAAGTGATTGTGGAGCGGGAAATAGAGATGTCTTTTAAACCAGACTTTAGAATATTAAGCATTTCATTATAACGAATTTCCGGCTCCACAAACCTAGGATTGGCCAAAAAGTGTTCTAAAAGAGGCCCGGTGTATTTGGAAAGCCGGAAAAAATAGTTCTCCTCTTTCATCCATTGAAGCTCTCTGGAACAGTCCGGGCATCTTCTATCCTGCACTTCGGATTCCGGAAAGAAAGCCTCGTCCCAGAAACAGTACCAACCCTCATAATATCCCTTGTAGATATCGCCTGAAGCGTAGAGTCGAGAAACGAATTCCTGAACCACCTTTTTGTGGCGAGGCTCAGAAGTGCGGATAAAGTCATCAAACTCTACCTCCAGAAAAGAGAATACCCTTTTCCAGGATAGAGCGAGCTGATCGACATAATCCTGAGGAGCCAGGCCTTTTCTCTCCGCAGCCTGTCTTACTTTTTGCGCGTGCTCATCCGTGCCCGTAGAAAAAAGCACCTGCAGGCCTCTGTGCCTCTTATAGCGAGCCAGAACATCGGCTGCGATTGTAGTATAAGCGTGGCCAATGTGCGGCTCATCATTAACATAATAAATGGGCGTAGTGAGATAAAATTTTCCCATTCCTCTCACCTCTCTATCGAATGAAAAAACCCCTTTTTAAAATTTAGGGGCGAGAGGGGGTTCCCGCGGTACCACCCTAATTTGCTTCCTGGAGCCTAAATTCCATGAAGCAATCTCTAAGCCCTTTAACGGAGGCCAAACGGCTTGACCTACTTCTTTAATTTCAGCCAGCGGCTCCCGAAACATTTCAGGCGTACTTCCCTGGCCGGCTCTCACCTTACCCGGCTCTCTGTGCGGCTGAGAACACCCTACTCTCTTCGTTCATCGCCGAATTTGAAAGGAATTTAGACCATTCCAAGATTATTGTCAACAACCAGAGCATTTTAACCTTGCTTTTCTATAGCTTCCAATACTGAGCGAGAAAAGCTGAAAATGCTCCCAGGGCATCCATTTCAGGTTTTTCCGGAAAGCCTGCAGGCCAGAAATGAAGCAAACGGTCTACCAGAACCAATGCTTGAAACGGAGTAAGGGTGTTCTCGTTTACTCCGCCATTGATATAAAGGAATCGGGAGGCGGAATTTCCCTGGGTGAAATAGAGATATGAAAGGTAAACAACCCTGTGGTCTTCGATAAGGACCTTTAGCTGATAACGAAAATCAAGGGAAGTGGCCTGAACGTAGGCATATCCTAAGTCTTTGGCATAGACTCCTTGAAAAAAGACTTTTTCAGAGACAAAAGACATGGAAATGGGATAAAAAGGTTCAGTTTGAGCAAATACAGGGAAAGGAAAAACGAGAAAAAACAGAAGAACTAAAATTAAAAGCTTTTTCTTCACAGTTTGATCCTCCTTATGCATAAAGCTACTTTTCTCATTAGGAGAAACTTCGCCTGCTCTCCAATGGAAAGGTTAATTGACTTTTCCGAAGAAATCAAGGATAAAAAGGCGATGCTGGGAAAGCCCTTCTCAAAAACGGAGCGACATTAATCTTCTTTATGCCATGCCCAATCAGGAAATCTAACCCCTGGGGGCAACTCTTTCATCAGGAAAGGCTTTATATCTAAAACCGGAGAGCCTTCATAAGCATCGAGTCCTAACACTGTGAGAAAGTTATCTTTAACTTCAAGGAGGCGAACTAAAGTGAGACCAATAGGATTGGGCCTGGTAGGGCTGCGAGAAGCGAAAACACCCACCTCGGGCAAGCCGGGGTCTCTTCGCGGATGCACTCTGAGGTGCACCTGACCCCGGCTCATCCAGAATAAAACATAAATGTGGGAGAAACTCTTCAGGCCAAACAATCCCTCGACGAGCGCCGGGTCGATCTCGATTAAAGATTCTACGGATGCCCACTTAGGAACTTCTGCCCCAAAAGAAATTCCGTTGCGCACTACGCCAATAGGTCTAATAGATATTTCATTCATCCTCGACGATATAACTTGAAGTGATCTCTACTTGAGGCATCAGAGTGGCTCTGACCAAGCAGTATTTTTCCTCCGAAAGCTGAATGGCCCTTTCCACAGCTTCAGCTTCAATATTTTTCCCTTTAATCCTGTATTCCACCTTGATTTTCACGAATTTTCTGGGGTAGTCCGGAGCCTGATCTCCCCAAACAGCCACTTCAAAAGAAGAGACTTTCTGCTGTTTCTTTTTCAGAATAGAAATTACATCCATTCCAGTACAACCAGCGAGGGCCAGCAAAAGAAGTTTACCGGGAGTGACTCCCTGGTTTAGTCCTCCTACATCAGTGGTAGTATCTACCACAAAAGCGTGACCTCGATCGTCACGGGCCACAAATTGCAAACCTTCTACCCATTTTACCAGGGCGTGCGGCTGGCTTTTTTCATCCATTATTTATTATCCTCCTGTGCTTTTATCACTTGCTCTATAAATTGGCCTTCAGGGAGAGCGCCCTCAAAAGAGTATAAGTCGTTGATCACGGTTTTGGGAACTGCATAAACCTGGTAACGATTGCTCAAATCGGGAAACTCAATAGCTTCAATCATGGTGGATTTGACGTGGGGAGACTCCAGAGCGATTTGGTGGGCCAAGATAACGGCAGAGGGGCAATAAGGACAGGTAGGGGTGATAAAAACCTTAATATCAACTGGCTTGTTTATCTCAGTTTTTATTCTTTTTTTGGCAGTTTCTGATAATTTAGTGCTTCCTCTGGAAACCATGCTTATGGTTTCCAGAAGGGTGGCGAACTCATAACCGGACATTATTCCCAAAAAGCGGACTCCAAGATCGCTCTCCATGGTCTGCACAATGGTCGCAGGAAGAAGGGACACTTGATACTTTGTCCTTTGGTCCTCCTCATACCAATCATGCACTTCCAAAACGATCTTCTCGGAAAGTTGAGAGACTTCCGAAACAAGTTCTAGCGCCTCAGCACAATAGGGACAGGGAGGCACAGTAATGCTTTCTGGAAGCACGATGCCAGCTTTACTTTGGGTGAAGTGAACAATTCTAACTGGATTCACAAGCTCGTTTTCTAATTTTTTCTTTATCAACTCTTTATCCTTTTCGCTGATTATTCCCATATTTCTTTACCTCCGGTTCAGGTTTTCTTTAGATAACAAAAAATCTGCTAAAATATTTCCCGTGAGTCAAAGGTGCAAGTACATCGCTATCGTCAAAAAACCCTTGATCAAAGGGTCTCCCGAGGAAATATATCAGTTCGTCTGCCGGGCCGGGGAAGACAAGGTGATTGGCACCCCTGCCAATTTGAGCCTTCCCTGCTCGGAATGCAATATTGGCAAGGTTTTCGCCGAACCCCACTGTCAATTCCTGGAAGCTGAGAAGAAATGGGGAGAGAAGCCTGATTTCCTTTTCAAGTGCCGGCTTTTGAACAAAAAAGGGTTTGACCCTAAGGCTGTCTGTTCCCAGTGCAACGACTATGAAATCGCCCGTTGATCTCCAGTACCGCGAGCTAAGGTGAGAACGTATACAGATGAAGCTCCCATGCTCAGAAGGGTCTTGGCACATTCGGAAGCAGTCGCTCCAGTGGTGAGGACATCATCTACAAGCAAGACCTTTTCACCGGAGAGGCTTTGAGAACTCGAGGCCTGAAAAACGCCGATCAAGTTTTTAAGCCTCTCTTCCCTTTTCAACTTGCTCTGTTCCAAAGTTTCCCTTTTTTTCTTTAAAAGGTTTCGATAGGGAACGTTCAGGCCCTTTGCTACAACCCTGGCTAGGAGTTCCGCCTGGTTGTATCCTCGAATCCTTAACCTTTTTGAAGAAAGGGGCACGGAAGTTACAAGATCAACATTATTCCCACTCTGGAGCCACTTCTGAATCATGAGTTTTCCCAGTGGTTCTGCCAGATCCGGGTGGTCCTGAAACTTAAAGCGCAAAATGGCTTCCTCTAACTTTCCTTCGTATAGGCCGTAAAAGATCGCCTTTTGAAAAAGGGGAGGGTTTATGGTGCACTGAAAACATAGATTACTTTTACCTTGAAGGGGGACCCCGCAGAGCGAACATGTTTTCCCGGAAAACGGCTTAATTTGAGAAAGACAATCTGGACAGATAAGGGAGGGGTAGAGCCTGTGGCAAAGGAGACACTTGGGTGGGAAAAGGAGATTTAAAAAAATCTCGATGGCTCTCTTAAGAATAGCCAATGCCTTTATTCCTGAATCAGCCTTTTAACCTCTTTGGTCTCTCCCACTATCACCAGTATATCGCCTTCCTTGATCCTTTCAGAGCTAGAAGGTCCAACTATGATGTGCTCGTTACGCTTAATGGCCACTACAATAATCCCGCTCCTTTTTCCAAATTCAAATATCTGAGAGAGGGTTTTACCTATCATCTGGAGATTGGCCCTCTCTTCCAGCATGGTGTAATCGGGGGAAAGATCAATGATTTCCATGACGTTGGTGGAGGTGAGAACGCGGGCTATCCTTTCTGCCATTTCTCTCTCCGGGTACACCACTCGAGATACCCCTATCTTTTCCAGAATTTTTCCGTGTATTTCGCTCATCGCTTTGGCCACTATTATGGGAACTCCTAAATCCTTTAAAGCCATGGCTGCTAACACGCTGGCTTCAATATTAGTCCCTATGGCTACAATAGCCACATCGGAATTAGCCACCCCGGCTTCCCTTAAGGCCTCAATATCGGTGCAGTCGACTACCCTTGCCACAGAAACAAAGTCGGATATCTCTTGAACAAGCTTTTCATCTTGATCTATAGCCAATACGGGATATCCCAATTTAGAAAGGCTCAATGCCAGATATTTCCCAAATCTTCCTAACCCCAAAACTGCAAATTGTTTTCTCATATCAACCCACTGTCACTTCCTCCTGAGGGTACCCGATACGGGTTTCCTTTCTCCTGAAAATTAAAGCGGTGGCTAAAGTCAGTACGCCCACACGACCGCAGAAAACCGTGAAGATGATGAATACTTTCCCCAGAGTTGTCAAGTAGGGAGTGATCCCTGTGGAAAGACCAACCGTGCCAAATCCGGAAGTAACCTCAAAAAGAAGGCTGGGAAACGAAAATGGCTCAAGTATAGAAAGAGCAAGGGAAACGAAACATACCAAGAAAAAGGAGAGCACAACAATGGAAAGCGCCTTGCGCACTAAAGAGGAGGGGATTTGGCGACCGAAGAGCAGAGTTTCTGGATATCCGCGAACGGTACTTTTCACGGTGGCTAAAAGCAAGGCGATTGTAGAGGTCTTTACCCCTCCTCCAGTACCTCCGGGAGAAGCCCCAATAAACATCAAAATCACAAGGAACATCAGGGTGCTGACATTCATGGCCCCAATGTTCAGGGTATTGAAGCCCGCTGTTCTGGGCGTTACTGCCTGAAAAAATGAGGAAAGTACCTTTTCCCAAAAGGGCAAAGGAGCAAGAGTGTGAGGATTATTGAATTCTAAGCCCAAGACTGCCAAGGTTCCCAGGATCAGAAGAATTGCAGTAAAACGAATCACGACCTTGGTATGGAGCTCAATAGGCTCTCTTTCCCTTAAATGCCGGATTAAGTTGGAAATAACCGGAAAGCCAATACCGCCTAAAATAATTAGGGCACAAACGGTAAAGTTTACCAGAAGATCCCCCCTAAAGTAGGTTAAACTGCTATACTCTCCCGAAAAACCTCCCATGATATCGAAACCCGCATTGCAGAAAGCGGAAACAGAATGAAACAAGGCAAAATACAGCGCCTTATAAGCTGGCAGAAAAAACAGAAAGCGAACGAAGAGAACTAAAGTTCCAAGCCCTTCCAGGATTAAGACAGTTAAAAAAACGTATCTGGCAAGAAGCATAATCCCTCTCAGGCTTGAGATGTTCAGGGTCTCCGCCAAACGAATTCGGTCAATAAGGCCCACCCTCCTTCCCAAAACCAGGGGGAAGAAAGTAGCAATGGTCATATAGCCCAGACCCCCAATCTGAATTAAAGCGAGAATCACTAATTGTCCGAATATGGACCAATAAGTTCCGGTATCCCTAACCACCAAGCCAGTAACGCATGTAGCGGAGGTGGCTGTGAAGAGCGCATCGATAAAGGGAGTGAATTCCCCTGTTTTTGAAGAAATGGGCAACCAGAGGATGAGGGCTCCCGTAGAGATAACCAGGAGATAAGAAAAAACTACAAACTGTATCGGTTTTATTTTAGTCAAGTCTTTGCCTTCTGGTATCAGAAATGTATTATATTACCAGAAAAGAAAAAATCTACTTTCTTAAAAACGCAGAGAACGTGGTGAAAATGGAAGAAGAAAAAGAGGAATACTGTTTTTTCCCTCCGCCCAAAAGGAAAATAAAAAAAGAAAAGAAGCTATCTGTAGAGGATCAAGAGCCTGAAATGGTAGATTTAATCTGGGACGAGGAGAATCCTTGCCCGGGTTCTGAGGAGGAAATGGTCTTTCCCGAGAAAGAAGATGGATCACCTTTTCTTTGAAAGGTTAGTAAGCGAGGCTCTGGACAGCCTTCCCCCAGAATTTCAGGAAAAACTTTCTAACGTAGCTGTAGTAATTGAAGACCTTGCGCCAGGGGAAGTCTTGAAAACCCAGAATCGAAAAAATCCCTATGAACTTTTGGGCCTATATGTAGGCATTCCCCAAAACAAAAGAGGATATGGATACAGTTTCGTCCTTCCGGATCGAATTTACATTTTCAGAAGAGCAATCGAAGCTCGGGCCTCCACCCCCGAAGAGATTAGGAGCCTTGTGCGCAAAGTAGTGCTTCATGAGATCGGTCATCATTTTGGTCTTTCCGAAGAAGAACTCAGGGAAGCAATGCAAGATGATTGATCTGCTGGAAGTACAGGACTTGAGCAGAAGCGAGGATTTATTAAAGGCAAGGATGCTGTCCCGGGCCCATACAATTGATTTTGCTTTATCAGGACAGGTAGTTCTTATTCTTGGAGAAAACTCCAGCCTTGAGTGGGGAATGATGCAAGCTCTTCTGGAGAAAGGCTTCCTTGTAGCTGTTTTAGATCCTGCATGTGAGAACTTAATCCCTCTACGGGCTCAATTCCCCAATCTTCTGGCCTTGAAATGTGATCCTGCCGATCCTGTGGAATTAAAAACAGCATTGGATCTAATCGTGAGAAAGTGGGAAAGGATCGACATTTTGGTAAACATATTGCCCAGGGAAGAAGGTCTCCCAGGTGAAACCCTCACTTTGGATAGGGCCAGAGCGCACTTTGAGAAGAACTTTTTTCTTCCTCTAAAAATTATTTTGGAAGTCCTCCCCCAGATGGAAAAACAAAAGAGGGGAATCGTACATAACGTGATTTCTCCCATATCATTGGTAGGTTTTAAACATTCTTTAATTGAAAGTGCAGCGAGTGGAGCTCTGGAGTCCATTACTCGTTCTCTGGCTCTGGGCAAAAATCAAGAGGGTATTGGGATGAACATCATGTTCAGGAGCATCCTCCCCTCTAAAAGGAGCAAGGGCCAAATGGGAAAAAAAGCAGGGGCCAGCTTAGCCCGGGAAATTCTTTCTATCAGGCCGGTTATAACTCCGGATTTCCCTACCAGCCTATTTGTTTTTTTTGCCAGGAGATACCCATACTTTATGGGAAAAATCTCACCCTGGCTGATTAAAATGGGATGGATAGAACCGTGATCTTAAAACTGACCTAAGCTTGGGGAGGTGAAAGAAGCTTCTCAAAACTTTTGGATCCTTCTTCATCGACCACAGCCAAAACCTCGTCCCCCTCTTCAAATAGAGTATCCCCTCTGGGAAGGATCAACTCTCCCTGCCTGATGATTGCCGCAATCACGCACCGTTTAGGAATACCCAACTCCCTTATGGCCTTTCCCGAGGCTGGGCTTCCTTTTTGAATTTTTTCGCTTACCAGAAAATAGTTTCCCTGATGCAATTTAAGCAAGGTCATCATGTCGCCCAAGGCGATGTCCTCCTCAATCACCGAGGCCAGAATTTCTGATGCATTCACCGCTACATCAACATGGAATTTTTTGTCAAAAAGCCAGGCATGACGGGGATCATTTACCCTGGCAATAGTCCGCGGGACATGATAGCGAGAGCGAGCCAGGTAACAAACTAAAAGATTAACCTCGTCCTCAGAAGTAGAAGCAATAATCGCTTGAGCCCTATAAACGCCAGCCGCATCCAGGGTCAGAGGATCATCTGCCCTTCCTTCAAAAATGGCTTCTGTGGGCAACTCCCGATGTAGCCTGGAGAGCAACTCCTTTCTATGTTCAATGAGCAGAATCTCTTGCTCTTGAGTAAGCAAAATGCGAGCTAAATGAGCTCCTGTTCTTCCACCACCAACAATCACGATAAACATTAAGTGTCCAGACCTCCTTTCCCACCCAAGGAAAGTTGAGCCAACAAATATTTTCTACCCTTGGCAGTAGCGCTCACCTGAAGGATGTCCCCTTTTTCTAAAACTGTTTCCTGGTCCGGAATCAAAGCCCCTCCATCCCTGATCAGGGCCACGGGGACACACTCTCCCTTTATCAGCATATCCTTAATCTTCCTTCCTTCCCAATGGGCAGGGATGGCTAATTCGTAAATCTTAACTTCTCCTTCTCCAAAAGAAAAAGAAACCTCTGCCCCAGGGTATAGAATGGCTTCCTCCATACATTGAACTCCCCAAAGTACAGAACTTACCGTTTGAAGCTTGAACTCGTCATAAAGAGAACGATATCTGGGATCGTAGTTCCGCACTACCACATTGGGAACACCAAAGGCTTCCCGGGCAGCGTGAGCAACTACCACATTAGTTGTATCGGAATTGGTTGCCAGGGCTAAACTGTCCGCTTTCTCTATGCCTGCCCTGATAAGCACGTCCTGGGAAAGAGCATCCCCCTCCACTATCAGGCCCACGAAATCTGGAGGAAGATTATCAAAAGCGTCTGGGTTTCTATCAATAATGGATACATTATGGCCGGATTTAAACAAACGATAAGCAAGAGCGGCTCCGAACCTACCGCAGCCTACCACGATAATATTCAAGCCTTTTCCTCCTTTCTCAAAATCTAATCTACTAAATAGGGCACTGAGGTAACCACGATCTCCTTACGGAACATTAAAGCCTGCCGAAGCACTGATGCAGTGCGAGCATGAAGAAACCTGTTCCAAAAGTGGCAAGGGATAAATTCAGGAACCACGATCGTAATGGCCTCATTAGGTTGGCGCCTTTTATCAATTTCATCAATGTACTCCAAAAGCGGCTCTATAAATAGCCTAAAGGGAGAATCAAGGATAACCAGTCGGCAACCCATGCCCCAAATTTCCCATTTTTGACGGACCTTTTCGGCCTCTATGGGATCAAGCGAGACATAAACAGCTGTTATATCATCTGAGATGGTTTTAGCATAGCGCAAAGCTTGAAGGGTCCCTCTGTGCACTCCTCCAATGGGAATGATTATCCGGTGTCTGCTGATAGGAGGAGGAGAACCAAAATTTTCCAAGGATAGCTTTTTTGCCAGGTTCCTGTAATGACGATGAATTCGAGAAAAAGCGAGAACAGCAAGCGGAATAATAATCGTTACTAACCAAGCTCCTTCTGAAAATTTAGTGGTAGCAAAAATAACCACTACTATTGATGTGATAATGGCCCCTAAGCCGTTAATTGCCAACTTGATTTTCCAATTTCTCTGGCTAGTGAGGATCGAACCACGCTCTTTGCGCTCCTCTCCGGGTTTGAGGTGACCAATTTTCCACCAGCGATGAACCATACCAAGCTGAGAAAGAGTGAAAGACAAGAAAACACCTATAGCATAAAGGGGAATTAAACGTGTAACGCTGGCCTGAAAAATTACAATCAGGATGGAAGCCAATATGCCTAAGGAAACTATTCCCCGAGAATAAACTAGCCTGCTTCCTCGATAAGCCAGCTGGCGCGGAAGAAAACCATCAGAAGCCATAATAGCGCTAAGTCTGGGAAAATCAGCGAAAGATGTGTTAGCAGCCATGATCAAGATTACTGTGGTAGCTATCATGGTAAACCAGTAAAAAACACCCCTTCCGTTAAATGTGGTGCGTGCAATCTGGGAAATCACTGTCTCGGTCTCTGAGGGAACAGCGTGAACAAAAGAGGCTAAAAAGGAAATGCCCAAAAGCATGCTGCCCAAGATGCAGGCCATGATAATCAGGGTGGCACCAGCGTTCTTGGTGCGGGGTTCACGGAAAGCCGGTATCCCGTTAGAGATTGCCTCTACACCAGTCATGGCCGAGGTTCCACTTGAAAATGCGCGGAGCAGAAGAAAAATGCTCAAGCTCTGCCCTATCTGATGGACTTCCAAGGAAGGAGGAGCACTCACTTGCCCCAAGGCACCAGTGAAGCTCCGCACCAGACCGGCGCCAATGGTTAAAAACATTGTAATTATGAAGAAATAAGTGGGGAAAGCAAAGACAATTCCAGACTCTTTCACTCCCCGGAGGTTGACCACCATGATAAATAGAACTAAACCTACAGAGATCAGAACTCGATAAGGATAAAGAGAAGGGGCAGCGGAGACGATCTGGGCTACTCCAGAGGAAACAGAGACAGCTACTGTTAGAAGATAATCCACTAAAAGAGCTGCTCCTGCTACTTGAGCGGGAATCTCACCCAAGTTATCCCTGGAGACGATGTAGGACCCTCCTCCATTGGGGTAAGCATGAATTGTTTGCTCATAGGAAAGGGTTACAATTGCCAAAAGAAACACAATAGCAAGGGAGAGGGGGAAAACGAATTGGTAAGCTGAGGCTCCCAAGACAGCCAGAATAACCAGCATCTCCTGGGTAGCATAAGCTACGGAGGATAAAGCGTCAGAGGAAAAAACAGCAAGGCCGAGGAATTTACCAATTGTCTGGTGAGGAGCATCGGAAGTGGGTAATGGCCTCCCTATCAGCCAGGTCTGCCAGGAACGCCTTGGTTGGTATTTAGTTTTTCTCTTGAGGACTGTGGTGCCCAGTTCATCTTCGTTGCTCATATATTTTAATTGCTTTCCCGATAAATTAGTTTTTCCAGCCCTCGAGAAATTGAAGCTATTTAGGGGAGCTAGAAAACAAAAATAATCGGGATATAGCTAATATCCAATCTCCTCCTCTCTCAAGTGGGGTATTATAACACTATGGGCAAAAAAAGAAAGAATTGGCCAGCCCAGGAGAATAAACAAACTTTCCTGAAAGGTTCTAATTTCGGGAAAAGCAATCAACAAGGTAAAAGGTTTATTTACGGATGTTAGTACCAGCAGAGTTTAAAATCCCGCAGGGAATACCTCCTTTTTATGAGAGCATTTGGAGCTGTTTAAAGAAAGCTCATAAAAGGAGGTATCTCAGGTCAAATTCAAGCAAAGTGTTTTCCAGCCTGTAAGCAAGACATCCATCAGGAATCAAGCTCTCATTTAAAAGGAAAGGGCGGGTAAGAAAGCGGAGATCAGAGTTAAAGTACCGAAAGCCAAAAAGAGAACAGCAGCAATATAATTAAGGATGCGCACCGGAATTATTTTTCCTAAACGATTACCTAAAAAAACTGCTATACCGTCTGCAATAATCATGCCCATTGAAGCGCCCAGCCAAACAGGAAAAAGGTTTTTGTACTCAGCGGAAAGGGCCATGGTCATTAGCTGGGTCTTATCCCCTAACTCACTCAGGAAAAAGGTAAGAAAAGTGGTCCAGAAGGGGGAAAGCCTGTTTCTTACTTTGCCTTCTCCCCCTTTTCCTCCCTTCAAAAGAGTATAGAGGCCGAAAAAAAGAAAAAGTGCACTGGCAATAATTTTTAAAAAAAACTCCGGAAGAAGTGCAAGAAGGTAATCTCCAAGGACAGCAGCTATGCCCATCAGGATTAATACGGCGCTGATTATTCCCAAAAATACAGGCTGCCATTTATATTTACAAGCTAAAGCTATAGCCAAGAACTGCGTTTTGTCTCCCAGTTCTGCCACTAAGATCAAACCCAAAGCCAGAAAGAAGACCTTCAAGGTTCTGAGTCCTTTATCGCCTGAAAAAGGAAATAATCGGAAATGACCAAACAGAGGCTCCCTTCTTTTCCTCTTTAGCAGTTGGACGAGTAAAATTAGCTAAATCTGTAAAAGCTTTCCGGAAATGTAAGGAAAACCGCAGGTTTCTGTTTTTACTTGAAGCAAAAGTGTTCCAGAAAGAGAGAGCCTCTCCACCACTGAGCTGAAAAGAGATAACGGAGAGAGGTTGTTCTTTGGGAAGCATCAAAGGCCATGAAATCACCTGAACCGCTAAAAGGGCGGAAACCAGGAAACTCTTAAATAAAATCAGCCTGATCGGTTTTACCCTCCTTAAAAGCATCAAGAGGGATTATACAATCCGACCTGGAATTGTGAAACTATTTTTGTTAGTTTAATCAAGAAAGCTCAATAAACGCAGGAACAACAGGGTATGCTCTATGCATCTTGAAAGAAGGAACTATTATCGAGGGTTTCTGGCTATTCTTGTAGCTGCGCTGCTCTGGTCTACCTTAGGAATAATGGGGAAGTTATTAATAAAAGAAGGGGTAGATATCATTGCTGGAGTTTCTCTTCGCCCCTTTTTCGCTTTCTTAATTTTGTTCGCTTTTCGTCCCATTTTCCCTAAAAACAGAAGGGCTGTTCCCGAAAATGGTACTCGTAAGGCTCTTTTTTTCGCTCTTTTTGGATTGGTAGGAGTGACTTCATTCTACATCCTTTATTTTCTGGCGGTGAAGACTACCTCTATTTCATTGGCAGTAATTCTTCTATATACGGCCCCGATCTGGGTGCTTGTTTTTTCCTTACTATCTCGGTGGGAGAAGTTCAGCCCAGAAAAAGGCGCTGGTATTTTTCTTTCCTTGCTAGGAATTTTTCTGATCGCTCAAGCCTCCTGGGGAGAATCCTCACCCTTAGGATTATTTGTGGGATTGGGATCGGCAATAACTTATGCTCTTTTTACATATTTCGGCAAAATCGCACTGGAAAAGTATGATTTGGGAACAGTTTTAACGTGGGTATTTGGATTTGGCACTCTGGGGTTTGTCCCTTTTTGGTTGCTCAAGCCCGAGCTTGTAATTCAACTCTTTTTTCACCCCATGGCCATATTTATCTCCTTTCTATTGGGCTTAGGGCCAACAGCGATTTCCTATGGAGCTTACCTCTGGGCCCTAAATTATGTTCCGCCCACGGTGGCAGCCCTGACCTGCACTCTGGAACCAGTTCTGGGAAGCGTTTGGGGTATCCTGTTTTTTGGAGAGAAATTCACTTTGGGGAAGGCCATTGGAGGTTTCCTTATCCTAATGGCCGTGATAATTGCCTCACTGGGAAAAGGCAAATTTAATCTCAGAGCTTCCCTTTTAGCCCCAAATAGGAGAAAATACTGAGAGTGGTAATGGGGATGGAAATCGAAAGAAAATTTTTAGTCAAGGGGTTGACATTATCTGAACTAAAACCATGGGAGTTTTCCTGCATTGAGCAATATTATCTGAGCAACTGCCGGGGTGTGCGCCTGCGCCGGGAAAATAATCGATATACTTTGACTGTAAAAGGGGAAGGGCTTAGAGAAAGGGTAGAGGTAGAGAAAGAAATTACGGAGGAGGAATATAAGGAACTCCTGAATCTCTGCGATCGAGGTCTCAAAAAAAGACGCTATCGCGTAGGGCGATGGGAAATAGACCTTTTTGAAGAAAGCCTGAATGGACTAATTCTGGCAGAAATTGAACTAAGTGAAAAAGAAGAGCCTCTTCCCGAATTTCCTTTCCCGGGAGCCATTCTCCTTGAGGTCACTGATAACCCCGCCTTCCTTAACCAGAATTTGGCCTTAGGAAAGATTCCCTCCATGGATAGCGGTGATGGCAAGATATAAGGGCTCAGGGTTATTTTCTGGTTTAGGATTAGTTTAGGAGGAGACTCTGGAATTTATAACTGCTCAACAGTTAGCGATTCGCTGGAACGCCCCTCTGAGGGCTGTTTATGGTATTGCCTTAGGGAAGCATAGCTTTGCTCCTTTAACCGGCACTTTAAACATTTACCGTTTTAAGAAGAAAGCCATGTTTTCCCTAAAAGAGATCATGGAGTGGGAAAAAAAATTGGCCCTGCTAAAAATTCCTTTGGCAACGATAATAAATGAATTTAAATAAAAAAACAGGGGCTGCCTGGCGGCAACCCCTGCCATGGGGGAGGTGGGAAGACAGGCTATTGGCAATAACCTTGAATCCTTTATAGAGTAGGAAATTGAGGTTTGTCAAGAGAGAAGTAAAATTTTTTTTCATTAAATTTGGCATATGATTAAAATTAGATTGAAATGGAATCGAAGGTGATAAAATTGACGCCTACCCTGGTGGATACCTTTGAGTCCTGTCCCAGAAGGTACTGGTATCTCTACGAGCCAGACTCTCCAGAGGTGGAGAAGAAGGTATCCTGGCAGCTTTCCTTTGGCAATTCTATACACGACGCCTTAAAGGAAATTTACAATCAAGGTGGCCCTCCTAAGGTCTCTCTGGCTTCTCTTCCTGGAATATTAGAAAAAAACTGGCATAGCGAAGGCTATCCAGAAAGCAAGCTGGAAAAGGAGAGGAAAATCCTGGCTCTGGAAATTTTAGAAGCTTATCTGGAAAGAAATCGTTTCCGTCCCATCTGGACTGTAGAACTTGAAAGAACATTTACCGCGATCATAGAAGGGGTGAGTCTTTCTGCGAGAATAGATCGGTTGGACCTTCTTAAGCCAGGTCTTCTAATAGTGGACTACAAAACCGGCTCAGGGAATTTAAGTTTAAACCAGCTTTATATCTCTTACCTTGTAGTGCGAGCCAATTACGCCTCGGAGCGGGATAGACCAATTCGTTTTCTGCTCCTCAATCTGGAAAAAAATGAAGAAAGAATCATCGACCTTGAGGAGGAGAGGGCCCTATCCCAGATTTCTTATTACCGCCAGGTCCAGGAGCAGATTGAAAAAAGAGAATTTCCCCCCAACCCCTCCCTAAAAAACTGCAGGTATTGTGAGGCCAGAAATATATGTCCCTATGTAAGAAAATGGGAAAGAGAGAAGGAATCCCAATGAAAGAAATTGCTGTGGACCTCAACGCCGACGTGGGAGAAAGCTTTGGAATCTACCGCTTAAGCAATGACGAAGAATTATTTCCATACCTTTCCTCCGTGAACATTGCTTGTGGTCTACATGCGGGGGATCCCCTAATCATGGAGGAGACAGCGAGGAAAGCTCTGAAATTGAATTTAGCAATTGGAGCACACCCCGGTTATCCAGATTTGCAGGGTTTTGGCAGAAGGAAGCTCTCACTTACCCCCCGCGAAGTGAAAAGTTTCTTAATATATCAAGTGGGAGCCCTCTGGGGTTTTCTGAAAGTTTACAAAGGGAAGCTATCCCATGTTAAACCTCACGGAGCCCTCTACAACGATGCGGCAGTCAACCCTGAATTGGCTTTAGCCATCGCCGAAGCTGTTCAAGAAATTGATCCTGATTTGATTCTGCTTGCCCGTTCTGGTTCAGAAATGGTAAAGCAGGCCAGGATTATTGGCACGAAAGTTGTGGAGGAGGCTTTCGCTGATCGTCATTACCTGGAAAGCGGGGATTTAGTCCCCAGAAATCATCCACAGGCCATAATTTCAGATCATTTAGAAGTTTCGAGAAGGGCGCTTTTAATGGTTCTGGAGCAAAAAGTGCAAACTTTAAGCGGTTCCTGGATACCGCTTTCTTTTAAAAGCCTCTGCATCCATGGAGATAACCCCAATGCGCTCAATTTAGCACGGACTCTGCGTCAGGCTTTTCAGGAAAACGGAATCAAGGTTGTTCCCATCCATTCGATTATTGAGAAATGAGTTCCGATTATCCTAAGTTCCTTTTGGCAGGAGAGGACGGCCTGATAGTGGAGTTTGGAGACAGGATCGATCCAGAGGTCAACTCCCTTGTGCTGAGGCTCGCGGAAATTCTGAGTGAGTCAGAAATGGCAGAAATAGTGGAGCTAGTCCCTACTTATCGTTCTCTTTTCATCTCTTATAATCCCATGATTACCACTTTCTCAGACCTGGTTAAGAGAGTAGAAAAGGTCCTTCCCCTTTTAAAGAGCAGAAAAGAAGTGATGCATAAACTTGTCCGCATCCCTGTGGTTTACGGCGGGGAATATGGACCAGACCTCGTAGATGTAGCTAAAATGCACGGGCTTACTGAAAGGGAAGTGATAGAGATTCATACGGGGAAAGATTACTTAGTCTACATGCTCGGCTTCACTCCCGGGTTTCCCTATATGGGAGTTGTCCCCGAAGAAATCTCTACCCCCCGTTTAAAGAACCCTCGTCTGAAAGTACCCAAGGGTTCGGTGGGAATAGCAGAGACGCAAACTGGCATTTATTCTATGGAAAGTCCCGGAGGTTGGAGAATCATTGGGCGAACGCCAATAGAAGTCTTCAATCCTTTTAGAAAACCTCCCTTTTTACTTTCTCCTGGTGATGGCGTGCGCTTTTTTCCCATCTCCTTTACCCAGTTTGAAAAGTGGGCGCCCACCGCTGATCTTCCTCAGGATCAGAAAATAGAGAAAAAAGATGGGGATTCCTTTTCTTAGAATAATATATCCAGGTATATTGACCACTATTCAGGATTTGGGAAGATATGGATATTTGAAATACGGCCTGCCTCCTTCAGGCTGTGCTGATGAAATTTCATTTCGAGCAGGTAATGCTTTAGTAGGAAATGAGGCCTGGTGCGCTGGATTGGAGATGACAATCCAAGGAGGAAAGTTCGAAGTTTTAAGCGATTCCTTTATGGCCATTACTGGGGCCGATATGGAACCCAAAATCAATGGCAAGCTCTGTCCCATGTGGCAGTCCTTTATGGGGAGGGCGGGAGATGTTTTAGAATTTTCTCAAGTTCACTCTGGTTGTCGCTCTTATCTCTTAGTTAGCGGAGGGATCGATGTTCCTCTGGTTATGGGAAGCCGGGCCACAAATTTAATTGCCGGAATAGGAGGATTGGAGGGACGAGCCTTAAAATCTGGCGACATACTTTACCGCAAAGACGGAGGACAAAGGAAAGAAAAAGTTTTTCCTTTGCAGTTCCTTCCTGAGTTTAAAACAAGCCAGGAATTGCGAGTAATTTTGGGGCCCCAAAATGAATATTTTTCAGAATCCGGGCTAAAAAACTTTCTTTCTGACGCCTATGTGGTAAGTCCCCAGTCGAACCGTATGGGTTATCGTCTTCTGGGACCCTGCATTGAAATTGAGAAAGGCGGGTTCATTTCCGACGCCGTTCCTTTAGGTGCAATCCAGGTAAGTGGAGAAGGTCAACCCGTAGTCCTCCTCTGGGACCGCCAGACAACCGGAGGATATCCTAAAATCGCCGTGGTGATCAAAGCCGATATCTGGAAACTGGCTCAGGCCAAGCCCGGGGATGAATTTAAATTCCAAGCGGTGGGGTGGGAAGAAGCTCGTTCGCTTTATCGGAAATACGTTCATTTTCTCCTTCAGGTGAAGGACATAGTACAATAAACAAGCATGCTTACCCCAAAAGCTCTTATCGGTGATTGGAGGAAGAGCTTTTTACTCTTTAAAAATTTGACAAGCGTTTTAAGCAAAATCTAAGCTATAAGAAATGGCGAACGCAGAAAAGGGTGGTAAAAAATGAACTTAATATTAACTCAGGTATGGGGGCAGACTGCCACTTCCTCCGTGATGCTTGAGCCTTTACCTGCTTCTAATATGTTGGACTTAATTCCGGCCGTCATCATCGGCGTTCTCTCCGTGATTTTTCTTTTCCTAACCCTCAGGCTCTCTCGGATAAGGACGGACGGAATTGGCTCCATTTATCTTTTAATGGGGGTTTTCCTTTTCTTAGCCTGTATCTTCCAGGTAATCTTCCTGTTTTTGAGAAGCGAGTGGCTCTATACATTCATTTTCGTTCAGGAAGTTTTTCTCCTCTTAGCCTTAATTACTTTGATCATTTCCGCATTAACTCTCAGCAAGAAGGGAGCTTATCCCGTACACCCCTCAGAACTTTCAGGGGAAGAAAAACCAGCTTCTCCCCCGAAAGAAGAGCAGGCCATCGAACTGGAAAAGCAGGAAAGCACCTCAGAGCCAGGAAGGAACTCCGAGGTTAAATAAGCTTCAGTGGTAAAAGAAACTCCGCGCAGAACAAACGTCTGGCGCAGCATTTTTCTGGCAGTAGGTTTTTCTGCCCTGGCTATAAGTCTACTTTTGTATTTCACCCATACCAACCTTTCCAGCATTTTTTCCTTAGTGAATCTCTGGTATTTCCTCGGCGCTCTGGGCTTAATTTTTCTCAACTGGGTTATAGAAGCCGAAAGGCTCTGCGCCATTTCCAAACTTCTAGGGTACCAGCTACCTTTTCATAAGGCGCTGCAAATTGCTCTGGTAGGTTCTTTCTTTGCCAATATCACCCCTTTCGACACAGGGGGAGAGCCTTTTCAGCTTTATCTTCTGGCGAAAAATGGCATAGGAGCAGGAAAGTCAGCGGCTATCATCATGATTAAGGGAATCATGAGCGCACTTGCCAGGATAACGCTGGGTATCGGTATTCCGCTCTGGCTTCTTTTGATTAAAAAAGCCTGGCAACTTCCGGTAGCGCTGAATACAGCCTTAAATATTGGAATAATCATTTACTGCGCAGTCACAGTATTTTTGCTTGTGGTTTCCTGGAAACCACAATTTTTCAGTCATTTAATTAAGTGGCTCTTTTCCAGAAAATGGATAAAAAAGCTATTCCATAATGATAAATTGGAGGCCTGGGAAAAGAAGATAACCCACGGAGTTCAAGAGTTTCGAGAATCCATGCACAGCCTTACCCAGGCGAATAAAAAGATAATCCTTCTGGTTGCCTTTTATAGCCTGCTTTTATGGATAATTGTGCTTACCGTTCCCGCAATGCTTTTATGGGGATTGGGAGTTTATTCTCCTCTCTCCCAGATATTGGCTGTGGGGATAGTATTCTACTTGGCCTCCGCATATGCTCCTACCCCAGGCTCGTCAGGAGTGGCGGAAGCGGGATTCGCTACACTATTTTTCGCTGCTCAGCTCGTCCCCTACCCTCTTTTGGGGGTCTTTGTGACCCTGTGGAGACTCTTAACCTATTACATGAGCTTCCTTATTGGAGGAATGGTGAGCCTTTTCTCCTTTTCCAGGAAAAGGCACTAGAGGGAAAGGAGAAACTGGGCTACCGCCTCCACGGTCTCCCTGGGAGTGGAAGCTCCCGATACCACACCTACGCTGGAAATACCGCAAAACCAATCCCTTTGTAGCTCCTCAGCCATTTCTACGTGCCATGTTTTCTTTCCACTCTTTTGGGCAATAGAGGCTAAGCGCTTAGTATTTGCAGAGTTCTTTCCCCCCACAACGATAACTCCTTCCACCTCTGGAAGCAGCTGGCGCAGCGCATTTTGCTTTTCCCTGGTAGCCGAACAAACGGTGTTAAAGACCCTCAATTCCCCAACTCCGCCAGATATGAGCTTCTGGGCTAAATCCGCTAACAGCTCGCCATCCTGCGTGCTCTGAGAAAATAGGGCAATTTTGCCCCTCAATGCGAGCTCGGGAAATTCCCCAGGGGGAATCAGTTTAGCCCTGGGGACATAGGAAAGGAGGCTTTCTACTTCAGAATGACCTGGATCTCCCAGAAGGAGGATGGAGTAGCCTTCTTCCTGAATTCGCAACATGAGTTCCCTGGTTTTTTTCAGCTCAGGACAGGTGAGGTCTATTATCTTAATTCCCTTGTTTATCGCCTCGTTAAGGATCTCGGCCCTTGTGCCATGGGAGGAAATTACCAATGATTCCTCAGGATTTACCTCGTTCAAAGAATGGACAACCCGAATTCCTTTTTTTTCCAGCTCTTTAACTACCTGAGCATTATGAATCAAGGGCCCTAAAGTGACGATTTTCTCCAGTCGAGAAACGGACAAAATTTCATCCACCGCTCGGCGCACTCCGTAGCAAAAACCAATGGCTGAAGAAACAACGACCTTCAATTGTTTAAAATCCTATCTTTGAGAAAGAACGAGTTCTTCCGGTGTGGCGGGCTTTACCCCTTCCAAAATTTTAGAAATCCAATCCTGATAAGTAGCCTTTTCCTTACGGAAGAAGATTCCCGTGTAAATTACATCTTGCATGACCTTAGCCATTTCTACTGCACGAACAGGATCATCCGGCTGGTAATCAGGGGGGAGGGGGGTTACCCTTTCCTGAAAATATTTGTAGGTGTGTACCTTATTGAAAGTAACGCAGGGAGAAATAACATCAAGGAAAGCAAAACCCTGATGGGCGATGGCGGCTACAATCAAATCTGTAAGCTGATCGACCTTTGCTGAGAATCCTCGGGCCACGAAGGTCGCTCCAACTGAGATAGCAAAGGCCACGGGGTTGATAGGCTCTTCAAAATTACCATAAGGAGAGGAGACCGTGCGAAAGCTGACATCCGAAGTAGGCGCTACTTGTCCTTTAGTCAATCCGTAAATCCTGTTGTTCATGACAATGTAGGCAAGATCAATATTTCTTCGGGCGGCATGGGGAAAATGTCCTCCTCCAATGGCGAAAGCGTCCCCATCACCCCCCACCACTATTACTTCCACTTTGGGATTAGCCAGCTTTATTCCTTGCCCAATGGGCAAAGCCCGGCCATGTAGGCTATGCACTCCATAGGTAGAAAGAAATCCGGGGAGTCGGCTTGAGCAGCCAATTCCAGAAACAACAGCTATATTGTCAGGTTCGAGATCTAACCTGGTGAATGCATTCAATAAAGCTGTTAGAACTCCAAAATTGCCGCAACCGGGACACCAGGTGGGTTTAAGCTTTCCTTTATAGTCTGAGACTGTGTGCGCCATTATAGAACCTCCTCTATCTTCTTCAGGATTTCATAGCCGGCGAAAGGTCTGCCTCCGGCAAGGTTCAAGGGAATCGGGTCGAAGAGAAAATATGCCCGGAGAAGGTGAGAGAGTTGACCGCTATAATTAACTTCTGGGACCAGGACTTTCCTTTTGTTCTTCAGAAACTCTTCCACTTGCTTTCTAGGAAGGGGGCTAAGAAGTTTAATATAAAGTACATCCGGCTCCTTGCCTCTTTCCTTTAGCTGATTGGTGGCTTCCCTGACCGCTCCTTCCGTTGACCCCCAAGAAATGATACCCACCTCACTTTGAGGGTTACCCCAGCGTAAAGTAAAATCATTATCCATTAAAGCCAAATCAAGCTTCCGAAAGCGTTTCTCGGTCATGGCTTGATGCACTCCCTGATCATAGGAAGGAATTCCCTCTCCGTCATGCTCCAAGCCCCTCGCAATATATGCTCCTGGTTTCCCGGGGATGCCCATGGGCATCAAACCGCTATCAGTAATTCGATAGCGCTGATATCCCTGGGCTAATTCTTCTATGGTGACAATTGAACGTTCCTCAATCTGAATTGAATTAAATTCTGGGATGGCAATGGTCTCGTATCTTTGGGAAAGAGATTGATCAGAAAGAATAATTACGGGAAGCTGGGTTCTTTCGGCAAGGTTGAAGCCCTTGATGGTCTGATAAAAACAATCCTCAACGTTGGTAGGAGCAATCACGATCCGGGGGCAATCTCCATGGCTACTGAAAACAGCATGAAAAAGGTCGGCTTGCTCCATTTTCGTGGGCATTCCAGTTGCCGGTCCACCCCTCTGGACATCCACAATGACAACTGGTATTTCCGCCATGGAAGCGAACCCGATCAGCTCGCTCATCAAAGAGAGCCCTGGCCCAGAGGTGGCTGTCATCGCTTTCTTTCCAGCAAAGGAGGCTCCAATGGCCATAGCTAAAGCAGAAATCTCATCCTCCACCTGAATGGAGATTCCTCCCACTCGAGGCATTTCCTTCATCAGGATTTCCAAAATATCCGTAGCGGGAGTAATAGGGTAGCCAGAAAAGAAACGGCATCCAGCGAAAATCGCCCCCAGGGCAACAGCTGCATTCCCGGAGATGACGATTCTGTTCCTTCCTTCTGCCCTTCCCAATTTCAAGTTTTCTTTTTTCTGAATATTCTGGCGGGCAAATTCCATTCCTACTTTTAAGGCCAAAAGGTCCTTTTCCAGAATTTGGGAACCCTTCGATCCAAACTTCTCCCGGATCACTTCCTCGAGTTTGTCCTGAGGAATGGAGAAAAGCTGGGCTAAGACGCCAATCGTGACGACATTTTTTGTCTGAATAGCTTGCACCTGATTTAAAGCCATATCCTCTAAGGGACAGGGATAAAGGATTAGGTCATCCCGATCATGGGGCTGAACGCTTTTAGGATCGTAAACCAGAACTCCCCCTTTTCTTACCACAGAATAATGGCGATCATAGGCCTCCTGGTTCAAAGCCACAAGGATATCCACGAGATCTCCGGCAGAGAAAATGGGCACATTGGCCGTCCGCATCTGAAACATGGAATGACCTCCACGGACCTCGGCGGGATATGCACGATAGGTGTAAACCTCGAAGGAGGCTCGGGCACAAGCCAGAGTGAGGATTTCGCCAGCAACAATGATCCCCTCCCCCGATTCTCCGCCAATGCGCACGACTAAATCAACTTTTTCCATAGACTAACTCGCACTCCTTCATGAAATTTTAACCGCAAAAAGTTTAGCTAATTGCTCCAAGGCCATCTCTCCTTCTTCCTGTGATAGAGCCGCCACTCCTTTTCGGGAAATAAAAACCCGAAAACCACGCATGCAAGCATCTGCCGAAGTAAAAAAGACGCAAATGTTTGTCACGCAGCCCACTACTTCCAGCTCTTCTATCCCTTCTTGGCGAAGCACCTCTTCCAGAGGAGTGCCTACAAAACCAGAATAGGTCCTTTTGGGGATTACAATTTCACCGGGAAGGGGAGCTAGTTCCTCCACAATTTCCGCACCGATAGTTCCTTTAATAGCATGTAAGGGGAAAATGCTCATCTCAAAATCAGTAGGATCATGACAATCGGAGACGAAAATGACAGGCAATCCTGCCTTACGATAATGAGCGATTCTTTCCTGGATAAAAGGGATAATTTCCCGAGTTGCGGGAACCTCGAGGGGCGCTCCCCGGTCCACGAAATCATGTATCATGTCAACAACGAGCAGGGCTCGCTTACCGGGCTGCATGGCAATTAAAATTTTTAATTTTACTTTATATTATCACTTTTTTGCCCTTTAGGTTGCCAATCCAAAAAAAATTTAAAAATTTTCAGATATAGCGTAAAATTTCCTCAAAAGGGTTTCACAGCAATAAAATGAAAGGGGTCTTATATGATAGTTAAAGTCAGCAAGGAAATCCCTCCAGATTCAGGGGTTAGCACAGTTATCGTTTTTCTTCCAAGTCGCTTGCCAGAAGCTCTGGAGACATTAGCACCATCCTTAAAGGCCGAGATTCAAGAAGTCAGACAAAGGATGCCCTTCTACTCCAAGGGTTCTCTGGTATTTTATCCCCAGGGAAAAATGGGTGCGCAAAAATTTCTCCTCTTTAAGATCCCCGATGAGATCGACCCTTTTGAGTTGAGAAGAATTTATTCTCAAGCAGGAAGGGAGGCTCGTCTCAAAGAATTAGGCCCGGGTTTGTGCACAGTGCTCACTGGTCTTATAGACCAGGACTTAGAAGCCGAGATTGCAGTTGAGGGCATAATTCAAGGATCTTACTTACCCGAGCTTTATAAAACCGAAAAGGGGCACCAAAACTTAGAAAGTCTCACCATTTGTCATCCACGTCCTTCCGAAATCTCGGAAGCCGTCCGCAAGGCTGAGCTATTCGGCCTCACTCAGAACTACGTCCGTGATCTGGTCAATGAACCCGCTTCTAAGGCTACTCCCTCATTTTTGGTCACGCAAGCGCAGAGATTAGCAGACGAAACCCGCTCTCAAATCGAAGTCCTCTCCTTAGAGGAGGCGGAAAAGATGGGCATGGGGGCTTTCTCCGCAGTTGCCAAGGGATCGGACCAACCAGCTTTCATGGTGAAACTTCACCATCCTGGAGAAAAACAGCCCAAGAGATTGGGATTGATTGGTAAGGGTTTGACCTTTGATTCCGGGGGACTTTCCCTTAAGCCCTGGGAGTCTATGACCACCATGAAGTCGGATATGGCTGGGGCCGCCGCAGTCCTGGGGGCCTTCAAGATCATCGCTCTTTTGAGGCCCGAGTTGGAACTCATGGCCTTCCTTCCCCTGACCGAGAACTTACCTTCTGGCAAATCTTACAAACCGGGAGACGTGGTTAAGGCTATGAACGGTAAAACTATTGAGGTTCTTTCTACCGATGCTGAAGGAAGGCTAATTCTGGCTGATGCCCTGTGCTGGGCAGCCAGGGAGGGTGCAACACATATGATAGATGTAGCCACTCTTACCGGCGCTTGCATCGTAGCTTTGGGGCATGAGACTACCGGACTCTTTAGCAATAGCCTAGAGTGGAGAGACCAGATTTTAAAAGCTGCTTCCAAGGCCGGAGAAAGAGTCTGGGAGCTCCCTATGTTTCCAGAATACAGGGAGCTAATTCGTTCAGAAATTGCGGATCTGGCTAATAGTGCCGGGAGGTCAGGAGCACCAGCTGGAGCTATTTTTGGGGCCATGTTTCTCAAAGAGTTTGTCCCGGACCAGGTAGCCTGGGCTCATCTGGATATTGCAGGACCGTCCTGGCTCCCAAATAATACAAAGGAAATGGCCCAGGGCGGAACTGGAGCTATTTTTAGAACCCTTTCAGAGCTGGGCCTAAGCTTTTAATTGACCGCAATTACTCCATAACCTTTGGATTTTAATTCCTCTATCAGAGCGGAAACTTGAGTTGCGCTGAGCCTGATCATGATCTGAACCTTTTCTCCTAACTCGATGCAGGCCAGGCCAATTACGTTGATTTGATGATCGCGAATGATGACCAGAAGATCGGCAAGCGTCCCTAACTTATTCTCTGCCTCCAGAACTATCCTGATCCCAGGCCGGCGAAACCCGAAAATTTTAATCAAGGCCTCAAAGAGGTCTGACTCTGTGATAATCCCTACAAGCTTTTCTCCCTCCATGACCAGCAGTGAGCCAAACCTATGTTCTCTCATAATTACGGCTGCTTCTTCGATAGTAGCATCGGGACTAATGCAGGCAGGGGATTTTATCATTACTTCCTTAACGGTCATTTTGGAAAGAAGGTAGTTCATCTCATAAATGCTCAAAGTGGTAGCAGGAGAGGGGGAGACGGTAAGAAGGTCCCTCTCCGTTACCAAACCCCGAAGCTTTCCGCTCTCCACTACTGGAAGCTGTTTAATGCGATGCTTTTTCATTAAACTCAAGGCTTCAAAAATGGGGGTATCCGGTTCAATAGTGATCGGATTAGGGGTCATATGGTTCTTAACAAACATTTTTATTTCCTCCTCGCTTGTTTTCTTTTCTATTTTAAAACATCGCTTGCTCTGGATAAATTCCTGATTGATCCCATGTTATAATGTTTCAGAGAGCCAGGAGGAAAAAAATGAATACAAAGGATATCTTTGAGGAAATAGTAAGGCTTAGAAACTCCGGCGAAGAGGGAGCTTTAGCTATAGTGGTGAACACCTCAGCCTCCAGCCCAGGGAGGGTGAACTTCAAAATGTTGGTCTATCCCGATGGACGGATCCTGGGAACAGTTGGCGGTGGAATTATGGAAAAGAAAGTAATCGACGAAGCTTTGCAAAGCATTAAAGACAAGCGCTCCAGGTTTCTGCATTATTCCCTGAGAGAGGACGAGATGGAAGGATTAGGAGTGCTTTGCGGTGGAGAGGCTGATGTTTACATTGAGCCCATTGCTGCTCCCCCTTACCTTTATATTTTTGGAGCAGGGCATGTGGGGCACGCCCTGTATCAGGTGGCCTCCCTCCTGGAGTTTCTGATAGTGGTCGTGGACGATAGGCCTAACTTCGCCTCCCAGGAAAGATTTCCCAAAGCCTTCAAGGTGATCTGCCAGGATTTCAAAGAAGCCCTGGACCAAATCGATTTTTCCCCTTCAGATTTCGCCGTGATCGTCACCAGAGGTCATGCTCATGACCAGCTCGTTCTAAAGGAGATCCTCCTAAAGAGTCAGCTGCCTGGTTATATCGGAATGATTGGCTCTAAATCCAAAAACGCTAAAATTTTTCAAAATCTGGAAAAAGAGGGAATTCAAAAAGCTCTTTTGGAAAAAGTCTTTGCCCCCATAGGTTTAGATATAGGAGGAGAAAAGCCAGAGGAAATTGCGATTTCCATCCTGGCTGAGATTATTGCTTTTCGTCATGGGAAGATTCAGGGCAAAATGCGCGACAAAAGCACGGCAACCTGAGCCCTGCTTGCTGCCTCGTTAAAGCTTACGGCTTCCCCCCCACCAATTCTTTCTACAAGGTTGGGATCATCTGTTCTTAAAAGGCCATTTTTAAAAGCTGCTCCCGCATAGAGAAAGTACCAATCTGTGGGCTGAATTGGCCTCAAAGTACCTCCCTCCTTTACGAAAAGGGCAGTAGGTGCTTCCAGCTCCCATCTTTTAGCCCGCACAATCAATGTAATAGCCTCAGCTAGGGATATTTTTCCTTCCGGACGAAACGTGCCATCGGGATAACCCTGCACTAATCCATAGGCCAGGGCTGATTCTATATAAGGACATGCCCAATGAGCAATGCTGACATCCGGAAAAGTGTGGCCCTGGGCGGCAACCGGTTTAAGGTTTAAAGCTAAAAGGATCATTTTAGCAAACTCGGCTCTGGTCACCTGATTCTCAGGCTTAAAAGTTCCGTCTGGATAGCCATTGATCACTCCCCTGTCCACTAGTTGGGAAATCCCGGAGAAAGCCCAATAACTAACAGGAACATCGGGAAAGAAAGAGCTCTTTATGAGGATTGAGGCATGGCCTAGAACCTGAAAGGAACCAGCACTGCCCTTGATTTCCATATAATAAGTTCCGGGGGGAAACCCGACAGGAACTTTTACGCGCAGCAGGGCAATGAGATCTGAACCCTGAAGGGTAAAGCTCTCTGGAGATAATTGGACCTCCAGTCCGGGGGTATGCTGAACTGACAAATTTCCCTCAACCTGCTGCGAGATTAGGGGATGAAGGGTAATTTGAAATTGCCCTTCTCCTCCGGGATAAAGGCTGAGCTGATCAGGAGAGATAGTCAGGGAAAAAAGGTTCAAAGGAGTAGGAGTTGCAGGGAAAGGAGGAGAGATGGTGGAAGTGGACGTGGTTTCTCCTTTTGAACCAATACAATACAGGTTCCCATCGGTTGATCCCACGAGCAATTTTCCTTCCTGATAGATCACGGGGGAGCTGAAAATGAACGGGGCTTCAAACTTCATTTTAAAGAGAAGCCCTCCATTCTGGTCTAAGCAATAAAAATAGCGGTCCTCGCCACCGAAATAGATCCTTCCCGAAGCATCAAGAGAAGGGGAAGTATCGAGATAATAATCCGTGGAAAATGACCACAATTTGGATCCGGTTTGGGCATCGAGAGCGTACAAAGAGTAATCCATTGAACCAAAATAAACTACCCCTTGAGGGGAAATAGCCGGAGAGGAGACAATTGAACCCTGAGTCTTAAAGGACCAGCGCAACTGGCCCAGAAAATTGAGGGAGTAAAAGGAAAAATCTTTAGAACCAAAATATACGTTCCCTTGAGAATCAAGGGCGGGAGAGGATTCTATTCCCCCTCCTGTCTTATACTTCCACCTCAACGTTCCAGAGGGAGTTAGAGAATAAAGGTAACCGTCCTCGGCGCCGAAGTAAATATTGCCTTCCGAATCCAGGGCGGGAGAGGAAAGAATCGGACCTTCGGCAGAAAAGGTCCAAATTGTTTTTCTCAGATCTGAAGAAAGGGCGTAGAGCTTGCTATCTCTTCCTCCTAAAATTACTGTTCCTTCAGGGGATAGAACGGGGGAGGAAACGATGTTGGATACCATAGTAAGGCGGTAATTTATCTCTTTGCCATTTTCATCCAAAGCATAAAACAAGGCACCAGAACCAAAGTAGATGGTGTTTGTTTCCGAAACTACAGGCGTGTCGTCAATTGCTCCCCCATATAGGCAATCGTGCTTCCACTTGAGAGTACCTCCGTCCAGAACAGCGTAAAGGTTTCTGTCTCCACTTCCTAAATAAATCGTGCCATCGGGTCCGAGCACCGGAGAGCCTCTAACCGGCCCAGAGGTGGTAATAGACCACTTAATTTCCGGGTCGATAGGACCATTAAACCGGGACAGACCCGAATGAGATGGATCGTAGCGGAACATAGGAGCAACTGAGAAGGTTTGCTCCCCCTGAGCTCGCAGGCTGGGGAACAGCAAACCCATAATCAAGGCTAAAAACATTAAGAGGATTAACCCTTTTTTCACTTGACCCTCAATTCTGGGAAGAGGACCCCGCCACCGGGACTTGGGGATGACTGCTGTACCAGATTTCATCAGCTCTTTCTTTCCAGAGTCTGGCTTTTTCATCCAGAATCTGGGCGTTTTCAGGTTTAAAGATGTCATCCGCTCCTTCATGAGTGGGATGCGCGCCGGATTCCTTCACAATTTCCCTTAAGGCTTCAGGGACATCAATAATCGGGCAAGGGCGAAGCAGGTTTTCTGAAAAAGGTTGTCTGGCTTGATAAGCTTTAAAAAGAGGATTCTTCAGCACCTCGATTAAGCTCTTTTCCTTGATATTATCGCAGGCGAAATGCACAAATGCGCAGGGCTCCACATCCCCTCTGGCAGTAATATGAAAGTACCTTCTGCCTCCAGCAATGCATCCTCCAGCCAGTTCTCCGTCATTCCAGAAATCAGCAAATTGAATAGGCTTGGTGGATCTAAGCTTAGGAACCTGTTTAGCCAACCAGGCCCTCTGCTCAGAGGTAAGCATCAAATCGAAATTGGGATCCCTGCCAACGGGAACGTAGTGAAAAGTCCAACCATATAAGCATCCTTTGTTGATCAAAAAGTCAACGAATTCCTCTGACATTACCTCATAACAGTTCTCCCTGGTAATAGTAAGGGAAAAGCCAAAAGGAATCCCCCTCTCTTTGAGGAGGTCCATGGCCCGCATCACTTTGGCAAAAACTCCCTTCCCTCTCCTTCGGTCCGTAGCTTCCTCCCAACCCTCTAAGCTGATAGCAGGACTAAGGTTCGCTACCTTAAAAATCTTGTCCGCTACCTTTTCGTCGATCTGAGTGCCATTAGTATAGACCATAAAACAGGTATCTTTATGTCTTTCTAAAAGCTCAAAAAGATGAGGATAAAGAAAGGGCTCTCCTCCGGACATAACCACCCAATATATCCCCAGCTCTTCCGCTTCCTCCAACAATTTGTCTAACCGATCAAAGCTGATTACATCAGTTTTGGGATATTCCCCCGCCCAGCAACCGATGCATTTTAAATTGCACCGGCTCGTGGGGTCTACCAGAAAGAAATAAGGAATATGCACCCCCAGCTCTTCAGATTTCTGGTTAATGATAGGTTGTCCAAAGAGAATCCAGTTTACGAACCAGTTAAAGACGACCCCGCGCAAAAGACGGGGGTGAACCTCAGTAAAAACACGCTTCACGAAAGCGAGAACATGGGGCTTGGAGAGCAAAGCCTCTTTCAACTGTAAAATATTCTGTCGATGGGACTCCAAACGAGCAAAATTTAAGGATAAGTTCAGAAGGCGCATAAAATTTTTCTCTGGATTGCGCCCAATCAGGGTGGCGCTCTTTTCTAACAAAAATTTTCCTGGGGTAGATCGAATCAAGCTCATTAGAGCTTCGTGATTCCTGGCCCTGATTTCCACTGACATAAAATCTCCTCCTTTCTGTTTTTAAATTTTAGCCCTTTGCCAACATCTGTTCAATTTAAAGCCAAATTTAAAACTAGTAGCAAAATAAATTAATTTGGAAAATAAGAAAGCGTTCGTTTTCCATTTTATAATTATAGAAAATGAGCGCTTTAAGGACTCCTTCAATATATACCGAGTCTGACCTCAAAAACATGGCAAGGAAGATGGGAATTAACCCCTTTTCCTTGGAGAGGGACCTTGCCTTCGTCTCCTTTCTCTTAGCAATAGGAGGGTTGACCTCGGCTTTGAGAAAATTGGTCCTAAAGGGTGGGGGGGCATTAAAGCGAGTTTATTTTTCTAATTGGCGTCAGCATGAAAACCTGCGTTTCTCTATTGAGGAAAAACAATCGGAGCGCGAACTCACCGCTTTAATTCAAAACATCCTCAAAAAAGCAGAAAAAGAAACTGAAATAAAATTTCAGTACCAAGAAAGCTTTAGGGAAAAGAAAGCCTTTCGAGTATCCGTAACTTATGTGGGGCCTTTAAGGAGGCCTACAATTATTAACCTCCTCTTTTCTTTGGGGGAGCCTCTTTTCCTCCCTTCAAGAAAAGAGGATATCATCACCGACCCCTTCCCATTTAAAACGAGGAAAATTCAGGTTATGGCCTTAGAGGAAATCCTGGCGGAGAAACTGAGAGACTTTCTTCTTGCCGGGGAACCGAAAGACCTTTATGATGCCTGGAGGATTCTTGCGGAACACTCCCCCCTTCTCGACAGGGAGGACTTTAAAAGAACCCTGGAGAAAAAGTGCCAAGCTGCGGGGTTCGATCTGGAAGGGCCACAAGATTTTCTGGACCCAGAACTTTTCGTCCCAACCCGAGCCTACTGGGAGATTAAATTAACTGAAATAATTCCTGACCTGCCCCCTCTGGATAAAGTTTATTCCCAATTTAAGCAGCTTTTGATGACCTTTCTGGGATCTTAATCCTTGATGGGTTCAAACATGTCTTTTTCGGCTCCGCATTCGGGACAAACCCAGTTATCAGGAAGGTCGGCGAATTCGGTTCCTGGCTGAACATTTTGGCTGGGGTCTCCCTGTGCCGGATCGTAGATGTAACCACAAACAGTGCATTGGTATTTCATTACGTACTCCTTTCTGCTTCTTCAAAAGTTTTTTCCAGCAAGCTTCTGGCCTCACCAAAGCTCATTTTTTTCTTTTCCTGAACAATTCGGTTCAGGATTAGCCCTGCTTGTTTAGAACCAAGTGCAATAAAGCCCACAACAAGGTTATCATGCCACACTATCTTCAGGTAAATCCCTTTTTCTTTATTCTCTAAGCGGATTTCCTCAAAGCCTGGTTCCTGGGGAAAAGTATCCCCGGCAGTCATTAAATCAAGGCCTACCACCTTTAAAATATTTGAGGGAACGGTCCCTTCATAGGAAATTTCCTCTCCAGCGATAGAAGACGCTGCAACTAAAGCCTGATCAAGGGCCGGAGGAATTATTCCCCATATTTTTCCTCTCCATTGTGCTACATCTCCAACAGCATAAATTTCCTGGAAGTTTGTGCGCATTTGGTCATTCACCACTACCCCTTTATCCAGCAGGATTCCGCTTTCTTTCAGAAAATCCGTTTCCGGCTGGACTCCCGCTGAGATCAAAACCATGTCCCCGGGTATCCTCCTCGAGTCCTTTAGAATTGCTCCTTCTACCCTTTTTTCTCCCCAGAATGACTCGCAGGAGGCATTGAGGATTATCTCCAAACCTTTTTTCTCCAGGAGCTCTTTAAGGAGAGAGGCTCCTTCACGGTCGAGCTGACGAGAAAGTAAGAAAGAAGAGTGATCAAGAACAATGACCTCCTTTCCCAATTGGGAAAGAGCGAAGGCTGATTCTAATCCCAGAAGTCCCCCACCTACAACCAAAACCCTTTGGGCGTAAGAAAGAGCCCACTCCTTGATGTTCTTAGCATCAGAAAGGGTGCGCAGGGAAAAAATCCCGGGAAGTCCGAGGTTTCCAAATGGGGGTATATTGGCCCTGGAGCCAGAGGAGATCACCAGATAATCAAAAGGAACCACTTTTCCATCCTTTAATTCCACAGATTTTTCTCTGGGAAAAACAGCCTTAACTGGAGTCTCATAGTTTACTTGTATGTGGTTTCTCTCATACCAATCCTGGGAATAAAAGAAAAGTTGCTCTTCCTTTAAATTTCCCTGAAGAAACTCTATCAATCTCGGTCTGGGATAATAGGGATAAGGTTCCTGGGTAAAGATAGAAATTTCAGCTGAAGTTTTTTTCTCCCGCAATATCCGGGCGGTGGTCACTCCCCCTACTCCGTTTCCGATTATAACGACTTTCATGTTTGCTCCTTCCTTTTTCTATGGAAACGCATTGGTCAAATACAATATTCCAATAGAAATTTTTACCAGCAAATTAAAGGAAGATTTTCCCCTCCATTGCTGGTACCACTTTTCCTCCAACCTTTACTTTATACGGATGTCCCATCTTATCTACTTTAACTTCAACGTAAATTTTGCTAGGGCGGCCAATTTCTTCTCCCTGTTCAATTTGAAACTCCAGGGATTTGGGAAGAAGTCCTCTGAGGGCTAAATAAGCTCCTAAGCCTCCTGCGGCGGAACCGGTGGCTGGATCCTCTCTCACTCCCTGAGCTGGAGAGAAAAAGCGCATATGCACCAAGGCGTCCTTATCTTTGGTTTCCATAGTAAATACACAGCACCCAATCACCCCTAATTTCCTTTCTTGCTCCCTCAGTTCCAGAAATCTTGGTCTCAGCTCCCGGACTGTCCTTAGATCTGGCAGAGGGACAAAAACCTGAGGGATTCCCGTTGAAACAATGGCCACATCCATCCCTGTGCTTTCAATCACTTCCTTTTCCAATCCCAAAGCGGAGGCCAGTTCCTGAAAATCTGTAAGGCACGCACCAAATTCCGTCTCTTTCTGGGTCATTACCACGCGCTCGACCTCCCCTTCTTTGACGAAAATTTCCAGAGGCAGGACGCCTACTCTCAGTTCTTGATTGATAAAGGTAACTGGCTCAGTTAAAGGGAACTTCCCCACTTCGGCCATGACATAGGCCGTTCCTAAAGAGGGGTGCCCGGCAAAAGGTATCTCGGCATTGGGAGTAAAAATGCGCACTCTATAAGCTGCATCTTTGGATTCGGGCGGGAATACAAAGGTCGTTTCCGAGATGGCCATCTCCTTGGCAATTAATTGCATTTCAATATCTTCCAACCCCTGAGCATCAGGAATTACTACCAGAGGGTTCCCGCTGAAAAACTTATCCGTGAAGACATTCACTCTAAAGAAAGACACGGTTTTCACCTAAATTCCCCCTTTCTTATTGATCAGATTCCCCCATAATAAGCGCTCTATCCCTCTTTTCTATCACCTCCTCGAAAATGCTTATAGGTTCAGGTCAATCCTTTTTCGGGGAACGATCCGGCCAAACTTCTGCCAGCAATTGATGGTCTGTTTGAGAAAGTAGTTGGCTCCCTTAAAATCACCCTTTTTTTCGCAAATGCTGGCGAGCAACTGGCTGATTTCTCCTATATCTCGCTCGCAACCACTGCTTTCCGCTAAACTTAAGCATTCTTTTAAAAGGCTTTCGGCGGAATCGTATTCTTTGTCCTCAATTTGCATCAAGGCTCTCTGAAATCTGGCAAAGCGCACAAGGTCGACCTCTGGCCACTTCTCAGCCTCAAGAAAACAGCTATAAGCTTTTTTCCTGAAATTCAACCTCATTTCTCTGTCCCAATGAGCTATTTCTTCGTAAAACCTTCCTTCGTAAAATTTCAACCATGGTCGATCTCCGTTCTCAATTTCCGGCATTTCCAGAAGGTTATTTACCGTGGCTAATCCATCCTTGAGTATAGTTGTAGTCTTCAAAGGCTCAAGCTCAGCCAGAAGAAGGAGGGCGGGAAAAATAGCAATTTGCACCATGAGCGCTTCCCGCAATAACCCCTTTTCGTAAAGGAGAGAGGCTCCCTCTTCCAGCATTCTTTTGGCCTGATAGATTTTCTCCGGGATATCGTAACTCAAAAGGATAACTGAAAGTTCTTTTAAGGCTCGAGCGTAATTACCCCAATCCTCCAATTTCCATGCTTGATTTAGAAAACGATGATAAAGGTTAAGAGCCCTTCTGCGGTGTATTCCTCCCTCCTTCAAATATTTGCTCCATTCCTTTCGTGCGCTTTCTAAGACTTTTGCCGCATCCACTTAAAAGCCCTTTCCCTGTGATTTTAATCTAAAAATGTGACGATCTCTTGGAGAGGACGGCGAGGAGTAATCCTTCCTGACTCAGCCGGAAAACCTATAGGAAACATGGCAACTGGGCGGAGATTTGAGGGCAAAGAGAGGACTTTGGCTGCCATAGCCTCATCAAAGGCCCCAATCCAGCATGTGGCAAGCCCGAGCTCCGTTACCGTGAGCCAGATGTTCATACCGGCATTAGCTGTATCCTGAATAGCATAAAGAGTTCGACCTCTCTCTCCGTAACGCAAGGCGGATCTTTCTGGATCAGCACAAACTACAATCACTACCGGTGCCTGAGCAATAAATTTCTGGTCAAAAGCAGCCTGAGCCAGGGACTCTTTTAAATTTTGATTCCGTACTACATAAAAATGCCAGGGCTGACGGTTTCCAGCTGAAGGCGCCCTTTGAGCAGCAATGAGGATTTTTTCTATGTTTTCCTCCGAAACAGGATCACCTCGGAAAGACCTGATGCTGCGTCTTTCCAAGATTACCTCGTAAGCTGATCTCTTCTCCATTCCCGCACCTATAGCCCCAGTTGCTCACGGATGGACTTCATAGCTTCCAGGCCAAGCTTCACGAAACTTTCCAGGTCGTATCCGATTTCCGTACAAGAAGCTATTAGCTCACGGTTGGCACCAGCTGCAAAACGTTTCTCTTTGAAACGCTTCAAAACAGAGTCTGCGGTTAAAGTAGCAATTTTATCTGGCCTTACCAAAGCGGAGGCCGTAATTAATCCTGTCAGTTGATCCACGGCTCTCAGCGCTTTGGCCATTAAGGTTTGAGCCTGAGCGCCATTGTTTTCTCCATTGTGGGCCCTTACCGCTTGCGCCATTTCTGCAGTGAAACCAAAACCTTCCAGGATTTCAGCCCCACGCAAAGCATGCTCAGCAGGAGTAGTCTCCTCCGCATCCAGATCGTGTAAAAGGCCCACCAGTCCCCATTCTTCCTCATTTTCTCCTTTGTCCCTGGCTACCGCCCTCATTACTGCCTCGGTGGCCAGCATATGCTTAATTAAGTTCTGGTTCTTGATATGTTCTCCGAGCAAGGAGAGCGCTTGATCGCGATTCACGAAGGTCACCCCTTTCTGTTTGAATTTTAGCCCCCTTAGGAGCAAGGGGCAAGAAGCCAGGGAAAATAAATTTCCATTTAATGTCTACAATTAAGTTTTTTCCCACCATCAGCTGAAATTAATAAAAGAAAAGGACAGCCTTGCACGTGAAAAAGCTTGACTAACTGTAAAGGGAAAGACAAAATATTTTTTGACTGGGGAGTCGTCTAGCGGTAGGACAGCAGACTCTGGATCTGCGAGCGGTGGTTCGAGTCCATCCTCCCCAGCCATTGTTCCAAGTAAGTATTCCCTCAAAGGCCCTCCTCCTGGACCACTGGGGATGATCATTTAGGGTGCTTTTGCAATATTCTATTCAGCTTGATCACGCTCAGGTTCTCCAACGATCCAGCGGGTAAAGACCAGAGGGAACAGAATCTTCCCGTATTTGTTTTGGAGCTGAGAAATGAAAAAGAAAAAAGTGCTTTTTATCTGCACCCACAACTCGGCCCGCTCGCAGATGGCTGAAGGTTATCTGAACCAACGCTACGGGAAATACTTTGAAGCTTATAGCGCAGGAACCGAGCCCACGAGCGTCCATCCCCTGGCTGTGCGCGTTATGGAAGAAATGGAAATTGATATTTCGGGGCACAGGTCGAAAAGTGTAAGGGAGTTCCTGAACCACCACTTTGACCTGGCAATCACAGTTTGCGATAGGGCCAAGGAGGCTTGCCCCTTCTTTCCCGGAGCGAAAAAGCACATTCATGCCGGCTTTCCTGACCCTGCAATTATAGAGGGAACGGAAGAGGAAAAGCTTACCGCTTTCAGGGAAGTGAGAGATCAAATTATTTCCTGGATCGAAAGGAACCTGAAGCCTTCCATCTTCCGAAGAACTTCCCGCTGGGCATAAAGGTAAGTCGAAAAGAACCCAGGTAGGGCCAGGTGAAAGCTAACCCAATTAGTTCCAGCTCTCTGAAGCAAAATTGATTTATTGCCAAAGGTTCTCGCTCAGAGGGCTCATTTTTAGAAGATCCAGGGGGATAGGACATCTAGGTATTTGCCAGGGCCAGATGTGCCTGGAGGTTTTGCTGGGATAGAGCTCTCCCTTTAGCCCTCTGGAGATCACGCTCTCTTTATTTACAATGATTTCCGGGCGCCAGCTTGTAACTTTTATGGAACAATCGCTGTAGTCCACGAGATAGGCAGGAATGAGCTCGCAGCCTAACTCTTTCAGCGCACGCACCCTGTGGTGACCATCCAAGATTACCAAGGAAGTCCTATCCACAACGACCGGGTAGAACAGAAATCCATCCCTCTTGATTTCCTGAGACAGTTCCTTGAGGTGTTTTTCATCCACCATCTCGTGATGTTTGAGACAAGGGAAATATACCAGGGCTAGGGCTCCAGGGAACTGTTCCTTATCCCACAAGCTTTTGGCGATAAAAAATGAAAGCCCTTTCTCCATTTTTCTCTCCTTTTGGACTCTTTTAAGAGGGTGCCATGGGGAGGTCTTTCAGGGAGCGTTCGATCTCTTTTTGAGGTTCGTAATCTTCCAGCAATCCTTTCAGGTGAGATTCATAAGCCCCCAGATCCAGGTAACCATGGCCGCTCAGATTAAAAAGGATGGACAGGGACTTGTTTTCTCTCTTTGCTTCAAGGGCCACATCTATCGCCACTTTTACAGCATGCGCTGATTCCGGAGCAGGCAAAAAGCCCTCTGTTCTGGAAAAAAGAACGGCAGCCTGGAAAACCTCCCTTTGCCCCAATGCTTGAGCTTCGATGATTCCTTCCCTGTAAAGTCCGCTGACAATCGGGGACATCCCATGATAGCGCAAGCCGCCGGCGTGAATGGAAGGTGGAACAAAGCCATGCCCCAGTGTATACATCTTTAAAGCAGGCACTATTCCGGCAGTATCGCCATAGTCATAAGCATAAATCCCGCGGGTTAAGGAAGGACAGGCTTTGGGCTCTACAGCAATAACTCTCGGTTTGGGCATATCTTTTCCTTTCTTCCTCGCCTGGAGAAACGGTCTCAATATGGGGAAGACAAGCCCTGCAAAATTGCTCCCTCCCCCTACACAACCGATTACCACATCCGGTTTATCTCCCATCTGTTCCATCTGGAGAAGCGCCTCCTGCCCAATTACAGTTTGATGGAGCAAGACATGGTTTAGGACACTCCCCAAAGAGTATTTGGTAAAGGGGTGGGAAACAGCATCCTCTACAGCTTCGCTAATAGCGATGCCCAGGCTTCCAGGATGCTCAGGATTAAGGGCCACAAAACCTTTTCCGGTCTCGGTTTTTGAACTAGGGCTAGGCAGAACCTCTGAACCGTAAACCTCCATTAACGTTCTACGGTATGGTTTCTGATTGTAACTGATCCTTACCATGTAAACAGTGCAATCCATCCCGAAAAAGGCACAGGCCATGGAAAGGGCAGAACCCCACTGTCCTGCTCCTGTTTCTGTGGTTATCCTTTTAGTGCCTTCTTTCTTGTTGTAATATGCTTGAGCTACAGCTGTATTTCCCTTATGGCTCCCTACCGGGCTGAACCCCTCGAACTTGTAGTAAATCCTGGCTGGGGTCTCTAACCTCTTTTCCAATCTTGTTGCTCGAATTAAAGGAGTAGGTCTCCACAGACGATAGATATCCAATACTTCACCGGGGATCTCGATAAACTCCTCGCTAGCTACCTCTTGGCGGATAACAGCTTCTGGGAAAATGGGAAGAAGATCCTGGGGCGAAATAGGCTCCAAGGTTTGAGGATGAAGGGGTGGAGGCATATCGAAGGGAAGGTCGGGCAGAATGTTGTACCAGGTGGTAACCAGTTCCTTTCTCTCGTTCTGGATTTCGAATTTCCTGTTCATTTTTCTCTCCTTTCTTTTTTCTTAAATAAAAAAGAGCCGCCCTCTGAAGAGGGCGGCTCTTTTAAACCGTGGTGCCACCTCAATTGGATTCAAAAAGAATCCCTCTTGTTTCGGATACGAAGGCCTGGGCCTCTGTATATCCTCCCCTTTTAACGGCGGGTTCCCGTCAGAACCTACTTGTTTCCTTTCGGCCCTGCAGCTCCTGGGTCCATTCAATCGCTCCTTGCAATATCGGGCTTACACTATCCCCGACTCGCTGAATTGCCGGTGCTGCGCTTACTAGTCCCAATCATCGCCTTTAAAATTTATTGGTGTTATTATTGCCAATTCTGGCAATTTGTCAAGAAAATTGAAAAAAATTTAATTATTACCGCTTGAAAGAGCCCACACTCCTCCCAGAACCAGGAAGATGGCCATTCAGTGAAGAAGGAAATTTAACAGTTAACGCTAATCTGCCTTGGGAAGCGGAAACGTCAACAGCTCTAAAATTGAAGTTCGTCCCTTATAGTGAACGCTGAAAGGAATTTAAAAATTAAACCAAGTTTCTCCCTGCGGAAACAGCAAGCAACCTCCCCATTTTTACCCCTTTGGTAGCAATGATCTCGTCCGCAACCTTCTCTACCCTCTCCTTGGGCCCCCTGAGGACAATTGCTTCCAGGCAATGGTCCTCATCCAGGTGCACGTGCAGGGAGGAGACCACACAACCTAAATTACAGTGCTCAATTTCGGTAATTTTCTCCGAGAGCGCCCGCACGTGATGGTTGTAAACGATGGAAAGGACCCCCACCACCTCTCCCCGGGATTCACGCCACTCCTCCTCTACCAGAGAGGCCCGGATGAAATCTCTAAATGCTTCCGAACGGTTCTTATACCCCTTCTTCTCCAGAAGTTCCTCGAGTTTTTCTCCTAGTTCCTCCGGTATGGAGATACTAAACCTAATCGTTTTTCCCATGTTGCCATAAAAATAACACATTTGTTACCAAGGAAGGATGGTTTGGTGCAAAATATTGATTCAGAAAATTGCAAAAGGAGTTTTTGAAATGGTCACATACGAAGAATTTTTGAAAGTGGAGATAAGGGTAGGAACAATCCTTGAAGTAGAGAATTTTCCCAGAGCGCGGAAACCCTCATACAGGTTGAAGATTGACTTCGGTCCGTATGGTATTAAGAACTCCTCAGCCCAAATTACCGATTTTTACTCTAAAGAGGAACTTCGGGGAAGACAAGTAATTGCGGTCACGAACTTTCCCCCCAAAAATATAGCCGGTTTTCTCTCCGAGGTTCTCGTATTAGGGGCTGTCCTGGAAGATGGAAAAGTGGTCTTGCTTGAACCCGAAAGGTTGGCCCCTAATGGAACAAGAATCCTGTAATCAAAAACCGCGTTTTTCCTACTGATTGGTTCAGGCATGGCCATCCCGGAAAAATGAAGTTTTTCCTCCTCGAGACGAGGAGCAGGCTCTTCTTGGGCCTCGGATAGGGATTCAACGGCTACAAATAAGAAAAAAGGCGGCCCCGGGGCCGCCTTTTAATTTCCTAAAACTCACCTCTTTGAGGCACGGCTTTAAAACGGAACTTCTGCGCTAGGCGTTCTCTCCTATTTCTTCTCTCAACTTCCGCAAAAGCTCAATAATTTCCTTTTTAGAGGGGAAGGCAATGGCGCCGTTCGGACAGAGGCTGGAGCAGGCAGAGCACCCGACAACGCAATTGTACGGTTGAGCAACGATGGGGTGTCTGCCCTCTTCATCCCAGAGGTAAACACCGTTGTGGCAAAACTGCACACAGGACATGCATCCTGCACAGAGGTCTTCATCTATGCGAGGGAACCAGGGAATCTTCTCTCTTGGAATTGTGTTTCGCATTACTGTTGAGCTCCTCCCTTAAATTTCTAAGCATTTCTTTAAGCTCCTCTCTGGTGGGAAAGCTGATGGCCCCAAAAGGGCATTGGAAGCGACATGATTCATCACCCACATTACACTCGTAGGGCTGGGCCACAACCACTTCCCCATCCACCCGGGAGAAAACCTTAAAGGGGCAAAAGTTAAGGCAGCGAAAGCCGCATTCCTGGGGCTTGCACCTGCTTTTATCAATCCTGGGAAACCAATTGATCCCTGATCGGGGAAGTCCCGTGTATGTAGAGCGATCTTTGACCATTTATTTATCCAGGGCTTCTACCGTTTCCTTAACTTTCTGAAAAGCTTGCTCGGTTTCCATATTGCGCAGATCCAGAGGAATCACCTGAGAGTCAAAGTTTGCTCCGACTTCCGCCATGGCTTCCTTGAACATCTTGCGTTGCATGGTGGGATCGCAAGCGCCGATTATATATTTAACTCCGGGTTTGATGTAGTCCTTCAAAAACCGATCTCCGTCCTCAACGCAAAGCTGGGGATGAACGATGGCGTACTCCACGTCCAGCTCCCCGCGAATCATGTTGATTAATTCCCAGAGGTTCAGTTTGCTGAAACCCGGGCACTGACCGGTGCAGATACACATGAGAAATTTTGGTTTGGATTCAGACATTGTTTTCATTCCTCCTTCGTAGTTTTTAAATCCTGCCGGATATTCATCCCTAAAACGCATTTCCCGTTCTTTCTCAAGGAAACGCGTTCCAGAAACCTTGGTAAATCAGGGGCGAGGATCTTTTCTTTAACGCTCTCCAACGCCCTGTTTAAAAGTTTATGGAAATCGGATTCCGGATAGACTGGCTCATAGGAAATCCAGCGTCCCTCCCTGCGCTCCAGAACAAGGCCCGCATTTTTTAATTCCTTTAAGCACCGGGAGACGTTATACTGCTTTATTTCCAGAATGTCTGAAAGTTCACAGACGCAAAGGCCCGGCGACTTTAAGAGCAGGCAGTAAACCCTCAGCCTGCTCTGATCCCCTAAGGCCTTTAATTTTGCCAGGGTATCTATAAATTCCATATTCGTATATGCGCAAATTAGCATATTATTGCCAAAAAGTCAAGAGACAGAATGCAAGGCATTTGCGATAGGTAGAGGCCGCAATTTCCCAGCATTTCAATGTTAGCAAATCATTGGCTAAAAGAGAAAAAAACTCGGAATTTCTGCAGCGCAAAGAGGTTAATAGCGATTTCCGAAAAATGCTTTAGCTCACTTTAGAGCGCAGGACTTTATCCCAGCCACCATTCCTTGGCCCTGATACGGGCATCATAGATCATGCGTGCTACAATATCCGGGATTTTTCCCACCTCGCGCAAAGGATTCACTTCCCGGAAAGGAACCCAGCGCACCTCCTCCACATCCCCGCCTGGTCGAGGATTACCGGAGACGCATCGTGCCAGATATCCGATGAGCACTACCTGCTTTTCAAATGACGTTTCTGGATCGAAGGAGACATAAGCTCCCGTCTGCTGGAGAATTTCCACCTGACATCCGGTCTCCTCAAAGGCTTCCCTCCTGGCGCAATCTTCCAGGGTTTCCCCTAACTGGAGCGCTCCCCCGGGAAGTGTCCAGAGGTTCTTCCAATAGCCTTTGTTCTGGCGAACAAGCAGAATCTGCTCCTTCTTGATGATGCAAGCGTAGCAGGCTACCGTAAATTTACTTTCTTCCATTAGGCCCTCCTGAATTATTTTAACCTGATTTCGCTTGAAAAAAGCAACGCAAGTATTTTTACTTTACAGATTTAGAGCCTGGAAGTCGCTTCTTATCAATTTTTTCTGGACACGCTCCGCTTCTCCTCCGCTTCTGCTCCGCTTATATATCTTAAAACCCTTTTGTATCCTCGCTCCTGCCCTTCAACTCCATTTAAGATTGAAGCGATATCAGCCAATAAAATTCTGTTTGCTGTTCCCGTACTTGACATTATCGAACATAAGTTCGATAATGTTTTTAAAGGAGGGAAAATGGAATTCGTTCATTTACGCATACATTCTGACGGAAGTCTGCTCGATTCCACCTTTACCCCGGAGAGACTCCTCTCGGAAGCGCAAAAACTCCAATTGGAAGCGTTGGCTCTAACGGATAGGGACTCGCTCTTCAGAGCAGTAGAATTCTTCCAGGTGGCTCCCTCATTTCAAATACGCCCCATTCTGGGAATAGAACTCTCCTATTTCCGGAGCGAGCCCCTCGGGCGCCCCTACACCGTTCTTCTTTTTGCGGAAAACGAAAAGGGGTATGCGAACCTCGTTTCGCTTTTGAACCGGGCACATCTGAGAGCTGAGCAAAAACTACCTCCTCAAGTGGAGATGGGAAAAATACTGGGGCAGAACGAAGGGTTATGCGCTCTATGTGGATGGAGAGAAAGCGAAATCAGTGAGTTCATCCTTGAAGGTCAACCGGGGAAAGCTTGCTTAGCTCTGGCAGAGTTAAAAGAGGCTTTCGGGGAGCGTCTTTTTCTTGAATTGCAGTGGCACGGCGAGAAAGAAGAAAGAAAGCTTATCGAGGAACTTCTTCTTTTGAGCCGAAAATTAGAAATACCTCTTGCGGCTACTAATGATGTTCACTACCTTCGACCCTCAGAGGAAAAGCTTTACCAAATTGTGAACTGCATCCGCACTCTGACCCGCCTGGGGGAACCGCATCCGGAAAAGAAAGGGACGGAAAACCGCCATTTGCGCTCCAAAAGGGAAATGGAACTGGCGTTCTCCTTTTGCCCTCAGGCTTTGCGCAATACGGTTATCCTTGCCGAACGACTGCAATTCTCTTTTCCCCCTTACAGATTGCGTTTGCCTCATTCAGGAAGGACGGCGGAAGAAGAAAATACCCTTTTACGGGAACTCTGCCTGAAAAAGCTTTCCTCTTTTTACCCTCCTCCTGAAACGGATTCAGCCCTGCAGAGGTTAAAATATGAGCTTTCGATCATAGAGATGATGGGATATGCCGGATATTTTCTCCTGGTTCATGACTTGGTGGAAGAGGCCAAAAAGAGAGGAATTTATGTTTTAGGAAGGGGCTCAGCCGCTTCCAGTTTAGTTTCCTACCTTTTAGGAATTACTTTTGTAGATCCCATTAGAGAAAACCTTCTCTTCGAGCGCTTCCTCAACCCTGAGCGGCTCGAGGACCCCCCGGATATCGACCTGGATATAGAAAGGGAGAAGCGAGAGGAATTGATGGATTATGTGCGGCAGAAGTACGGTAAGGAAAATGTGGTTCATGTGGGAGGATTGAACACCTTTCGCCTTCAGAGCGCACTCAGAGAAGTGGGGAAAGTGCTGGGAAGAACAAAGGAGGAAATCGATTACTTCCAAGAAAGCCTGCATTTTAAAAGGATACACACCGAAGCAGGCCAAAACTGGATCCGGTACGCTCAGGCACTTCAGGGGTTGATCCATCACATCACTACCCATCCCTCTGGGTTTATCATCACACGGAAACCCGTGAGGGAAGAGATTCCTCTGGCTGTTACTCCGGAAGGAGTATGCACCCAATACGATATGCACGCCCTAACTCGCTTGGGGTTCCTGAAGATGGATTTCATCGGCTCAAGGAATCTGAGCATAATCCAGGAAACAAAAAGGCTGTTTTCCTCCAATTGGCTCAGGGAAATCCCTCTTAATGATCGAGCGACCTGGGAAATGATCGCCAGAGGAGAAACCATCGGATGCTTCCAATTAGAGAGTCCTGGCATGCGCTCCCTTCTGCGGAAGCTGAAGCCCAAAAACATATGTGATCTCGCGGTGGCGCTCTCCCTCTATCGACCCGGCCCAATTCAGGGAGGAATGGTGGAATCTTACATTCGCCGCCACCATGGACAGGAGCCCGCAAGCTTCCTCCACCCCCTGCTTAAGCCCATCCTTCAGGAAACGCACGGCGTGATCCTCTATCAAGAGCAGGTAATGCGCATCGCCGGCGAAATAGGTGGATTCACTATGGCGGAAGCGGACGTCCTGAGAAAAGCGATGAGCGACAAGGCTGAGGCCATGTTAACCTCCATGAGGGAGCGCTTCCTTCAGGGCGCAGCGACAAAAGGAGTGACTGCGGAAATAGCACAAAAGATTTACGACTTTCTGGAGAAATTTGCAGGATATGGGTTCAACAAGGCCCACAGCGCCTCCTACGCTATCATTTCTTACCAGACCGCTTATTTAAAAAGGAATTTTCCCCAGGAGTTTTTCAGCGTGCTCCTCTCTACGGAGCAAGGATATTATCAGCCATTTGTCTATGTAGAGGAAGCAAGGAGAATGGGAATCCGAGTGATGCTTCCCGATATTAACAGGAGCAACAGGGAGTGCACCGTGGAGGAAAAAGGGATCCGGCTTGGGTTTTCCTACATCAAGGACCTGGGACCGGCTCAGATAGAAGAAATTATCAGGAAAAGACCCCAAAATGGATTTCAAAGTTTTGCAGAAGTTCTGCGCCTTCTCTACCCCCATTTGGACCGACGTGCTTTTGAGGCTTTAATCAAAGCAGGAGCAATGGACTGTTTTGAACTCACCCGACCCACAATGCTTGCCATTCTCCCTTATCTCCTTCGGCGCTTTAAAGGAAGGTGCCTCCTTCTGGAGTTAGAGGAATTCTCTCCTTCCTTTGCCTTGCAATCGTTCACAGAGGAAAGCGTCGTTCACCAATCCTGGGAATTAACCGGGGTATACCTTCCTGCTCATCCCCTCGAAATTTATGGAAAGATGCTTGGCTTTTATCTTACAGACCTCAGCCTCCGGATAAAGAAACTTCCAGAAAAGAGCAAGATCAGGGCCGCTTCGCTCTTGATACTCGCCCGGTTGGAAAAAACCAAAACTGGTAGAAGGATTGGATTCTTGACCCTGGAGGATCTAAGCGGACAATGGGAAGCCATGCTTCTCCCAGAAGAGCTGGCACGCTTTGCCCACCTTCTCCGCGCTCGCTCCCTTCTCCTTATAGAGGGAGAGGTTAAGGAACAAAAGGGAGAAAGAACCGTGGTGGTAAAAGAGCTTAAGGCCCTGCAAATCGAGGGGAAAGCAAAGCTCCTTTTGAGCGATAATATTATGGCAGGTTGAGAGGGATTGGTGTATGAAAGACAGAAGAATCATCCACGTGGATATGGATGCTTTTTTCGCTTCCGTAGAAGAGCTGGATAACCCCGCTATTCGGGGCTTACCCATCATCGTGGGAGGGCACCAGACCAGAAGAGGAGTGGTTTCCTCAGCAAGCTATCCAGCAAGGGCTTTCGGGGTGAGAGCTGCCATGCCCCTCTGGCAGGCAAGACAGCTCTGTCCCCAGGCGATCTTTCTTCCAGTTCGCATGCAGCGCTATGCAGAAATCTCCCGCAGATTTCACAAAATGCTTTTAGACTATACGCCATTAGTGGAGCCCATGGGCTTTGACGAGGCCTATTTAGATGTTACTGGCTCAGAGCATCTTTTTGGCCCTGCTCTGGAAATCGGGAGAAAAATTCAGTTTCGAATTAAGGAAGAGTTAGGCCTTTCCTGCTCCGTGGGAATCTCTTACAATAAGTTTCTGGCTAAGATCGCTTCCGGATGGAAGAAGCCAGGGGGGCTATTTCAAATTTTGGAAGAGGATGCCTCGAATTTTTTAGAGGAGCTTCCCCTGGAGGAGCTTCCTGGAGTAGGGTACAAGACTAAAGAAAAGTTAGAGCACATGGGGCTGAAAAAAGTCAAGGATTTAAAATCCGTCCCCTCAGAAATCCTGGAAGCGGGATTGGGAAAAATGGCTTTCGAGCTTCTTTCTTATGCACAAGGAATAGACCCCAGGCCAGTGGTCCCTTTCTGGGAACGCAAGTCCATTGGGGAAGAAACTACCTTTGCCCAGGACGTATCTAATCCTGAACTCCTTTTAGAATTCCTCCTTGAGGCCAGCGATCGCCTGGGAAAATCTTTAAGGGAAGAGGGACTTCAGGTGCGCAGGGTGACCCTGAAGATTCGCTTCCCGGATTTTAAAACCATTACCCGCTCCCTCACTTTGCCCTATCCCACCAATATTAATGATGATATTTATCAAGCAGCCAAAGCCTTACTTTTAAAGTCTCAGCCCAAAAGGGTGCGCCTTCTCGGACTAAGTCTCTCCGAGCTGGTAAAGGAGGAAGAGCTGCCCCTTGTTCCCCAAGCTCAAAAGGTCAAAAATGAATCCCTGCTCAAGGCCCTGGACAAAATACAGGAAAAGTATGGCTCAGGGGCTATCGAAAGAGCTTTAAGGCTGAAGAAGAAAACCAACTTATAAAAGATGGTTAGCAAGGCGCTGCTCAATATGAGCTAAAATTAAAGCGTGAGGGTAAGTAGTTTGCTGGATAGATTTGAAATTCTGAAAAGCCTGGATTCCGGTGGCATGCTCAAGATCACTTTTCAGATGAGCGATCAGATCGAGGAAATCCTTAAAGCCTTTAGCCGAATTAAAGACGAAATCCCTCGTTTCTCCTTTTCTCAAATTATCTTTTTAGGGACCGGAGGGGGTTCCCGAGCCGCTCTAGACCTTCTTCATTCCTATCTTTTTCCAGTTTTCCCTTACCCTTTTTACGCCTACCAAGGCTACAACCTTCCCGGATTCGTAAACAGAGAAACCCTTGCAGTCCTCCTCAGCCATTCAGGGGAAACCGAGGAAAGCCTCTTCCAGTTTGAAGAGGCTTGCAGTAAAACCAGCAAGATTCTGATTATTTCGGGAGGTGGCAGGCTAACTCAATTAGCCAAAAAACTGGGTTTCCCCTGCTTCCAGGTGCCAGCGGGGATGGAGGCTCGATCGGCTATGCCCTATTTGTTTTTTGCCACTCTCTTTGGCCTAGCGAGACAGGGGATTCCTGTGAAAGAGGAGGAAATTCTGGAAACCATTGAATTTCTGCAGAAAGAAAGGGAGCTTTTGAAAGAGGAAATTCCCACATCAAGGAATCCGGCCAAAGCCCTCGCCCTGAAATTAAATGGCCGTATTCCTTTTATCTACGGCGCATACGGCTTTTCCGAAGGCATCGCGGAAAGGCTTCGCAGACAGCTCGCAGAAAACTCTAAAATGCTGGCCCATTCAAACATTGTTCCCAATATGCACCACGACGAAATCGTGGGTTTTGAAGATAAAAGCCTCAAGACAAAAGTAATAGCGGTCCTCATCAGGGATTTTTTTGAAGAAAACAGAATCAGAAAAAGGTTTGACGCCACTTTAGAACTCTTAGAAGAAAAGGGGTTTAACACCTTAGAAGTTTTTCCCCTGAACAAAGGTTCCAAGCTCGCCCGCATGTTTTCCTTGGTTCAGCTCATTGACTATTCCTCCATCTACCTTGCGCTTCTCCGGGGGTTCAATCCTCGCGACGTTTTCATAATCCAAAAGCTCAAGGAAAGGATGAAGGAATGAAAAAAGGAATTGGGATTGACCTGGGAGGAACCAAGATAATGGGCATTCTCATGCAGGAGGATGGGGAGATCCTGGAAGAAGTGGAAGAAGTCACTGGAAATCCCTTCCAGGAAGAGGAAGTTATAAAAAACCTCTTTCAAGTGATTGAGGGCTTACTGGAGAAAAACCCAGCCTCTTCTATTGGAATTGGATGCGCAGGCCCAAATGACTTCCAAAATCAGATTGTGGTGACTTCGCCCAATTTGCCCTTTATCAGAAACTACCCTTTAAAAAGGGTGGTGGAGGAGCGTTTTGCCATTCCCACTCTGGTGGATAACGACGTAAAAACAGCAGCCCTGGGGGAGTTAATTTTTGGCGATGGCAAAAATCTCCAACCCTTTTTCCTCATCACCTTAGGAACCGGAATCGGAGGGGCCTTGGTCTCGGAAGGAAAAGTTTTTCGGGGAGTCTGCAATACTGCAGGAGAAATTGGGCACACTGTCTTTGATTGGACCAGTAGAGAAAGGTGCGGCTGTGGAAAATATGGATGTCTGGAAGTCCTGGCTTCCGGTACTGCGATTCGGAGACACGTACTGCACGGTTTGGAATCCGGTCAACCCTCCATCCTCCAAGGAGTCCCTCAGGAAAAGATAAACGCCAAATTGATCGCGGAAAAAGCCCGGGAGGGGGACGGGCTTTCAAGAGAAGCTTTTCTTAAAGCAGCTTACTGGATTGGGGTAGCCTTCTCCCATCTCGTCCAGATCCTCAATCCCCGGGCGATCATCGTGGGAGGAGGAATGAGCGAAGCCTGGGATTTGATGGAAAAAAGAACCTTAGAGGTTCTGGCCTCTCTGACCATGGAATTTCCCTTCCAGCATTTAAGGGTGCTTCCCTCCCGGTTAGGAAATATGGGAGGAGCAATGGGTGCTGCCTGGATGGGCATGGAAACCTCTTAAAAAGCGGAGGGCCGTTGTTCGTAGGACGGCCCTCCAGAAATTAAGCAGTTTTTATCCCTTTTTACTTTTTAAACGACCTCAAATCCTCAAGCAGAACCTCAAGGTCCTCCTCGTGTTCCACTTCGTCTTCCAGAATCTCGATTAGAAGGTGCATAGTGACGATGTCCTTATTGCCGATAAAATCCAGGAGGTTCTTGTATACGGATATGGCGCATTGCTCTCCCTTAATGTTCTGAAGGAGTAGAGCTTCAGTGTCTGGATCCTTGGGAGCATCGTAGCCACAATTTGTGAGCTTGTACCAATCTTCAGGTTTCAAAACAGGGGTGCCACCAAGTTGAATGATCCTCTTAGCCAGAATCTCGGCATGTTCCAGCTCCTCCTTGGCATGTTGCGCCAGTTCCTTCTCTACCTCGCCATGCATGCGGCCTTTGGAAACAAATGCCCCGACCCAGTACTGATAATACGCTAGCCACTCATCGGAAAGAGCCTTGTTCAAGCGCTCGATCAAATCGTTGAGATTCAGCCCTACGATCTCTCTACCTTTTGTTCCCATTTTTTCCTCCTTAATGCTTTTTATTTCTAATTATAACCCAAAAACTTATTAAAAAATTTCTTTTACTCAGGGGGAATCAATAAAAACAATTTTTGAGGCCCTTTATTTTATATAATGATGGAGGCCCAAGGATTGTTTTCCTTGAGCCGGAAGAAATTCAGGAGGATATGAGATGAGAATCTTTTCATCGGTGGGCCTTGATGAGATCTATTCTTTCAAAAAGAGTATCCGCTGGACCTTCATCATCTTAATGTGCATGTCCGTGATCTTGCTTGCAGATCAAAATGTAATGTCTCCTAACATTCAAGCTATTGAAAACGAGTTTCTGATCAGCGATAAAGAAATTGGCCTGGTGGGTTCCGCTTTTACTCTGATCGCTGCCGTAATTACCTTGCTCTGGGGATATTTATCGGACAAATTCTCAAGAAAATGGCTGCTGGCTGCCAGTATCCTCGTAGGGGAGGTTCCCTGTTTCCTCACAGGCTTTGCCCGCAGCTACCCCGAGCTTTTGACCTTAAGGATCCTGACGGGAATTGGAATCGGAGGCATGGTTCCTGTGGCATTTTCCCTCCTGGGAGATCTCTTTACCGAAAGGCAAAGATCAACTGCTCAGGCCTGGTACCAGGCTATTACGGCAATTGGCACCCTCCTGGGGATGATCGTAGCCGGGTTCTTAGGGCCAGCCTTTGGGTGGCGCATTCCTTTCATGGTTGTTTCTGCTCCCAACTTTCTCTTTCTACTGGGCCTGGTGATCTTTGGAGGAGAACCCAAAAGGGGAGGCGGGGAGCAGGAAATCAAGGATTTGGTCCTTTCAGGCAAAGAATACAAATCTAAACTGAGGGTAAGCGATTACATCAATTTAGTGAAGACCCCCTCAAACATCTGGCTTTTTGTCCAGGGGATTCCAGGGACTGTGGCCTGGGGAATTCTTCCCTTTTATATCATCACCTTTTATCAAAGACATAAAGGCTTCTCAGTAGAGCTGGGAACGATCCTCATGCTTGTCCTGGGAATTGGAGTCATCGTGGGCAAGCTTCTGGGAGGAATTATCGGAAATAAGCTTTACAATAGGGATAAAAAACTGCTTCCCATTTTCAACGGAGTCACCACTTTAGTGGGTATTGCTCCTCTGATGGTGACCTTATCCTGGCCCGCACCTCCTAATCCAGGCTTTGTAGATCTTGTTCCCCCTGCGATTTTTGGTTTCCTGGGAGCAGCCATAATTGCGATCGCCGGTCCAAACGTGCAGGCCATGCTTATGAATGTGAACCCTCCAGAATACAGGGGGGCGATTTCCTCTATTTTCAACCTTACTGATTCAATTGGAGCCGGCTTTGGTCCATATATTGGGGGGCTGCTCTCCACAGCCAAGAATCTGGACTTTGCCATGAAAACCTCCACTCTTTTCTGGATTCCCTGCGGGCTTCTTTTCTTCGTCCTGGTCAAATACCTGCCCAGGGATGCAGAGAAATTACGACGGAAAATGTCAGAAATGCGCCAGGAAATGGAGGGAGCGAATGCCAATTAATCTGGTCTATCAGGGAGGAAAAGCGGTTTTACCAAACTTAGAACTCCTTTTCCGGGATTCCCTGAGGACAGATGGAATTGAAATCAAACTTCATTTCGATGAAGAGAAAATCGTGGGCACAGTCCATGAAGAGGAAGAAATATTCTTAGAAAGGGTGGAGCTCGATTTCGGGGTCCAGGGTGCGTGCTCCTTTTTTAAAAACGGTTTTCAGTCCTGGTCTCCCTCCTCAGAAACTAAAGGAGAGCAATCTCAGCCATTTACTTTGATCAGAGCTCTCTCTCTGCACTGGGAAGATCCAGGGTATTTAAGGGAAATCCCCTATTTTAAAAAATCCCATTTTTTCACTTACCTCAGGGATGAGGAGGAATACCTTTTCCTTGAAGCCCAGGACCTTCCAGTTCCTTTAGTGCACTTTATCTTTGAGGGAAAAAGCCTGAAAGTGATTTGCGAAATCCGGCGCTCCGGTCCCAAACAATTTAGGTTTTTAGATTTGAAAATGGAAAGGCTCTCCCGCCTTCCCTCTCCCAGAAGAATGGAACGAGTCGTGGGATGGACCAGCTGGTATTACTACTACGATAAAGTTCGGCCAGAAGATGTCTTGCTTAACCTCGAATTAGCCAAAACCTTTCCCTTTCCCCTTTCTTATTTTCAAATTGATGATGGCTGGGAAAAAGCCATTGGAGACTGGGAGGAAAACCAGAAGTTCCAAGGAAGTCTAAAGAAAGTAGCAGAAAGGATTAAAAAGCAGGGCTACTATCCGGGAATTTGGCTTGCGCCGTTCATTGCCGAAAAAAAATCCAAGGTTTCCAAGCAAAAAGGCTGGCTTTTGCAAAATGATTCTGGGAAGCCCTTAGTTGCTGGGTTTAATCCTGTTTGGAAGGGACACTTTTACGCCCTTGACCCTACTCATCCAGGAGTCCAAGACTATCTAACCGAGAAAATCTCAACCTTGAGGGAAATGGGTTTTGAACTCTTTAAAATGGACTACCTTTATTCCCTCGCTTTGTGGGGGAAGCATTTTCAGGGAAACCTTTCCCGCAGAGAAGCCATAGCGGCAGGGTTAAGCCTACTGCGCAAGGCTTGCGGGAATGCCAAGATTCTGGGATGCGGAGCTCCTCTGCTTCCCACAGGAGCCTACGATTTCCTGCGCATTGGACCGGATGTGGCGGACAAGTGGGAAGACAGGCTAATCCGTTTAGCGGGACATATAGGAGGTGTAGAGGCCCGAAGCTCTCTAAAAAACACCCTTTCCCGCTTTTTTCTGGACGGAAAATGGTGGTTCTCTGATCCGGATGTCCTGATCCTGAGGAAGGGGAAGCTAAATCAGGAACAGCGTACAACCTTAATCCTTGCCAATTTTTTCTTATCCCATTTTCATTTTTATTCAGATCCCTTAAACATTGTTCCCCAAGAAAATCTGGAACTCCTGCATGCTTTGAAAAGCTTCTGGGATTTTTCTCTGGAGGAGGGAATCCCTGGAAAATATTTCACTTTCAAGGGGAAATCCGGGCGAAGGGAAATTCTTGGATTCATCAACCTGGAACCCAGGTCTTTCGAAATTAAAGTGGAAAAGGATTTTCATGAATTCCTTACCCAAGGGAAAAAGTGCCTGCTACGACCATTTCAGTCCAGAATTTTTGTGAGAGAAGGGAATTTCCATGATCTTAACCCTGACTATCAATCTGGCAATTGATAAAGTAGCTACCCTGGAAAACCTCAATCCCGGGGCAGAAAACCGCATTCAACTTGTCTCTTCCCTTCCAGGAGGCAAGGGTGTTAATGTGGCTCGTGCTCTTCGGTGTTTCAGGGAAGAAATCTGGCTCTGTGGTTTAAAAGGTGGGAAAAATGGGGAGTTTATTGAAGAGGGGCTAACCAGGGAGGGGATCAACCCTCTACTTTTCCCCGTCGAGGAAGAGAACAGAGTCTGTTTGATCCTGGTTGAAAGGTCAGGAGTTGTGACCGAAATATATGAGGTGGGGCCAAGGATCGAAGAGGAAATCCAAGAAAAATTCCTGAACTTCTTCAGGAAGGTCTGGAAAGACTTTTCCTGGATCATAGTTTCAGGAAGCCTTCCTCCTAGTTTTCCTGAGGATTATTATGCCCGTTTACTCAGGGGGAGAAGGGGCAAAAAGCTCTTCCTGGATTTCCACAGCGGAGCCCTGCTCAAGGCCCTTGAGGAAGGGGCCTTCCTTCTGAAAATCAACGAGCGGGAATTCCGGAGGACATTCAAGGAAACCGATCTCCTCTCTGCAATAAAAGCCGTGATCGAGAAATTTCCCATTCAATATTTGGTGGTGACCCTTGGGGAAAACGGGGCCGTGGGAGCGGATCGGGAAAAAATTTACCGTATTACTTCCACCTACAAGCCCAGGGTGATCTGCCCAGTAGGCACTGGTGATGCCTTTATGGGAGGCCTGGTGCATGCTTTTAAAGAGGGCAGGGATTTTCAAGAGGCCCTGCTTCTGGCAACGGCGGCCTCAATTTCCAATGTGACCCTTTACGAAGGAGGAAGGGTCAATCCTGAGGAGTTTGAAAGAATCCTGAAAGGGGAGTATCTCCAGATTGAGATCTTATAAAAGAGAAGGAGGAAAGGAATGGAGTTTCTCTGGGGAACTGCAACTGCAGCCCATCAAGTAGAAGGAGGAAACTTCTACAACGACTGGTGGCTATGGGAAAAACAGGGGCATATCAGAACCGGCGATTCTTCCCATCCCGCTTGTGATCACTACCATCTTTTCAGGGAGGATTTTCAGCTAATTAAATTCTTAAAGAACAACGCTTATCGGTTCTCGGTGGAGTGGTCCCGCATAGAGAAGGAGGAGGGCAAATTTGACGAGAAGGAAATCGAACATTATGAAGAAATGCTGCGGGAATTGAAGCGCCTTGAGATTGAGCCTGTATTAACCCTGCACCACTTCACGATTCCCATCTGGCTTGCAGAAAAGGGAGGAGCTGAGAATCCGGATTTTCCCCATTATTTTGCCCGTTTTGTGAAAACGATCGCTCCCACTTTCCAGAAGTACGTGCGGTATTGGATTACAATCAACGAACCAGTGGTGTTAGCCGTTCTGGGTTACCTTTTCGGTGATTGGCCTCCAGGGATCAAAAGCTTCTCCAGGATGGCGAAGGTGGGGAGGAATCTGCTTTATGCCCACCGAGATGCTTACTTAGTGATCAAAGAGTGCTCCTCCTCAGCTCTGGTATCTATTGCCCATAACATGCAGAACTTCTACCCTTCTTCTTTCTGGAATCCGGTGGATGTGGTCCTGGCTAGAACAGTGGACCGCTATTATAACTTTTCCTTCTTAGAAACCCTGATCGATGGAAGGATCAGAAGGCCTTTTGGGGGAGGAGAAAGGGACCCCTCGCTCATGGGAACCCTGGATTACATAGGACTAAACTATTACACTCGAGCTTTCCTGCATTTTGGGCTTAAGGGATTCCAGGAGGTGAAGAAGAAAGCCCTGAGGAACGATTTCGGCTGGGAGGTTTACCCTCAGGGGATTTACGAGATTTTAATCCGGCTTAAACCCCTGGGGAAGGAGATCATGATCACGGAAAGCGGAACCGCGGATAGGGATGATAAAATCAGGCCTCAATACTTGAGAGAGGTCCTCGCCCACGTGCAAAGGGCGAAAGAGGAGGGCGTAAAAATAATTGGATATATGCACTGGTCCTTGATGGACAACTTCGAATGGCTTGAGGGTTATTCCATGCGCTTTGGGCTCTTTGAGGTGGACTTCAAAACCCAAGAGCGCAAACCTCGGAGAAGCGCTTATGTCTATCAGGAAATCAGTGCGGGATGAATTCGGAAGGGGTAAAATTGAAAAATATTCTGAAAGCAGTCATACTGGTTCAAAAGTCACATTTCATTCAGGACCAAAATTAGAAGGGATAAAAAAACTGTAGAATGCGCATCTTAATTTGGGGAGCAGGGCCTGTGGGCCTATATCTGGGAGTTTGTCTCCAGGAAGCTGGAGCAGAAGTGCATTTTTTAGGCAGGAGAAATGTGCTGGAGCCTCTGAAAAATGGGTTTCTGATTGAGGAAGGCGGGAAAAGCAAACAGGCCAAACCCAACCAAATTTACTTCGATTTGGAGGAAGTGCTGGATAATAGCTATGATTGGGCCATAATATCCTTCAAATCTTACCATAACCAGGCTATAGCTCCTCGACTTTCCCAAGTGCATGTTCAAAAAATCCTGATTGTGCAGAACGGAGTGGGGAACGAGGAATTCTTTATGAGTTATCACCCCGCCGTGGCTTCAGGCGCATTTACTAAGGCAGTACATATAAAGAATGGCGTTTTGAAAGCAACGCATGGAGGAATTGGGCTTGCTCCAGAGGAAATGGTTAAAGATCTCGGCGATCTTTTCTCCCTGAAAATTCCTGTTGTCATTTATCCTGATTGCAATTCAATGAAATGGAGTAAACTTCTTTTAAATATTTTTGGCAGTCCCATAGCGTGTGTCTTAGATTTACCTCCTCAAGAATATATGTGCAGCAAAAAGGGAGTTTTTCTGGAAAAGGCCCTGGTCAGGGAATTTTTGGGACTGATTCGAAAAATGGGGATTCCCTTAGTGAATCTTCCCGGCTATCCCATAAAGGTCATGCCCGCCCTTCCATACTTCCCTGTAAGCGTTTTCCGATTGATTTCCAAGGCCAGGGGAGAAAAACTTCCCTCTTTGCTTACAGATTATCGGCTGAGGCGCCCGCTAGAAATTGGTGCCATCATTCTCAATCCTTTAAAGAAAGCGGAGGAATTAGGTTATCCTATGCCGCTTACTTCCCTGATTTATCAGACAATCCAGAAAGGCCAGACCTTCGCTCTAAACTCCCTTTATGAACAGTACAGACAATCGCTCAGGGAAGCTTTTCTGGCTCAGGATAACCCTCAGCGTTCTCGACGGTCACCTTGAGCATTTTATCCCCAACCTGGATTTTCTTGACCACATCCATGCCCTCTATCACCTGACCGAAAACAGTGTACTTCCCGTCCAGGGACGGTTGGGGAGCAAGACAAATATAAAACTGGGAACCGGCAGAATTGGGGTCATCTGATCTGGCCATGGCCACAGTCCCTTCCAGGTGCTGGCGAGAGTTGAACTCCGCTTTGATATGATATCCCGGCCCTCCTGTGCCATTGCCGTTGGGGTCACCTCCTTGAATCACAAAACCGGGCTCTACCCTGTGAAAGGTTAAACCGTCGTAAAAGCCCTTCTTAGCAAGGTAAATGAAATTTGCCACGGTATTGGGAGCATCCTGAGGATACATCTCAAATTTGATCGTCCCTTTTTCCGTTTGGATAATGGCTAGGGGTAAATTAGCGGAAGTGGGAGTCCTTGAAGGAGAAGAGGCAGTGGGTGTCTGAGTAGAAGGGGTGGCAGTGGAAGGGAAGGGAATTGGAGACTGAGTAGGGTTCATGCCGGATTCCCGGCAACTTACCAACCATAGCACAAGCACTAAAATGGTTAAAAGAAAGAGCACCAGCTTAGTCGATTTTCTCATTTTCCTTCCTCCAGCTTTTGCTTCAATTTAAGGATAAGCTCGTTTTCCAGTCTTGGCTCTTCTAACCAGCGCTTAAGCTCCTGCCAGACAAATGGACAGTCCTCCCGGGAGGAGTAACCCAGGACTTCCCTGATGGCTTTATCCAGAAGTTTTCTGGATTCCTTAGTATCCGGAAGGGCAATTTTCTCCATCAATCCTTTTAGATGCCTGATGTAACAGGTCATGATCGTTTTCCTTTTCACTATATTTTCCTCAATCTTTACCTAATCTTCAAATTTGTTTTATTGAGTTTTTAAATAAAAGGGGGAAAATGGCAAAAGAAAGGAGGGAATGAGAATGAAGAAAATAATTACAGGAATTCTCATTGCCGGATTGCTGGTGTCCCTTGGAGTAGGGTTAACCTGGGCGGCCAATAACCCCCAAACCTCTACCCCTAATACCCAAACTAATACTTCAGTCCAGCAAGGAACTACCACCACCACTACAAGCTGCCCGCAGTTTTTCGGTAGAGGGATGAGACGCTTAGGCAAGCTGGAGCAAGGAGCTGCTAATCTGGAACAAAAAGCTGCTAACCTTCGACAAAAGCTGATTACTCAGCTCAAAGAGAAGTTAGGGCTAACCGATGACCAAATCTCTCAGATTCAAGCAGTCATCCAGTCCACGCAGGATACGATGAAGAATCTTCAAACTCAGCTCCAAACCGCTCGGAAAAATCTCGTTGATGCCCTTAAGGCCAATCCCACAGACACTGTAAAGCTGGCTCAAGCCCAAGAGACCATCGCTTCCTTAGAGAAGCAGATCCTGGACAACCAGGTGCAGACTGCATTGAAGATTAAAGAGATTGTGGGGCCCGACAAATTCTCTCAACTAGGCAACTGCTTCGGTCCTTTCTTCGGGCCACGTTTGTTCGGAAAATAGTCCAAACCCCTTTCAAACCTCCTCCTTAATCACGGCCCCTCCCCGGGGCCGTGATTCTTTATTTTCAGGAACGAGGGTATAATTTGATCCAAAACTCAAAAAGGAGTGGATTAACCCATGACTACCGTTCCTGCTCAGAAACTCTTCGAGTTTGCCAAGAGAGCTCTTATGCGTTTAAGCGTCCCCGAAGAGGACGCCTCAATTGTTGCGGATGTTCTCCTCCAGTCCGATCTAAGAGGTATAGATTCTCACGGCATCGCCCGCCTCAGGCGCTATGTTAAGGGATTAAAGGAAGGATACATTAAACCTGAAGCGGAAATTAAAATAATAAGGGAAACTCCGGTCACGGCAACCCTGGATGGAGGTGCTGGTCTGGGTCAAGTTATCTCGGTCAAGGCCATGGAGCTTGCCATTAAGAAGGCCAGGAAAAATTTCCTCGGTTTTGTAGCAGTGCGCAACACAAATCATTTTGGGATCGCTGGCTACTATTCGATGATGGCTTTGAAAGAGGGAATGATCGGTATCTCCACCACTAACTCAGAGGTATGCATTGTTCCCACCTTTGGCTCAAGGGCAATGTTAGGAACGAACCCCATAAGCATTGCTGTTCCTGCCCTGAAGGAGCATCCTTTCGTCCTGGATATGGCCACAAGCACTGTGCCCGTGGGGAAGATTGAGGTTTACGATCGCCTGGGAAAATCCCTTCCTGAGGGGTGGGCAGTAGATGAATACGGGGAAAGCGCCCGGGACCCGGCCCAGGTGATCGAAAACGTTTATGGTCACAAAGGGGGTGGACTCCTCCCTCTGGGTGGTCTGGAAGAGGAATCCGGAGGACACAAAGGATACGGTCTGGCCCTAGTCGTGGAGATCTTCAGCGCTCTGCTTTCCGGAGCCCTGTATTCCGAGCTGGTTTACCCTTTTGATGAGGGAGGGCGTCCTCTTCCCCCGAACATCGGCCATTTTTTTGGAGCTATGCGCATAGATGCTTTCCGCGATCCCGAAGGGTTCAGGAAAGACATGGATGATCTCCTGAGGCGCTTGAAAAATTCCCCCAAGAGAAGGGGCAAAGAGCGCATTTACATCCATGGGGAGAAAGAAACGGAGATGGTTAGTTTAAGGGAAAGGGAAGGCATACCTCTACCGGAGAAGGTGGTCCTGGATCTCAAAGATATAGCCAGAGACATAGGAATAGAGATTCCTTTTTAGATGAGGATCCTGAGGAGTATCCTCCAGGATCTGCTGACAATGGAATGCTCTTCAAATCCCCTGAAGGAATGAACCTTGCTTAGAGCTTGTAACCAAACTTACGCAGAAGTTCCTTTCTCTCCTTGATTTCTTCTTCTCCCTCAACCCCTTTTGTCTTGAACCCGTCAATGACTCCCAGAATTCCCCTTCCCTGATCGTTCTCGGCGAGAATCACGGTGACCGGATTAGCCGTGGCGCAAAAGATGCGGCAGACCTCAGGGACCATTTTCACCGAGTTAAGCACGTTAATGGGAAAAGCGTCCTTAAGAAAAATAATGAAACAGTGGCCGCTGGCTATCCTCTGGGCATTCCTTCTGGCCAGTTCAATCAATTCGGGATCATTACCGCTCCAGCGCACTAAACAAGGTCCAGAGGACTCGCAAAAAGCCAGGCCGAACTTAATGAAAGGCGAGGTGCTGATGAGCGCCTCGTGAAGGTCCTCAACGGTCTTGATAAAGTGAGACTGCCCCAGGATGAAATTCAACCCCTCTGGATTTTCCACAGAAACAGATATCAATTCCACGATATCAACCTCCTTTTCTCGTCTATTCTCCAAAAAGGTTTTGCCTGAAGCAAGAGGGAGCGAAAAAATATTGATTTCTTCTGATTCCATACTCACAATAAAGACGTGGATGGTCAAAATTAGCTCCTGTGTAACCATAACCACGACCTCCATCGAGGAGGAAGCTTTAAAGAAAGCCGGTAAATCGATGGAAAAATCTAAAGAAAGGATCAAAAGCAGGAATAAATGCTAAAAGTGCGCACCACAACAGAAGCCAAGAAGAAATTCCTCGAGCTTTTAAAGGAGGCGGAGGAAAATCCCATCCTGATTACCAGGAAAGGGAGGCCTTCAGTAGTGGTATTGAACGCTGAACTCTATGAGTCAATCATGGAAACTATCAAGTTTTACGCCTATCCCGAAATTGCTCAAGCTCTGGAAAAATGGAAAGAATAAGAATCAGGGAATTGGAACTTCTCTTTACCCCCTCTGGAATAGAGGGCAGAAAGGGGGCCTTTCAACATTTTTTTTCCTACCAAAGGGGAGCCCTTTTCCCGTTTTTCACTTTGCTCATTCTGGCAGGAAGGGAAAAAGAGGAGAAGAGAGTGCTCCAAATTATAGAGTCTTACGATCTACCAGTAATAAGAGAGGTTATCTCCGTGGTTAGCAAAGCAATGGATTGGAAGAAATTTCAACAATTTCCCCAACTGAAATTGGTCTATTCCGCCAAGCCTCAGGACGTCATTTTGACTTCCCTCAAAGATGGGTTGAGGGCTATGAGCCCAAGTTCACAAGCAGTGATTCTTTTTCTGGCAAATAAACCCTTGATCAGCATAGAGAGCCTGGAAAAGCTGATAAGGTCTTCTTTAAAGGAAAAGAGAGACATTCTTGTTCCGGTTGTTAAAGGAGAGCTTTCTCATCCCATTATCATTCCCAGAGAAACTGCGGTACAGATGTTGAAAATCAGAAAAGAAATGGGCATTCCTTATTTCATCAAAAGATGGAGGAAAGAGGTGCCCTGCGATTGAAATGCCCCTTTTTTTGCGCGGCTTCCTTGTCGTCCTTTCCACTCTCTTTTTAGGAGTTCTTCTTTGGACAGGGAGTTTATTTTTGCCCTATCCATTCTATTTGGTTAGCTCTTATGCGATTTTTGCTTTTTTCCTTCTTTTTGCCGCCTTTTTTAAAAGCAAAGAAAAAAAGTTCTTAGAAAAGCTTTTTCCCTGGGAAGCCCTCATCCTTTTTCTTTTGATCATGTCAATTCGCCTTCCCTCCTACGCTCTCTCTGGAATTCTTTTAGAAAAATTGCCCGCAATCTTTTTGGTTCTTCTCTGGGCTCTTTGGATAAAGGGCTGGAGTGCCTCCTCCTTGGGATTGAGTTTAAAGAAATTTCCCAAGCAAATTTTATTGGGCTTAGGTTTTGCCTTACTTTACTGGATTCTATACCAGGCAACATTTGCCCTATATACCTGGACAAATTCAGGGGTCTGGGCGTTTAGCCTCTTCAATTACCCTCAGGATGTACCCCGGGGAATTCCTCTCGATCCCGTGAGCTTCCTCATAGCCCTCTTCCTTTACTCCAATTTTGCCGAGGAATTATTTTTCCGCGGTTTCCTGCTTAAGGAGGTTCATGAAGGCCGAAGAAAACCTCTCCCTTTCTTCTTATTTCAAGCTTCCCTTTTCAGCCTCTATCACGTGAATTACGCTCTCTTTCCTGGACAGGGAAAAGGGGTTGACTGGCCCTATCTGGGATTTTATCTCATCTGGACATTTTTGTTCGGGATTGGTTTTGGCTTTGCATATTTAATCTCAGAAAGCGTGATCTCTACTACCATCCTTCACGTTCTGGGGAACATTATGCAGAGCAACTGGATCCTGCTTTTTTACCCTTTATCGCAAAAAGGTAAACCCTATCCTCAAGAAAGTGCTCTGGCATTTAGAGAATCAATTGTAAGGCCAGCTTTAATTCTGGACGCCTTGATCTTTGCTCTTGTTCTGGGAGCAATCTGGTTCGCAGGAAAGAGGGCAAGAGGGACCATTAGGAGTGTGAACGCTGCCCCTCGCTAAGGAGGCAAAAACTCCTATTACCGAGAGCCCGGCAAAAAACGCATAGGCCGTTCGAAAGCTGGAAATGAAAGCTCCAGGGTTTTCGGAAATCTGGGCTGTGCCCATGAACAGAGAAAAAATGAAGGTAACTGTCATAAGGCTGAAAGATTGCCCCAGTAACCGGCTAGTTCCCAGCATGGAAGAGGCTATTCCATATTTCTCCTTATTAACGGAATTCATGATAGCGTTAGTATTAGGGGTGGCAAAGAGACCAAAGCCCAATCCCATAAGGGAAAGGTTGAGGACCAAAAGCCAGAGAGGAGCGTCTTTGTCTACAAAAGAGAAAATCAAAAGGGAGAGACCGGAAAACCCCATTCCTAAGGAAGCGATCAAGCGGGGCTCAGTTCTATCAGATAACTTGCCTGATATAAGGGAAAAAAGAGCCTGAATTAAAGGCTGAGAAACCAAAATTAAGCCGGAAACCTGAGGAGAAAAACCTTTCACTACCTGAAGATAGAGGGAAAGGAGCACCGTGGTAGAGTTGGTGGCAGCATAGTTGATCAAGGCGGCAAGATTGGAAAAGGCAAAAACAATGTTCTTAGAGAGCAACTTTACATCCAATAAGGGGAATTTCGTGCGCGATTCTTTGAAAAAAAACAGAACAAGAAGAATTAAGCCCCCCAGAGCCAGAAAAAGGTATCTCCAATTCACGGCATTAGAGAGGCCCATCACTAAAAGAAAAATGGAAATAGCATAAAAGAGGGATCCCAAAGAGTCAAAACTTTCCCCCTTAAGCGGTTCAAACATGGGACCCTTTAGCCAGAGAAGCTCAAAAACAAAGGCAATTGATCCGATAACGGCTACTGAGAAAAAGATTGTCCGCCAACCCAGCTGAGTAAGAAATCCCCCCAGCACTGGACCCAAGGAAAGCCCAAAGTAAACAGCAGCTGTGTTAATCCCCAGGGCTTCTCCTCTTTTCCCGGGAAGAAAAGCCCAAGAAATCAAAGCGGTGCCAGAAGCGAAGATCATGGATGCGCCCACGCCTTGAACTATTCTTCCCACCATGAGGAACCAAAAATTGCCTGCTATGGCACAGAGAAAAGAGGCTAAGGAATAAACAGCGGTACCCCACACAAAAACAGGTTTAAGGCCCCTGATATCTCCCCATCTACCGAAAGGAAGGATGAAAACCGCTGTGGCAAGGATATAACCTGTAACGATCCAGGTTAGAACGGCGGCGGAAACTTGGAATTCCTCCCCTATAGAGGGCAGGGCTAAATTCAAAGCGGAGGCCATGAAGGCCGAAAGAAACGAGGTCAAAACACCTAAAAAGAGTATTGATCTCTCTATTGGTCTAGGCATGAGATTGTAATATCAAAAGCAACCCAGGATTTTCAACCCCATGTTTTCAGAAACCGCTTTCAACTCCTGAGTAAGGTCTCCCCAAGCAAGCACCAGATGGTTGGCCAGGGGAAGATGGAGCAAAGCTTCAGCTTCAGAGAGTTTCAAAGAGATTTGCGTGCGGCAAAGGTCATCCCGTTTCTGCCAGGGCAAAGTTTGAACGGCAGAGAAAAAAATGCCATCCAGAGAGGGAGCAATTTTACCGATAGTGTAGATCCCAGGTAAAATGGTTCCTTCTATCGCAATACTTTTGCCTGATTCGAAATGGGTGGAAAGCGAGAGTTGCTTGGTTAATTTAGGGGCAACTGTGCAGTGGGCAAGCACAATCTGATCCTTTTCAATCCAAGCAGGATTGCCCATAAAGGTTGGTTTGCCGGAAAGAGAGGAAAGAAGCAACATGGTAAGTAGAGAGGGCAAATCTCCCTCGCAGGCAGCTGGAACTCCGGAGTTGTTCAAGTTGGCCAGGGCAAGACAACCAGTTTGCCCGGTCTGGCTGAGAAGATCAAAACAGGAGAGCGCAACTCCAGAGTAGTTTTCTTTTTTAACTAAATTCTCGATCAGGGCGCTTAATTTGAGCACTTTGGGGAAATCGCTTTTCTCAATCCCCTTCCAGGGGCAAGTAAGGTAAATACCTAGATCTTGAGCGTGCTGGGAATCGCTCCAGGATTGAACTAACCATTCAAGAGAGACCCTTTCCACGGAAATATTCCATTTCTGGCGCAATTTCTCTTCATCCACTTGACTTCCCACGAGCCAGGAGGCAGGTTCTCCAATCAGGGCCAGGCGGGCCGAAATAAATTTGCTCAAGGCTTCCTCTACCTTTACTTTTATGGGGGTCAACTTTTTCAACTCCTCGAGGGTTACGATCTGCACTCTCTTTTTGCGCGCTTCGAGATAAGTACGAAGCTCCAGGGCTGCAGGAAGAGAATTCATGGCCGGGTGGGCTAAAAGAATGTATTCTCGAGCCTCGATTGCGGCCCCCGTTTTTTCCGTGCCTCCCGTGATCAGGAAAAGAATTACAGGACCATCAAAAGAAAGCTTATTGGGAGGGTCCACGAGCAGGGGGAAGAAATTTAAAAAACGAAGCTCCTCCCCAAGCTGAAATCGCACCCTGCTTATAATTTCCGCTATGGTCCGCTCGTTTGATAAAGGAGAGGCTAAAGGGATTAAGGGGAGCTTCATTTCTCCTCCTCAAAAGCAAAAAGCGAGAGGAAAAGCTCCACAACTTTAGGGTCAAACTGGGTGCCGGCATTCCTCTTCAACTCGGAGATGGCCACCTCCTTAGGCAAATCATCCCGATAAGGTCTTTTTTCTCTCATGGCGGAATAGGCATCCACAACTGTCAAAATCCTCACGGGCAAGGGGATTTCATCATCCTTGAGTCCATCAGGATAACCCTTCCCGTCCCAGCGCTCGTGGTGCCAGCGAACAAATTTGGCGACATTGGCCAGACCAGGGATGTTAGAGATAATGCGCTCTCCAATTATTGAGTGTTGCTTCATGATTTGCCATTCCTCGGGAGTAAGCTTGCCAGGCTTACGGAGCACGGAATCAGGAATACCAACTTTACCGATGTCGTGGAGCACGGCAGCGTATTGAAGCTCCTCCAGCTCTTTGGAGGAAAGCCCCATCAAGGAACCGATCTTCTGGGTGATCTCCTGCACGTCCTTGAGGTGGGTTCCTGTGTAACTGTCCTTGGCTTCCACCGCTAGAGAGAGGCTGGTAATCGTGCCGAGAAGGGTGTCCCTCGATTCTTCTTGCTTTGTCAGTGCTTCCTGGCGGGAGAGAAAAGTTTGAAGGGCAATAGCTGCTAAATGTCCCGCTATGGTAAGGAAGGAGATGTCCTCCCTTGTTAGCTCCGTTTCTTTCTGGAAATTTAGGTCAAGAACCCCCAGAAGAATGCCCTGGTAAACTAAGGGGATTCCAAAGTAAGTTTTTACAAGGGCACTGGCGTTTTCGGGAAACTTAATGAATTTCGGGTCACTGCTCACATCGGGAATATACAGGGGCTTACGTTCCAGAGCGGCATGGCCCGCTCCTCCCTCCCCAAGGCGGAAGTCCTTCTGTAACCCAAACCCGTTAGGTGGACCCTTTGCTACCCTGAGTTTGAGCAGGTCTCCCTCCAGTACCCGGAGGGCCACAAAGGCCTGGGGATAAAGGGAGGAGAGAACTTCAAGAATGGCGGAGAGCGCTTCCTCCAGGGACAGGGAAGAAATAATCTTTTCACTCAAGTTAAGTATAAATGCGGTCAAAGAGCTCCTGCTCTCCCCCGTCCTTGCGTTATTAAAGAAAAGGAATTGGGAAAGAAGGGAAGAGAGGGCTTTTAAGCTTCTCTTCTGAGCCCTAGTGAAAGGGAGGTTCTTCTGAGAAAAGGCGATCACTACTCCCTGTGGCCTGTTCGCGCAAATAGGAGCAGCACAGGCATAGCTCCGGGAAAGACCTGGAACCACAAGGGTTTCCCGACTGGAAGAGATTTTTGTGGAGCTCAGGGCCGTTTGCACGAATCTCTCCTGAAGAAGGAAATCTATATTACCCATTGAGCTGATGCCGCATCCCCAACTGCCACCTCCTTTGAGTAATATGACAACTGCTCTGACATGAAGGAAGGATTTGATAAAGGCGCAGGCCTGGGAGAGGAATTTCTCAACATTTCCCTTTTCCAGAGCTTTCTGAAGGGAAGCCAGAATTGTTAGCCCGGCTTTTTCGCTCACCTTATCCTTATTTTATCTGAATTTCCAACTTTTTTTTCAATTATCTGTGAAAAACTAAAGTGTTCAAGGAAAGAACGGGCGAGGTCATTTTCAAGGCCATTTTTTCTCCAGAGCGAGCTTTTTCACAGAAAATTGAAGACAAAGGGTAAGATTCTACCTGTGCCATGCAGGGATAAAGGTTCTATTATTATTTAGAGGTGGACATGAGCGAACAGAGAGAAGAGAAATTTTTAAGGCCTAAAAGCTGGGGGGCTAAAATCGGGCTTCATCCCTCTTTTTTAGCCTTCCTCCTCCTTTTTGGGGTCGTGGCTCGAATCTATATTCCCATTGTTTCCCCAAACTTTAAATTAGGAGAGACCTGGTTTCTTGCCTTTTTAATCACACTTCTCTGTGCCATCTCCCTCGTTTCTCACCTTTACGTCCACATAGGCATGGAGCGGCTTCTAAAGGAAAAGCATGGAACCCGGGCCGCTCTGGGTTTTCTGGGTGACCTCGCCCAGGAAAGGCCTTTTAGCACTTCAGCAGGGAAAGAGTTTCTAATCTCGGCGAGCGGCCCCCTCCTTCATGGCATGCTGGCTTCAGTTTCTTACTTTTTATGGAACGCTCAGTTCGGCCCGGCATGGAACACGGCATCCTTTTTCTTGATTATTTATAACCTCTTCATCGGGACTCTGAACCTCTCCCCCTTTTACCCTTTCGATGGGGGAAAAATTTTCCAGGTCCTTTTCCCCTCAGCCTCGGTAAGGAAAGTGTCCCTTGGGGGAAAAATAGCCTCTTTCGCTTTATTCTGCTGGGGTATATTCCTTTTTTTCCAGGGAATCCAATACAGTCGGGAGTCTGGCTTATTCACAATAATTCTGGCCCTTTTGATCTTCTGGGAACTGAAAGGAACTTTAAATTTTGCTCCTAACTGGAAAGATAGAGTCAAGTTTAAGATCTTGAAACCGTGTCTTTCCTTATTCCTCATTCCCTTGATGTTGATTTCTTTTCTCTCTTTCCTCCCCCTGGCTTCCGGGATCGAGGCCCCGGGAACAGCACTTCAGGTAGAGGAAATGATCAAATTACCCGCCGAGTTCATTCATGTTCATCAGGGCCATTTTCTCCTGACTTCGGTGTTTTCCCAAACTCCGATTGTCTTTGCAGAATGGCTCTATGCTAAATTCAGTCCTGACGTTAAGATTATTCCTCCGGAGCGCGTGATTCCCCCGGAAGTTTCGGCGGAAGAATGGATGAAAATGAACTACCTGAACCTGGAAGAAAGCGAGGCCAACGCCATCTATGTGGCTCTGACCCTCGCTGGTTACCACCCGACCCTTGAAGGGCAAGGAGCAAGGGTCGTTTCGATAAACGAGGAGAGCCCGGCGAGAGGACTGCTTCAAAAAGGGGACATCATCATCCAGGCAAAGGGGATAAAAATTGAGCAGGCTCAGGACTTAAAAGAAGTAATCAACTCTTCCAGCCCAGGGGAAAAAATCAAGCTCACGGTAAAAAGAGATGACGAGGTTCTTTTCCTGGAAACTTCCCTGATCAGGCCGGAAAAACCGGGTGAGAAACCTTATCTGGGCATTACCGTGGAAAGTGCAGGAATGGCACTTGAAACTCCCATTCCGGTTGAAATCAGACCGCAAAAAATAGTGGGTGGCCCTTCGGCGGGATTAATGTTCTCCCTTTCCCTTTATAACCTATTGACACCGGAAGACCTCACAAAGGGCAGAACCATTGCGGGAACCGGCACCATTAACTCCGAAGGCAAAGTCGGCCCTATCGGAGGGGTGGAAATGAAGGTGAGGGCAGCAGAAAGGGCAGGAGCGGAGTACTTCCTTTCACCCGAGGAAAATTACCAGGATGCTCTAAAGGCTGCATCAAAAATTAAGGTGATCGAAGTAAAGACCATTCAGGAGGCCATCGCCTTTCTGAAATCCTTAAATTAGGATGGTCAGGAGGAGCTTTTCTTTTTCTCTGAGCGAGAATAGTCCACCGCAGCCTTAGCGAGTTTGACCGCGATACTCCCTCCAGGAACGATCATCCCTAAGGCATCCGCTCCCAGGTCGAAAAGCAGGTCCTTCTTCAAGACGGCCTTAACTGCCTGTTTGAAGGTTCTACCACCGGTTCTCATTTCCCCGGTGAGGCCATCGAACTCCGCCACCCCCTGGCGATCCTTTGTTGTCCAGTGATATTCGAAAGCATAAACAGGACGGTAGTAAAGCTCGATTCTGCTCAAAGTTATCCTTTCCTCGTAAACTCGGTCCGCTTGCAGGGGTTTCATTAACTCCTGAAGGACCTGGCGCACCACGAAAGAAGCTTTAATTTCCGGTGGCAGGACAACTCCCTGGAAGGAATAGCTCTCCAGGTCCTGGATTTCCTCCAGCTTGAACCTCAATGCGTAAGAGAAATCGCGCCTTTCCCCGCTGATTCCGTCGAAATAGGACGTTCCATGATGTTCCTCCCTGCACTGCTCGGTACCGGGAACAAGAATTATCCGGCCCAACCTTTTATCCTCACAGGGAGTAAAGCTCAAATTGGCGATAGTCACACCCTGGACTTCAGGACCTGTAACTTGCACAGGAAAATTGCGCAGGCGGTCGTAGGCATAACTCGCATGGAATTCCAAGAGCCAGAAAGGCTCATACCTTTTCTCAGAGTAGGCAATTTTGATGTCCTCTCCTCTGGGACGGGAAAGAAGGCTGGAAAGCCCTGAAGCGAACACTCCCACCTTTTTGTCCCAGGCCCTTTCCCTTGCCTGCTCTGGGGTGATAACCTCAGGAATAATAAAGACCTTTTGCTCTGATATGGTGATCTCCATGTTTCCCTTTTTTCTTAATTTTAATCCTAAAGGTGGGTTTTTGGGAGAATTTGCATAAAATTTCTGGGATTAAACTTAACAAAAATTTGCCAAAATACCCTTCCCTCAATAAGATTTTAAAAAAGGAGGTTTAAGTGACTGAAAAATATAAAGAGAACATCTTTTGGGGAGTTTTATTTTTAATTATCGGTTTCATTCTCCTTTTAGAAAGATTGGGAGCTTTCGGAACAGTCCAATTTCCCCTTACTTCTATCATCTTCCTGGCGTTTACCTTAGCATTTCTTGGCCTTTATCTTTTTCGAGAATACCGCTGGCCTCTGCTCGTCCCCACTTTCATATTCCTGGGCCTGACCATTCTTACCTTAAATGGATCCCAGGGATGGTTTCCGGGAGAGGTAGGTGCAGGGTCTCTGCTTATCTGCATCAGCATTCCTTTCCTGATCGCCTTTTTCCAGAAAACCTGGAACTGGGGAGTACTGATCCCGGGGGGAATCCTTTTCTTCGTGGGAGTTGCAGTAGCGCTCTCAGCCTATCTTCATTCTTCATTCGTGGCTGCTATCATACTCTGGGGGATAGGGATCTCCTTCTTCTTTGTTTTTCTGGCCAAAAATTCCAATTGGTGGGCGATAATTCCCGGAGGGATTTTATCGACCGCGGGGTTTCTTCCTCCTTTAACCGCTTTCTGGGGAGTAACTTCTGCAGGATGGGTGGGCGGTTTAGTGTGCGCTGGTTTTGCGGCCACATTTGGTCTGGTTTACCTCGTAGACCCCAAATGGCAAACGCGCTGGGCCCTTTACCCCTTCGGCTTCCTGCTCTTTTTAGCCTTATGTTTCATCTTCCTGGGAGAACTGGCCGCCAAATGGTGGCCCCTTCTTTTAATCGCCTTGGGCGCGTACCTTCTGGTTATCAATTTGCGGCGCCTGAACAGGCCAAAAATATCGGGTTGACTCCAGGGTAAAAGTGAACCTTTAGGACCCTTTCTGCGTATTTTAGTTTCAGAAACAGAAAGGAGGGATTTAGAAATGGTATTCAGAAAAATGGTTTTGCTTTTGGCACTTCCAGCTCTATTGGGAACTATATTTCTTCTCTCACCCTTTTCTGGCTCTGCCCAGGATCTAAGGGGCTATCCAAGTTTGACTCAGGCAGAAGAGAGCCTCATCGTAGATGGTGCTTCTCGACTTAGCTCTGCGGTGCAGGAACCAAAAAATGTGACCCCGGATCAGAAAGAAATTCCCTCTCCCCTGCGAATGAACCCCTGCCAGGGCGGTCAAAATCTGAAAGAATGTAGCATCTCAGGGACAGTTTTTGAGCAATGCGAGCAGGTTGAGAGGAGAGAAAGGGTGGATGCAGAGAACTGTGAGCAAATCCAGATCAGGGAGAGGGTTACCCAGGAGAATCGGGCTCTTAAAGCCACAGATACCCCCAGCGCTCCGAGAGGGGTCCGCGCCTCCATTTACCTCCCTGAAGAAACTGTAGAAGCACTGAGGAGTCAAGGTCTGGGATACGGAGAAATTGTCATTATCCAGGAACTGGCAGAGAAGTCTGGAAAAACCGTGGACGAGATAGTCACCCTTTTTAAGGAAGGTCATGGATGGGGAGAAATAGCTTCGATCTTGGGAGTTGACTTCCACGGAATTGGGAAAATTGTCTCTCAAAGCCAGAAAAGCGCCCGACACGGAAAGTAACTAATTTTTAGGCTGAAAAAGAAAAAGCCCCGAATGGTATAAAAGCCCTCGGGGCTTTTTCTTTTTCCGGAAATGAATCCCCCTTTTTATTTGTTAAAACTAAAATAGCTTTCTTAGCACTCTCTTGATAAGAGTGCTAAGATTGAGAATTAAATGTTTACTTCCGGGAGGTAGAAAAAATGGATGTAATAATCGAAGCAGAAAAATTGACGAAGATCTACCCCGGCGGCGTGCTGGCCGTTGACCATATTGACCTCTCTGTAAAGGAAGGGGAGATTTTTGGTTTCCTGGGTCCGAACGGCGCAGGGAAAAGCACTACCATAATGATGCTCGTAACCCTTCTTCATCCCACTGGAGGAAAGGCCCGTATTGCGGGGTGGGATGTAGTACAAAATCGGAATCGAGTGCGCAGCGTTCTGGGCTATGTTTCCCAGGATATCGCCGTGGATGAGTATCTCACGGGCTGGGAAAACCTGTTGCTCCAGGGCAAACTCTATCACCTTTCACCCCAGGAGATTAAAACCAGGGGAAAGGAAGTCCTGGAAATGGTGGACCTCTGGGAGAGAAAGGACGAACTGGTCCAGAATTATTCAGGAGGTATGAGGAAGCGCCTGGACATTGCCTGCGGGTTGATTCACCGGCCGCGCATTCTTTTTCTGGATGAGCCCACCCTGGGATTGGACATCCAGACCCGTTCCAAGATCTGGGAGTACATTCGCCAGCTTCGCTCCGAGCACAAGATGACCATCTTCCTCACCACACATTACATGGACGAAGCCGATAAGCTCTGCGATCGAATCGCCATTATCGACCACGGGAAGATCATGGCAATTGGAACCCCTTTGGAATTAAAACGCTCCGTGGGAGGAGACCTGGTATCCATTAAGTTTCAAGAAAACGGAAACGGTCAGAGGGAGGAAATTTTTACTGCTTTGAAGGAATTCCCCTTGGTTGAGAGCGTAAAGGAGAAGGACTCTCAACTTTTGATCGTTACTAAAGACGGGAACACGGCAATCCCTCAGATATTGCTCAGGCTGCACGATATGGAGGCAGAAGTTCAAAGTATTTCCATGAAAAGACCGTCCCTGGACGACGTCTTCCTCTTTTACACCGGCCGACAATTGAGGGATGAGGAAGCCTCCCCTCAAGATTTTTATCGGATGCGAATGGCCTTAAGGAGGGCAAAAAGATGAAAAGGTTAACAAATATCCTATCTGATATCTGGTATGTTTGCTGGCGGGAAATGAAGCACTTCTGGGGCCAGAAGGTGCGCATTTTAATGAACATCGTTCAACCTGTGATCTGGTTGGGATTGATGGGCAACATGTTCTCCAATATCACAGCCATTCCCGGCTTCCCTGCAAAGTCATACCTGCAGTTTATGACCCCGGGTGTAATTGCCATGACTTCCATCTTCGGTGCAGCTTTTGGGGGTATGTCTATCGTTTTTGACCGTCGTTTTGGTTATTTGAACAAGCTCCTCGCCTCCCCCATTTCCCGCGTCTCCATTCCTATGGGGAAAATGCTTTCCAGCGCGCTACAGGCGGGAATCCAGAGCATTATTATCGTGTTGATCGCTCTGGCTTTAGGAGTGAAGTTCGGCACGGGATTTCCGGGGGTCCTCGTTATGGTGCTGGTTGCCATGCTCCTAACCCTGGCAATCTCAGGGATATCCCTTTCCCTCTCCGCAGTTTTAAAAACCCAGGAATCCCTGATGGCGGTGGTGAACTTCCTCACCATGCCCCTGATCTTCACCTCAAACGCCATGTTCCCTACAAATATGATGCCCAAATGGTTGGCTTCAATTGCTTCCTACAATCCCGTCTCTTTCGCTGTGGAACCCATGCGCAATTTAATTTTGGGCTCCTGGAATTGGGGCGCCCTGGGAGTTGATATCGTAGCCCTAATCGGATTTGGGGTCTTGATGACCATAATCGCCACATTGCTTTTCCGGCGTAGTGTAGCTTAAAATTTGATTCACGATGCAATTGAAGTCCACGGGAGAGTTTTCCTCTCTTTCCATAGAAGAAGCTTTTAAGGAGCTGGAGAGCTCTCCTCTGGGATTGAGCGAGGAAGAAGCCAAGACTCGGCTTTCGCTCTGGGGCTACAACGAAATCCCGGAGAAAAGGACGAGTCCTGTTGTGTTTTTCCTTACTCGCTTCTGGGGACCCATGCCCTGGCTTTTGGAAATTGCCATCCTCTTCTCTTTCTTATTGGGGCGGACTCTGGAAGGAGTCCTGATCTCGGTCCTTCTTGTGGTGAACGCCATTATCGGTTTCTGGCATAGGTGGAACTCCACTAAGACCGTGGAACTTCTAAAAAGAAACCTGCGAGTGAGCGCTAGAGTTTTAAGGAATGGCGAGATCAAAATTAGAGAGGCCAGGGAATTGGTCCCAGGTGATGTCGTTTATCTCAAGCAAGGGGATTTTGTTCCTGCTGATCTTAAGGTTTTTAAGGGTGAAGCTACAGCAGACCAGTCAGCGATTACCGGGGAATCCCTGCCGGTAACTGTAAAAGAAGGGGGGATTCTGTATTCTGGTTCAATCCTCAAGCGCGGTGAGCTGAAAGCCCTGGTTTTGAACACGGGTATTCGTTCCTTTTACGGGACTTCTCTGGAACTGGTAAAGATCGCCCAACCCAAATCCCACCAGGAGGAACTGATTCTCAAAGTGATCAGGTACTCCCTTCTCTTCGCCATGTTCTGCGCCTTGGGAGCCTCGTTATTCGGCATTTTTGCCGGCTTGAGTCTGGTTACAATTCTTGAGTTTGACCTGACTATGCTCATGGGATCAGTACCTGTGGCTATCCCTGTGATGCTCACCATCGTCCAGGCAGCCGGAGCTGTGGAGCTGTCCAAGAAAGGTGTTCTCGTTACCCGCTTGGACTCCGTGGAGGATGCGGCCTCCTGCGACATCCTCTGCCTGGACAAAACCGGGACCATCACGGAAAACAGGATCACCGTAGAGGGAGTGGTTCCTCTTGAGGGAAGCGAGGAAGAAGTCCTCCTCTGGGCAGGGCTATCTTCGGAAATGGATTCTCCCGATCAGATCGATTCAGCAATTCTGAGTGAAATAGAAAAAAGAAAAATTGACCTTTCCGCCTATCGCAGGCTCTCTTTTGTCCCTTTCGATCCGGAAACGCGCAGGACCGAAGCCCTGGTAGAAGTGGAAAATGAAAAGGGCCAAGTGCACGCTTTCAAAGGAGCTCCTCAGGTCATCGCAGAACTCATTTCCCTGGACAAAACGAGCAGGGAGAACTTTGAAGAAATAGTTGAGGAATTTTCCAAAAAGGGCGCAAGAAGCATTGCTGTAGCTATAGAGAAAGAAGGACAGGCCAGGCTTTTGGGAGTAATTGGTCTTTATGATCCTCCGCGCAAAGAAGCGCTGGCAACTATTGAAAAGTTAAAGAAATTGAGCGTGAAACCGATCATGATCACCGGGGACAATATCCTGATCGCCCGGCAAATCTCCAAACTCGTGGGCCTTGGTCCTCAAGTGCGCAGTTTAACAGAATTAAAAGAACTCTCGGATGAGAAATTCGCTTCCGCACTGGAGCAGTTGGACGGCATCGCCGAGGTCTTCCCTGAGGACAAATATCAGATTGTGAAGCACCTTCAGGAAAAAGGCCACATGGTTGGGATGACCGGGGATGGGGTGAACGATGCACCAGCCTTAAAGCAGGCAGAGTTGGGAATCGCTGTGGAAAACGCCACAGACGCTGCTCGAGCCGCAGCTAGCGTGGTATTAACCAGACCAGGGATTGAAGTAATTTTAGACTGCTTGATCCTTTCCCGAAAGACCTTCCAGAGAACCTTAACCTGGATTTTGAATAAGATCATCAAAGTAGTGGAATTCTCTGCCCTGCTCACCCTGGGATTCCTCTGGCTTAAGACCAGCGTGCTTCCCCTTTTGTATATGGCCCTTCTGATTTTAGCCAACGATTTCGCCACAATGTCCCTGGCCACCGATCGGGTAGAGTTCTCCAGTTCCCCCAATGTCTGGAATGTGAAAAGCATTGCCCTGGCAGCTTTAATTCCCGGCTTGCTTTTCTTTTTGGAGGACACCCTGATCCTTATCTGGGGAAAATCAATTTTTACCCTGCCTCAGCTTCAAAGCCTGATGCTTCTTGCCATGGTCTTCAACAGCCAGATGCGCATCATGCTTGTCAGAGAGAGAAGACACTTCTGGTCTTCCTTGCCAGGTAGAGCACTGGGCCTGGCTTTTCTTTTTACCCTGGTTATTTTTTCAGCTTTAGCCGTTTTGGGGGTGGTGATTTATTCCCTTTCCCCGCTGGTCGTCCTTGGCCTTTTCCTTTTCGTTCTGGCCTGCGCCCTGATTATTGATTTCCCCAAGTTTTACCTTTTCCGCAAACTCCTGCAGACCCGACTTTAAGTTTTTTTCTTTTTCTTTTCCAGGGAGTACCTCTTCAGGTAAACCTCATGCATCAGCCAGGCCTCAACGGGACTGATGGGCACTGCGCCCCCCAGGAACTGGGATTCGATAAAAGCCTTACAGGCCTTCTCTAAAATCTGACAAGCCACAAAAGCCTCTTCCAAATCCCTGCCCACACAAATGGCTCCGTGATTGGCAAGCAAAACTGCATTTCTTCCTCTTAAAGCCCTAACCGCTTTTTTTGCCAGGGATTTCGTCCCAGGAAGAGCATACTCAGCCACCCTGACCGAAGGGCCCAGGATCTGAACCATATCGTCCAGAATAGGCGGCACTTCCCGGCGGGATGCGGCCACCGTGCTGGCGTTCATAGAATGAGCGTGGATTATAGCCCTGACCTCCGGTCGATCCCTATAAATTTCGGCATGAAGGTGCTTTTCACTCGAGGGCTTCAATTCTCCCTCGTACTCTAAATCTTCAATATTCATCAAAACCATATCCTCAGGAGTAAGCCTCTCGTATTCCATGCCGCTGGGAGTGATCAGCATGAAGTCTTTTCCCACCCTCAGGCTTATGTTCCCCCAGGTTCCAGAGACAAGGTTTTCCTTCAAAAGCCTTTTCCCGGCTTCACAAAGCAGTTCTCTGTTTCTTTTAACTTCTTCCGGGTCCGGTGTTATTAATTTTCCTTTGTCTGAGTTCATCCTTTCTATCCTCTTAGCAATTTTTTCCGCTTTGATTACCTGCGGGTTGAACATTCCTTGCGGTCATAAGCGCAGATTCCTTTAGCTTCAAAGCCAAGAGAAAAGACACGACCATCAGGGCGATCAGAAGAAGAAGCGAAGTAGTCATATCACCGGAGGAAGAGCGCAAAGCGTCCATGAGGTAAATGAAGATGATTCCGGAAATCTGTCCCATCATCATCAAAATCCCATAAGATGTGCCCTCGGGCACTGGATAAGCCACTTCTGCCCCGTATTGGAAACCGACTGGGCCCATGCCCATGACGAAAAAACCCATAACAGAAGCAGAGACTAAAAGCCATCCGTAGCTTTTAAAGAAGGTCAGACCCAAAAAGCCTGGAAGAGCAGCCAAAAGGGACCAAACCAAGACGGGAACGCGCTTCCTTAATTGATCGGAGATGAGAGGTAAAACTATAGCTCCCACGAGGCCAGCCACTACGAGGAGACCCCCGATGAGACCAGCCTGGACAGAAGAGATTCCTCGAGGGCTAAGGATATTCTCCACCCAGGTCATCACGGCGTTAAAGGTGCCCATAACAATAAAAAAGAGGACCATCAAAATTAAGAAGCTGCTTTTGTGCAGGAGACCTTTTAGGTCTTTAAAGTTCACCCGGTTTACGAGTTCCTCACCCGGGCCAGGAGGAACAGGTGGGCGCTCCCGGGAAAAGGCCAGGAACACTAAAGCACAGGCCACAGCTACATAACCGTAAGCCAGAAGCATCCCCTTCAGCCCCAGGGAGTCCGTTAACCATGGAGTCAAAACCATGGCTACGATCATTCCCACATAGGTAGCCATGGTGGCGATTCCTGTGGCGGTGGCTCTTTCTTTAAGGGGAAACCATCTGGCAGCTACTTTGGTGATGGAGTTAACCAAAAAGGGTTGAGCGAGGGCCACGCCAATCTGAAAAAGGATCACCAAAGTAAAATTTGTGGCAAAAATCCCTCTGAGCATACCGAAGAGTGCGGAAACCACAGCTCCCACACCCATAGCTATGCGAAAACCCATAGAGTCCACAAGCCAGGAAGCTAAAGGTGTGGCCACGATGTAGACGATCATGTAAGTCATGGAAAGGAAAGCAATGCTGAGCGGGGAGACCTTATAAAAATCTGCGGCAATATCAGTGATGGGAGCAAAGGTTAACCAAAAAATATTGATGGTGGCTAAAATGGGAATCATGGAAATTAATATTACCCATCTATATGGGTAAACCCGGTATTCCTCTTTTTCCAATTCAGTTTCCTCCTTCTTTAGAAAATCGAGGGGAATTTGTTTCCCGATAAAGCCTTTCCAAAGAGTAATAAAGGGATTGATAAGAAGCAAAAAGCCGATCGTAAGTAGCAAAGGTTTCCGTAAGAGGAGAGTAGGAACTCCTTATTTTTACCATGCCTTTAACCTCAGAGAAACTGCGACATACCCCTAAACCCACAGCCACGCACATGGCTGCTCCAATTGCACCCGCAATTTCCGGATCCTCCGGCACCTCGATCCTTTTTTGAGTAACATCGGAAATAATTTGCATCCATTCTGGATTTAGAGCTCCTCCACCGATCACCTTCAAAACCGGGGGATCAAAGCCGAAATCTCGTTTATAGTTTTCCAGAATCCACCTCAGGTTATAGGCTACCCCCTCATATGCGGCTTTCACCAAATGCCCTCTTTTGTGTTCGGGACCGATGTTGAACATCGTAGAACGAGTTGTAGTAGTGCTCACCGGGCAACGTTCCCCATAAATCCAAGGAGTGAGGATCAGAAAATCAGATCCAGCCGGGACCTTTCTCGCTTCCTCGTTCAAAAAGGCGTAAATGTCGGGGATATTGGGATCATGAAGCTCCTTGCTGTAGAACTCCTCAATGATCCACTTTAACACTGAACCGGCGGACTCCGTGACGCCCACAAGAAGGTTCATCTGGGGATCGGCACTCTGAAGGCAAGCTGCCCCGTGCTTGAACTTCAAGTCGCGTTTTGTGGAGACACCCACCCATGCAGAAGTGCCTAAATAGATGTGAGCTTCTCCTTCTTCCACAGCACTAGAGCCCACTGTAGCGCTCTGGGTATCGTCACATCCTCCCACTACTGGTGTGCCTTCCTTTAAGCCCATGGCTTCCGCTGCCTCCTTGGTGAGCCCGCCTACTACGTCAATGGAACGAACCAGTGGGGGGAGTTTGGCCGTACCTATACCCGCAGCCTTGAAGAAAATCCGCAACCAATCCTTTTTCTTCAAATCAAAACCATAAGAGCTGGCCCCCGACCATTCCGCCACTTTCTTTCCCGTGGACCTGAACTTCAGGAAACCGTTTACATCCAGGAAATATTCCGTTTTATCGTAAATCTGCGGTTCTTCTTCTTTGAGCCAGAGGAGCTTAGGAATTACGTCCTTTCCTGTAAGCTTGATCCCTACAAAACTTTTAAAAACCTCCTCTCCCAGAAATTTTTTCATGATCTTTCGAGCCTGCTTCTCCGCTCTACCATCCACCCAGGTGATATTTGGCCGCAGTACCTTACCCTCTTTGTCCACGGGGATAATCCCCATGGCCTGTGTAGTGAAAGCAATTCCCAAAACCTCTTCCGGGGGGATCTCGGATTTCTCCATAACCTCTCTTGTGGTTTTCACAATTGCTTTCCAGTAGTCCTCAGGGTCCTGCTCTGCCCAATTGGGATGAGGGTTATAAAGGGGATAAGGTTCCATGGCACTGCACAAGACCCGACCCTCCGTATTGAAAAGGACAGCTTTAGTGCTGCTTGTGCCCACATCGTGAGCGATAATATACTCAGTGCTCATTTCCCCTCCATCAAACTTACAAAAAAACAGGTTTACTTTCGATTTTAGTTTTTATCTGCTAACGCTGCAGGAGCTATAAGCTTTCTTAAATTCGCAAATTTTTGTCGATGCACCTCCCTTGACTCTTTCTGCCAAACCCTTAGGCAGAAGCCATTTACTTATACATTCCCTTTTCTCTTAAAGAACAGGCTGGCCAGACCAAGCTCCAATCTTTTAAAAAAGGAGGGCTGGGCAGCCTTTCCAAAATACCTGTCATAAGAAACGAGCTTTTCCAGAGGTAATCTCGATCTGGGAGGAGGTTGTTCAGCGGGAAAACCACAGGCAATTAAACCCATTATTCTGGCCTTCTCTGAAAGCCCAAGAATATCCTTGATGGCTTTCTCGTTGTAAGCGCCAATAAAACAGGTCCCAAGTCCCAGGGAGTGAGCTTCCAGCATGAGGTTTTGAGAAGCCATGCCACAATCAAGTTCCACCCAGCGATGAGAGGATTCGGTATAGAGGACAAAGATAAGGGGAGCGTTCCCCACAAAACTGTTGATGGCGGCGAAACCTTTAAGGGTTTCGCCTATTTCTTCCCTTAATTTGGAATCCCTGATGACCACAAATCTCCAGGGTTGGTTGTTAACAGCCGAAGGTGCCCACCTTGCCGCTTCCAAGCACTTGGTTACAGCCTCATCGGGCACTTCTTCCCCCTGATACCTTCTTACGCTTCTTCTGCTCTTGATAATTTCCAGCAAATCGCTCATTTTCGCCCTTAATTTACCATGAGCATCAAAATTGGGAAACCGCTCGTCCGAGCGGTTTCCCAATTTTCTTTAATAAGTCTCAACTAAATTCCAATACCCTTTCCAAAGGGGTCCTCCCATTTTTCCAGAGCGACCCTTAACTCATGATAAGATTCTTTCGCCTGATCGAGAGGAATTCCCTTCATGGTGGCCTCGATCGCCTGCCTGAATGCCTTAGCACCGGCAACTGGGCCCTCGGGGTGAGCATGAATTCCCCCACCAGATCCGATAACTACTTCCTTGCCCAGGTCCTTTATCACATGAGGAACCATAGAAGGGGTGATTCCTCCAGAAGCCATGGGAAAGGTAGGTTTTATGTGGTAAAAGGGAAATCTCAGGTTATTGGCATTATTTATAAACTTATCTCCAAGCACAGGCGCTTTACCATAAGGAGCAGGAATGACCACGATATCAGCTCCGGCAAGTCGGGGAAGCTTCCCCAGGACTATGTGAGAGCTCACTCCGTGATAGGGAGACATGTACATTGCTCCGGTTACATCCATATGAGCGAGAATGGGAACGTTAATTGATGGGTCTTCGCTCAAGGCCCTTAAAACTGTAAAACCCACCGCAAGATAGTTTACCATGAGAGCGTTGGCTCCAGCCTCAATAGCCTTCTTAGCGTTGTCGAAAATTTTTGGCACTTCATCTGTGATGTTCACGGTGTAGAGCGTATGTTCTCCCGTCTCTTCAAAGACTTCTTTCTCTATTTGCATGTACCTTTTAACTCTTTCCTGAACGCGGTTGAAAGAGGCATCAGCAATGAGTTCATCGTCCTTAATAATATCGCAACCCCCTACAGCGGCTAACCTGAAGAGCTCGGCACCCACTTCAACCGGGTAACCTGTGCAGGGTTTAATCATGTTATTGAGCAGCGGCCTGTCGTAAACTCCCAAAAGTTTCCTTATTCCTTCTATCCCAAATTTGGGACCCTGGAATCCCTGTACATATTTTTTGGGGAACCTTATGTCCAGGAGCTTTATCTTTCCACCCATGGAAATGTTTCCCACAATGGTAGTTAGAAGCATGGGAATTTGCTCCCCAATGTTTATTTCGGGATAGGCAATCTGTATGATGTAATTCCTCGTTTCCACATCCTGGGGGATCTCAAATTCGTAGTCCGGAGCTTCATAGATACCGATGACCTTGGCTAAGTGTTTCCTTTTAACTTCGGCAGTTTCTCCTGGTACTGGAACCCAAGTTCCAGTGCTCTGCTCTACTGCCAAAGCCGGTGCAAGTTTGGCTACAGGAACGCTTTTGGGGAAGGAGCAAAAATAGGTGGCAACAATATAATCCTCATAATCAACACCATCCGGCAGAGCCAGAGGCAAAGAGAGAACATCAATCTCCTTCATTTTTTAAACCTCCACTCAAATTTGAGTTGCACACCAAAAATATACTTAAGTTCAATTTTGTTGTCAAATACAAAATTCTTGACACTTAAAATTTTCGCCGTATAGTATGAGAAGACATAAGCATCTCTAAGCGGAGGAAAGATGGGTTACATAATTGCACACGATGTAGGGACAAGCTGCAACAAGGCTACCCTGGTCGATGAAAGGGGACATGTGGTTGATTCTGCGGTAGAACCTTATGAAATCTATTACCCCAAAGAAGGTTACGCCGAACAGGACCCTGAAGATTGGTGGAAGGCCGTGGCCAAATCCACAAAGCTCTTGCTGGAAAAAACGGGAATACCCAGGGATCAGGTGCTGGCTGTGACCTTTTCCACACAGATGCTGGGAATCGTCCCCATTGCTGAGCGAGGTGTCTTAAGAAGAGCGATCATTTGGCTGGACAGCAGGGCATCCGCTCAGGCAAAAAAGATCATGGGCAAGTTTTTAGGTGAAAAAGTCTTCGCTGCCCTGGCAGGGGCTCCGCTCACTGGAAAAGATGGGCTTCCTAAATTGCTATGGCTCAAGGAGAATGAGAAAGAGATATACGAAAAGATGGAGACTTTTCTCGACACGAGCGGCTACCTCATTTATCGGGCAACGGGCAAAATCGCTATGGAGCTTAGCTGTGCATCAGGCTTCGGAATTGACCTGAAAAAGAACGACTGGCTCAGAGGAATTTTCCGGTATTCGGGCATTGACGACAAGAAACTTCCCCCTCTGGTTTCTTCCACGGAATTAGTAGGAAGGCTCACAGATGAAGCAGCCAAAGAGCTGGGATTGCTTTCTGGAACACCCATTTACCCCGGCTCCACCGATGTAGCTTCAGCTTCTGTGGGGGCAGGATGCGTAAATGACCGTGATGTTCACTTATATCTTGGTACCTCTGGCTGGGTGGTAGTGGTAATTTCCAAGCCCCCAACCGGAAAAAAGGGGGTTGTCTGCATCAAATCGGCAGACAGAAACAAGGCCTTACTTTTCGCAGAAACAGAAACAGCGGGATATTGTCTGAAGTGGATAAAGGACGAGTTCTACAGGAAAGAAAGTTCGGATCCGAATATTAAGAACGTTTTTGCTCTCATGGATGAAGACGTTGAAAATGTGGAGCCAGGTTCTGGCCATCTAATTTTCACGCCATGGATGTATGGAGAAAGGGCACCAATTAACAACTATCTTGCTAGATCGGTATTCTTCAACATCTCTGCCGCCCACAAGAGAGAGCATCTGCTTAGGGCTGTTTATGAAGGGGTGGGATATAACCTGAGGTGGATCTTTGAAATCATCGAGAAGGACTTCGGCATTTCTTTCCCCTCCTTAAGAGTAATTGGGGGCGGTGCCAGAGGAGATATCTGGATGCAGATTATCTCAGACATTTCGGGTAAAAAATTAGAGACCCTGGAAAATCCTCAGGAGAGAGGGGCAATCGGTGCTGCCTTTTGCGCAATGATAGGAATGGGCCTTTACAGAGAATTTGAGGAAATAAAAAATCTAATAGCTCCCAAAAGAATCTTCATCCCCAACCCTGAAAACAGGAAGATTTACGATTTCATGTATGAAAATTACAAGTATTTGTACAAATACTCGAAGAACCTGTACAGGAATTTAAACCTTTAATGCCGTGGAACTTCTTTAATCAATCTATGGGAAAAGAGCAACTTTAAATGAACGAGAACCTTTCACGCAGAGAGAGAAAGAAAAACGCTACCCGCTCCAGCATACTCAAAGCTGCCAGGCACTTTTTTGAAGAGAAGGGCCCTGAAAATACCTCTATCGAAGAAATAGCGGAGAGGGCCGATGTCTCCAAAAGCACCTTCTTTAATTACTTCCCCAGCAAAGAGAGCCTGTTCACTGCCATCGCTGAGGAGGAAGTGCAGGACATCCTGCTCTTAGAGGAGGAATTAAGCGGGGAAAAGAGCGCCCTGAAAAAAATAAGAGCCATTACCAGGAGGATTCTGGAGGATGTTATTCCCTATCTCCATTTAACCGGCAAAATTGTCTTCACCTCGATAATCTCCACTGACGGGCATCCCTCTCCCTTTTTGGAAATCAACTTCCTCCTGGAACGCATTGTTAAAGAGGGGCAGGAAAAAGGGGAAATTGCAACCATCTTTTCCCCCACGGATATCGCTACGGCCATCATGGGTTGCTGTTATGGCCTGATCTTTCGCTGGATTGAGTTAGGCTACCAGGCAGGATCGATCTCCGAATTGGAAAGGATTCTGGATATGCTCTTTCTGAGTATTAAAGGGCCTCAGGCCCAATTCAGTTTAAAAAAATAAAAAGGGAGGAAAAAACATGGAAAAGGAAGGATACGCGATCTCCAAATGGGAAGAGCCTGACGAGGTCTACCGAAGGCTCGACGCACTGGTAAAACAGCCCATAAGGCGCATTAAGCGCGAGGCGATGAACGCCTACCTGGAATATTTCAATTCCAGGTGCGCGGGCTCCAAAAAAATCGTGGAGGAAGCCCAAAATTATATCCCCGGGGGCGTGCAACACAACCTGGCCTTCAACTACCCCTTTCCTCTCGTAATCCAGAGAGCAGAGGGAGCTTACCTCTGGGACATTGACGGAAATAGATACATTGATTTCCTGCAGGCGGGTGGGCCCACTATTTTGGGGAGCAATTATCCCCCAGTTCGAGAAAAAGTGATGGAGCTCCTCCAGACTTGTGGACCGGTTACGGGCCTCTTCCACGAGTACGAGCTTAAATTGGCCCAGCTGATAAACAAATATATGCCCTCCGTAGAAATGTTCCGCATGCTGGGAAGCGGCACAGAGGCCGTGATGGCTGCCATAAGGATTGCCCGCCTGGCTACGGGAAAAAGCAAAGTAATCAAGGTTGGGGGAGCCTATCACGGGTGGAGCGATCAGATGGTCTACGGCCTCCATGTCCCCGGAACCGGGAGATACGAGGCCCATGGCATCCCTAAGAGCTGCACCCGTCATACTCAGGAAGTCCCTCCCAACGATATTCAGGCTTTAGAACATAAGCTGAAGATGAACCGCTTAAGAGGGGGGACAGCCGCGGTAATCGTGGAACCTCTGGGACCGGAAAGCGGGACCAGACCGGTGTACAAGGATTACAACAAACAGGTCAGGGAACTTTGCGATAAATATGGCGCCCTGCTGATCTTCGATGAAGTGGTTACTGGATTCCGTGTGGGATTAGGAGGAGCTCAAGGCTATTTCGGAGTCAAACCGGACCTGACAGTTTTCGGAAAGATAGTTGCCGGAGGTTATCCCGGAGCAGGAGGAGTAGGTGGGAAAAAGGAACTGATCAAACTTCTGGCGGCAGGAATCGAAAGCGGCAAAAAGAGAGCTTATGTAGGTGGAACCCTAGCCGCCAATCCCCTGAGCTCCCTGGCCGGATATTACACTATTCTGGAAATCGCCAGGACCAATGCCTGCGAAATTGCGGGAAGAGCTGGAGACAGACTCACAAAGGGACTGAGAGAGCTGATAGAAAATTACAGGCTGCCTTACGTTGCCTATAACCAGGGATCCATCTGTCACCTGGAGACTTCGGGAGCTATGTTTGTGAAGATCGACCTGCTCCATCTGAAGAGGTCCCTGAAGGAAATGCAGGATCGCAAGTTTATGATGGAGGAAATGGGAGCCGCTTATATGGCTGAGGGAATTATTACCCTGGCAGGGAGCAGAATGTACACCAGTCTCGCCGATACCGATGAGGTCATAGATGATGCCTTAAACAAGTTCGAACGGGTATTCCAGAATGTAGAGGGCGTCTAAGGATTACAAAAGGAGAGATGTTAAAAGTCTTTTCGGGAATAAACAGAGGGAAAAAGAGGTATAAAAAAAGAGAACACTCTTTAACCCAGGAAAGGAGAAAAACTTTTGAGCCAGTTCGAATTAAACGATGCCAAGGTTCTGGAGGCTTTAAAAGAAGTAATTGACCCGGAATTAAACGCTTCCATAGTGGAATTGGGAATGGTGAAAAATTTAAAAATAGAGGCAGGAATCGTTTCCCTGGACTTGACTTTGACCACCCTATCCTGCCCTTACAAGGAAAGTTTGGTGAACTTGACCCGAGAAAAAATCGCAACTTTACCAGGCGTGAATGAGGTACAAGTCAAGTTGCTTCAGATGAGCGAGGAAGAAAAGAAAAAGCTCCTTCAAGACCGTCTCAATGTGAAAACGAGCTCTTTAAACCAGATTAAGCATGTGATTGCCATCATGAGCGGAAAGGGAGGAGTGGGAAAATCGCTGGTCACTTCCCTTTTAGCCCTTTCCCTTTCCAGAGCCGGGAAAAAAGTTGGAATCCTTGATGCCGATATCACTGGACCTTCTATACCTCGAATTTTTGGCCTGAAAGGATTCCCGGAAGCATCAGATTTGGGAATCATTCCTCTGATAACCAGGGAAGGGGTTAAAGTCATGTCTATGAACTTTTTTCTGGAGGAAGAGGGGCGTCCGGTAATCTGGAGAGGGCCCCTGATCACTAAAGCTATTCAGCAATTCTGGAGTGACGTTCTCTGGGAAAGCCTGGATTATCTCCTGGTTGATCTTCCTCCAGGAACAGCCGATGCCCCCTTAACAGTCCTTCAATCAATCCCTGTGGATGGCGTAATTTTGGTCACAAGTCCTCAAGAGCTGGCAAGCGTAATTGTGCACAAGGCTGGGGAGATGAGCAGAACCATGGGAACCCCCATACTGGGAATTGTGGAAAACATGTCCTATTTTGTCTGTCCACACTGCGGAAAGGAGTCAGAGCTCTTTGGCCCGAGCCACACTCCGGAGCTGGCACGTTCGCTAGGAGCTCCGATTCTTGCAAGGTTGCCCATCGACCCTCGCTGGGCAGAACTGGCAGATCAAGGAAAAACAGAGGAGATTCCCCTGGGCCTTTTCCAGCCACTTGTGCAATTCATCTCAGAAAAATTGGCATAAAAGGGAAGAAACTTTTAGGAAAAGGCTTCTTCTAAAGGGAGCAGTAAGGGGCACAGAATAAATTTCCTCATTTAGCCAGATGCCCGGTTCAAGCAAAAAGATCCTGATCACTGGACCTCCCGGCTGCGGAAAGACCACGCTTGTGAGGGAACTTTATAGCCGTTTTCCCGACTTCTGTGGTTTCTGGACGGAAGAGGTAAGAGAAAGAGGTGTGCGCACGGGCTTCCAAATCGTTACGACCTGGGGCGGAAGGCTCCCCCTTTCTTCGGTAAACTCCACCTCGCCTTTCCGCGTGGGAAAATACGGGGTGGAGGTGGAGAACATTGATTGGGTAACGCAAAAGCTGTGGGAGCTTCTTGGGAAAGGAAAACGGAATTTCCTCATAGATGAAATTGGGAAAATGGAATATTTTTCCCGGGAGTTTCGGAAATTAATCGGGGAACTGTTCCAAAATCCGGATACCAACATTATCGCCACAATTGCAGAGAAGGACTTTCACCCGGAAATCAGGGTTTTAAAGGGAAAAGGGCAGATTTACCTCCTGAGGAGAGAGGACTTCAGCAAAGTGCTGGGAGAGCTTGCCGGATTTTTGTCCTCACACCCTTAAGTTTTGAAAGCCATAAACGGAATCCTGTTTTCCTCTGTTCAAAGCTTCTTAATTTGGCTATATTATTTCCAGACGAACCCCAGGAGACCCAATTTTGAAAGAAAATAGTTCTGGAGACTGGAAAAACAGCGTTATTAACCGCTGGGAGCTTTTGACTTTTACCGCACTCCTCATAGGAATTATGGTAACTCGCCTTTACAGTTACCTTCTTTTTCACTCCCTGGCGGAGCTCTTCTCCATCGTCATTGCCTTCAGCTTATTTTTGATTGTCTGGAATGCCCGAGAAAGCATTCAGAACAAAAGCCTGCTATTTTTAGGAATCGCTTATTTATTCGTGGGCTTGATAGATTTAGTCCACACTCTGGCCTACAAGGGAATGGGGGTCTTTCCCGAATTCACTTCCAACCTTCCTACGCAGTTATGGATCGGGGCTCGTTACCTAGAAAGCTTCAGCCTCCTCGGGGCCCCTTTATTCCTGGAGCGCTCTTTCAACCCACTCCGAATGATGCTCTTTTATTCCCTCATCGTGACTCTCTTCTTTTTAAGCATCTTCCTCTGGAACATTTTCCCCGCTTGCTACGTGGAAGGAAGTGGGCTCACCCCCTTTAAGATCGTAAGCGAGTACGTTATCTCCGGGATCCTCCTTTTGTCCCTGTTCCTCTATTTCCGGAAAAGGTCCTATTTTCCAGGGGAATCCCTGAGATTAATAGAGCTCTCCATCCTTTTTACCGTTTTCTCGGAAATTGCTTTCACCCAGTACATAGGAGTATACGATTTTGCTAATATGCTGGGTCACGTCTTTAAGGTCATTTCCTTTTATTTAATTTACCTAGCCATCATTTCCACAGGTTTGAGGCAGCCTCTGGACCTCCTCTGGCACGCTTTGAAGGAAAGCGAGGAGAAATATCGCACCCTGGTCGAAGGAATGAGCGAGGGCGTGGCGATTTTGGATCCCGAGGAGAAATTCGTCTATGCCAATCCTCCAGCCGAGAAGGTTTTTGGAGTAAATCCCGGAAAGTTAGAGGGCCGCTCGCTTTTGGAGTTCCTTCCCCCGGAAGAGCTTCCCAAACTGAAGGAACAAACCCAAAGGCGCAAAGCGGGAATGAAGGACAGGTATGAACTGGAAATTCTGGGAGCTGATGGAAAAAGAAGAATTATCAGCGTCTCGGCGAGTCCTCTCAGGGACGACCGGGGAGACTTTCGTGGAACAAGCGGGGTTTTTGAAGATATCACGGCAAAGAAAGCTAAAGAGAGGGAAATCGAACGCTTGGCAGCAATTGTGAACGCCGTCAACGAGGCCTTTCTCCTCTTCAACCAGGATGGAAAAATTCTCTCCTGGAATAAAAGAGCAGAAGAGCTCTTCCCTTTTTTAAAACAGGATCAGGAGGCAAAATCCTTTCTGGAGCTCTTTTCCCCGCAGAGCAAGGAGGAAGCCCGGATTCAATTTGAGAAAGCAAAAAGAGGGGGAGAAGACATCCGTTTCGAAAGTCAGGTTAAAACAAAGGAGAAAGGAAGCATGCCCGTCTGGATTACCCTTTTTCCCATTCCTCTTTCGGAAGTCGGCGCCCTGATCGTGGACATCAGCGAGCGCAAAAAGGCCGAGGAGCTACACGCTGACTTCATTCGGTCCCTAATTCACGACCTTTCCAACCCTATTTCTGCCTCCTTAGCAGCTATGGAATTGATCTCAATAAAGGGAAAAAACGATCCCATCTTAAGGGAATACTTGGAAATTATCAGCCTGAATATTCAGCGCATTGCCAACTTAACCGCTAATTTCTCCCGATCCCTCAACTGGCCATCAAATGGAGTAAAGCTGGGGAAAAATCCTCAAGATTTGCATCAGCTCCTTTTAAAGATCGTGGAGGCTCAGAGGCCACTTTCTGCACGAAAGGGGATAGAATTAAGCTTTAAAAGCGAGGGCCAAGATTTGGTTGTCCTGGCCAATGAAAATCTGGAAAGGGCTATTGGAAATATCCTAGATAATGCCTTAAAGTTCACGCCCGAAGGAGGCGAAGTTGAGGTTACCTTGAGAAAAGAAGGGGAGAAGGCCCTGATCACAATTAGCGATACCGGCAGGGGAATTTCTCCACACGATCTTCCCCATATCTTTGAGCGCTTTTACAAGGGAGCTGGTGCTCACACCGGAACGGGATTAGGGCTTTACACGGCAAAGATTACTATCGAGGAACACGAGGGAGAGATTTCCGTAGAAAGTGAACCCGGGAAGGGAAGCAAATTCTCCATTTCCCTCCCACTTCTTTTAAAGAGTTCAGGCTAAACCTGCCAGCTTCCGGATGGCCCTTAAATAGTCTTGGCTGAAATACGATCCCTGTGATTGGAGGTTGTCCAACTATTATCTAACCAAATCCCTGGGTTCTCTGCCCTCTAAAACAAAAAGGGCGGAGGAACCGCCCCTTCTGAATTTTAACCTTTTGCTCAGCGTTATCCCCCGGAGTAGACGTGGGAGATCACCAGGCGATCTCCTTCGTTAAGGAGATGCTGCGGTGGGACTCCTTGACCTTTCAAGGTAATGATCAGGGGAAAATTTTTAGGAATCCCCAGACTCTCAAGGAGCTGGGAGACGGTAGCTCCTGGTGAAATTTCTACTTCCTTTTCGCTGAAACCAGCTTTCTCAATCAGGTGTCCTATAAGTTTGACGGTGACCTTCATTTTAAGCTCATTCCAGCTTGATGAATTTCTCTACCTCAAGAGCCTCTTCTTCAAGGTCCAAGTCCTTGGCAGTCTTCCCGGTGGGAATTCCCCTTTTATCCCAGCCGCGAATGTCGTAATAATGGTCCAGGAGCTGATTGTACTTGTCCAGTTCCAGAACTTTCCCGGCAATAATCCCTTCCTTATCCGCATTGGAGGGATCAAACCAGGCCCTCGGGGGATAATCCCAGGTCCTATCCCAACAATCAGGGAACTCCCGGACCCAGAAGAACCTCATCAGAGCGTAAATCCTGTCCGAAATTTTCCAGAAATCTTCCAATGTCCAGTTCAGGCCGGTGATCCTGTTGAAGTAGACAGGGTAGTGCTCCAGACCCCATCCCAGCTCCACCCAGGGGAAGCGGCAGGCCGGAAGATACTCAAAAAGTCCTCCTCGGATTCTCTGGAGCTCGATCACTTTCTCTGCCTTTTCCCTGCCGTAGGATTCACGGGAAGAATGCATGATCTCAAAAGTGATCACCCAGGAATCCTTGTGGTGAGCCCCGATAGGGCTTGTGCCATAAGCTAAAGCCATTCCGGGAATAAACTTACAGTTGTAGGCGGAAATTTCCAATCCCTTGACGTGCATGGCATAGTCCGAGGAACCTTTCCCAATCTTCTGCGCCATCCGCATGGTGCCTTGGGCCAAAAGATCTCCCACTCCTTCTCTTCTGGCAATAAGTTTCAAAAGTTCTTTGGCCTTTTCTGCATCCCCAAAATGGAAGTCTCCTTCTATGACCCCGTGCTCAATAGCATCAGCGTAGAAAGCCAGAACCGCCCCTGAAGAGATAGCATCCAGGCCCAAGTCATCACAGAGATAATTCAGAGAGCCCACCTGGTCAAGCTGGAAAATTTCCAGATCCGCTCCCAGCATGCCGATGTTCTCGTAATCCATTTCTGCCTCGTGCCCTTCATGGTCCCTGATGGCGATACCGCAGCGCATGGTACAGTTAGGGCACCCGTAGGTAGCAATTCTTGCGGCGTTCAGGCGTTCACCGTCGATCTTCCAGGCATCAGGGTGAGAAGTTTTACGCATATTGTGCACTGGAAGGGCGGCTACTTCGTTGCACCAGGAAAGGACTCCCGTAGTCCCCTGTTTGGACCAGCCAGTGCGTTTGTCCAGTTCCCCAACTTTCTTGAGATCACCCAAACCGACCTCCCTGATTCCTTCTGGGTCCGCTGCCGGGATTTCCTTCGTCCCCCTGGCCACGATGGCCTTGAGATTTTTGGAACCCATGACAGCGCCAATTCCCGGCCTACCACCGGCTCTTCCTTCCATGCTGCGTACCATGGCGTAGAGCACTTTATTCTCTCCTCCGGGCCCGATGGTGAGCAGACCCACACCTCGTCCATACTTTTTGTAGAACCAGTCGTTAGTCTCATAGGTCCCTTTGCCCCAGACCTCTGAAGCTGAAAGAAATTCCACCTTATCATCTTCAATATAAAGATAGGTAGGCTTTTCCGCCACTCCTTCCACGATCAGGACATCGTAACCGGCCTTTCTCAGCTGTTCGGTCATGCGGGAACCCAGGTTACCGTCCCCGTAGCCTCCGGTGAGGGGCGATTTCGCCGCCACGACGGTCTTCCCGGTGTTGGGAGCAGGGATACCAGCAAGGGGCCCTAAAGCCACAATCAGCTTGTTTTCAGGTCCCAGGGGATCAATTCCTGGTTTAAGCTCATCCCAGAGGATTTTGAGGGCGAAACCTCTTCCCCCTACCCATTTCGTGGCGAAGTCCTCGCCGTAGGTCTCCTTCCGGAAAGTCTTATGGGAAAGGTTTACCCTGAGAATATTACCAGTCCATCCCTTCATAATGAACCTCCAAAAAGATATTTAGGGCAAATCAATCATCCCAAAAAAATGGCGTCCTGTCAATATATCCTGGCAATTAAAATTTTTTATTTTACTTTATCCCTTATTTTTGTGATCACACCTTCAATGACTTTAGAGCTATTTCTTTTCGTAATCGAATTTAAACACTGCACCGGGATTAATTTAACAGGGACTATCTCTTCCTGCGTCATCCCAAAATTGTCCCTCCATGCTTTGGGAAAATTTGAGGTCTTGGTCCTATACCCGCCAGTCTTGGCTCTTTAACTTATTACGAGTAGAATCTTCCTAATGGTGCTGGTTTTATGTTCCATTGTCCTGGGGTAAAGCAAAAATGAAAGGGCGTTCTCCCTTTTTAAAGTATTGGGATTTCGGAGAGGTGATTTTTCTCAATCACGGTTCCTTCGGCGCCTGCCCCAAGCCAGTACGCCACCGTCAGAACGAACTAAGGGAATTGATGGAGAAAGAGCCCGTAGAGTTCCTGGCACGCAACATGCAGGGCCTTCTGGAAGAAGCGCGCAAAGCTCTGGCCGATTTCATCGGCGCTCAAAGCGAGGATCTGGTCTTCGTCCCTAACGCCACGCACGGCGTGAATACTGTTTTAAGGTCTATCCCTTTCAAGGAAGGAGACGAGATCATCTGCACCAACCACATCTACTTTGCCTGCGCCAACGCTTTGAACTTCATCTCCTCCCTAAGCGGTGCACGGATAGTGAACGTTCTGATGCCCTACCCTCCGCGCTCCAGAGAGGATCTGATCGATCCCATTCTTTCTTCAATCTCCCCCAGGACGCGCCTGGTTTTAATCGACCACATTGCCTCGCCCACGGCCCTGATTTTTCCCGTAGAAGAGATCGTGCGAGAACTCGAAGGGAAAGGTATTCCCGTTTTAGTGGACGGAGCTCACGGTCCAGGAATGGTGCCTTTGAAGATGAACGCGCTCCAGGCCAGCTTTTATGCTGGAAACTGTCACAAGTGGCTTTGCGCTCCCAAGGGATCAGCCTTTCTCTGGGTAAGAAAGGACTGGCAGAAAAAGATCAGGCCCCTGGCTATCAGCCATTCAGGAGGGGATTACGGTCCATGTGAAAACCCCTTCCAGGTAGAGTTCTCCTGGAGCGGAACCATGGATCTTACTCCTTACCTTTCTATCCCCAGCGCTCTGCGTTTCCTCAGCTCCCTCTATCCCGGAGGAATCGAAGAATTGATGAAAAGAAACCACGAGCTGGCGCTTTACGGGAAAAAAGCGCTCTCTGAGGCTCTGGATTCGGAATTCCAGTTGCCTGAAGAGTTTATCGGTTCCATGGTCTCTTTTCCCATTCCCCCCAGGGAGGCTCCCTGGCCTTTGCCAAAGGGTTTTTGGGATCCGGATCAGGAGCGTTTGTTCAAGGAATTCAAAATCGAGGTTCCGGTAATTTACTGGCCTCAGCCACCCCGGCGCCTGATGCGCATATCCGCCCAGGCCTACAACGAGAAGTGGCATTACGATTTTCTTAAAGAGGCTTTAAGAAAAATTTTCCCGACTTCGGGCTAACATTAATTCCTTCCCAGCTTTTCCGCTACTTGAGGAACCCCTTCAGGTCCGTAACGCCAAGTGGACTCTTCTGGTTCTATCTCTCATCTCTGACAGGCGAGACAGATGTAGAATCTTGATAGAATCAAGATAAGATGAGGAGAGTTTTCACTATCGGGACAAGCGAACGTTCCTTTGAGGAATTTCTCAGCCTCCTCAGGCTACACAAAATTCAGGCTGTAGCTGACGTAAGAAGGTTCCCCACTTCCAGATTAAAGCATTTTAAAAAGGAAGCTTTTCAGGGTCTTTTGGAAGCGGAGGGAATAGAATACTTCTATTTAGGAAAAGAACTCGGGGGATTTCGCCAGGGCGGCTATCAGGCATACATGGAGAGCGAGGAATTTCAGGAAGGAATTGAGCGCCTGGAAGAAATTTCCGCTCGGTTGAACACTGTTATCGTGTGCGCCGAACGCTTCCCCTGGAAGTGCCACCGCAGGTTCATCGCCCAAGCGCTGGAATCCAAGGGGTGGGAGGTAATTCACATCCTTGACGAGGGAAGGATTTGGAGAAGGGGGCTCAGAGAATAAAGGGGGGCTCGAAAGCCCCCCTTAGTTTTAATTTTCCTTACGGCCCGTAACCGCAGGGAATGGCGTGAATGTACCAGGAATGGCCTTCCCCCTGGGAGGTCCCTTGGTCCATGATCACCTCGAACTGGCCCCAAACAGAATATCCCCCTTCACGCCAGTAAGGGGAGCTTTCTAGTTGAGGACCTACCCAGATGATCTTGTAGTGCCAGACCTCGCCGGACCCTCCAGGGACCATTCCGTTCCACTCGTTGTCCTCCCAGGCTTCAGGGGTCCAGGGAGCACCGTGAAACCTAGCATCATCCCAGGCTTTGGACCACTTCATAACCAGATGGTCGTAGGCATAAGTGGGGTCTCCCCCCACAGTCCCATCCAATTTTCTGTCAACCCCGTCCGCGAGGCCAACAAAGATTCGGGCCTGGTAGTTATAGCCGTATTCATCAAAACCGCTTCCGTTTTTGGCAAAAAGCGAAGTGGGAATGCAGACCAAAGATAGAGCCAGAAGAAAAACTAAAACACGCTTCATGCTTTAACCTCCCAAATGGTGTTTTCCTCCGCTCCGCAAAAAGGGTTCTGCTCTTTCTCCTACCCCCCTTCAAGACAAATTTAAAAATTTTTTTACAAATCTTCCAAAAGAAGGGATCCACAGGTGTTTTTCTAAGTCCACAGAGCCATCTTCCCTGAAGGTGATCCCTTCGCTCAATAGTAGCTGGTACTGAATGCCTTCTCCAAAAATATGAGGAGGGGCAAGCTGGCCTTGGGAATTCACCACCCTGTGGTAGGGAAGCTCAAGTCCTGAAGGGCCTGACCACAAAGCCCAGACCACGAGGCGTGCCCCTCTGGGGTTCCCTAATGCCCGGGCGATTGCCCCGTAGGTAGTCACTTTTCCCTCTGGAATTCTGGCCACGATTTCTAAGACCTGGCGCGCAAAATTTCCCATTTTCTCTCTCAATTAAAAAACCTTCGTATAAGAATTTCTATATAAACCCCGGGAAAGATCCAGGATCAACAAACCATAATTTTCAGGACCATTACCATTAGGATAAGAGGGCAAGCTCCCTTATCTTTTTAAAGTTCGGCTCTAAAACACTCCCACAAAAAGCGAGAACTCCTTCTCCGGAGGGCCGCTTTCTCCCGCTTTGACATAGATGAGCTTCAAGGGAGTCTGGCCCGGGGAGACAGGAACGAACTTAAAGTTGAAAACCCCTGGAGCGCCCAGCAATTGGGATTCCGCTTTGAAGGTGGGCTCACCTTCGATCTTGAGAACGGCACCATCGCAGGATTGAATCTCCCAGCTATAACCAGCAGAGGGATTTCCAGGAAGGGAGATTTCCAGCTCGTTTAAGGGCATAATCACATAAACTGCGCTCCCGGAATCCTCTTCCGAAAAACTGATCTTTCCTTCAGGTTCCAGGATTTTCACTTTCAGGGTAAACTCTTTGAGGGGAGGAACGCTCTCCCATGGCCTGAGGTAGATAAAGTCAAGGGTAGCCTCTCCGGCTTTACCCTGAGTGAGGAAGTTGAAGGTGAATTTCCCTCCCGCACCCACGACATTGGTTGTGGATTGAGTGGTGTAAATTGGCTTTCCCAAAAGTTTAAGAAGGTTCTGATCGAAATCCTTAACTTCCCAGGAGTACCCCGTGGTAGGATTCCCCTCAAGCACTACCGAGAAGAGCTGGAAATCTTTAGAAATAAAGAGCGTCTTTCCTGAGAATTCCTCGTTCAGAGCGAGAGGATCGGCGATGCGCACCTGGTATTTGCTCTGATCCCAGGTGACGTTCTTTCCTAAGGCCTCAGAGATAAAGCGGATGGGAACGAAGGTTCGGCCATCGAAAATAAAGGGTTCGGCATCCGAGGAAATCTGGTTTCCGTTCACCAGAATGGAAATATCCCTGTAGGCTACCTCGATTTGCCTGTTTCCCGTGCTGGCTTCAACTAAGGCGGTGCCCGCAATCACTGCCACCAAAAGAACAATTACGGCTGTCCTTTTAATCATTTTTTCACCTCTTGCGTCAAGTTAACTATTTGACGAGTTTTAAGCCTGATAGTTCCAGCTCGTTGTTCCGAAGGACTTTCAAAGTGATCCTTTATCCTAAGA